>Ga0307966_1000359_pt1 | contig 37665 bp, 48 predicted proteins | sample OrgLakmetagen646_FD_203141 | JGI IMG/M metagenome (GOLD analysis project Ga0307966, IMG submission 203141) | Saline water microbial communities from Organic Lake, Antarctica - #646 | ecosystem: Environmental > Aquatic > Non-marine Saline and Alkaline > Saline | place: Antarctica: Organic Lake... | reverse complement strand
TCCCCGCCAGTAACAGGAACCTCGCCGAGCTACACCCTGACGGGCTCCGCTTCGGTTCCTGACTGTAAGAAAGGGATTGGAGTTACTATAAGCGAGCACGCCACGCTTGGGTTCCGTGGGTCTTGGGAAGTATGCTTCGCAAAAGCTACAGGGCTTCTTCCAGGTCCTGAACGAAGCCAGTTAATACTTTTTCCCAGCCGAGGGATTCGGCGGTGGTGCGGGCGGCTGCTCTGAGCTCAGGCCAGCTAGCTCGTTGGTTGAGTGCTTGGTCTAGCTGTTTTAGGTAGGCTTCGGACTGGTCAAAGGGGGCGATGTAGCCGTTGGTGCCATTTTCAATATATTTGCGTGGTGCTGCGTAATCGTAGGCGAGGGTGGCGAGGCCAGAGGCCATTGCTTCAGTCACGACGTTGCCAAATGTTTCGGTTATACTGGGGAAGACAAATAGGTCGCCGGATGCGTAGTGAGTGGCGAGATCTTCGCCGGTTTGCATGCCTGAAAAGATGAATTGTGGATGCGATTTCTCGAGTTTGCTGCGCTCGGGACCATCGCCGACGAAGACGCAAGCTGCGTCGGGGTGCCTTGCTTTGATTTGCTCGTAAGCTTTGACTGCGAGTGGGATATTTTTCTCGGCGGCGAGGCGGCTGACGAAGATCGCGACGAGGCCGTCTTTGTCTGTAATGCCCCAACGGCGGCGAAGTTCGGGGTCGCGCTTGGCGGGGTTGAAGAGTGTGGTGTCGACGCCACGGCCCAGGAGGCGGGTATTTTCGATTCCCATGGCTTCGAGCCGACTGATCACGTCTTGAGAGGGTGCGAAGGTTCGGCGGGTGCGGTTATGGGTCTTCTTAAGAAAACCGCCCACGAGTTTTTCGAGCACGGGTAGTTTGTAGTGCTTCATATACTCGTGGAAATTGGTGTGAAATCCTGAGACGATCGGGATCTTAAGGTCTTCGGCCGCGCGTATGGCGGACTGACCGAGTGGGCCTTCGGTCGCGGCATAGATGATGTCGGGCGCTTCTTTTTGCCAGGTTTCACGCAGGGTGCGGCGGCAGGGTAGGCCAAAACGGAGTCCATTGTAGCCGGGTAGGGGTAGGCCGATGACGATGGTTTCGTCTACGTAAGATGCGTTTTGTGCTTCGGAGCTTTGGCGTGGGCGCACGATGGTGACTCGGTGCCCCCAGTCGCGCAGGCCAGTGCTGATACGGTGCAAAGTCATAGCCACTCCGTTGATCTCGGGTGGGTAGGTTTCGGTGACGATACAGAGGTGCACGATTATAATTTCTAGCTCCGTCTTTTAACGATGGAGGCGGTTAATGTCTTTGAGCGCGCGGCGCACGTCCCAGTAGTTGACGTCCTGCCCATTGCGAATGTAAGTGGATAAAAGGGATTTATCGCAGACGTTGTTGATCATTCGAGGAATGCCCAGACTGCCTTTTGCGATTTTCTTTATAGCGCGCGATGTGAAATTGGGACGGCCGTTGCTGCCAGCGAGGGACAGGCGGTGGTGGATGTAGAGTTGGACTTCTGGGGCTTTGAGCGGTTTTAGGTCATAGTGCACGAGGACGCGCTGACGGAACTGGCGCAGGCGCTCTTCGCGTAGTTTGACGTTAAGTTCCGGTTGCCCCATAAGAATGATTTGTAGGAGCTTTTGATCGTAGGTTTCGAGGTTGGAGAGCATGCGAAGCATTTCCATGACCTCGAAGGATAAATTCTGAGCCTCGTCGATGATGACGACGATTTCGCGGCCTTGCGCGATGCGCTCAAGGAGCAGGTCGTTCATTTTATCGAGGAGATCGTTCTTGGAGCGTGCTTTACTCTCTGCGCCGAGCTCTTTCATGATACCGCGTAGGAGTTGCGCTTCGGAAATACGCGGATTGAGGAGGAGGGCGGTATCAGTGTTTTCACTCGCCTCGAGCTCTTCGAGTAGTTTGCGGCAGAGGGTGGTTTTTCCGCAGCCGACTTCTCCAGTTAGGACAATGAAGCCTTTTTTATCTTCGATGCCGTATCGCAGGTGCTGTAAAGCCTCCTCGTGAGTCGGGCTTAGGTAGAGAAAACGCGGATTAGGCGTCACGTGGAAAGGCATTTCCGTAAATCCAAAGTAATCCTGATACATACTTACTGGAGATTACCCTTTCCAAGTGCTGCAAAATAAATTTCTTTAGGTGTTCTCATGGTTAAACCATCCGCACAGCGTAAGGAACGCATCATATTGCTCATGTTACTGGGCATGTTATTGGTGTTGATCGTATTTTTTGGCAGTTTTCTGCTGCGGACGCATCGGGAATTTGAGAATTTCAAAGCCCGTGAAGATATGATCGAGCAAAAGCTCATACAAGCTCGAAAAGAGTTTGAGCAGAAGGAAGCTTATTTAACACGCTTGATTGAGGACCCTGAGTTTCTGGAGCGTATCGCGCGGGAGCGGCTTGGCTATGCTCGTCCCGACGAATTGCTCTTCCGTTTCTCTGATGAGGCGCTCTAAACGGCAGTGTGAATCTGCAAAAGTTTTAACGTGGATTTTACCTGCCGAGGGCATCGATGTTTGCAATTTCAGGCCAGACATTTTAGAAACAGACTACATATATGAATACAGTAGACACTCACACACAATTAATTGAATCGTTCAAAACGGCCGGTCAAGGCCACGTATTTCAATACTTCGATACTCTCGATGAAGCGGAAAAAAAAGCGCTGCTCGGCCAAGCTGCGACGATTGATTTGAGCGAAGTTGATGCGCTGGTCAAAGAGCATGTGACAGGCGATCACGAAGCGGGCGTGGATTTGGCCGGGCTGAAGCCGGCACCTTATATTGCACAGCCATCGAATGGAGGGGATCCAATCGCATGGCGTTCTGCATGGGATGCCGGTTCGAAAGCGATTCAAGACGGTCGCGTGGCCGCTTTTACGGTGGCGGGTGGTCAAGGCACGCGGCTTGGATACGACGGACCAAAGGGGACCTATCCGGTGACTCCAGTGAGTGAGAAAACACTTTTTCAGGTATTTGCAGAAAAAATTGCGCGGAGCGGTGAGCGCTTTGGGGTGGTCATCCCTTGGTTTATTTTGACTAGCGAGATCAACAATGCGGCGACAGTGGATGCTTTTGAATCGAGCGACTACTTTGGTTTAGCGAAGGATTCGGTCCATTTTATCGTGCAGGGACTCGTTCCGGCGGTGGATTACGAGGGTAAGATTTTGCTGGCCGAAAAAGGTAAGATAGCGATGACTCCCGACGGGCACGGTGGGTCTTTACGGGCGCTGGTTCGTAGTGGTGCTGTTGATACAATGAAAGGAATGGGTGTGGACTGCATCAGTTACTTCCAAGTAGATAATCCTATCATACAATGTATCGATCCAGCGTTTGTCGGTTTTCATATATTAGGTGGTTCCGAACTTTCGAGTAAGATGGTGCCTAAAGCCTACGCGGGTGAAAAAGTCGGCCATTTCTGCGAACAGGGAGGGAAGGCAGTTGTGATCGAATACAGCGACTTACCTGCTGAGACTCAGGAGCAAACAGATTCGGAAGGTGAGCTCCTCTTTAAGGCTGGTAGCGTAGCCATTCACATGTTTGACCGCGAGTTTATTGCGCGGGTGGGTGGTTCTGGAGAAGGGTCCAAGCTACCCTTTCACCGCGCAGATAAAAAGATTCCACACATCGACTTGGAGGGCAATCTAGTCAAACCGGAGAAGCCGAATGGGGTCAAATTTGAGATGTTTGTGTTCGATTCGCTGCCACTGGCAAAAAATCCGGTTATCATCGAAGCGAAACGTGCGGATGACTTTAGCCCGGTCAAAAATGCGGAGGGTCTGGACTCACCAAAAACTTCAAAAGAAGACCAGTTGCGGATGTTTGCCCGCTGGTTGAAGTCTGCGGGTGAGGCCATCGAAACGGACGAAACTGGATTGCCGGCAATTACTTTCGAAATCAGTCCTCGCTTCGCCGCAGACGAAAGCGATTTTATTTCACAGTGGACTCGCTTGGAAGCGAAGCCAAAGATTGCAGACGGCGTGATCATTAATTGAGTTGCCAGATCTTAAACTAATTATTTTACAAGATGAGCCTAATTGAAAAAATTGAAGCCGCGGGTGCCGAAGGCGCTCTCCTAGAAACTACGGTTACCAACCTCAAGAGCTGGGCATCAGCTGACTTTCTCCCGGCATGGGCGGGCGAAAGCATCACGGAGCTTGTTGATAATCAGGAGTGGGACGAGTTGAATGATCGTTTCTACCAGAATATGGTGTTTGGCACGGGCGGTATTCGCGGCCGCACCATTGGGCGGGTTTCGACCGTTGCAGAGAAAGGTCAACTTTCGGCTGCGGGCACTCCAGCACACGCTGGCGTGGGCACGAATGTGCTGAATGATTTTAACCTTATACGCGCTACCATCGGGCTTTTTCGTTACACGGAGAAATATTTGAAGGAGAGCGGTCGCCACGATTTACCACGATTTGTAATCGCCCACGATGTGCGTCACTTTTCGAGACACTTTTGTGAGTTGGCTGCGTCGACATGGTGCAAGCTAGGTGGGCAAGCTTTGATTTTTGACGGTCCGCGCTCGACGCCGCAGTTAAGTTTTGCGGTTCGTCAATTCAAAGCAACGTGCGGAGCGGTGATTACAGCCAGCCACAATCCTCCGCACGATAATGGCTTTAAAGCTTACTTCGAGGATGGTGCGCAGGTGGTTTCCCCACACGCGGAAGGCATTGTAAATAATGTGGGTGAAGTCAGTCTGAAGGAGGCTGTTGAGTTTTTGGAAGTGGATCTATCGTCCGTCATTACTTTGGGAGTCGAAGCGGATGCACCTTACATGAAACTGCTGGAAGACATGGTGATCGATAAAGACGTCATGGCAAAGGAAGCGCCCCGAGTAGTGTTTTCGCCGATACATGGCTGTGGCGCTATTAGCTCTGTTCCAGCCTTGAGGGCGCTTGGAGTGGAAGTGATTGAGGTGCCCGAGCAGATGGCACCTGATCCGGCTTTTCCGACTGTAGAGTCGCCGAATCCGGAATACGCAGAGGCTTTGACTATGGCGATTGCCAAGTCGAATGAAGCGGGCGCAGATATTGTGATGGCGACGGATCCCGATGCGGATCGAATGGGCGTGGCTGTGCGAAATCGTGAAGGCGAAATGGTGCTGCTTACAGGGAATCAAATTGGAACATTGCTGGCTGAATACCGTATCTCGACTTTAAAGGACGCTGGCATACTGCCCGAAGACGGAACTAAGAGTGCGGCGTTGATTAAAACGTTTGTGACAAGCCCGATGCAAGAAGCGGTCGCAGAATGGCACGGCTTGAAGACAATCAATACGCTGACTGGTTTCAAATGGCTTGGCCAGAAGTTGGCCGGCTATGAGGCTGAAATGAAAGCAAAGCTTTTTGAAGCTGAGGGGATCGCGCTCGACTACGACGCTTGTGATCAGTGGACGAAGGCAGAGCTTCTGCTTGATTACTCGACTTATTTCGTGGTCGGTGGTGAAGAAAGCTATGGATACTTGGCTACAGACAAATTGCGGGACAAAGACGCAAATGCAGCGGTCGTTATGTTTTGTGAAATGGCTGCGTATTTGAAGTCGCAAGAAATGACCTTTCCTGAGTATTTGGATTCTTTGTATTTACAGCACGGATACTATCAGGAAAAGACGGTTAGTGTGTATTACGAAGGTGCTGCAGGCAGTCAAAAAATTAAGAATATCTTGAGTTCTTATCGTGAGGATGCGCCGAAGGCGTTTGGCGAAGTCGGCGTTTCCGGATTTACTGATTTTGGTAAGGATGAAATCTACGATGCAGATGGAGCGCGAATCCCGCCGCAGGACTTCTACTTTCTTGAGCTGAGTAATGGTTACAGCTTCGCGGTGCGTGGATCCGGAACTGAGCCAAAGATCAAGTTTTACGTCTTTGGTCGCAGTGATGTGCTTGATCCGGAGGAGTTACCTGCAATCAAGGCCAAGGCCGCCGAAGAAATGGATACAGTTCTGGCTGCAATTGAAGCAGATGCGCGTAAGCGTGCCGAGGGGTAGGCTTGTCTTATGCTGGAATCGAATAACTCTGTAACTGATTCGCAAGGCAAAAAAGTTATAGCTGTTTCAGCTGTCGTGGGCCTGCTTTACGGGCTTCTTTGTCGCTTAATTTTTGGGCTTAAACAGGGAGGAGATGCCTATGCCATAATGAGCTCTACGTTCATTATCGGTGTGCCTGTGATAATAGGCTTTCTCGCCGTAATGGTTAGCACTCGTTATTACTCACCGAAAATTGAGTCTCCCTTTACCTTACTTTTCATGTCCTTGATCCTGCCATGGGGCGGAGCTTTATCATTTCTTTTCTGCTCTTTTATATTTTTGTGGGAAGGGTTAATTTGTATTATCCTATGGCTTCCGATGGTTATGATATTATCTTCTGTTGGCGGTTTTTTAGGGGGAATTTTTCGTTTAATTATTTATAAGCAAAAGACTCGCAATTACTGTATTGGCTTTTTCGCATTACTGCCATTCTTGATTGCGCCAGCTGAACAATTGCGAGAACGAGCGACTGATATTCGTGAGGTTCACTCTTCTATTGATATTGAGGCCACAGCAGAAGCTGTTTGGTTGCAAATCCGTTCGGTGCCAGAAATTAATGATTCCGAGCATAGATCAGAGATTATACATAGACTAGGATTTCCGAGGCCTTTGGCGGCCCGGCTGGAGGGCGAAGGAGTCGGCTCGGTAAGATATGCGACTTTTGAGGGAGATGTTTTATTTATCGAGAAAGTTACGGAATGGGTGCCGAATGAATCAATCGCATTTACTATAGAAGCAGACACAGAAAATATTCCTCCAGACACTTTTGATCAACATGTCACCGTGGGAGGCCCTTATTTTGACGTTTTGGATGGTCGCTATTGGATCGAAACTCTAGATGCAGGTTTAGTTCGTTTGCATTTGGAAAGTAACCAGCGTTTGTCGACGGGCTTTAATTTTTATTCGCATCTATGGACAGAATGGTTGATGGACCGGATGCAGACTTACATCCTAGTCATAATTAAAGAACGAGCTGAAGCGGCAATCTAGAAACTGTCCGTAAACACGACTTCTTCGTAGGGGAGCTGGCCGGCGCGTTGACTGGCGGGTTTGAGGGCTTTGCCGATTGTGAGCATCATTCCGATGGTGTGGTCTGCGGGAAGTTGTATGATTTCGGCGACCTGTTTTGGGTCGAATCCGATCATTGGGCAGGAGTCATAGCCCATGGATTTAGCGGTGAGCATGAGCGTCTGCGAGGCGATCCCGATCGAGCGGAGCGCTTCGTCGTGTTGCATATCGGGCTTGTCTCCGTAAAATCCGCCGATCATGGGAACGAGCATGTCTTGAACAGGCTGGGGTGCATCGATCCAGTAGCGGCCTGCATTTTCATGGGCTTTCAAGTTGGCGCAAAGTAAAACTGTGATGGAGGCTTCGGAAACCTGCGCTTGGTCCCATGCAGCGGCGCGAAGGGCTTCTTTTTTCGTTTGATCGGTGACCACGACGAAGCGCCAGTTCTGCATATTGAATGAGGTGGGCGAAAGCAGAGCGAGTTCGAATAGCTCACGGATTTCTGACGCAGCCATTTTGTGACTTGAGTCGTAATGTTTTACTGAGCGGCGCTCTCGAATTGCAGATAGTGTGTCCATGTCACGAAAGCTGACAGTTTTAAAAAAATTATCAAGTAGAGTCGCCTGGATTAGGAGGCTCGCTTTCCGTTTGACCGGATAATATATTTCTAGGAACTTACACTAGAATTTAACCACACACTGCTAATGTCTATTCATAAACTTTTCCTCGTTACGACTGCCTCTTTAATAATGGGGACAAGCCTGTCTCTAGCTAATACAAAACAACCGACCTACACGATTGATTTAAAGAGTTATACTTCTTTAAAGACTGACGTCGGTGCTGTTGCGACTGTGATGGATCAGGATATATCGGCTATGGATGCGCAAATGCAGGGTATGCTCGGGCCGCAATTATTTGCGCTGATTGATCCAGCGAAGCCGTGGCACGGCGCTGTGTGGTATGAGGCGATGGATCAGCCTCCGGTTGTGGCTTTCTCGTTGCCAATTTCAGATTTTGAAGCGTTTGGGGTCGCTTTACAATCGAGCATGCTAGGAATGATGGGTGCTCGTTCCATGGATATGGGTGATGCGGTGTTACTTTACGGCAGTCAGCCGGGTGTTGTCGTTTCTGAGGAGATAGTTGAAGCAGTGAGTGCTTATGGCAAAGCGCTGAACACAGTTCCTGAGGAAACGATCGAAATCAGCATGGTAATGACGGAAGCGCTGCGTGCCCTAGTGCTCCAGTCGATAACTGGTCCGAAAGAGTCTTTCATGTCGGTACTTGATGATTCGGCATTGGAGACTACTGGATTACCTGCTGGAAGCATGCGCTCTATGATGGAGGCTTACTTTTCGGTCTATGAGACGGTGATAAAAGATCTTGAGTCGTTGAAATACGGAATGAGTGTCGAGCAGAACGACTGGAGCATGTTTCTCGATATTACTCCGATGTCTGATTCACCGACTTCGGAGTTTTTGTCTTCACAGGATGTTCAATTAAGTGATTTAACGAGTCAACTCGACTGGAACGCGGATGTTGCTATGCTTGTGGGGATGGCTTCGCTGCCGGAATCGTGGGAATCTATTTTGGGTGAGCTCATGAAAATGGCTATGCCAATATATGGTTTGGAGGCGGCTGCTGCTCATGAGTGGATGGACGCGATCACGTTATCGCTGCCGATCAAGGGAGCCTACTCAATGAGCTTTGATGGTGGACTCTCGTATGCGGGATTTTACGAAATAATTGATTCAGATGCTGCTGAGGTATACGAGAAATGGATCAAATTAACTAAAGATATGGTCGGTTCTGCGCAGGCCAGCTACTCGTATTATTCGGAAATAACTGTCGAAAAAGCTGTGCGTTCGGTCGGTGGTCACTCAGTTGACCTTGTAACATTAACCATAAATCCAGAGAGTGCAGCCATGCAGCTTCCTGAGCAAAGGGAAGTTATGGAAGCGATGTTCCCTGGAGGGAAGGTCGCCTATGAACTTTGCTTGATTGATGATCGGATTTACATGGCTTCCGAGGGGGCTTTGGATGCCACCATTCAGCAAGTAGCGACTCCCGCTCCGATGCAGATTAGTGAGGCCACTCGGATCGCCGGATCAATGAATATTATCTCAATGATGCGAGGCTTTGGTTCTACAATGGAAGCGTCTGGCTTGTCCCTGGAGGGAATCGACGCGACTGGTATGAACATTCTTTTTAGTGCGGAGGTTTCTGACTCATTGAAGCTGTATACTAAGATTCCTTTAAAGCTGTTTGAAGTATTTTCGAAGATGGAATGAGCCCAGTGCTTACAGATTGATTGAGACTTTTAGATGATGCCGCCGTTGAAAGATCGAAATGATGCATTGCTTGTATTGAATGGTCTTCAGCGGGTCGGTCCTGTTATGTTGAGAAACTTGCTGGAAGTGTTTGGTGATCCGGTCAAAGTGCTTTCGGCCAGCCAGTCCGATTTGTTACAAGTTAAAGGTGTTGGCGATAAGGCGGCGGAGGCCTTAGTAGAGTGGTCTTCACGGTTTAACTTGGATAAAGAGAAAGCCCTTATGGCGAAAAAAGGGGTTCGCTTCATATCGAAAGAAGCTTCCGATTTTCCTGAGATGTTGAGTGAAACTTTCGATCCACCAATCGGGTTATATTGGATGGGCGAATACGTTATAGACCGACCGTGTGTGGCGATTGTCGGGACGCGGCGTGCGACGCTTTATGGGCGAACAATGGCGAAGAAATTTGCGGCGGAACTATCGAGGCTTGGGTTTTGTATCGTGAGTGGGATGGCTCGGGGAACTGATACGGCGGCGCACGAGGGAGCACTGGAAGCAGGGGGTAAGACGGTTGCAGTTTTGGGGTGTGGACTGGATATCATCTATCCGCCTGAGAATTTGGACATTTATAAAGAAATTGCGGCTAAAGGTGCGGTTGTCAGTGAGTTTCCCTTTGGTCGTCGAGCGGATCGCCAGACTTTCCCCATGCGGAACCGAGTCGTTGCGGGGATGTGCCAAGGAGTAATCGTGATCGAGAGTGCGGCCTCGGGTGGCAGTATGATCACCGCGCGATTTGCGGGCGAACAGGGTCGGTCGCTGATGGCGCTGCCGGGACGTGTCGATCAAACGAGTAGTGAAGGGTGTCATCAGCTGATCCGCGATGGCGCGACTTTGGTGACTTCGGTCGATGACATCCTGGAGGAGTTACGTTATGCGCGGCCCGAGGAAGCGGAGTTGGATCTCGACGAAACGGGATCTAAGTCACGTCCGGATAATTTAAGTGAGGCGGAGTCTGCGGTGCTGGATTGCTTTGTGGGCGGTGAATTACTCTCCTTGGATTCAATTATCAATCAAACAAACCGTGCGATGGCTGAGGTTTCCAGCACAGTGATGGGGCTCGAACTAAAGCGGCTTTTAGTGAAACGGGGCGATGGGCGTTATGAAGCGGCTTGATCTCTGATTTAAATTGCAAGTTCAGCCGTGCGCCGCATGAATTTTCGCATGTCTGATACATTTGAAAACGTCTCTGTAATTAAGAAAGCGAATGTCTACTTTGGTGGGCAAGTCACGAGCCGCACGGTGCTTTTTGCTGATGGTAGCAAAAAAACTTTGGGTTTTATGCAGGCGGGTGATTACGAGTTTGGGACCGAAGCCGCCGAGATTATGGAGGTGCTTGGTGGCTCTATGACGGTGAAGCTACCCGGTTCGGATGAGTGGGTAACATTTACCGAGGATGAGTCGTATGAGGTCGCGGCGAATGCGAAATTCTCGCTGAAGATTCCTGAGGGCGGGGCGGATTATTGCTGCTCGTATCTTTCGTTGCGTCGTTGCTTGCAACGGCTAAGCTGTGGATGAGCGCTTGCAAGCAAGCACGCCACGATGGAGAGTTTTATAATGCCTAAACGTTGCCAGTGGTGCGGGGATTCGCAGCTGTATCAGGACTATCATGATAAAGAGTGGGGTGTTCCCATTCGGGACGATCGGCTGCTTTTTGAGTTTCTCATTTTGGAAGGTGCCCAAGCGGGCTTAAGTTGGATTACGATTTTAAAGAAGCGCGAAAACTATCGCCGGCTTTATGATGGCTTCGATCCTGAGAAAATCGCGCAGTATGATTCTGATAAGGTAGCAGAGTTATTGAACGATGCCGGCATCGTGCGAAATCGACTCAAGGTGTCGGCTTCGATTTCGAATGCACAGGTTTATTTGAAGATCGTCCAAAGGGAAGGATCCTTTGCGAAATGGCTTTGGCAATTCGTCGGTGGCAAGCCGATTCAAAATAACTGGAAGCATTTTGAGGATGTGCCCGTGAACACGCCGGAATCGGATGTAATGAGTCGGGCCTTGAAAAAGGAAGGTTTCCGCTTCGTCGGGACGACGATTTGTTACGCCTTCATGCAGGCGGTCGGCATGGTCAATGACCACACGACGGACTGTTTTCGGCATGCGGAGGTTTGAACGTTGAACATGGGAACGTCCAATCATGAAACCCAGATTCTTGGGGCGCGAAGGGCAAATCTTGCTTAAATTAATCCGAAAAAATGCTTCACAGCCATTCAGGTAAGCGCAGGACCATTCGATATTCGATTACTTCGGCCCCGTAATCACATTTTGAAGCGGTCGTAAATGACCGTCCTTTAGACTATAAACCCAGGCATGGATTTCAATGTCCTCTCCGCGAGCCCACGCTTCTTGCATGACGGATGTCCGGCTGAGGTTATCTGCTTGAGCGCGGACATTCAGTTCACAAAGACGGTCTAAGCGCGCCTCGCCGTCGAGTGGTTTAAGCTCTTCGATGTGGAAACTTTCGACATCTTGAATGTGACGCAGCCAGTTATCAATTAGGCCATGGTTTTTTCCATCAACCGCCGCCCTGACGCCGCCACAGCCATAGTGCCCGACGACCATGATATGTTTCACTTGGAGGACGTTGACTGCGTAATGGAGGACAGAAAGTAAGTTTAGGTCAGTATGAACGACCATGTTGGCTATGTTGCGGTGGACGAAAACTTCTCCAGGCGCTAGGCCGGTAATTTGGTTAGCTGGAACACGACTGTCTGAGCAACCTATCCATAGGTATTGGGGTTCCTGCTGAGTGGAGAGTTTTTCGAAAAAACTGGGGTCCTCGGCTAGGGTGTCTTGAACCCATTTGCGATTACTTTCGATCAGATGCGGTAGCGTCGGCATTATTTTATTGGTTTTGGGATAGCAAAAAGGTCGCCCCTCGCAGTGGAAGGACGACCTTTAGAAAACTTAGTTTCGTCTAGAATGCGAACTCGTATTTTTTGAGACGATTGCTGATTTCGGCCGCGATCTCTTTTTCTTTTTCGGCTCCCTTTGCAGCAAAAGTGACGGAGAAGCGCACGAAGCTGCCACAGTCATCCCAAGGCACCGTGCTGATGAGTTCGTTGGTAATGAGCCATTGGCTGAAATCTTCACCGGTTTTGAACTCGGTCGTTGTGCCGTCAATGGTTGCGGAACTGGGTGCGGCCACGTAGAGGAAGAAGCTTCCTTTCGGTTTTTTCGCATTGAAGCCATTGCTATTGAGCGCATCGACGAGAAGATCCATGCGGCGCGCGTATTTGGCCGCGATTTCTTGTGTGATCGCCGGCTCGGCGAGGGCAGCTGCACCTGCTTTCTGGATGGCTAAGAACTGGCCGGAGTCAGAATTGTCCTTCATGTCGCCGTAGGCTTTAACGATGAGTGGGTTGCCAACGACGAAGCCGAGGCGCCAGCCAGTCATATTGTAGCTCTTCGAAAGTGAGTGTAGTTCTACGGCAACTTCTTTGGCGCCGGGCACTTGAAAGATCGAAACGGGTGTGCCTTCGAAAATGAGCGATGCGTAGGCTGAGTCTTGCAAGATAATGAGGTTATTGGCCTTGGCAAAGGCCACGGCCTCGGCAAAGAACTCGAGTGTGGCGGATGCCCCAGTCGGGTTGTTTGGATAGTTGAGCACCATGATCTTTGCTTTAGCGACGACGTCGGCAGGCACCGCGCTGAGATCGGGAAGGAAGTTATTTTCCTCCTCTAGCTTCATGTTGTAGACTTCACCGCCGTAGTATTTGGCATGGGTGCCGAGCACGGGGTAGCCGGGAACGGTCATTAGCACGTAGTCACCCGGGTTTATGAAGCAGCCAGGGATCATCGAGAGGGCACTTTTCGAGCCGATCGAGTGGATCACTTCGGTCGCCGGATCGATGTCATTGACATTAAAGACCTCAGCCATATATTTAGCGGCAGCTTCTTTGAAGGTGTCACCACCGTTATCGGCATAGCCCCGGTTTTCGGGTTTAGCTGCTTCGTCTTGAAGTGCTTTGACTACTTGTGGGAAAGCCATTTCGTCGGGTTCGCCGACGCCCATGTCGATTAGATCGACTTTCGGGTTTGCTTTTTTAGCAGCGTTTTTGGCGCGTTTGATCTTCTCAAACTTGTAAATAGCGTTCGACTTTCCGTATTCACGGCCGCCGATGCGTTCGGCAAAGAGTTCTTGGATATATGGATCGCTCATGGAGTTCTGGACTTTATCTGGTTTTGAGTTGTATTTTATAGAAGTGTGTCGGAAATGTTACCGCATACACAAAATTTGATTATGCAGACAATTCAATCGGTCAATGAAATGCAGTCACATGCAATTAGCATGCGCTCGAGCGGACGGTTAATCGCTTTGGTGCCAACAATGGGCAGCCTCCACGAGGGTCATCTCAAGCTGGTGGATATTGCAAAGGACCGTGCTGACAAAGTCATCGTTTCAATATTTGTCAACCCCACCCAATTTGGACCAAGTGAGGATTATGCAAATTACCCGCGTGTTTTGGAGGCTGATTTGGAGAAGTGCCGCGAGCGGGGAGTGGATATTGTGTTCACGCCGTCGGTTGAAGATATTTATCCAAAAGGGTATTCGACTTACGTCAGTGAAGAGGTCGTTGGCTCGGGACTGTGTGGGGTATCACGGCCGAATCATTTTCGTGGCGTGACCACAGTCTGCCTAAAGCTGTTTAATATCACCCGCCCGGATTTTGCTATATTCGGGCAAAAAGATGCGCAACAATGTGCGGTTATCAAAAAAATGGTGACTGATTTAAACTACTCGGCCGAAGTAGTGGTTGGGCCGATTCACCGCGATGAGGATGGGCTCGCTGCTAGTTCGCGCAACGCATATTTAACCAGCGCGCAGCGGGAAGCCGCATTGGCAATTCCGCAGTCTTTAAAAATCGCTCAGAAAATGGTGAGCGAGGGCACCCGCAGTGTGGATCGGGTCATGGCGGAAATTATTCACCACTTATCGTTGTCGCGTCGGGTTCGGGTCATTTATGTGCAGATCGTTGACCCTACGACGATGGAGCCGGTGCGTGAGATTGTGCCAGGTAAGTGTATTGTTTGCTTGGCTGCTTGGGTCGATCAAGTGCGTTTAATTGATAACGCGGCATTTTAACTTAGAGTATCTCTCTCATGACTAAGTCTTATGATGTGATTGTTGTTGGCAGTGGTATTGCCGGTTTGAGTTTCGCGCTGAAAGTAGCGGAAGCTGGAAATCGGGTGGCGATCATCACGAAGAAGAATAAAGCGGAATCGAACACGAACTACGCGCAGGGCGGGATAGCGGCAGTCACTTCGGAGACGGACGATGTTGAAATGCACGTTGCCGACACCCTGGATGCGGGCGACGGCTTGTGTGATGAAGCGGCGGTGCGTGAGATCTTAAAAGATGGTGCAGCGAGTATTGCGGAACTGGTGAAGCGTGGCGTGGCTTTTACGCAGCTGAATGACGGGCGTGTTTCCTTGGGCAAAGAAGGCGGGCACTCGAAACGGAGAATTCTCCATGTCAAGGATGTGACCGGTAAGGCGATCGAGCAGTCGCTCTTACATGCGATCAGTGAGTCGGCTAACATTGAAACTCTAGAGCATCATTTCGCGATGGAGTTGATCACGACGGAAAAGTTGGCGCAGCTATCTGGCGAAGTGGTGCCTAGTGAAAACCGCGTGCAAGGTCTTTACGTGCTTAACAACCAGACAGAGATGGTTGAAACCTTTCTAGCGAAAGCGGTCTTACTGGCGACTGGTGGGATCGGGCAGGTTTATCAATACACAACAAATCCTTCAATCGCGACTGGCGATGGAATCGGCATGGCCTACCGGGCCGGAGTCGAGATACGTAACATGGAATTTATCCAATTTCACCCAACCGCCTTTTACACGGCGGATAATGATCGCTTCTTAATCAGCGAAGCAGTGCGTGGCGAGGGTGCGATTTTAAGAAATTTAAAAGGCGAGGCCTTTATGGAGCGCTATGATCGACGGAAGGATCTGGCGCCGCGTGACATCGTCGCAAGAGCCATCGACTCGGAAATGAAAGAGTCGGGTGCCGGACATGTTTGGCTGGACGCGCGGGGCAACACAGCTGACGAGATCCGCGAACGCTTTCCTACGATATACGACTTCTGTGAAAAACATGGCATACGCTTGGAGAAAGATATGATTCCGGTCGTTCCTGCGGCGCACTACTTGTGCGGTGGAGTTAAAACTAATTTAAATGGGGAAACTTCGCTGAGTGGTCTGTATGCTTGTGGTGAAGTGGCTTGCACGGGGCTGCATGGGGCAAATCGTCTAGCTAGTAATTCATTATTAGAAGCAGTGGTCTTGGCGAATCGGGGCGCGTCTGCTGTCCAGGGCTACCTGCAAACCTCCACATTTGATACTGTTGAGCTACCTAGTTGGCTGGACGGTGATGTGCGAGATTCGGATGAGCGGGTGGTGCTTTCGCACAACTGGGATGAACTACGCAGAGCGATGTGGGACTATGTCGGGATTGTGCGCACGACGAAGCGATTGGAGCGTGCCCGCACGCGTATCCGTACACTTGAGCGCGAGATTAACGATTATTATTGGAATTTCAAGGTGGATGAAAGTCTGCTCGAACTACGCAACATGATCCAAGTGGCAGGCATGATTGTCGACTGTGCGCTTCAACGGAAAGAGAGTCGCGGGTTACATTACACTTTGGATTACTCAAGCAAGTTAGCGGCGGCCAATGACAGCGAGGTTTCGCGAAGTTGAGCTCACTCTTAATTTTGCTTTTTAAAGTCAATCTATGGGATGAGTGGTCGGTTGAAAATAGACCGTGAAAAAAAATGAACAAAATTCTTGCCTAGAAATGCTCACGCGCTACTTTCGCCGTCTTTCTCTAAATCCAGCGATTCAATTTTCATGCCTACAATCAACCAACTAGTCCGCAACCCACGTGTTGTGCAGAAGGAAAAATCCAAATCCCGAGCACTGAACAAGAACCCGTTCCGTCGTGGTGTTTGTGTGCAGGTGATGACCCGCACGCCTAAAAAGCCTAACTCCGCTATCCGCAAGGTAGCTAAAGTTCGTCTCACAAACGGAATCGAAGTCATTGCTTACATTCCAGACGAAGGTCACAACCTTCAGGAGCACAGTATTGTTCTTGTCCGTGGTGGTCGTGTGAAGGACCTTCCTGGTGTGCGTTACCACATCGTTCGTGGCACACTTGACTGCGTAGGTGTTGATAAGCGTCGTCGTAGCCGCTCCAAATACGGAGTCAAACGTCCTAAGGCTGCCGAATAATCGGGCATTCTTTATTATTAATACTTAATTTTTTCAATATGTCACGTCGTCGCCAAGCAGTTAAACGTCCACTTATCCCGGACCCACGTTACAATAGCACACTTGTTACCAACTTGGTCAATATGATCATGGAGCGCGGTAAGCGCACGGTTGCACAAAGCATCGTCTACACTGCTTTTCAGCGTGTAAGCGAAAAACTTGAAAAGGGCGATCCAGTTGATTTGATCATGGGCGCACTTGAAAATGCACGTCCAAAGCTTGAAGTGAAGAGCCGCCGTGTTGGTGGTGCTACTTACCAAGTGCCAGTAGAAATTTCTTTTGAGCGCCAGCAAAGCCTCGCCTTCCGTTGGATGGTGACTTCTGCACGCAAGCGCAAGGGTGTTCCCATGAACGAAGCCCTTGCTGATGAGATCGTCGATGCTTACAACAACACCGGCGCAGTAGTGAAGAAGAAAGAAGAAGTCCACCGGATGGCACAGGCGAATCGCGCCTTCGCTCATCTGCGTTGGTAGTCTTCAGACTTCCTCGCTCCTCCCCCCGTTCTTTCACATTTCCCTTTTTTTTATGCCCGCAGTCATGCCAGCGACAGCTAACTCACCGAAACGCAAGTTCCCCTTGGAACATACGCGCAATATCGGCATAGCTGCGCATATCGATGCGGGTAAGACGACCACGACTGAGCGTATTTTGTTTTATGCGGGCGTGGTTCATAAGATGGGTGAAGTGCATGAAGGTAGTGCGGTGACTGATTGGATGGAGCAAGAGCGTGAGCGTGGTATTACGATTACGTCAGCCGCGATTTCTTGTAATTGGACGAATCAGCATGGCCCGTATGCTGGGATCCAAAATCAAATCAACATTATCGATACGCCTGGGCACGTCGATTTTACGGCAGAAGTTGAACGTTCACTACGTGTGCTCGATGGTGCCGTGGGAGTTTTTTGTGCGGTAGCGGGTGTCCAGCCACAATCCGAGACGGTCTGGCGGCAGATGACGAAGTATCACGTGCCGCGTATAGCGTTCGTGAACAAGATGGACCGCACCGGAGCTGATTTTTTTGGAGCGATTGAGTCGATGCGCGAGCGTCTAGGCGCGAACGCACATGCGATCTGTATTCCAATTGGTGCGGAAGAAGACTTTACCGGACTGATCGATCTGGCGACGATGCAGGCTTTGGTCTACGACGTAAATGACGCTTCTGGGATGACTTTCGATGTGACCGATATACCCGCGGATTACTTAGACCAAGCGAAAGAATATAGAGAAAAGTTGATCGAAGCGCTGGCAGACTTCGATGATGCGTTGGCGAACCAATATTTAGAAGGCACTGACCTTTCCGCGGACACGATTCGCTCGGCTATACGCAAAGCAACGATATCTTTGGATTTCTGCGGGGTCATCCCCGGCAGCGCTTTCAAGAATAAAGGTGTGCAGACGGTGCTCGAATCAGTGGTTAACTATCTCCCGTGTCCGCTCGATTTGCCGCCCATGAAGGGCGAGACAGAACAGGGAGCCGCGGTCGAGATTCGACCTGATGATAATGCCAAATTTGCCGGCCTCGCATTTAAGTTGATGAATGACAGTTATGTCGGGAAGTTGGTTTTTTTCCGTGTCTATTCCGGGTCATTGACCAAAGGCTCAGCGCTCTATAACCCGCGCACTGGAAAGACTGAACGTATTTCTCGTCTCATGATCATGAAGGCGAACTCCCGTGAAGATATCGATGCAGCCTACTCTGGAGATATCTGTGCGATTGTGGGTGGCCGCGATGTAGTCACGGGCGATACGCTTTGTGAGAAAGGTTATGATGTGCGCCTGGAGCCACCGACTTTTCCAGAGCCTGTTATTTCCATGTCGATCGAGCCGAAGACGTCTGCCGATCAGGAGAAAATGGCGATCGGACTTAAGCGTCTGGCCGAAGAAGATCCTACCTTTGTGGTCTCCTCAGATGAAGAAACAGGTCAAACTTTGATTGCCGGAATGGGGGAGCTTCACTTGGAGATTATCCGCGATCGTCTCTTCCGCGAATTCAAGGTCGGTGCCGAAGCGGGCCGTCCGCAGATCGCTTATCGCGAGACAATTAGCGCAAACGCCGAAGGCGAAGGCAAATTCATCCGTCAGTCCGGAGGAAAAGGTCAATATGGCCACGCCAAAATTAAAATTGAACCGCTGGAGCGGGGTAAAGGGATTGAGATCATCGACGACATCGTCGGTGGCGTTATTCCTAAAGAATTTATCAAGCCAACGCTCGAAGGCATCAAGGAAGCGGCCCACAATGGAACATTGGCTGGTTATCCTGTAGTCGATTTCAAGGTCACTTTATTTGACGGCAGTTTCCACGATGTGGACTCTTCAGAAATGTCTTTCAAAATGGCCGGTATTTTTGCCTTTCGCGAAGCGATGCAAGAGGCGTCTCCGATCATGCTGGAACCTGTCATGGATGTAACCGTGGAGACTCCTGAAGAATACCAGGGAGATATCATGGGAGATCTCAATCGCCGCCGTGGACAAATCCTTAACGTTAAGGCCAAGGCAGCTTACGTATCGATTTTTGCACTCGTGCCGCTCCAAGAGATGTTTGGCTACGCAACCGTCGTCCGTTCACTGAGTAAAGGCCGTGCATCTTTCAGCATGGAACCAAAAGCATTTGAAGCGGTTCCATCTAACGTTCTAAACACAATTCTAGAGACCTCGACACGAGGCCGCTACTAGTCCTCCGTTTTTTTAACTACTAAAAGCACGAATGACTCCCACCAATTTTTATCCAATAACGCTCGCCTACAACTTTTAAACCTTAACCCGTCGGAAGTGACAGACTCCTGTTTTCTCGCTCCTGGCTTCTTTCAAAACAAACTTAACCAATAAATAAAACTATGAGTGCACCACGTATCCGTATCCGCCTAAAAGGCTTTGATTATCGCGTCGTCGATCAGTCCGCTTCGGACATCGTCGAAACAGCCAAGCGCTCCGGCGCCCGTGTCTCCGGACCTGTTCCACTTCCAACTCACATTGAGAAGTTCACAGTGAACCGTTCTCCGCACGTGAACAAAAAGTCGATGGACCAATTTGAAGTTCGCACGCACAAGCGTTTGATCGACATCGTTGAGCCAACGGCTGCGACGGTGGACGAACTGAAGAAGCTCAACCTGCCCGCAGGTGTCGATATTTCGATTAACGTTTAATTCGTCCAGGTCAGCTGCCAGTAGGCGGTCGTCATATTTCAGAAGACCCCGCATCGGAAGCTGCGGGGTCTTTTTGCGCGTATCTTGCAGGGCAATACTGCAATTTCTGAATTGGCAAGGACCTCCGCCCTTAGGTTTCTCTACCATTTTACCGGAATCATTAGTGCCAGTGCGTAACTTTTACTGGTATACACGACATATCTCTCGTTTTGATTCTCCGCTTTCACGAGCGAGGCTACGTGGCCTCGAAACTTTGTTTCGGGGTTTTGTTATGACCGGAGAATGTCGATCATTGGTATAAGAGTGATTTAAGCTCCAAGGCGTTTTGGCTGCGATAAACACTGGGAAAAATTAAAAAAGTGAAATAATGTTCACTATATTATTGACAAGCCTACTTTTTTGATGGCATACGGGAGGGGTCCTTTAATTTAAAGGGCATTCTAAACACGATTCATTCGTAACAAGCATAATACAGTAACTAAAAGGAAATATCATGAATCAGACAGTCCTCACCGGAAACCTCACCGCCGATATCGAAACACGCGAGATTGGCGAGCAACACCTCAGTAAATTCACCCTTGCCTGTAATGAAGGCGAACGGGTTGTTTTCATGCCGATTGAAGCATGGAATATGTCTCACCTTCCGGATCACTTATTAAAGGGATCTAAAGTTTTGATCTCCGGTAGCCTCAAGCAGGATAACTGGGAAACAGATGCTGGCGACAAGCGCAGCCGAATTGTTCTCACAGCCTACAAAGTCGAGTTTCTCGACCCAGCACCGGAGCTGAAGGAAACTAGTAACCCTAAGGCGAACAATCGCCGACGTGTAGCCTAGATTCACCGTCATGGTAGAGGTGGTTGTCCCGACCGCCAACCGGCATGGGTAGGTTCTGGCCTATTCGGGTGGCGGTCGGGACGACCGCCGCTACCAGTTGGATGTTTGTTTTTCGTGGTAGTTGCGAGTTGTCCCAACCGCCATGGGTGGTTTCTGCCGAAAAATAAAAATATTTCACTTATTTCGAAATAGGGTATTGACGAGTGATCGAAATCCCGCTTTTTTCCACCGCTCGCTACCCATCTGTGGCGTCCACACACATTTTTTATTAACCTAACGCAGGTCTATTAAACGGAGCTTCTGTTCCACCTGCCAATTAGAATCATGAACATAGCCCTACTTGGTAAAAAGATAGGAATGACTCAGGTATTTGACGAAGACAATCGTCTGATCCCTGTCACAGTCATTGAAGCAGGTCCTTGCCCGGTCACTCAGGTCAAGTCGACTGAAACAGACGGTTACAACGCGATCCAGATCGGTTACCGTCAGCAAAAAGAACACCGCCTTTCTCGTGCCGCTCTCGGCCACTTGAAAAAAGCCGGTGTCGAAGCTGTTTCAGAGCTTCAGGAATTCCGTACAAATGGTGACACTGAATTAAACGTTGGTGATGTGCTTACGGTTGAAAAGTTCGAAGCCGGACAAAAGATCGATGTGATTGGCACATCCAAGGGACGTGGTTTCCAGGGTGTGGTCAAGCGCTACGGTTTTGCCGGTGGACCCGCTTCTCACGGTTCGATGTTCCACCGTCGTGGTGGTTCTTATGGTATGTGCCAATGGCCAGGCCACGTGATCAAGGGCAAAAAGATGCCAGGTCACATGGGTGATGTGCAGCGCACCGTCCAGAACCTACAAGTTGTTAAAGTCATCGCAGAGAAGAATCTTATCCTAGTTAAGGGTAGTATTCCAGGCTCACGTGGCAGTTTCGTTACCGTCCGCACTGCGGTTAAACAAAAAACACCGAAAGCATAAGCTTAGGGCAGAACGAAAGGACTTATTACAATGAAACTTAAAGTTTACTCAGCAGACGGAAGCAGCAGCGAAGAGAAAGAATTCGCGCAGTTTCCTATATTTGAAGATGACCGCGGCATCGCCGCACTTCGTCAAGTCGTCCTCGCGCACCTGGCCAACAAGCGCCAGGGCAACGCTTCGACCAAGACACGCGCAGAAGTTAGCGGCTCTGGAAAGAAGCTTTTCCGTCAAAAAGGTAGCGGCACAGCTCGCCAGGGTGAGCGTCGTGTTCCTCACCAACGTCATGGTGGTATCGCACACGGGCCCAAGCCACGCGACTTTTCGCAGAAGATCAATCGCAAGATGAAGGCACTTGCTTTCCAGCGCGCACTTTTCAATCGTGCAACTGACGGCGGTATTTCCGTAATCGAAGCGTTCGAAGTAAAGGAAGCGAAGACCAAATTATTTAACAAAGTGCTTAGTGCTGTGCTCCCAGAGCGTGGTAAAGTGCTTATCATCGACGACGCATTCGAAAACACAGCTGCATTGGCTGCACGCAACATCAAGGGAGTCTCTCTGGCTGAAGCAGGCAACATCAGCACTTTAGATGTCGTTCGTTACCGCCATATCCTGGTTAGCTCCAAGGGTATCGAAACAGTTCTTGCCCGTGCAAATGGAGGTCAATCATGATTAGCCCAGATCAAATTCTACTCGAAAACCGCGTTACTGAGAAAGCAGCTACATTATCTGCTAACTTGAATCAATACACATTTGAAGTCGCACCCCGTGCTAATCGCAAGGAAGTCGCTCGTGCTGTTGAGAAAGTATTCAATGTGACTGTAACGAAGGTGAACATTCTTATTAAAAAGCCTAAGGTGAAGACTGATCGTTCCCGCAAAGGACGTCCGGGCTCCAAGGGCGGCCATAAAAAGGCAATCGTCTCCCTGAAGGAAGGCGACAAAATCGAACTCGTCTAAACGCGAAGGAGACCGAACATCATGCCACTTACAGATTCAAAACCTTTAACTCCTGGACAGCGTTTCCTCACACGAAACAAGCAGGACGTTTCCAAGAAGAAGCCAGAGCGTCAGCTCACTACCTACAACCACAAGAAGAAGGGCCGTAATTGCCATGGTCGTATCACTTCTCGTCGTCGTGGTGGTGGCCACAAGCGCGCTTACCGTATTGTCGATTTTCGTCGCGATAAGCTTGATATTCCTGCAAAGGTCCAAGCGATCGAGTATGATCCAAATCGCTCTGCTAATTTGGCCCTCCTTGCATATGCAGACGGTGAAAAGCGCTACATAATCGCACCTCGCGGTGTGGTCGCTGGCGACACGTTGATCAACGCAAGCGAGCGTATCGAATTCTCAGTTGGTTACAGCATGCCATTGGCAGTCATCCCACCTGCGACTAAGATTCACGCAATCGAATTGCACCCTGGTCGTGGCGCGCAGATCGCTCGCTCCGCGGGGCAGTCCGCGCAACTTGTTTCGATCGACGGCGAACGCGCTACGGTCAAGATGCCTTCCGGTGAAATCCGTTTCCTGAACTCACGTTGCCGCGCAACGATTGGAGAAGTCGGTAATGTTGAGCACGAAGGACAAAGCTTAGGTAAAGCCGGTCGTGCACGCTGGTTAGGACGTCGCCCACGTGTTCGTGGTGTGGCTATGAATCCTGTCGATCACCCTATGGGTGGTGGTGAAGGCCGCACTTCGGGTGGTGGTCATCCACAATCTCCGTGGGGTCAGCTCTCCAAAGGCTTCCCGACTCGTAAGAAGTCGAATCCGACCAACTCTCAAATTTTGGTTCGTCGTAACGGCCGCCAATTTAAGAAGAAAAAATAATCCACTCTTTTAACAATGTCCCGTTCAATTAAAAAAGGTTTCTTTGTCGATCCTCACCTAGCAAAAAAGGTAGAGGTCGCTCAGGCTAACAATGATCGCAAGCCGATCCAAACTTGGTCTCGTCGTTCAACGATCACTCCTGATTTCGTCGGTCTCAACTTGAATGTCCACAACGGTCGCAGCTTTTTGCCTGTCTACGTTACGGAAAACATGGTGGGTCACAAACTAGGAGAGTTTTCACCGACTCGCACCTTCAAGTCGCACCAAGCCAGCAAAAAATAAAGCCTAGTTTTTCATAGCATGCACACTTCCAACGCACAGTTTACAACCAAGCGATTAAGCTTACTTCTACTCGGAGTATGCAGCTTGTTGGGCGCTGTTCGCGCGGGCGTGCCTGCTTTTGTTCAAGAGTCGATCTACAGCCCAAATGCGGCCTCTGTTTCCGAAGTGATCTCTACGCTCGCAAGTGATGTCGTCATTTTAGACGGCGGACTGGAGCAAGGACTTCGTTTAGGAATGGTCTGCCGCGTCTCCCGTGGGTTCCAAAGTATCGGCGAGCTCATTATAATCGAATCTAACCGTGACCGCTCCGCAGCATTGATCCTCGAGCTGGTCGAAGAAACCACTATCCAAGCCGGCGACGTTGCCCGCATCCAAACCCTTCAAAACAGCTGAATTACCATGCAGGTCCAAGCTTACACTAAATACGCTCGCATGTCGCCGAAGAAAGTTCGCGACATTACTAAAGCCATCCAAGGCCAGAATGCTGCTGACGCAGTCGAGATCTTACGCTTCATCCCGCGCAAGTCGGCACGCCTTGTTAGCAAGACGCTTCAGTCTGCTATCGCGAACGCCGAGAACAACAATAACTTGTCATCCGACTCGCTCACCATCCTATCTGCGATTGTTGAAGAGGGACCTGCTTTCAAGCGTTTCCGCCCGGCAGCACGTGGTTCCGCTCACCCTTACAAAAAACGCACTAGCAACATTCGCATCGTCCTCTCCGACGAAGCCTAAGCATTTAACGATTACTTATTATGGGACAAAAAGTTCATCCAACTGGCTTCCGCCTCGCAGTAACCCGTGACTGGGATTCACGCTGGTATGCTTCCAAGAAGGATTTCCCTTCTTTCATTAAGGAAGACTACACCATCCGCAAAATCCTTACGGACAAGTTGCGCTATGCATCCGTGCCGCGCATCTTCATCGAGCGTGCGTCTGGTCGTATCCGTGTGAAGATTTTCACAGCTCGCCCTGGTGTTGTCATCGGGCGTAAAGGTGCTGAGCTCGATAAGCTCAAAGAAGAGCTTAACAAAAAGGTTGGCAAAGAGATCATGCTCGACATTCAGGAAGTAAAGCGTCCCGACCTTTCTGGTCAGCTAGTCGCCGAAAACGTAGCGCTGCAACTTGAGCGTCGTATAGCATTCCGTCGTGCGATGAAGCGCGCAGTTCAAACGACTATGGCAATGGGTGCTCAAGGTATCCGTATCCAGTGTGGTGGACGTCTCGGTGGAGCAGATATTGCCCGCACAGAGCAACAGCGCATGGGCAAAGTGCCACTACAAACACTTCGTGCTAAAATCGACTACGGTTTCAGTGAGGCAAGCACAGTCTATGGTATCATCGGCGTAAAATGCTGGATCTGCCTCCCTGACGAAGACGAAGCATAATTCATTTACCGTCTAAACTGACATAATTTTTTTTAAACTTTTAAACCGAGCGAACCATGGCATTTCTTCCATCACGCACTAAATACCGTAAGGTCCACAAAGGCCGCATTTACGGAACTGCACAAAAAGGCAACGAACTCTCTTTTGGAGATTTCGGTATCCAATCACTTACACGTGGTCGTATGACTTCACAGCAAATCGAAGCGGCTCGTGTCGCAATGACCCGTAGTTTGAAGCGTAAGGGTAAAGTTTGGATCCGAGTATTTCCACACAAGCCGGTGACTAAGAAACCTGCTGAAACCCGGATGGGTAAAGGTAAGGGCTCGGTCGAGAAGTGGGTCGCTGTGATCCGTCCTGGGTCAATGCTTTTTGAAGTAGCCGGTTGCTCAGCAACGGCTGCTCGTGAAGCACTCCGCCTCGCAGACACCAAGTTGCCATTCCATTGCCGCTTCGTTTCCCGCGAAGACTAATTATTAACACATTAATTTAGAAACCACTTAATATGAGCACAAAAGATATCCGCGAAATGTCCGAAGTAGAGATCGCAAAAAAACTACGCGACACACGTGACGCTCAAGTCAACCTTCGCATGCGCAAGCAGACCGGTCAGGTCGAGCACCCGCATGAATTCACTCAAATGCGTCGCGAAATCGCGCGCCTCGAAACTATTCTTAAAGAGAAAAAGTTGGCTGTGGCCACTGCTTAATCTCTACAAGCCGTCTATTACTATGGAAGCAACTCGCAATTCTCGTAAGTCCTTGATCGGAACCGTTACCAGCCGTTCTGGTGATAAGACGATCAAAGTTACCTATCTTTACAAGATCCCACACCCGCTCTACCGCAAGGAGATCAAGCGCAAAACGGTGGTTCACGCTCACGATGAAAACAATGAGTGTGGCCTCGGCGATAAAGTGGAGATCATGGAAACACGTCCTCTCAGCAAGCTCAAGCGCTGGCGCGTCACTAAGGTGCTCGAAGTCGCACCTAAACTAGGCGACGAATAAGCACGTCCAGTTAATTAATTTATAACCGAAAAACGGAGATTTATATATGATCCAGATGAACAGCCGCATATTTATTGCGGATAATACAGGCGCCAAGTCAGCGGAGATGATCCGTCGCTTAGGCCAAAACAAGCGCACCGCTGCAGTTGGTGACGTCATCGTCTGCAACGTAAAGGAAGCATCGACTGATTCATCCGTTAAAAAGGGTGAAGTTGTGCGTGCAGTTGTTGTTCGCACGAAGTCTCCGATTCGCCGTGGCGACGGAAGCTATCTTCGCTTCGATAACAACGCAGTTGTTATTCTTAACGCTGACGGTAACCCCAAAGGCACACGTATTTTCGGACCGGTCGCTCGTGAGCTCCGCGCGAAATACATGAAAATCATCTCACTAGCACCGGAGGTCCTCTAATCATGTCTAAAGCAATTAAACGCGAACAAGAAGTCGTCGTCATTTCAGGAGCCCATAAAGGAAAGCGCGGCAAAGTGCTTTCTGTAAATGCAGGTGAGCGCATCCTCGTCGAAGGCATCAACATGGTAACTAAATTCGAGCGTAAGACTCAAGAGAACCCAGAAGGTGGCTCAGTCGAATGCGAGATGCCTATCCATTACTCTAACGTCATGTTAGCTGAAAAGTTCGATGCAAAGAAGTAAGTATTCGATACTTGCTACTCGCTAACAATTACTCATCTTCCTCCACTTTTTTCCAACACACATCGAAATCCAATTAGAGAGTCGGGTCAGAAATCCGGCTCATTCACACGATGAATCAAGCAGCACTACAAACACACTACATTGATAAAGTCATTCCTGAACTTATGAAAAAGTTCGGTTATGACAATCCACACCAAGTTCCCTCGATCAAAAAGATCGTGATCAACTCAGGTTTCAGTGCCACTGCGGATAAAAATCACATCGCCTACGTAGTCGATGAGATCGCAAAGATTTCCGGCCAACGCCCTATTATCAATAAAGCGAAGGTGAGTATCTCGAATTTCAAGCTCCGTGAAGAGCAGCCGATTGGTTGTAAAGTCACGCTTCGTGGCCGCGCCATGTATGAGTTCATGATGCGTCTTGTGCAAGTCGCACTGCCCTGCATCCGTGACTTCCGAGGAGTGCCGACCCGCCTCGACGGCAAAGGTAACTACACCCTGGGTGTTTCTGACCACTCAATTTTCCCTGAAGTCAGTTCTGAAGGTAGCAGCGCGCAAATGGGTATGGATGTCTGCATCAACACCAGCGCATTAACGGACGAAGAAGGCCGTGAGCTACTCCGCCTTTTTGGCGTTCCTTTCCGCAAAACAAGTGCTGAAGTCGCCGCTGAAGAAGCGGAAGCTGCAGCGGCAAAAGCATAAATAAACTTTTATCCAATGGCTAAAAAATCAGCAATCCAACGCAACCTCAAGCGCATGCGCCTTATTGAAAAATATTCCGCTAAGCGCACTGAGTTGAAAGCAATCCTGGCAAACCCTGAAACTTCAGATGAAGATTTCTACAAGGCACAAGCCAAGCTTTGCAAACTTCCCAAGAACAGCTCGCCGATCCGTGCCCGCAACCGTTGCTCTGTGACAGGTCGCCCACGCGCATTCATCGGTAAGTTCGGTCTTTCCCGTCTCACATTCCGCGAACTGGCCACACAAGGCAAGATTCCCGGAGTCACCAAATCATCCTGGTAATTTTACCCGGCCACCCTCACTGAAAACCCACTAGTAAATACTATGGCAGTTCACGACACAATCGGAGATTTTCTCACTATTATCCGCAACGGCAGCAGCGCTCGCAAAGAAGTGTGCACAACGCAACACTCCAAGATGCGCGCTTCCATCGCAGCAATCCTCAAAGACGAAGGCTATATCAAAGACTTCGCCGAAAGCACGGATGCACGCGGTTTCAAAACAATCGAGCTTCACTTGAAGTTTGTTGATGGCACACCTGCAATCACAGGTATTCAACGCCACAGCACTCCCGGGCGTCGCCTCTACTACGGTAGCCAAGAAATCCCTCGCGTCCTCGGTGGCTTGGGTCTTGCAATCCTAACAACATCCAAAGGCGTCATGCGTGCCCGCGAAGCCCGTGAAAACGGTGTCGGCGGCGAGTTTGTCTGCAAAGTTTGGTAAAGAAAGACCCAGAAGATGAGCAGAATTGGAAAACTCCCAGTCCCCGTCCTTAAGGCTAAAGTCACCGTAGATGGTTCCACCATCAATGTTGAAGGCCCTAAAGGTAAACTAGAAAAAACTTTCGATCGTTCGGTTAATATCGAGCTTGTTGAGAACGAAGTAATTGTGACTCCGGCTGACAAAAGCCGTCATTCACGAGCCATGTTCGGCACCGCTCGTTCGATCATTAACAACATGGTCATCGGTGTAACCGAAGGTTACAAGAAACAACTTGAGATCAAAGGTGTCGGTTTTCGCGCCGCATTGAAGGGCAACCTGCTCGATCTTTCGCTTGGTTACTCACACCCGATCGAAATGCCGATCCCCGAAGGAATCACCGTCACCGTTGTAGAAAACACCAAACTCACCGTAGAAGGTGCCGACAAACAAGTCGTGGGTGAAGTCACCGCAACTATCTTTTCCTACTTCCCAGCCGAGCCTTACAAGGGTAAGGGTGTCCATATCGTCGGTCAATATGTCCGTCGTAAGGAAGGCAAGAAGTCCGCTTAATTTCTAAAGAGACACTATTATGAAACTCGATAAGAAGAGAACACTTTTACAAAAGCGCCGCTGGCGCATCCGCAAGAAGGTCAAGGGCACTGCAGAGCGTCCTCGTTTGGCCGTGCATTTTTCAAACAAGCACATTTACGCACAATGCATCGATGACGTGAAGGGCCACACAATGGTCTACGTGTCTTCGGTTGGCGGCAAGGAAGTCGAAGCGAAAGCAAACACCGAAGGTGCGATTGCACTCGCTAAGGCAGTTGCTGAAAAAGCGAAAACAGCCGGAATCGAATCTGTAGTTTTCGACCGTTCGGGTCGTCGCTACCACGGTTGCGTTAAATCATTCGCCGAAGCCGCTCGTGAAGGCGGACTACAGTTTTAAGGATTACCCATATGAGTAGACAAAACAGATCATTTTCTCAAAAAGACGAACCACAAGAAGCTCCGGAATACGTCGAAAAAATCGTCCACATTAACCGCTGTGCTAAAGTGGTTAAGGGCGGTCGTCGTTTCAGCTTTTCTGCACTCGTTGTCACGGGTAATCAAAAAGGTGAAGTTGGCATCGGCTACGGTAAGGCGAAGGAAGTTCCTGAAGCTATCCGCAAGGGAACTGAGCAAGCTAAGAAGAACTTAGTTACGATCAAACTACGTGGTGACACCATTCCACACCACGTTCTCGGTGAAGCGGACGGCGGCAAAGTGTTGCTGCGTCCAGCCTCTGACGGAACTGGCGTTATTGCTGGTGGCGGCGTGCGTGCTGTGCTTGAAGCAGTCGGCGTAAAAAACATTCTCTCAAAATCTCTCGGCTCGAACAATCACTTGGCAATGGTCAATGCGACTATGGATGCGCTTCTGCAACTCCGTTCGAATGAAGAGATCAAAAAAATCCGTTTCAGCGACAAGGTCGCAGCGGAAGCATAAGGATTACAGATCATGAATCTCGATAAAATTCCAACTATTAAAGGCGCAACACACCCGACCAAACGTCTCGGTCGCGGTGAAGGTAGCGGTCACGGCAAAACTTCCGGCAAAGGGCATAAGGGCCAGAAAGCTCGTTCCGGTGGCGGTATTCGCATCGGCTTCGAAGGTGGTCAAATGCCGCTTTATCGTAAGCTGCCTCGCCGTGGTTTTAACAACTTCAACTTTAAGATCAGTTTTCAGTTAGTGAATGTTGGTCAGCTTGAAAAGCTCGAAGGCACTGAAGTGACCCGTGAGTCATTGGTGGCTGCGGGTTTAATCCGTGATAACAGCCAAGGCGTCAAGCTTCTCGGAGATGGTGAATTATCAAAAGCATATACAGTCACAGTCGACAAAGTATCGGGTTCTGCAAAGAGCAAGATCGAAGCTGCTGGAGGTAAGGTTGTAGAAGCCGCCCCCGCAACTGACGCATCCGAAGAGGCTTAAGCCTTCGCACTTCGGTGCTCCGCTTAATCATAATCGCCTCGTTACTCAATTAGACAATGCTTTCAGCTTTTACCAACTCGCTTAAGATACCAGAGCTTCGTCAGCGTATATTCTTTACGCTGGCTTTGCTGTTTATTGCTCGTGTGGGTGCGAATATCCCACTACCTGGAATCAATACGGCTCCGATACAGGCCTTTTTTGCTGATCAAGCTTCGGCTGGTGGCGGACTCATCGGTATGTATAACATGTTTACTGGTGGCGCGTTGCTCAATGGTGCGCTCTTTGCACTGGGTATCATGCCCTACATCAGTGCATCGATTATCATGCAGTTGGTAGGCGCGGTCTTTCCCGCGATTGCGCGTCTTCAACAAGAGGGCGACGTCGGACGTCAAAAAATTAATCAATATACACGCTACCTGACATTAGTCATCTGCGTGGTGCAGGGCTTACTGCTGCTTGTCGCATTGAGCAGTAACCCGGCAAGTATTATCGGTGGCGGATTTAATCCAGCTGAGTATGGTGATGTGGTCATTGCCAATAAGGTGCAGTTCCTGATAACAGGCACGATCTTCTTAACTGCGGGTGCCATGATCATGGTGTGGCTCGGTGAGCAAATCACTCAAAAAGGTATTGGTAACGGTATCTCTTTACTGATTACGGTCAGCATTATTTCCAGTCTCCCGACTGCTGTCATGCAGGCTTACCAAATGTTTGTTGCTCCAGTCGGTTCTGAAGGCGGTGCGCTTGGACTCCCTGAAGGTGTTCTCATGCTGGTTTTGCTTTTTGCAGTCACTGCAGGTCTGGTCGCAATCACTCAGGCTCAGCGTAAAATACCAGTGCAGTATGCAAAGCGTGTTGTCGGACGTAAAGTTTATGGAGGTCAAAGCTCCTTCCTTCCTTTGAAGGTGAATTACGCAGGTGTGATGCCGGTGATTTTTGCGAGTGCCATCTTAATGTTCCCTGCTCAGATTTTGAGTTATCTTGGCAGCGCAACAGGCATGCGTTTCTTTACTGATTTCGCTGATTCAATCGGACACGGTCGTCCGGCTTATTACTTTATCTTTGGTTTTCTCATTCTGGTCTTCAGTTATTTCTGGGTGTCCATGATGTTTAAACCTATCCAGATCGCGGATGATCTTAAGAAAAACGGCGGTTACATACCAGGCGTTCGCCCAGGTGAGCCGACCGCTAAGTTTCTCGATCACATTATGACCCGCTTAACTTTAGCGGGTGCGATCTCACTCACGGTGATAGCTCTTTTCCCGGACATAATGTTCAAGCTGTTTGCACAGCAAGTTCCTTACAGCGTTGCGATCTTTTTCGGAGGCACTGGTATGTTGATTACAGTAGGTGTGCTTTTGGATACAATGCGCCAGATTGAAACGTATCTTTTACAGCGTCACTATGACGGATTCCTTAAAAAAGGTAAAAGTCGTAGTCGCTCTGCAGCTCGTAACAAGCAGGTCGTTGACTCCGCCGGTCTCCAGGACTTCTGGACCGCATGGCGTCCGCTCCTGTTTCTCGCAGTTGCTCTATTTATTTTAGGGATTGTCTCTTGGTTTTTTAACCCGAGCTAATCTCTCTTTCCGAAGCGGTTATTTTGACGGCTTCGTTTTTATTGTTCTTTGAATCATTCTCTCTAGCTTGCCGATGAAATCTATTCGTTCAGACGAAGAAATTCGATCGATCCGCGAAGCCTGCCAAATTGCTGCTACGGTCCTAAAGACCTTGTGCGATGCGGTGACTGAGGGAATGACTACCTATGATTTAGATCAGCTGGGTCGCAAAACTATGGAATCGTTGGGTGCTGAAAGTGCTTGCTACAATTACAACTCAGGCTCCAACTTATTTCCGGCGTATACTTGCCTATCCGTAAACGAAGAAATCGTGCATGGGATCGGGTCACTACGCCGTATTATTCAAGCAGGTGACGTAGTTTCGATTGATGTAGTGGTTCGTTATAAAGGATTTATTGGAGATAATGCCGCCACGGTATTAATCCCACCATTCACGCCTGAAAATGAAACATTGATCAACGTAACGCGTGAATCTTTGAAGTATGCGATCAGTTTTGCGCGGGCGGGCAATCGAGTGGGAGATATCTCCAATGCGGTTGAACGCTTCATTAAACGCTACAAATTCGGAATTGTTCGTGAATTTGTTGGTCACGGTGTCGGTAAAACGATGCATGAACCACCGCAAATCCCAAATTTTGGGCGACGCGGTAGTGGGGCACTGCTCAAACCGGGCATGGCCCTAGCGATTGAGCCGATGATTAACCTAGGTAGTGCAGGAGTTGAGATGTTGGACGATGGCTGGACGGCCGTTACCAAAGATCGAAAACCCTCTGCTCATTTCGAACATACTGTCCTCGTTACCGACGGGGAACCAGAAATATTAACATTTCTGAAAAATTAACTTTTCAAAACTCTCTAAACTGCTATTTTCCACGATTTTCCCGTAATCCAGCGGGGAACCAACCTTTTTTTCATTATGCCACGTATCCTTGGAGTCGACATCCCTGCAAACAAGAAGCTAGAATACTCGCTTCGTTACATCTACGGTATCGGACCGACACGCGCGAAAGCAATTGTCGAAGTGTCTGGTTTTGACGCGGATCGCCGTGCCGGTGATTTGAACGAAGAGGAGGTTAATAAACTAGCTTCTATCGTTGCGGATAAGCAATACATCGTCGAAGGTGACCTTCGTCGTGAGCGCACTGCTAATCTAAAGCGCCTTTCTGCAATCCGCAGCTATCGTGGCATTCGCCACATGCGCGGCCTGCCCGTGCGTGGACAACGCACTAAAACAAATGCCCGCACACGTAAGGGCGCCGTTAAACCGGTCCGTAAGTAATTAAAAAGAGACCTTTCCTATGAGCGAAGAGCAAAAAAACGATTCTGTAGAAGAAGAAAAAAAGGTAGCAGCTGCTCCAGTTGCTGGCGAAGAAACCGCCGAGCCTAAGAAGAAGGAAGAAACCGCTGAGGATCTTCTGAAGAGTGATTTGGACGGTGTTAAAATTCGCCGTGCCAAGGGCAGTAAAAACATTACCGCAGGTATTGTTAACGTCCTCGCTACCTTCAATAATACCAAAGTAACTTTCACGGATCCCCGTGGAAATGTTATTTCGTGGTCAAGTGCAGGTAAATGCAACTTCCGTGGTTCCCGTAAGTCGACCGCATACGCGGCTCAAGTAGTGACACAAGACGCGGGTCGCACCGCAATGTCGCACGGAATGAAAGAAGTCGTTGTCAAGCTGAACGGTCCCGGTATGGGACGCGATTCTGCTGTTCGCGCACTCCAGTCTTTAGGCATGATTGTAACTGAAATTGTTGATGTGACTCCGGTCCCTCACAATGGTTGCCGTGCACCAAAACGTCGTCGTGTTTAATCTGATTCTGCCAGATAGACACATACTTAATCGTTAGCAGATAACACCAACACCAAAATACTATGGCCCGTTACACAGGACCGACTACTCGTATAAACCGCCGCTTTGGACAGGCAATCTTTGCCCCGACCAAAGCCTTTGAGCGCAAGCCGCACCCTCCAGGTCAGCATGGACCTCGTTTACGTCGTAAACTGAGTGACTACGCGATCGGACTTAATGAGAAGCAGAAGCTTCGTTTCATGTATGGCATGACCGAGAAGCAATTCCGCCTTATGTTTGAGCGGGTCAAAAAGCAACGTGGTGTTACCGGTGACCTTTTCCTACAAGCGCTCGAGACACGTCTCGACAGCGTTATTTATCGTCTTGGTTTTGCTAAGTCCCGCGCAGCTGCACGTCAGTTCGTTGGACACGGTCACATCATTGTGAATGGCACTAAAACAGACATCTCTAGTTTTATCGTGAAAGAAGGGGATGAAATCGAAGTGCGCGAGCGCACTTCATCTCGTCAGCTTGCGACCCGTGCGATGGAAGAAAGCCAAGCACGCACCGTTCCTGAGTGGCTCACTCTGAATGCGGATGGACTGAAAGCTACTGTTAGCCGTCTTCCTGAAACAGAAGAGACGGAGACCAGCATCAATGTTCAGCTCATCGTTGAGTATTACAGCCGTTAAACATCCTAATTCGCTCTATCCGAGTACGAATTAATCCACTCATTCACTTTAAAAAATTAAACAAAAGTCCACTATGCCAAAGCGTTTAGGAAAATTTGAACTGCCCAATCGACTTGTAAAAGTCGAAGAATCTGCAACCGATACATTTGCTATCTTTCAAGCTGAGCCATTTGAAACCGGCTACGGTCACACGATCGGTAACTCGCTTCGCCGCGTATTACTGAGCTCGATTGAAGGCGCTGCCATCTCCTCTATTAAAATCGAAGGCGTTCAACACGAATTTCAAAGTGTTGAAGGTATTGTCGAAGATGTCACAGACATCGTGCTTAACCTTAAAAAAGTTCTGCTCGTTTCTGAAGTTCGCGATGCAGCGAGCTTGATGATTGATGTAACCAAAGAGGGTCCCGTAACTGCAGCTGACATTCAGTTGGATGCGAACATACAGTGCGTTAATCCAGATCAAGTCATCTGCACACTCGACAAGAACCAGCGTTTCTATGCGGACCTTGAAGTTCGTGTGGGCCGGGGTTATTGCGCTGGAGATGATAACAAGAAAGCGGACCAACCAATTGGCGTGATCGCAATCGATTCACTTTTCAGTCCAGTTAAGCTCGTTAAGTATTCTGTAGAGAACACACGGGTTGGACAGGATCTGAACTATGACAAGCTCATCCTTGAAATCACAACAGATGGTCGGATCACACCAGACGATGCACTCAAACAGTGCGCCGCGATCCTTAAGCACCACCTAGAGGTATTCGAAGAGGTTTCACAAGAAGATATCGAGTTCGAAAGCGAAAGCAAAGAAATCAGCGAAGAGCAAAACCGCCTTCGTAAGCTCCTTAACATGAGCGTGAATGAAATCGAGCTTTCCGTTCGTGCAGCAAACTGCTTGAACAATGCAAATATTGTTACGGTTGGTGAGCTTGCGATGAAATCTGAGCAAGAAATGCTTAAATACCGTAACTTTGGTAAGAAGTCGCTCAATGAGATTAAAGATAAGCTCGAACAGCTTGGACTCTCGCTCGGTATGAAAATCGATGAGCGCCTCCTTGAAAAGGGTAGCGAACTGTAATCACCGCCCATAAGGCTTAGAAAGATATTTAGACAATGCGTCACAGCAAAAGAAGACACGTTTTAGGGGTTACCGGACCTCACCGTTCCGCGATGATGGGAAATCTCGCGGTTGCACTCATCACTCATGGCCGTATCCAGACGACTCTCTCAAAGGCAAAGGCACTGCGTCCTTTCATTGAGAAGATCATCACGCTGGCTAAGAAAGCTGAGCAGGCTAATGATGCTGCTCGCAAGCTTCATTTCCGTCGCCTCGCGATCGCTCGCGTTCGCGATAAGAAGGCGGTCGCTTTGCTTTTTGATGAGCGCGTGAGTGAGTTCACTGACCGAACAGGTGGTTACACTCGTATCTACAAGCTAGGACAGCGCGTCGGTGACGCTGCTGAAATGGCTTTGATCGAGCTGATCGACGGCAACGACGAAGGCTACAACAAGAAGCCCAAGAAAAAAGCTGCCAAGAAAAAGTCCACGAAGAAAGCTGAGCCGGTCGCTGAAGAAGCACCAGCTGAGACTGAAGAGGTCCCAACAGAAGCGGCTGCTGAAACACCCGTGGAAGAAACCGCTCCAGCGCCGGAAGCACCAAAAGCAGATGCCGAAGAAGCACCCGAAGAAAAGAAAGACGCATAAGCGACTGTTCGAATCGATTATTTTCAAAAGCCCGTCTCGAAAGAGCCGGGCTTTTTTATTGAAGAAGTGCGCCGTCTCTTTGGTAAACGACCATGCTGTTCCCTTGGGGCTGATACCAACGTGTAATACCAACGAGTGACTTTTTCTGGTAGTATTTCAAAATAGAGTGTAAGCGACACAGATTTGTCCTACTATTCATTCCGTTGGCCTTCGTGTAGTATCTCTGGATGCAACCGATCCCAACGAATACTCGCATCTATCTTTGCCTCAAACCTGTTGATATGCGCAAAGGCTTCAACGGTCTTTATGGACATGTGACCGAACACATGCAGCTAAAGCCCCTGAACGGCGCTTTGTTTGTGTTCACAAACAAAGCGCGCAACCGAGTCAAACTGCTACACTGGGATGGCAGTGGACTGTGGGTGATGGCGAAGCGCCTGGAAGAAGGCCGTTTTAGTTGGCCGAAGTCAGCTACTGATGCGAGGAAGCTACGCCTTGGATCGACTGCACTGAGTATGTTGCTCGATGGAATCGAGCTTAAGGACGGAGCAAAAAAAGCGTGGTATGATGCGTAAAAAGTTTGCCTAAAAGAGTATCTTATTATTGGATACATAGATCGACGAACTAACTCAGGCAAGAGCAATAAATGCGCAGCTTCAAGATGAAGTTTTGCTGCTTCGCCAGCAGCTGGACTGGTTAAAGAAGCAGTTCTTCGGCAGCGGTAAGAGCGAGCGGCTAGATAAAAAGCAGCTGGGCCTGGAGCTTGCGGAGGAAACAGCGTGCGCCCCCGAAGCAGAGCCGATCGCTGTGCCGGCACATGAACGGCAGAGTCGTGCACCTATAAAGACTAAAGATCAGAGCTACGAGCACCTGCCGATAGGCCGCACGCATACCTACGTTCCAGATGAAGTCAAAGCTACGCCCGAAGCCTACGAGCAGATCGGTGAAGAACGCACCTTCGAACTGGGGATCACCGCTCCTAAGCTCTACCGCATCGAGCACGTGCGTCCGCGCTACCGATTGAAGGCGGATAAGTCACAGCCACCGGTGATTGCACCTGCCTTGGCCCGCGCGGTCCATGGTATCGCCTCCGCGGAGCTGCTCAGCCACATCGTTTTAGCTAAATACGTCGATCACCTGCCCCTTTACCGCCAGGAAAAGATACTTCGCAGATATCAGGCTCCGGTCAGCCGCCAGAACATGGTTCGCTGGATCGCACGCTGCTCCGAAGTGCTGGAGCCGATTTATAACTCGATGCGTCAAAATCTGGTCGACGGCGATTATTTACAGATCGACGAGACACCGATCAAAGTGCTCGACCCGGACAGTGAACAAAACAAAGCGCAACAAGGCTGGCTATGGCCGATCAGCCGGCCCGGTGGTGATGTCGTCTTTAGCTGGAGCCTGACCCGTGGAAGCTCACATCTGGACGACTTGCTCGGTGGCTTCAGCGGCTACCTGCAAAGTGATGCTTACGCCGTCTACGACAAGTATGCCAGAGAGCACGAAGGAATTATACAGCTCGGCTGCCTCGCGCATATCCGTCGCCAGTTCGATCAGGCTCAAGCTGAGAGCGCACAGGCGCGCTCCATACTGGAGGTAATCGCACCCTTGTATCAGATCGAGGATGAACTACGAGCGCGTGAGGCCAGCCAGGCGCAAATCCTGGATACCCGCCAGCGGGAGAGCCTTCCGATACTCGAAGCTCTACAGACTCAGTTGGTCGAA
>Ga0307966_1000351_pt1 | contig 38144 bp, 21 predicted proteins | sample OrgLakmetagen646_FD_203141 | JGI IMG/M metagenome (GOLD analysis project Ga0307966, IMG submission 203141) | Saline water microbial communities from Organic Lake, Antarctica - #646 | ecosystem: Environmental > Aquatic > Non-marine Saline and Alkaline > Saline | place: Antarctica: Organic Lake... | reverse complement strand
CCACGTTTCGACTTCGATAAAATCCAAATGCACACAGGAATCTGAGTCGTAAAAAAAAGCTGCCCCGGAAGCGCGATCATGCAGTCGACCAGGTCGTTCTCGACCATCTTTTGGCGGATCTTTCCTTCGCCGGTGTCATTGCGCCGTTGGCCAGGACGAAGCCTGCCACGCCGTGCTCGGAGAGCTTGGAGACCATGTGGAGAATCCAGGCGTAGTTGGCATTGCCGGTGGGCGGGGTTTCGTAGCCGCCCCAGCGGGCGTCGTGGACGAGTTCGTCGGGTCCCCGCCAGTCCTTGAGGTTGAAGGGCGGATTGGCCATGATGTAGTCGGCCTTGAGGTCGGTGTGCTGGTCTTTGAAAAAGGTGTCGGCCGCCACTTCGCCGAGGTTGGCGGAGAGGCCGCGCACGGCGAGATTCATCTTGGCCAGCTTGTAGGTGGTGTTGGTCATCTCTTGCCCGTAAACGGAGATGTCCTTGGTGTTGCCGTGGTGGCTCTCGACGAACTTGAGGAAGATCAAGCTGAGGACGACGTGCTTGTATTCAGATGACTCGACGCTGCCCCGGAGTTTCGTGGCTGTCTCCCAGAGAGACTCTTCGAAGGATTTGGATTTCTTGGGAGCGGATTTCTTAGCTGGCATAGTCTGATGGGAAAGGCGTAGGCGCTTGAATTGCTAGGGAATGGACGATTCCCGTTGGGGGGACGCTTAAATCGAATGCGTTTGTTCGGGTGCGTGCAAAGTGAAAAAAAGCTGTGAGCATGCGCATATAATACTTTGAATGATCTAAGGTGGCTGAGATTTGAAAGCTGAAAACTGAAGGCTGAGACTTGAAACCTGAGGGGCGAAGACTTAAAACCTGAGGGGCGAAGACTTAAAACCTGTTCCTGAAAACCCCGACTTCTGCCGAAGCTGAACGCCGCTCACGCCGTGGGCGTAAAAGGAATCAGCGTGGTCAATCGGTAGATGAAGGTGGCAATGGGGTCATGTCAGAATGGCACGGACTTAAGAGGATTAATCGAGTAATCAAGCGGGCTTGAGGCGATCAATTATCTTAGCTCAGCGCCACTTCACTGGCGCTCAGGCCGCTGTAGTTTTCGGGGTGACAGGAGAGGAGGATGATTTGGAGGCCGTTTTGGCTGGCTTGGTAGAGGAGGGATTTGAGCTTTTCGATGCGGTTCTTGTCGGCGTGGGTGAAGGCGTCGTCGAGGATGAGGGGGAGGCAGTCGTCGTGATCGGCGGCGAGGAGCTGAGCCATAGCGAGGCGGAGGGCGAGGGCAACTTGCTCGCGGGTGCCGTGGCTGAGTTTTCCGAAGGAGAAGAGCCCTTTTTGTTTGTCGGTGCGGTCTAGGGCGAAGCTTTCGAGGCGGCTGCCGTCTTCGGCCCAGTGGAGCTGGGCGCGGCTGCCGCCAAAGAGTAGGTTGAGGTAGGGGGTGACGGCGTCTTCGAGCGGCTTGGCCAGCGCGGCGGTGGTGGCTTGGCGGGCGGCGCGGAGCTTGTCCAGTAGATGACGGCGGACATCGGACTGATGCTGGAGACGATCCCGGCTATCTCGGCATTGCTCGGTTTCGGCTTCGGCCTCTTTCAGTTCGCGGTGAGGATCTTTGCTGCCGTTGGATTTGAGCTCCGTTTGTGCAACGATCTTTCGATCCTTGGCGTCGCTCAGCTTTTTCTTGTCGGCGTCGACTGAATGATTCAGGCGCTCGGCATCGATTTCCAAATGATCGGCTCCAAGCTCTTCGAGCTGACTGGTGACGCTTTGTTCGGCCTGCTTGGCTTGGTCGAACTGGGCAGTTGCGGTATTGATGGCGTTGCTGCGAGTGTCAGTGTCGCCGGATTTTTTGAGTGCGTAATCGAGGCGGCTTTGCAGGTCTTTGATCGCTTCGCTCTGCGTCTTGTGAGCATCTTCCGCCTTAGTGAGGGCGGCGGCTGCTTTGACGGCGGCCTTGTGGCTCGCCTTCTCTTGGGACTCAGCGCTTTCTGCAGCATCTTGGGCGCTGGTCAGTGATGCCCGGGCCGCCTCTGCGGCGGCTTCGGCTGCTTTGGGTTCGTCCGGGAAGGGGATGCTTTCCTCTTTGGGCAGGGAGGCATCGCGACGAGCTTGTAGCTGGGCGAGGGTTTTTTCCGCTTCGGCCAGGGCTTGCTCGCAGTCGTCGGCGTTGGCTGCCTCGAGCTTCGTCTCTAGGTCTTCCAATTCTTTGCCGAGGTTTTCCCGTGTGCGCATTTGCTCGCGGGCGGCATCGACCGAGTCAACGCCGAGTGCTTTGAGGGCGTCAGAGAGTTTGGTCGCGGCGGCATCACTGTCGGCGCGAGCCGCTTCCAGATCTTCGGCCCCGCCGGGTGTGAGGCGGATGCGGGTGCCTGTGCCGATTTGGAGTTCGGCGGCATGGCTTAGGATCTCGGTCTGTCCTGGTTTGAGGGAAGCGTCGTTGAGTTGGATGGCTTGATCCGATTCCAGGACTTCAATTTGCAGGGCGTAGGCTTCGAGGCGCAGTCGAGCCTGCTCAGCCTCTCGCTCTGTTTTCGCCAGTTTTTTGATGGCTGCGTCGGTAAAGTTTTCCAGTGGGGCGAGCTGCTTGGTTGTTTGCTTCTGTGCGTCCTTTAGCTTTTGGATTTTTTTGAGCTCTTCGCTCAGATGGGTAATACGCTGAGACTCGCGGAGACTCTCGCAGTGGGCTTGCCAAGCGTCGGCGATGGAGCGAAGACGGTTGAGCTCCCGACTACTCCGCTCCCGGACGGTGCGAGCCTTTTCATAGTCGGCCTGTTTGGTTTTTGACTCTGTCTGCAGGCCTTCGATTTCTTTTTCTTTGGGAGCGGCTTTTGCCCGGGTCTCTTTAAGCTGACTCTCAAACTGGCGGATCTCGGTGTCGGCCTCGATCAGACCATTCAGTGCTTTTTTTGTGTCCTCTCGCAGACGGGATTTTTCTTTGAGCTGTTCACGCAGGCTGCCGACTGTTTTGAGCTGCGCAGCAATCGATTTGAGCTGGGCTTCCGCCTCGATTAGATTTTTGCCATGGCGCTCGATATCCGCCTCCGCCTGATCAAAGCTGGTGGCGGCCTGTTCCAGTTCCTGGAGGGTGGTGCGTGCGGATGCGGTGCGCGCTTCGGCGGCTTCGAGGGCCTCAATGGCTTTTTTTAGTTCCGAGCCCGTTTTTGGGGCGCCGGCTTGGGTGAAGTTGGCGCTTTCCCATGATTGCAGGGCGTCGATGACGGCATTGTCGGTATCGCTGGTCAGAAAGGATTGGCCTGATTGTGCCTGCAGCTTGGAACGCAGTTGAGCCTGGGACTCGTCGATGGATTCGAGGGGCGAATGGTTGCTCTTGCCCTGCCAGACCCAGAGGTGAGCCCAGCGGCGTTCCATTTTGCCCTCGATGCCTCCACCGGACACTGTGCCGTCGACGCCAAGGAGCTGGGCGAGGCAATCTTCTGCGGGGGAACCGTTGAGGGTGGCCTGGCCTTCGCTTTCGAGCGTTGTGTTCCCGGAGGAACCAAAGGATTTGCTAAGGGTATGGGTGCGTCCGTTGGCCTCAAAGGAGAGTGCCACCTCCGGTGTGCCGCCGTGATCCGACTGCATCGCCTTATGTAAATTGGTATTGCCCTTCGCTTTGAGGAAAAGCGCACAGTGAATCGCTTCGGCCAGGGTGCTTTTGCCCGATTCGTTCGGACCGTGGACGAGAACCATGGATCCGTCGAAACGGACGGACGTATCCCGGTGAGTGCGGTAGTTGCGGACGGTGGCAGAGAGTAGCTTCATGCTTCGACCCTCCTTACTTCGAGTTGCAATTCACGGAGGGCATCCCGTGCCAGAGGGTCTTCACTAAGTTCGTCCCGCAGTTCCTTGGCGACTTGGGCAATGAGCGGATCCTGACGCTCACTTAGGGCGTCGAGCTCTTCTTCCGAGGGCTCGACTTGGATGTCCTGATCGAGTTTTAAGCGGATCAGGCGGGCGCGGAGGCTTTCCGTGAGTTGTTCAAAGTGTTCGATGCCGTTAAAGCTCAAGGCACCGCTCACACGAAGTCTGAGTAGATCGCTGGATGCCCGCCCGCCGAGAAGTTCGTCGAGCTGAGCTTTGAGCCCATCGAGATCCGCTGCACTGTTGAGTTGAAAGGCATCGGGTGCGTGCCATCCGATCCGACCGGTTTTGAAGGTCTCTACCGACGGTGTTTGTTTTCGGCCTTGAATCTCAACCGTGAGCACATTTCCGGGTTGGTTGCCTTCGCCCTTAGCAAAACGATCCTGCTCTGGGGTGCCGCAGAACCAGGCATTGGCGGTGATTTGCTTCATCCCGTGCCAGTCGCCGAGTGCGATGTAATCGTAGCTGTCTACGGGCAGGTGATTGACCTCGATACGGTTGATACCTGACTCGCTGTCGGACTCGCCACTGGAGGAGAAGCCTTGAGTGCTGCCGTGGGCGAGCACGATGCGTGGCAGTTCTTTGGGCAGTCCCTCCGGTTCCGAGCGGAGCCATGCGGTTGGATCTTCGCTCTCATGGCGGCGAAGCAGCGGGCAGGGCAACAGAACGGCATGTTCTAAGACGACGGGTTCAGCTTCCAATAGAATATGAAAATTTGGGGCGAGTTGCTTCTGTTCGCGTATGAAGAAGGCCTGCTCCCAGATGCAACCCGGTCCGCCGTGGTCGTGGTTACCGGGGATGGCGTAGACGGGAACTTTCAGCTCGCCGATGGCGGCGCAGAGCGCGGAGACTGTGGCCTGATCAGGTGTCGAGGAGTCGAAGAGGTCGCCACAGACGAGGACGAACTCTAGCTCTTGTTCCTCGATTAGGGATTTGAAGGCGCGGACAGTGTCGAGTCGCTTCTGGCGGAGTGCCTCTCGCTTTGAGTTATCGGCGATGGACTGAAAGGGTTTTCCAATTTGCCAGTCAGCGGTGTGGAGAAACTTCATATCTAGGAGCGTGAAATGGGCATCGAATCTATATAGTTAGAAAACTAAGCGGGAGGCGTCTATGGGAAAATGTAAAAATACCATCTTTTCGGCGCTAATGATACATTAGGGGTAGGACATCTGTAGGGGGGCGTGTATCACTGCATTTCCCGCTGCGTGCGCCGTGCGTTTCTATGTGGGGTTGATTACGAAGAACTGGGTCCGCAAGGTCGAGAGCTACGGCGGTCTTTTTTACCGGGTTGCCGGTCCGCTGGAGTTGATTCTGGCCCGTGCTCGGGAAAAGGGCCAAAGCTGGCTGAGAGGGCAAAGTGGTAGCAGGCAGCTCTATCACCGCACAAAGCAAGCCGCATAGTCCGCTGTTCCTGCTGAGAGGGCATCAAAAAGGGACCAAATCGCCAGCGATCAACGTAGAGCTATCTCCGTTGCTGAGGTAAGTCCTCGAACCGGGCTTTATTTGCCGAGGGAAGGCAAGTTTTGCGGCGATGCTTCGGAATTGACAGCAGTTTAGATTGGTCCGTTGTGGTGCTTAAATATGTGGGTGTCCTTTAAAGATTTTTAAAGATTTATCAATTCGGATGCAACTGATTCCAACACCCCGAAAATTTATCCTTAAAGCAGGGACCTGCCCAGCGGATGCTCCGGTCGAGGAGCGTCGCTTGCCGGGAGTCCTCCCGCCCCAGGGCTTCCGGTTGGAGCTGACGGCAGACAAGATCCGAATCGACGCCGCCGATGCGCCCGGCGCTTTTTATGGGCGGGAGACCCTGGCGCAGATTCGCCAACAGTTTGCTGCGCCTGAGCTTCCCTGCCTCGAAGCCGAGGACTGGCCGGACTTTCCTGACCGGGGCTACATGCTCGACATCTCCAGGGACAAAGTGCCCACCATGGAGCATCTCTTCCACCTCGTCGATGCGCTGACTCTGCTCCGGTATAATCAACTGCAACTCTACACCGAGCATACTTTTGCCTATCCGGCGCACGGCACTGTCTGGCGGGAGGCCTCGCCGATGACAGCTGACGAGATCCGCGCATTGGATGTTTACTGTCGTGAGCGTCAGATTGAACTCGTGCCCAATCAAAATTCTTTCGGCCATATGGAGCGTTGGTTGCAACACGAAGCCTATCATCATTTGGCCGAGTGTCCCGATGGTTTTATCCACCCCATCAGCGGGCCGCGGCCCACCGGAAGTGTCTTAAAACCGAATGCGGACAGCTTGCATTTTTTGAAGGGGCTTTACGCCGATCTACTGCCTCACTTCACGAGCGGAAAGTTCAATGTCGGCGGGGATGAGCCTTGGGAACTGGGGCAGGGGTGGAGTCGCCCGGCGGTTGAAGCTGAGGGTAAACATGGAGTCTATACGCGTTTTCTGCGACAGCTCTTCGACCTAGTCGAGGCAGAGGGACGGACCCCCCTTTTCTGGGCAGACGTTTTGCTTGAAGAACCCGCCTTTGTCGAGAAGCTCCCGGCATCCGCGATTCCCATTCTGTGGGGGTATTCCGCCGACCATCCGTTTGCCGAGCAGGCCCGCCTTCTACAAGGCGCTGGATGCCATTATTATATAGCGCCCGGCGACTCCACCTGGAACAGTTTTGGTGGCCGTCAGGTGAATATGGTTGGTAACGTGCAAGCGGCTGCGCGCGAAGGTCTGGCCCATGGTGCGGCCGGCTTACTGCTCACTCATTGGGGCGACAACGGGCACGCCCAGGTCTGGCCGGTGGCCTTGCCCGGCTTGACCGCGGGGGGGCTATGTGCCTGGAATGGCGAAAAATTCGATCCGAAAAAGCTACCCGCTCTATTGAATCAACTTTTTTTCAAAGCCCCGACAGAATCGTTCGCTCGGGTCTTGATCGAACACGCCGCCATCGATGAGCGCATTCCTGTTTCCCTGTTCAACCAAAGTTTTCTCAAAGCGAGCCTGCGCCTGCCGTTTTCAGAGTTGCAGGCAACGTTGCAGGATTGTCCGGATTCGGCGCTGCACGACTGCACGCAGGCCTGCTCGGCATGGTTGGAGGCGTTGGCCATCGAGAAGCTCGATTGCACCGATGGCGATTGGGTCAAGGAAGAGTTGATGCTGGCGATCCAGTTCAATCGATTCGCTGCCCGTCGTTGTCTCACCATAAAAAAGGGGGCGTCGAAGATCAATGCGCTTTCAGTATCCTTGAGCCAGGAACTAAAGGACCTGTTGCTACGTTATCAAACCGTCTGGCTGCGGCGCAATCGGCTCGGTGGGCTGGGGGATAGTCTGGCTCGTCTCTTCAATGAGCGCGGCGAGTGAAGAGGCGAGCAGGAGCCGAAGTCATTTGGTCAGTCCCGCTTTCACGCGGAGCTCGCTGTCTTGTAGGCTGACGGCAGCTTTTGCCTCACTCCAGTTACCAAAGAGCGGGATGTTTGGAAGGTCGCCCCTAGGGGCTTCGGGGCTGCCGAGTGCGACGGACTCCATACTACCGGTTTTTGGGTTCCATTGGTAGCCCTCGCCGCCGGGGCATTGGAGCCACTCGCCAAAGTAGCGGGCGTGCACTTTCACGGGGTCTTCTCCGGGGAAGCGTTGATGCCATTCGTTGAGGATGGGGAGGGCGGACCAGCTGATGGTTTGTAGTTTTGGCAAGGGGTCGCCTTCCACCAGCTTGAGGTAGTTTTGCAGTGTTTGCAGCTTGGTTTGTGCGAATGCCTGATAGGGCTCGCTCGCGTGATCCGGTTTCGTGATTTCGCGTTCCTTCAGATTGCGCGTGATGGCTCGTTTGAGCACTTCTTCATTTAAAGAGAGCAGGAATGCGTCAGGCAATGCGGCGTAGTGCACCTTAATTTCCATATCGTTGGGCAGTCCGGCGCGTTCGGTTGTTTTGATGACGACATAGGGAGTCGCTTCATGTTCCCGAGTCTCCCAGAGTAGGAGGCCGGGGGCGGCTTGTTCCGAGAAGCTTCTTAGCGTGGTGAGGAAAAGAGCCAGCTTGATCGAACTCTTGGAACTGACACGGAGGCCGGCCGGGAGTCGGGCCAGATTGTTTTCAATATAGTCCTCCTGATCTTCGGAAGCATGCATAGCTTCCCAGAATGGATCGGCGTCGAGGAATAAGGAGAGGGAGCCGCCGACCCAGGCCAACGGGTTGGCGCCGATTCCGGGTAGCATGGCGCTGCTTTGATTATTGGCCATTTGGAACATTTCACTGGAGCCATCGATGGCATACGAGAGCATGAGGATTGACTCGGGATGGGGGGTGAGGGCCACCTGATCCAGTGTCGCTTCTCCGGCGACTTCGAGCCACCGATTGTAGCGAGTGCCGACGCGCAGGGGGATGACGGAAAGGTCCATGCCGAGGGAGTCGTGGTCGATGGACAGGCTTAGCGCGATGGGGTCGAAGCGCACCCAGCCGCTTTCGTAGCCCCGGCGCCAGCGTTCGTAGCCTTCTTTTTCGGCGGGCGTCACCGTGTTGATATCCAGCTCCGAGATTGGAGTCAGAAAATCAAGTGTGTTGAAGCGCTCGCTTTGGATGCGCGGGCCGTCTTGCTGCAACTCGCCGACCAAGTCCGTGTAGGTATGTTCGAACTCTTTGCCGTCGAGGGTCAGAGCGGTCGCCTGGCCCAGAGCGGCGGCCGCGCGCACGCGGCGGGAGGCTCCGATACGGAATGCGGGACTCGCCCAGCGACGGAGGGTGGCATCGGAGAGAAAAATAAAGGCAGTTGCTTTGTCCGCGAGTGGATAGCGTTGTCTGAAAAATTTAAATTCTTCAGTGGCACCCAGTGCGGTCGTCTCACCTTTTGTCACTGCCTTGAGCGCGCCGTGTTGATACTTTGAATTAGTGACGGCGACATAATTTTTTCCGGCAAATAGAATCGAAGAAAAACTTCGGTCGTCACTCACGTAGGCGTAGCTTGTGTCGCCATCGATTCCAGTCTCCGAAGACATCTGGTCGCCGTGTAGTTCTGCCTGCGCTCGGATGAATGCGTTCAAGGCGATCATCAAGGCTTCCGGTTTATCCGTTTCGAAGAGAATGCTGACATCTGAACCGGAAGGCAGAAACGGGTCGCCCCCGGTGACGGCGACACTTTTGACCGGCAACTGCTCGGTGAGCATGTCCGGGATCAGAATGCCCATTTGTTTCTGATACCTTTTGGCGAGGCCCTGGTAGATTTTTCGATTCGATTGGGTCTGATAGAAACGGATGCCATCTTGCTCTGCAGTGCGGATGGTTTGATTGAGGTCTTTGATCGATCCGAAAAATGCGGCATGCTGATCGTGTGGAATGCTCATGGCCAATGGGTCGATTGGAGTGGGCGCGTCCGTGATGCGCTCCGCCCAGTCGATTGGAGCGACCGTGACGCCCGTGATGGTGCTGACTTGGATGGGTTTACCATTTTTCGAAGTGCCGAGGATGAGTTCGCGGTCCAGTGCCAGATTTTCGGATACGGCGCGGTGCCCGGTAAACATGTTGAAGCTGCTATCGAATGCGCCCAGATTTCGCCAACGCCGCGCCTGGGCATCCGTGCGATATTCATCGCCCGCTTGATAGCGAAACCAGTCGCCCCCCGGGATGGGAGACAGTGCCAGGCGCGCATAGTGTAACTGGCGGATTTTTACGAAGTCTTCGGCGGTCACTGCTTCGAATTGGCTGGGGTCTAGCTTGAAGGCATGCGCCACTTTCGAGGGAGTGCCGGATTGCGCAAATTTTGTTTGGCCTTTAATCGGTTCGTTGTTCGGGAGGCGCAGGGCCACATTGAGCTGGCTTTGATTCTCGTTGCCCCACCAGTTGCGAGCACCCGCTTCCTGTTCGGGGAAAGCGATGTAAGCCTCAACCCGTGCATCCTCGAACTGGAGGTCGGGAAATCGGATGGCCTCCTTGTGAGTCCACGCAAAGCGACTAATCGAGACATTCAGGTCGTCGACGCGATCCTCCGTGTAGCCCAAGTCTCCCAGAGGCACCACGTAGTAAGAGTCCGCGTGCAAGGCGAGGGCAGAACAAATGCTTAAGATAAAAAGGAGGGGGCGTTTTAGGGGCTTAGGGGGCATTTCCAGATTTGGGCACAGTTTACCACCTAAGGCAAAGCGAAATGATCCGAATGGCACGAACTTAAGGATTCTAATCGAGACACAAGCCGGAGTATTTTGAGGAATTTATATGGGTGTCTTATAAATTTTCTTATTTTGCTACGCCATCTACGGCAGACCTCCGTCGCTTATTTTACGCTGATGATGAGAAGTTTTATTAGATCGCCCTTTCAGGGCTTTATATCTTTAAACCATTGATACCTAAGGCTTTGCCCCAGGCTATCATAGTTTGCCCCGTTGGGGCGAGGGGCTTCAGTTCGTGCCATTCCGACATGACCCTCTTTTTTAGTTTGTTAGCTTTGTCGAATCGCGGTTATCTCAGCTCCCGATGACACCTCCATCAGCTTTCTGAATGACAGCAACGCTGGAGCGCGGTGGCATGTTTTCATCGAAATCAGGCCAACGCGTTTCTGGAGTTTCTGCACTGCCACCGCCGGGGTGTTGAATCGAGAGGAAGAGAGTCTTCCCGTCAGGTGTAAATGTGGGCCCCGTTCCTTCTGAGCCTTTTGGGCAATTGGCAAAGTGCATCGGTTTCGCTCGATTTTCTCCCTCCACCTGAGTGACCCAGACCCCATCCGGAAAATCGTCAAAGTATCCATAGCTATCCGTGACAATCCAGAGTCTGCCAAAAGGGTCGAATGCACCATTATCGGGATAGGCAAAGCGCCCGTCATCAGTCGTCTCCGCATGGTATTCACTTTGCTTCTGAAGACTGGGATCTTTGTGACCACAGTGGAGCAGTATCCCCCATTGCGTCTCCGTTTTTTCGTGTTCCGAATCGATTTCAATAATATGCCCAATGCCTTCTTCAACAGGGTTTGCGGAGTTGGCTCGATGCCCTTCAACTTCGTTCGTGCTTTTGCGTTCTTTGTTACCGGTTAAGAAGACGAATACATTGCCTGTCTTGGGGCTGATTTCGATATCCTCAGGTCGATCCATGGGTGTGGCCCCCAATAAGTCTGCGGCACGTCGTGCCTCGATCATCACATCTGCCATGCTGAAAAATCCATTGTCATTGGTTAATGGACCCACTCCATAACTCAAGGGCAACCAGCGCACGGTTCCGTCCTCAGAAAATTTAGCGACGTGCAAGGTTCCATTCTCTAACAATGTTTCATTATGGGATCGATCACCCTCACGGTAGGTGTCAGTCGATACATACTTATAGAGATACTCAAATACTTGATCATCTCCAGTGTAGACCACCAAGTGCCCGTTTTTACTAACAGTTGTCGTCGCACATTCGTGCTTCATTCTTCCCAATGCGGTTAGTTTACGAGGAGCCGCATCAGGATCCTGCGGATCAATTTCAACGATCCACCCAAAATGGAATGGCTGCTGAGGGTCTGCTTGCAGATCAAAACGGCTATCCACAGCATGGTAGCCATAGTTTTTGACTCCGGATAATCCAAAACGTCGATGTGTTGCAGCTTCCGTCGTTGCCTGAGGGTCTCCTGCGAAATAGTCTTGGATGTTTTCTTCCGCTGTTAGGTAAGTGCCCCATGGAGTGATGCCACCCGCACAATTACCCAGAGTGCCATAGGCTGTCGTCCCGTCTTTGGATGTTTTTGTATGAAGGCGTGGGTGACCAGCCGCAGGACCAGTAATGCGAAACTCTGTTTCAGCCAAAATTCGACGGTTCCGTGGGTCTTGGATATCTACTTTCCACTGTCCCTTAGAGTCCTTTTTTATGGCCAAAACCGATACGCCTAGCGATAGCAGCTCTACCTGCAGACGCTCTTTGGTCATTTCTAAGCCAGAGAACATATGCTGCCGATCTGGGAACTCATGATTCACACACAGCACGCCTCGGTCTGAATGCTCGGGGTCGGGGAAGAAAGCCGTATAGTCACAGCCAGTGCCGAAGCTCTTTCTTTGCATGTCTGGCGTGATCGTGGATGGGTGAAATTCTGCAACACCGGTTGTGAGTGGATCTCCCCAACGGGCTAGCACGTGTGAGCGATAGCCTGGAGGGACTTGTAAGCCCTGCTCCCAGCTCCAAGGAACCTCTTCGAAACCAATCTCCTCAGGACTGATGATGGTTGATTCAGTTTCACCTTGGGCCTTCGGTGTCTCATTACGAGAACAAGCAGTCATTCCCCATGCCGTAAAAGCTGCAGATTTTAGCATGAAACTACGCCGACTGATACGGCGTCCAACCATTTCACTCAATGGTGTCGATGTTGTTGGATTACTGGGAATGTCGTCACGGTCCATAGCGCTCATTGGACTTTAGATAAGAGATCCGCTGCCGATGTCCAATGAAGTTTTGTGACAGATTTGTAAAAATCCCATAATAGGGCAGCCTATGGGATCAGTCAAAATGTCTCAGCTTAATGCTCACTTGTCCAGCCACTCCTTGATGAATCGTTCCCAACTCCGCTGGGTTTTAGCTTGGTTCCCGAATTGCGCCCACAGCTTGGTCTCTTGATACGCGCTCCCAGCTAACGGCAGGCGCCGGTTGGAAGGCTCGCGGTTGACTAGCAAGGGGTCGTGGTCCGGAGGACAGGTCTCCTGCAGGTCTTTGATGAACTTGAGGATGTATGGACCCACAAACCATGGCATCTCATCCTCGCCCTTGTTCCGGTAATACCTTGGTGCCATGTATTCGATCACCGGCTTGTCATCCGTATTGACTGGATACTCCGCGAACAATTTCGCTGAAGCGGTGATGTTTCCGCCATAATACAGCAGGGCCGTTTGCGGGTTGAGTGTCTTGTAAATGGCATCGTGATCGTTTCCGGTTAGAAAACTCTCCTTCGTCTCGAAGTCGTCGATGTCGCAAGCTGCCAGTGGTGCTCCTCCAGCATGCCCCACGAAGGCAACAACCTCATCGAAAGGTGCAAAGTCGCAGCGCCAAAGCGAAACCTGATCGAATACCTCCAGCATGGTCCGGCCAATCACGTGGAATTCGAATTCTGTCACCTGATAAGCAGGCAACCACTGAACAAAAATCCCGTCCGACTTGAGACGCGCTTTCACGCTTTCAAAATGCTCTTTCGTATACAGGCTGCCGGCCCCGGATCGGTAGGGGACGAATAGATCGGCATTGATCACATCAAACTTCTCCTTGGTGGCCATCAGATAGTGACGGCCATCTTCTGTCAGAACCGTGGAGCGCGGATCGGTAAAAAGGCCGTTGGTGAGGTCGACCCCATCCACATCGGTCATGAACTCTTTGGAGGCGGCGATGACGTTGGCTGACAGTTCGCAGGTGACCACTCGCTCCACCTGCGGAAAACGATCGGACAGTGCCGCACCCGCACTGATCCCCGTTCCCATTCCCAGAAAAAAGACCGACTTCGCCTCGGGCTTGAGCATCAGCGGAATTTCGGCCTGAGAGGCTTGCCTGATGCGACCATCCGTGGAACCCAAACCGTAGTCGGAATTGATTTTGATGGATAGCCCGTCGTTGCCGCGGACCACCGATACCGTGCAATCGCTGCCCTCCCACACTTTCACAGTCACTTGATCCTCGTTCCCCGAAAGCACACCGGTCACCCGCAGGTGGGACGGATTGAGTGCGGTGAACAGCAGAATAAGCCCGGCAACGCTGGCACCCTTGACCGCAATGCCCGCGCCACCGCGCATCAACGGCATCCCTATCGCCATGAGAAAGTAGATCCCACCGATGATCTGCATCGAACGCCACATTCCGAAGAGCTCGAGAAAGAGAAATGCACAGACCAGTGAACCGAGGACCGCTCCAATGGTGTTGATCATCGCGAGGCGACCCAAACTCCTGCCCGGCGAGGTCGCGTATCGCTCCTCGGTTTTCATGAGGTAGGGAAAGATCGTGCCCAGCAGCAAGGCCGGCGGGCCGATGGTCAGCGCGCATTTCTTAAAAACAAAAAACACGAAATCCACCCACGTCGCCTTGATCGCCTGGAACTCGAATGAATCGGTCAACGCCATGAAAACACTCGGTGTCAGGGCGATCGAAAGGCCACTGAGGCAAAGCAAGACCGTGAGCACCAGATTCGGCGACCACTTCCTTCGGGCAAGCACGGAGCTGATCAATGACCCGCCGGCAAGGCAGGACAGCACCACCACCAAAATCGCCGCAAAGGTGTAGACCGAATTCTCCAGCACCAACGCAAACATCCGCGTCCAAAGCACCTCAAGGGCCAGCACTCCAAAGCCTGACATAAAGCAAATCGCCGTCAGCGCGAGCCGGTTCCGGTCGCGCTTGTCGCCGCACACCGTATATTTATCATTCCCGGCGGCCCATGCATCGTCTTCATTTTCGCTGGCCTCAACCGCGTGCGATGCTGAAGCGGATCGTGAAACCAGATAAGCCAAAGCCGCGACGATCACCGTGATCCCGATGGCGATGAAACAAGTCGCTCGAAACCCGAACCAGAGCGGCATGAAAAATCCCGCCAGCAATGCGCCCAGGGTGGCGCCCAGGGTATTGATCCCATAAAGCAATGCTGAGGTTGACCCGAATTTGGACGGAATCCGGATGGCGTGTTGCCCGATCACCGGGATGGTCCCGCCCATGCAAAATGCCGGTGGAAAAATCAGAACCAGCGCCAGCAGAAATTTGATCATTAAAAGCCACGCGCCCGAATGCACGCTTTCATACAGCTCCGGATAAATCACGTGGTAGCCCTTTATCACCACAAAGTAGAGAAGCGCTGTGATGGCGACTCCCAGTTCCAGACCTACATAGATGCGCAGCTGGTTACTGTATTGGCCTGCGCGCTTACCCCAAAACCAACTGCCGACAGCTAAACCCGCAAAGAAGGCCGCCAATGTGACCCCGGCCGCATGCGATGTGTTGCCGAACAACAACCCCAACTGCTTCATCCAGAGGACCTGATAAATTAGGGCGCAAAACCCTGAGAGGAAAACGAGAAGGTAAATGATCATTGACCTTCAATTTTCGAGTGACACGACCCAAAGGTTTTCCATCACATCCTGCCCGAAGTGCAATTCCTCGGGTTGATCTTTGATTTTGATGCGACAAAGGCCCGCCATCCGGTCTCTGCTGATTAATTCAAATCGTATGCCGGGGTGTAGGCCTACTTCGCTCAACCAGTCGAGGAACTCAGCCGTAGTCCGGCTCACGCGGACGAGACGTAAGTGCCCGCTTTCATGCGCATCGAGTCGGTTGGAATCGTCGCGCCGCATGACGCCGCTTGCGTCGGGAATCGGATCGCCGTGGGGGTCGCGGGTCGGCAGCCCTAGCATAATATCGATACGGTCAATCAAGCGGTCGCTCGCAGCGTGCTCCAAAACTTCGGCCTCTTCGTGCACTTCAGACCAGTCGAAATTCAGATTTTCGACTAGAAATAATTCAAGTATGCGGTGGCGGCGCAGGACATTCATGACCGCGCTGTGCCCTTCGCTCGTGAGCTTGACGCCCTTGCGTGGCTGATAATCGGCGAAGCCCAAGCGGACGAGTTGCTTCATCATGGTGGTGGCTGTCCCGGGCGCGACTTCGAGTAGCTCCGCGACTTTACCAATTGCGGCCAAGCCTCCTTCTTCTACTTCTCCTTCATTCGTTAGTTTGAAGATGGCTTTTAGATAGTTTTCTACGGTGCTGCTGGGCATATTATTTTTAGAATGGCTAAGGGTTCTCAACGAGTCGAGACTGAGATTGAGCGAATCTTGATTTTAGAGATACCTAGTTTTGCATCATTCGGCCACTGCGTCTGCCGTAGAAGTATCGGGCATCTTGGGAGCCCCGTTGCCACCTCGGCGGCGGCGTGCGCGTGCGACGAGTCCTTCATCCGGAGCAAATATCCATGCGACTGTAAAGAGCAGGCCCACGGCAAAGGCCATCATTCCGGAACTCGTGGTGTCACTGATCCCAAACAACGGGGGTATGCGTATCGCCATGTAGTGCCCCAGCCATGCGGAAGTAGCCCCCACCGCACAAGCGATGGCAAGCATGGGCACGAGTCGCCGTGTAAGGAGTAGCGCTGTGGCGGCGGGCACGATCAGCATGGCGATCACGATGATACTGCCGACCGATTCAAATGCAGCCACTGTGGTGATCGCCACCATGGTCATGAGCAGGTAGTGGAGGAAACCAGGGGAGAAACCAAGGGTGTCGGCGAGACCGGGGTCGAAGGAACTGAGTCGTAATTCCTTAAAGAGTAGCTTGATCACCCCTAGGTTAATTAATAACATCGTGCCATTGACCACGGCGGCTCGCGGTAGTTCAAAGAGCCCCACTTTAACCATGTCGAGCGGGGTCAGCTCAATCGCTCCATAGAGCACGCACCCTGGATCGAGGTCGACATGGTCGGCCGCACGGACAATGAGCAGGAGACCGATCGCAAAAAGTGTCGTGAACACGATGCCCATGGCAGCCCCTCGATCCACTTGCCCAAAACGGCTGATCCATTGAGTAAAGAGTGCGGTTAAAATACCCGCCACCGCAGCACCGATAAACATCGGGAAGCTATCCCGCGCGCCGGTGAAGAAAAAGGCCAGAGCGAGGCCGGGCAAGACGGCGTGGCTGATGGCGTCGCCCATCATGCTCATTTTACGAAGCACAAGAAACGAGCCGATCGAGGCGGCAGACATGGCACAGAGCATCCCCGTGACGGCGATCCATGTATCAAAAATAGTCCAAGGCATCATAACAAAAATTCTAAAGTCGGTGTGGGCTTGGCAGAAGCTCTGTGTCGAGGTCGAGCTCTGCTTCGAGCTTGCGAACCATCTCGGAGCCAAGGATGTGCTCCACCATATCGGCATCGCGATCTACGTGGCTGGGCGCAACGTCGGCGTGACGGATTAAATAGAGCTCCCACAAGCGGTGGTTGCGTGTGATGCGGGCGGCTTCTCCGAAGCCCGACTCCGAGAGGCCTATGGCATCGGCGCTGACTGACTCGATGTGATCTTCCGCCCGGGCACGGCGCAGTAGGCGGTTGAACTCGCGGGCAGACCATGATCGGCGCGCCAGCAAGGAGGCGCGTTCGACTGGCATATTGGCTAAGGAGCCGGGTTGCTGTTCAAGAATCTCGTAGGCGGCGCGGAGCAGATGCTGCCGACCGACCCGCCGCTTGAGTCGCGAGTGGTCTCGGATCCTAGGTATCACGCCGCGATCCGTGCCAAAAAGCATACTAAAAAGGAAGATGCTCGCCGCCACCAACACGATGATGGCACCGGCCGGAAGATCGCTAAAGATGCCGCTAAAGGAGGCACCCAGCCAGCCGCTGACTGCCCCGAGCACTGCGGAGAGCAGAAGCATCAGGTCTAAGCGGTGGGTCCAGAACCGGGCGGCTGTCGCCGGAATAATCAGGAACGCGATGATCAAAATCAAGCCGACTGCCTGCAAGCCGATCACGGTGACAGCGGTGACGAGGGCAAGCATCGCGATGTCGAGCAGCACGACGGGCCAGCCTTGCGCCCGAGCGTAGCCATCGTCGAAACAGAGCAACGTAAATTCTTTTTTGAAGAGAAGCGCAACCACGCTGATCACGAGGGCGACGCCGCCAATCAATTGCGCATCTTGCATCACCATGGAGGCCGTCTTACCGTAAATAAATGATTCTAGACCAGCCGCATTAGCACCGGGCATCTTCTGCACCATACCGAGCACCGCCACGCCCAAGCCGAAAAAGACACTCAGGACAAAGCCCATCGCCACATCGTCGCGCAGACGTGTGGTCGAGCGTATCGCCAGCATCAAGAGTAGCCCCGCCACGCCTGAGACGGCGGCTCCGAGAAGCAGACCGGGCAGACTTTTCCCAGAGAAGCCTAAGCTAGTCATGATGGCAAAAGCGATGCCGATACCGGGCAGTGTGGCATGCGAGAGCACATCTCCCATCAGCGAACGCTTGCGCAGCAGAAGAAAGGCTCCGATAATACCGGAGGATACACCCAGCAGCATCACGCTGATGACAACGACACGGGTATTATGATCCTTAAGGAAAAGGACGTCGGTGATTGTTTCAAACATAGCAGAATCTGCGGTGCAGACGTTAGCTCTGGCTCAACGCCAAGGATGCGTTATCTAGTAGGTCGAGCTTGCCACCGTAGGTCTTGTGCAAGTTTTCGCGGGTAAAGACTTCCTTAGTCGGCCCGGCGGCCACAATGCGCATATTGAGCAAGACCAACCAATCGAAATACTGGGAAACAGTGGCCAGGTCGTGGTGAACGACGATGCACGTCTTCCCCTTGGCCCGAAGCTGCTTCAATAGCTCGACGATAGCTTGCTCAGTCGCCGCATCGACGGCGGCGAAGGGCTCGTCCATGAAGTAAAGGCTCGCGTCTTGCACTAGAGCGCGGGCCAAAAACACCCGCTGCTGCTGCCCGCCTGAGAGTTGGCTGATCTGGCGGTTGGCGTATTCACTGATGCCTACTTGCTCCATCGCTTCGAGGGAGCGGGCCCGCTCGGCCTTGCCGACACGCTTGAACCAGCCGAGTCGCCGATAGGTGCCCATCGCGACCACATCGAGCGCAGTCACAGGAAAGTCCCAGTCCACGGTCTCACGCTGCGGCACATAGCCAACTAAGTGACGTTGCTCCGCATAGGGTGCGCCATAGACATGCGCCCAACCGGACGTCTTGGGAATGAGGTCGAGGCAGGCCTTGAGCAAAGTGCTCTTACCCGCCCCGTTCGGCCCGACGATACCAACCAAGCTCCCTTCGGGGATATTTAGCTCGATGTCCCAGATCACAGGCTTGCGTTGATACGCAACCGTCAAGTCGTGGATCGCCAACGGACAATCTGCCGGGTGCTCTGAATGACGCGTGGAAGCGGCGGATCTTGCTGGGGGGGGAGTGGCTGGCATAGGCAGATTTCGTTCTAGTGGAGGGAAATTAGTGGCTCAGTTGTCCGTTGAGACCCTTTTCTGGCGCGTCGCCGCCGAGGGCGCGGACGATCGTGGTGATGTTATGATCTAACATACCGATATAGGTGCCTTCGTAGGTGCCGGCTTCGCCCATCGCATCTGAGAAAAGCTCGCCGCCGATGATCACATTGTGCCCCCTCGCTTGGGCCCCTTCGATCAGTGCCCGCACATTCTTCTGCGAGACAGACGTCTCCACAAAGACCGCTGGGATGTCGCGCTCGACGAGGAAGTCCACCAGATCATTGATATCCTTAAGTCCCGCTTCCGACTCAGTGCTGATGCCCTGAATGCCCCGCACTTCGATCCCATAGGCGCGGCCCATGTAGTTGAAAGCATCGTGCGCAGTGACGAGCACCCGCCGCTGCTGCGGAATCGTCGCGAAGACCCTCTTCGCGTAGTCGTCGAGCTCTTTGAGCTTCGCGGTATAGTCCGCAGTGCGCTTTTTGTAATAATCTGCATTCTCTGGATCGAACTTGATCAATGCTTGGCTAATCACACCCGTAGCTTGAGCCCAGCCCCCCACATCCATCCAGACGTGCGGATCGTAATGCGCTTCTTCGGTCGGCATGACATAGTCACCACTGTCGAGGAGCGTTTCGGTGACAGCTGTCACCGACTTGCCCGTAGTGGCGAGGCGGACAAGAACGTCGCCCATCTTACCTTCCAAATTTAAGCCCCCATAGAAGATGATGTCCGAGGCCTGCAGGAGTTTCACATCCGAAGCAGTCGGCTTGTAGAGGTGAGGATCCACTCCCTCACCAATGATGCCATGCACCGTGCCCTTATCACCTACGATATTACGAACCACGTCAGCGACCATGCCGACCGTGGCAGCGGCATGATACGAGCCTTCGAGATGCGAGTGCCCCGCATGGACCTGCTCCTCAGCCTTATTGGATTGACCGCAGCCAGCCAATAAGAGCACTGCCGTTGCGAGAAGAGTTGTCAGTTTAATGTTTTTCTTTTTCATGTATTTTGAACGTTAATGATTTTTATTTTGATTTGTCAAATTGTATTTTAGTTTGGCGATTTGTAGTTCAGTGAAGTGAGCCAGCTAAAAGATAATCACAGCGCGCGCACCCACAACTAGTGCGTTATCCATGCTAAAGTGTGGGTCGATTATGTATTGCAGGTCTGGCTGAACTGCGAACCACTCGGTAACCTTAAATTGGTAGGTGGCTTCTAGGACAATTTCGCTAGAACTGACGTCGTCGCCTCCCGCTCGGGCATCGTTCTGATAATCATCGCCAAACCAAGTTTGTGAGAATGCAAAGCCCAAGGCATCATTGTCCATCAGAACGTTATCAAATACGACACCACCATCCAAGTATGCCTCGACCGTGGCCACTTCATCATCTGGCGTGACGCCGCCCCGGAGGAAGAAGCTCATGCCGAAAGACGAAGTTTCACTACTGAGAACCCGCTGGTCTAAAACTGCGTAAAAAGCTCCCAGACCGCGCTCGGTGTTGCCGTCGGTAAAGTTCGTAAACTCACTGGACGCATAGTAGCCGCCCAGTTTAATTACGCCGCCTTCAAGCAAGTCGTAATTGTGGCCGACTTCTCCAAACCAAGCCCAGCCAGTCGCACCGCCAGTGCGCCAATCAAAGCCTTGGTTGTCGGATTGCGCAGGCCCCGCATCGCCTGCGTAAACGGCTCCCTGTAAATACCAGTCTTTGACCGGTTCAATATAAACCAGGGCACCCGGCGCGGCCAAAGAATAGATCGGCGCCGCAATGTTTCCAGACTGGACAGGCAGCGGTCCGAAGGAGGCGTTGATGAAGAGCAGTGAGCTTTCCGAGACCATGAAGTCGTCATCGACCGCGATTTGCCCCCCTTTAAACCAGAGACGGTCTCCGTCAAAGCTCTGTCTGAGGTATATATTAAAAACGTTAAACTCGGTGTCGGTGTAAAGATTGCTGACCGCATTAAAATCACCTACATGGTCACCAGAGACGTCGTTGCCCTTGAAATAGAAGGCGTTGATCAAAAAGCTACCGCCCTCCCATCCGACTAATTTTTCTAAATCCGCTTCCAGCCCGAAATCGAGCAAGCCGCCAAATGCAGACCCCTCATCACTACCTCCGCTCGCGTTATCCATAAACTCACCGACGTAAGCTGCGTAGGGAACCAAGCCGCGGTCTTCCAAGGAACTCAGCAGACCGCCCCAGTCTCCAGTTAGGTTGGGTGTGTCATGCCAATCCCCCCCCAAGGCATCGCCGAACAATCGCCTCTCAGTGACTGGGTGCTCGATAAGCGTTTCAGCCTGTGCGCTGAAAAGCGTTGCTAGGAAGCAAGCGCTGCCGAGTAAGTAAGAATTTTGGAATACCAGCCTGCTTGGTGACTTTTGCCTAATCGGTTTTATAGACCGATGATTGTGCTTTGTGTGTTTTTTTAACATAAGTTTGAGCACAAAAGCTCGTTACTTTGACTAGTCAAATAAAATTATTCATTAAATCAAAATAACGTAGATTTACGGTTTATACCCAGTTCAGGCAGCAGTGACAATTCCCTGGTCTAAGCTTTCTCTCTGGTAGCGATGACGCGCCAGCGGCGTCTCACCCAGCCTCCGGAGACATGACTAGCGTCACATCGCTAAGCTTTCTCTCTTGTAGCGATGACGCGCCAGCGGCGTCTCACCCAGCCTCCGGAGAGATGACTAGCGTCACATCGCTACGCTTTCTTCGGTTCCTGGAGTGCTTAAAATACACAGTGTTTAAATACACAGGCTATTTAAAGGCCTCTTCCCGAGAGGCCTATTTAAAAATAAGTCATTTAACCTGTAGATTGGGGGCTGAAGAGGAGTTATCCCGAGTCTTTATAGAGGATCGACTACGGTTTTCTGTTAGAACGCGTGGACTCATCCAATTTCTTGACCGTTATTCAAGCCATTAGCGGGCGTTTTTAACAAAATTTTAACAAAGTTAGGGTTTGACATGCCGGGGGATAGTTCAGATTAACCTTTAGTAAACCTAAGCTCTTAACTCACGCCTGAATGAAAAATAAACTCTTCGCAATCTTCGCAGTCTTCGCACTCTTTCTCGCCCTTGGTTCGATGGCCTCCGCTTCCGGCCCAGTAATCATCTTTCAGGATGATTTCTCCAGCGACGCTCTGGCTGCGAATTACAGCACTCAAGGTGTCAATTACAACGCTACTCCTGAGACGGTAACGATTGCCCGTGGCTACAGCGGTGGTGGGAACTACCTAGAAGTAGCTCAATCTTTTGATTTGGACACTGGGGGTTCCACGCAGCTGACCATTGCTTTCGATTATGCCTTCGGGACAGCCATGTATGGCAGCGGTTTCACGGTGGAATACAATGATAACTCCGGAACGGGTTGGCAGGTCATCGATACGATCGCATACACCGGCACAAATGCGGACAACGATGGCATAGCAGCAAATTCTTACACCGTAACGATATCCGAAGGCGCTACGTATAACTTCACCGACGGGGCGACGATTCGCATCATTGGTAATACCAGCCAAGGTGGTAAGGGCTACCACATCGACAACCTGACCATTTCGGTGGATCAGATGGGTGCATCGAGCAAAGGCACCGTAATTATGATTTCAGGGGTGAGTGGCTGGTTTGTGCTGATTTTCGGCTTCTTAATCAGGAAAGAGATCCAGCGCCACAACGTCGTCAAAAAATAAAAACTCAGCGAAAAGCATCATGAACAAATCGCTGAAAATTTCAGGTGCAGCCGCAGCGATGCTGTTGCTTGCATTTCAGAGTCCCGTATCCGCTTCCGTGGAGATCGACTCACAAAGTAATTTTGAGACGAGCTTTGAGAGCGGCGAGGGCTATACTTCAGGCTTTCTGGCTAGTGATCCGTTTTGGAACATTGGCGGAAGTGCTTTGCCCGAAGTAGGGAGCTTTGCCTACACCGGTTCGCTCGGGCTCAACTTGGACGGAGAGGGTGCCATCAGTATTGATTTCACCAGTCTGGAAACCCCGAACGTAGGCTGGGTCGATCTTTACCTGAAGCCATCGTTCAGCGCCCCGGAAGACTTGGCGACTTCCTTCCCTATGGGGCAGGCTGCGCTGACCGGCTTCGTTAAGGTAGGCTTAGATGGCGAAGTTTACGTCCTGCACGGCGACGGGGTCGGTAATGGCACCTGGATGGCTACGGGCTACACCCTCTCACTGAGCGGCAACAGTGCGCTCGATTGGTTGCGCATGACCTACCGCCTCGATTACAGCAATCAACGCTGGGACCTCTTTCTGGATGAGTCGCTGCAGATGATTGATATCGGGTTCGTCGATGCCAGCGCGCCACCGCTCTCCAAATTCTCTTTGGAGGGCAGTTCAGAGGGCGCGACTCACTTCGACCAGTTTACCGCAGGCTTTATCAACCCCTTGTTCGCCGACGCGGATAACGATGGCATGGGTGATGCCTATGAACTCGCCCAGGGCTTGAGCACCTTTAGCAACGACCGTGATAGTGACTTCGACTTGGATGGTATCCTCAACGTGGCCGAATACATGGACGGCCTGGCGGCAGGCAACGCCGATAGCGACGGCGACGGCGTGCACGACGGTGCCGAACTCGCCGCCGGTGCCAATCCGTTGGTCGCCGATGCCTACGATTTGGCAGCCCTGCCTTATCTGGAGGATTTCGAAAGCTATACGACCGGCGATCTCGCGGGCCAGAGCTTCTGGCAGATCACCGGCGGCAGCGCACTCGTGCAAGACAGCCTCAGCTTCGCGGGCAGTCAGGCCCTTGAATTACAGGCCGGGCAAAGCCATTTGGAACTCGGCAACCGCTTCGACGGCTCCACGGTCAATCCGGTTTGGCTCTCCTTCTACTTCCAGCCGGTCCGTTTCCCGGAACCAGCGGACGACAGCGTGAACGAGCTATTGGATGCCGGAGTCACCTCCGTCTTCTACTTTCTCGAAGAGGGCCGCATCGCCGTCCTCGACGGCGATGGGCAGGGGGCAGGGGCATGGATCGTGCTGGATCATGCCGCCAGCCTGACGGACTGGACCTACGTCAGCGTTAAAAACGACTACGCCGCCCAGCAGTTCCAGCTCTGGGTCAATGACGTGCCTCTCGGCGGCAGCTACGGCTTTGCCCATACGCAACCCTATTTCAATCGCTTCACAGTCAAGCAAAACGATACGCCCAGCGCCTTTCTCGATGCTATACAGATCAGTGCCCAGCAGCCTCAGGGCGTGGACTCCGATGGAGATACCATACCCGACGGGTGGGAGCACCATTACGGCCTGAATCCTTCAGACGTCGCCGATGCATCCGCCAATCCCGACGGCGACTATTTAACGAATCTCGACGAATACACCTTCGGCACCAACCCAACCGTCAGCGACACCGACGGTGACGGGCTTCAGGACGGCTACGCACTGTCCGGTGCGGTCAGAGTGGAAGTCTGGAACGATCTCGATGGCCGCCTTGTCAGTTTCCTCAAAGCCGATCCTGATTTCCCTTATGCTCCCGATTCCACGCTCTGGCTACAGCAGTTAGAGAGTCCCAGAGACGTGGATGACTATTATGGTCAACGTGTGCGGGGCTTCATTATCCCCGACGAAACGCGGGATTACGTCTTCCACCTCACAGCTGACAATCAAGCTGAGTTCTGGCTCAGCACCGATGATCATGCCTACAATAAATCCCTCCTCGCCGGCCCTACCGGAGGAGGCTGGAATAATTGGGATCAGAAGCCAGAGCAAACTTCCGCACCCACCGCCCTGCAGGCCGGAGTGCGCTACTACTTTGAAGTTCTTCACCAAGAGTTAAGGGGAGGGGACCACTTCCAAGTCGGATGGTCCGAGCCGGGTGGAACTCCGAGCGTTGTATCTGGAGCCAACTTACAGTCCTGGCAGCCAGACCTAGAGGATGCCGACGACGATGCCTTGCAAGACAGCTGGGAACTCGCCAACGGTCTCGATCCTGCCGATAATGGTTCGACCAACTATACCGAGGGCAGCTACGGCGACTACGACTCTGACGGCCTGAGCAACTTCGAAGAAAAACAACTGGGCACCAGCGTTACCCTTGCCGACACCGACGGCGATAGCTACATCGACTGGGTCGAGCAGGGGTATTTCGGCACTTCGCCGGTTGATGTGGCGGACCTGCCCGCGCTTACCGCCAGCCAAGACTGGCAGACCGAAGCGGTGGGCACCCCCATCAGCCCAGTCGCCTACGACGAAACCACCGGAGCAGATACCAAACTGCACCTTTTGGCCGCAGGTCAAGGCATCGAAACTGGCAACTCCGACAGCACCGGCCTCTTCTACCGCACCGTAACCGGCAACTTCTCGGTCACGATGAGCTACGACAAGGCCGATCAAGCCCCCGGTCAGATCCAGAGCGGTGGCGCGATTGCCCTCGCCCTCATGGCCCGGGAGTCGCTGGATGCCGATTCCCGCTACGTCTCTGCCCTGACCCGAAGAGCGCTCAGCGCCTTTAACTTGGGTGCCCGATTGGAAACCGGCGGAGATAGCTTCCGTCAGGAGAATCTGGATAGCTCTCCGGGCCCTTACGAAAAGGCTTGGGTCCGACTTGTTCGAAACGGCAATCGGTTTATTGCCTACGCATCACCAGATAACGTGAACTGGATATCGATGGGAGAGCAATCGCTGGATATGCCGCAGAGTTTGCAACTGGGTTTCAGTCTCTACTCGGGGAACACTCTGGAATATACCTCCGCAGTCATCGAAGTAACTGAGTGGAACACCGACTCTGATCAAGACGGGATCTGGGATAGCGATGAGGCCGCGTTTGGCACTTCGCCCACGACCGCTGATTCAGACGGCGACGGCTACTCGGATTACGATGAGTTGAATGAATTCTTCACCGATCCATTAGTGGCCGACTTGTCCGCCGCACAAGTCTTGGCCCAGCAGGATGGCTCTGCCGAAGTCGCCAGTTTGGGTGATTGGGTCGAAGACGGTAGTGTCATCTATGTCGCAGGTGGTCGTGGTGCCGTTGAGTATGATCTCAACGTCCCGCAGGATGCGATCTACCGACTCGTGCTGACGGCGCAGAACCGTAGTAACCAGACTCTCAATGAACACTACAGCGTTAAAGTCGAAGTAGATGGCATCTATATTGGTCGCCTTGGCCTCGACGATATCGAAGACGCACCGGGGAGTGATGGCATCCTTACGCCCTGGCTCACTACTGGAACTCACCGCATCCGCTGCTTCGTTGAAAACACCTACACCCATCGCGTGCTCCAGATTAATAGCGTCGAACTCCAGTTTATCGGTGGGGCAGACAGCGATCTGAGCGGCACCCCCGACTGGATGGAGAACCGCCTACTCGTCAATAACAGCGTGCTGAACCTTGCCACCGACGGCAGTATCACGGAAAGCGCAGTCTCGCCGTTCTGCTTGGAAGGCCGCAGCCGTTACCTCGATTTTAGCCAGTCCACGGACCCGGCCCTTGAGCTCAAAGGCTTGCCCGAATACGGCTTTTATACCGATGTGCCGCTCGATGCCGCCAACGATACCGCAACCAGCCTGATCTTTGAAAATGGCGGTCACTCGGCCAGCGGAACAGTCCGTTGGACCGCTACCGATGTGCTGACCGTAGGCGACCTCACGATCCGCAAGGGCGATAGCCTGCGCCTGACCGCCATCGATGCGAATGATCCGGCCGATCAGGCGATCACGATTACCATAGATGATGGCAATGCGATGAATACCACCGAGTCAGCACCAGTCGAACAGCTCTTTGATACTGCGGGTAGTTATACGCTCTTCGCAACTGTCGGCAGTCTCAGTGGCACATTACAAGTCACCGTGCTCAAAGCCGAACTGGGAGAGCCTGTTGATGCATTTAAAAATGTTCCGAATGATTGGACGCCGGACGAACTCTCCGCACTAGCTGTAGTAGAAAGCGATAGCCGCTTGTCATTGAATGAGATTGAGGCATCGAGCCCTCGCAGCTTCTTGCTCTCCGCGCTCGATTCCGACACAACTTACATCGCTGCTCGGATCAACGAAGGAGGTGCCGTGCTCGACAGTGTAGCTGTGACTGGCTTCGAATTAGCGAGTAACAGCCAGGCACGCGTGGAGGTGGTCGAAACTTACGACGACGGAGCCGTGCTGGTCGAAGTCGATGTTGTGCTCGATTACGTCCCAGATGATTTGGTCATTGAGGCGCGTATCTTCGTCGCCGGAGTGACCTTTGCTGACGGCAGCCTGGTGCAGACCCTCACCGCCGCCGAATTTGGTGAGCTGGGCCGTGTCACGCTCCAATTTATCATGCCCTTCGAGGCCAGCGCCTCCATCTGCCACCGCCTTCATATGTATATCGGCGATCAATACATCGGTCAGTTCTAACGGGGGTGAAGCTTTAAATATCACGATGAACACACCACAAAGAGTCACGCTGCTCCTCGGGCTATGCGCCGCTTCCGGCGCCTTGCTCTGGCTCCTGCTGGAGCGCGGGGACGCGCCGTCCCCAGGCGTGTCCGCAGCAGCCGAGGTTGAAGAAGCAGATCAGTCGGCTCCGTCCCAGAACAAATCAATCGTCGCAGCCGCGCCGCGTGCGGGCGTCAAAACACTCTGCGGAATCATCGGTGATGGCAGCTCAGCCGTGCGATTGGCTGCCGCTCATGCGCTCCCCACCGACCTCACCGCCAGTGAATATGAACTGATCCTCAAACACGTCCTGCGCGCCCCAAAACCGGAGGGCATGTATTACCGCGCCTGGCATGCCGTCTTTAACGATACACTCAACGCACTCGTGCGCCGTCAGAAGGTGCGAATCGAGACATTGCCCGCTCACTTGCGTGCTATCATGCAAGATGCGGAGTGCCACGTCGTGATCCGGGACTACGCCCTGCAGCACCTGATGGCCTACGCCGAGTTCAGGATGGGTGCCGGGGAACGGCTGGCACTGATCGATTCAATCTGGCCTGAGGTGCAGGAGGGAGGGCACTCGCTCCCCGGCTCTTACCTGCTGGCCCTCTTGCATACCCCAGATGTCGAAGGCTGGCCTTCGAAAGCCGAAACTGCCCAACGCGCCTGGGAGCTTTTGCAAAATGAGCAGACGCATATCCTCTCCCGTATCACCGCTCTGCAAACCTGTGGCCAACTCGGGTATAAGGACGCCCTGCCTCTGGCGCTCGAAATCGCAGCCGATTCCAAGGCTCACATGACGTTGCGCACCGCAGCCATCGCCACCATCGGGAATCTGGGTGCAGCCAATGAGGTGGCCTATCTAACCAATTTGAACCAGCAGGTGCCCCCGCGCCTGCAAGTCGCCGTCAAAGCCGCCTTACAGCGACTGAAGAAAGGTTGAAAAAGTATTTGAACGTATCATGAAACACTGGAAACTCATCATCATTGCTATGACCGTGATCACAGGGAGCTTATCATCTCAGAATGCCGGGAATCACAACCCTGAGTTCAGTGTAAGCGATGTGCACATCGGCGGCAGCGATTATGTCTTTATCCCGCCAGATGTCGATGCAACGCCATTTAGCACAGCTGTGACTATGGAATATCGCAACGATGATATTCCGACAGATGGAAGTACCGCGCTAAGTTGGCAGAGTGGTGATAAGATTGATGTTTACGAAATGGGGGGCACTTCTGCGTTATCGATGCCGACTACTTGGAGCGATTCTGACCAAGGTAATAAAGATCTGGAGTTGGAGGCCCAGCTTGATGCAACGGAAGGTAATAGTCAGACACTACAAGCAACCTATACGAATACAGATGGCGATAGTTCTCCGGTAGGTGAGCGTGATTTTACTTTAGTTAAGTTGGATCTCGATATTGACGCTGATTATGACGGTACGATTGACGATGACGATGAAGCTAATGAGGCGAGCGCTGGTGGTTATGTTGGGTTGAACCAAGACGATGATGACGGTGACGAAACGGAAGATAAGGATCAGACTGGAACAGTGACCGGCGAAAATGATCTGGAGCAAATTCAGTTGAATCTCGACCCGAACTTAAGTGAAGGAACCGTGGAACTATCTGCCACATCAGGCAGTAGTAATATCAAGATATGGGAAGATTCGACAAAGAGCACGGAGGTCACCTTGCCAAAGACTTGGGACCTTAGCTCGGATACCTTGCCAACCAGTCTGTATGTCGAAGGTGTTTCAGAGAGTGGCAGCGAAGGCGATGTCGGACTTACTTTAACTTACCAAGGAGACGATACACTTACAGTTGATGACTCTATTGTGCTGACGGTAGTGAAGACGGACTTGGATATCGATGCGGATTATAATAGTTTGATCGCCGATGTCGACGATACGATCGAAGTGAGTGATGGTGGCCGAGTCGGATTAAACCAAGATGACGATGATAATGATGGCACGGTAGATAAAGACCAGACTGGAGCGATTACCGGCGAAGATGATCTTGAGGAGATTCAGTTGAATGTTGATCCTTCGGTGTCATCGGGAAGCGTTGAGTTAGACGCGACAGCGGGCAGCAGTAATATCAAGGTATGGGAGGACTCGACAAAGACCACGGAGGTGACTTTGCCGAAGACGTGGGACCTTGCCGAGGATACGCTACCGAGCAGTCTCTATGTCGAAGGTATTTCAGCCAGTAGCAGTGAGGGTGACGTTCAACTACGGTTGCGCTACACCTCTGGGAACACTGAAGTGGATGATATTATTGCGCTGACAGTGGTGGAGCCGGATTTGGACATCGATGCCGATTACAACAGTTCGATCGCCGATGCCGACGATTCGATCGAAGTGAGCGCTGGTGGCCGAGTCGGATTAAACCAAGATGATGATGACAGTGATGGCACCGTAGATAAGGATCAGACCGGATCGGTTGCCGGCGAAGATGACCTGGAGGAGATTCAATTGAGTATCCCTCCGTCTTCTTCAGGCAGCGTAGAACTTGAAGCAACCTCGGGCAGCAGTAAAATCAAGGTCTGGGAGGATTCGACAAAGAGCACCGAGGTGACTTTGCCGAAGACGTGGGACCTTGCCGAGGATGCCTTGCCGACGAATCTCTATGTCGAAGGTATTTCTGCGAGTAGCAGTGTAGGTGACGTTCAACTTCGTTTGCGCTACACCTCTGGGAACACTGAAGTGGACGATATTATAGCGCTGACAGTTGTGAAGCCGGATTTGGACATTGACGCTGATTACAATAGTTCAATCAGCAGTTCCGATGATACCATCGAAGTGAGTGCGGGCGGCCGAGTCGGATTAAACCAGGATGACGATGACAGTGATGGTACGGTAGATAAGGACCAGGCAGGAGCGATTGCTGGCGAAGATGATCTTGAGGAGATTCAGTTGAATGTTGATCCTTCGGTTTCTTCAGGCAGCGTTAAACTTGAAGCAATATCGGGAAGTAGTAAGATCAAGGTATGGGAGGATTCAACAAAGACCACCGAGGTGACTTTGCCGAAGACGTGGGACCTCGCCGAGGATACCTTGCCGACGAGTCTCTATGTCGAAGGTATTTCTGCAAGTAGTAGCGAAGGTGACGTTCAACTTCGTTTGCGCTACACTTCAGGTAATACCGAAGTGGATGACACGGTTACGCTGACGGTAGTGAAGACGGATTTGGATATCGATGCCGATTATAACAGCTCGATTACAAGTGCCGACGATTCGATCGAAGTGAGTGCTGGTGGCCGAGTCGGATTAAACCAAGATGACGATGACAGTGATGGCACAGTAGATAAAGACCAGACTGGAGCGGTTACTGGCGAAGACGACTTGGAGGAGGTTCAATTGAATATCGATCCTTCGGTGTCTTCGGGAAGCGTTAAACTTGAAGCAATATCGGGAAGCAGTAAGATCAAGGTATGGGAGGATTCGACAAAGACCGCCGAGGTGACTTTGCCGAAGACGTGGGACCTTGCCGAGGATACGCTACCGAGCAGTCTCTATGTCGAAGGTATTTCTGTGAGTAGCAGCGAAGGTGACGTCGAACTCCGGTTGCGCTACACTTCAGGAAACACAGAAGTTGATGACATGGTTAAACTGACCGTAGTAAAAACAGACCTTGATATCGATGCGGACTATAATGGATCGATTACGGACGCCGACGACTCAATTGAAATGAGTGCCGGAGGTTTGGCCATCCTGAATCAAGACGATGACGATAGTGACGGTACTCCAGATAAGGATCAGACTGGATCAGTTACCGGCGAAGATGATCTTGAGGAAATTGAATTGAGTCTAGATCCTACGGTGTCTTCAGGAACACTCAAGTTGGAAGCGGTTGCCGGGGGCAGTAAGATCAAGATCTGGGAGAATTCTACGAAAGGCACGGAGGTCACTCTTCCGAAGACGTGGACCATCGGCACGGATGCGGTGCCAACGAGTCTTTATGTGGAGGGAGTTGCCGCGAGCTCCAGTGAGCGTGATGTGGAGCTGCGTCTGCGCTACACTTCGGGCGAAACCGAAGCCGATGATACAATTGCGCTGACGCTACTCAAGGTGGACATTGAAGAGGTTTACGAGACGGATCAGGTTTGGAACAAGATACCAAATCCAAGGCGACCCGCTTACGATAATGCCGATGAAGTTCCCGAGGATGAACTGTATAATCGTCTCTTTGTGGCAATTGAACCGGATAGTTCCAAAATAGAAATCACGGCTCAACTTAAAGACCGGATGGAAGATAGCATTGTTGAAAAGTTCCTCGCAGGAGTTAGAGATCAAGCCACCGGAAATTTAGTCAACGAGTTTGCCGCCTTTTCGAACCCCGCAAATGCTTCATTAGGCAGTGTTTCGGAACTCAGCTTTACACCTGGTGGATCGGGCGAAGACATCGTTTATGAAGTGGTCTTAGGGTTGGATACAGACAATGACGGGGCATTAGCTCAAAGTGAGATACTGGAGCTAGGAGGTACGCCATTCACTCTCTCCGCACTCACTCCATCTGATATAGATGATGCCTTGAATTCACCTGAGATTGTTGTTGGTAGCAGCTTTAGTTTTATCGGGCAGTTCGTAAGATACTTCCTAGCTGATGATAACAGTATTGGTGATGCTCAAGTTTCTGGAAGCATTAATCACCCCATTGGGGATAAGGCAATCACAATGATCTCAGGGTCGGATTACGATCAAAGCTCGGGTAGCACAGACGTCATAAACTTTCATTCGGATAGTTCCTCAAGCCATGCAGAGGTATTAACCAATTTTTTCAGCGAGGATGCATCCCGCGGACTTTATCAACTGGTGCAGCGAACTTGGGAACGTCACGCCACAGAAATCTGGAATCACTTTGAAACCACTAGTGATACCGAGAAGTTGTTTACCTATTTAATCAACGAGCAAGATACGCAGTTAAATTTTTACTATGAGTCGAATAATGGTGTTAATGCTCCTCGTCTCATGTTTGGGGGTGCGAAAGCTTCCGGTGGGACAGTCTCACTCTCTTTGTATAAAGACGGCAATCGAATCTACGCGAATCTGATTGGTTTAAATACCACAGTTTTAGATTTATATGACTTTGATTTTACGAAGGCGGCAAATACTGCTTCGCGAGAAGGAGCAATAATCCAAACTTCGTACGACGCAGGCAGAAACCAAGGACGGATCTTCCACATCGGTGTTGATGTAACGTTCATTTTCACCGATCAGACGGACAATGGATCATTCCCTCAGCCGATAGAGTTTTTTAATGAAAATAGCTACATCGAGGACGGCGTTGCTATCGGCGCCGGCGATGCTGGAACTGGTTCTGAATAGAATTATCAAATGAAGTTTATTTTAAGCCTAATTATAATCATGCTCCTTTTCGGTTGCGGTAAGAGCGAAAGACCCGACTCTACGCAAGATGATAAGGTGACGATGCCTTCTCACTCGCAAACACCAGTGCCTGTAAACTCTGATGTAATGGAGGGCAATCCGAATATTGTTCAGGACGTTAAGATTGTTCCGGCAGATTTATTTTTTTCGGAAAGTTACTTGAAATCTGCAGCTCGCTTTGACGAGTTTATCGAAAATACTTACATGAATCTGGCATACGCTGAGTTTATCAGTGCTTCACAAGAGTTGATTGATTACAGAAAAGTTCTATCGAACAATCAAGAACTTGCTTCTTGGTTACTAGCTTCAAGCATTGAAGGAGCGCTTTCAAAGGGCATACTTAAAAGACTCGAGGAGGGTAATTTGCCCGTCAGCGACGCAAAAGAATTGATAGACGAATATCAAGGACGGTTCTACTCGATTGATGGCATTGCCGCTGTGTTTGATGAAGAAATTGGAGTAAAGCGAGGTGAGCGTTTCACTTCGACTGAACAAGATCTATTGAAAGAAAAAGTTCGTTTAAAGAATCCAAAAACGGCAACAGAGCAACATCGGTATCGTGCCTTATCAGAACACGTCACAGCCGTTACAGGCGGCTTGAGTAACCAAGTTAAAATCGATTGGGCGGGTGACATGTATGCACTTGTGGCATTATCAAAGCTTTATGAAGCTCATAAGCAAACGGTTATGGCATCGATATACGTAGATCATTTAAATGGAGGTGGTGTTCCGCTGGATGAGCCCAACATCGAAGTCTTCAAAAATGAGATTAGCGACTATTTAAGTCCGATTGATTTGCCAGAGTTTGCTGCTTTTGGTTCTGGGCGGGTAACTCCCAGTGATCTAGTGAGATTTATACAGAATTTATAAGGTGAGGTGAGAGTTCAAGAGTTGGTCAATGCGCTCCGCTTGGGCAACGTCGGTAACGCGCAAGACCGAGCCGTCCCTCGATCTCTTAACCGCCTCTGCCTGCCAACTCGGCAACGACGCAACGGGCAATCGAAGCCGTCACTTCCAATCGACCGTCCCACTGCACCCCCGTCTCTGGTCGCCCCCTGTTTCTATAGGTTTAGCCGTTCTCCCCGCCCTAGGTATTTTATGCCCAATTCCTGCTTCACGGCGGACTCGTTCGCACACTCACTCAAACAATCCGCCTACAGGAAAGAGACATAAAAGGCCTAGGGCTGTCATCCAGCGAGTCAGCAGGGGGCTCCCGACGACGGGGGCACAGCGGGACTAGCGGGTCTACGTTTGGAGCATCCCTGTCAATCAGTTTGGCTTCGCCAGCAGTTCAAAACCCCCGCGCCCGGGTCTTCACCCGCTTAAAGCGTTATCTCCGATGCGAAAGAGCGCCTACGTTTGACCGTCTCCGTCGTGCTTCCTCCTTCGCTCTTCGAGCTACGGCGGACGAGTCGCCGACTGCGCCTCTATCGCTTTGCCGTCCCCGCCACGCAGCCCCGAGGGGCTTTCCCCCACCGCCGAGCGCGCGGGTTGCCCCCGCGTCGCGCTTCCGCGCGCATCAACGACGCCGCTGGCCGATCAACCGCAACGACTCCGCTGTAACACCGAGGCACTGTTCCAGTCGCTAAGGCTCCTTGCACAGATCCTCAGTGAAAGTCAGGCGGCAAAAGCCGCGGGTAAAACCAAAGCCATGCCCGTCGCGCAGACGCGACCGGCACCCCGTCTTGCTCGGCCTCGCCCCGAGCGCTTTCCCTCGCGGTATCGGAAGCAACAGGCAATCCCTTCTTTCGATACGCCGCCGAGATTTTACCTACGCGGTTCAAGGTCTTCTCGCTCGTTCCTCGCTGCGATCCACCTTGAGCCGCTACGGTTTTATCTCTTTGGGCTTCTCGAAAAAATACTCAGTGGGTTACGAAGCTTTTTTTGCTTCCTGTGCAATTAACATATCTTCGACCATTGCCAGAATGCGCTGTTGCTGGCCTCGAGGCAGCTTGCTGACTTCCTCAAAGAGCTTACGCGCTTTGCCCGTTGGCCCGTCTTTCTTGGGCGGCGTGGCCGCCCCGACAAGTTCTTCGGTCTGAACCTCGAGTATCCTCGAAAGCGCAGCCAGGTAGTCAGGCTTGATGCCGACATTACGACGCTCCCAGTTGGCGTAAGTGTTCAGTGGAACTTCCAGTTCTTCCGCTACTTGACGCAAGGATAAGCCTTTTAACTCTCTTGCTTCGTAGAGTCGTTGCCCGAAAGCGGATCGGTCTGATTTTGAAGGACGGCCAGTGTTCATGACCCCATTATACGGACGATCTGAGATATTTGGAGAAACTGCTTGCATAGTTTACCCATAATGGGGAAACTTGAATGCATGTCAAAAATCTATTTTTTGACTTGACCGCCTAAACGCAAAAAAGGCCAGCAACCCGTTCGCCAAAACAGAAGTCGCTGACCTTCAATTATTAAAAACTGAAATACCATGATTGAAGAAAAGTGCCCGAAAGGGCAAGTTCAAACCACCGAGAGGCTTCCGAAAAGTCTGCTCACTTACGCGGATCTGCTGACGCTAGAATGGGTCTTTGAAGATAAGATCGAGGAATGGAAATGGCGCAACAACGGGGAGACTGACGGCACCATCGAAAAGAACTGCGAAACCTTGGAGCGTATCCGCGAGACGATACGGCTCGACGATCTGAGCGACCGCGAAGAAGCGCAGAAGAAAGGTCAGTCATGAGTGTAAAAATCGAAGACCTCAAACGCTCCATCGATCTCGTTGAACTCTTTGGCGGCTACGGAATCGAAGTGAAACGCAAGGGCGCACAGCATGAATGCTGTTGCCCCTTCCACGAAGGCGACGAGACGCCGAGCCTCAAAATTACACCAGACAAAGGGCTTTGGAATTGCTTCGGTTGCGAGGCTGGAGGCAGCGCGATCGATCTTGTTATGAAAATGGACGGCGTTGATGTGGCCGAGGCGAGGAAGATCCTTTTGCAGCGAATCCCACACATTGCGCCGCTCTCGACAATGAAGGCGGTTAAGAGCAAAGAGGACGAAGAGAAGAATCAGGCTTCGCCCGATCCTTCTCTTTTAACCGCTATCTTTGAGCATGCGCACAAGACTTTGATAAAGCCAGGTTGCGAAGGCTTGGCCTATTTGAAAATACGCGGCCTCGATGACGCGGAAACGATCCGCACGTTTAAGCTCGGCTTCATTGACGGGAGCTTACGGGATCTGCTGCCGCAGAACCGCGAAGCGACCGATGCTTTAAAGTCGATTGGCTTCTTGAACGACAAGGGCAACCCGAGCTTTTACGGCTGCGTGGTGGTGCCTGTTTGGCGCGAAGACGGCCACCTAGGCGAATGCTTCGCCCGTGGCGTCAGCGACCCGCGCAAGCTGTATCTGAAAGGCCAACATCGCGGAGTCTTTAACGGCAAGGCTTTGAAAGTTTACGATAGCGTGGTTGTGTGCGAAGCGATTTTTGACGCGATGGCGCTTTATTCAGTCGGCATCAAAAACGTGATCGCGACTTACGGGACGAACGGCTGGACGGACGATCACGACGCCTTGCTCGATGCTGGCAAAGCGCGGCGGCTGGTCTTCGCCTTCGATGGCGACAAGGCAGGAACCGAAGGCACGGCGCGAGTCGTGGAGCGGTTAAAAGGGAAAAGGGACGACCTCACTTTTAGCCGCCTGAAAATGCCGAAGCTGGACGGGGTCAAGGATCTCAACGAATTACTCCTACACCTTTACGCGGAAGGCCTGGGCAAAGACGAGGTGCGCTTGACCTTTGAATCATTGATCGCTTCCGCGCCGCGTATAGGGAAAACGAATACACGCAAAGAGGCCGGTCTTGTCTTGATCGAGCAGACTGAAAACGATCTGCGTTTTACTAGTTCGACTCCGCTCACCACAGGCAACAGTCAGCTGAGCTATCGCTTGCGCGGCCTGTTCGAAAACAACGAAACGAGCCTCAAACTAGTCGTGACCGCCGAGACGGCCGACCACTCGCACACCGACCGCTTTGACCTTTACTCAGCCAAGAGCCGGAGCGGCTTCGCCTTCCATGCCGCGCAGCGGCTGGACTTGCCGCAGCCGAAACTTGAAGATGATTTATCGAAGCTTATCCCGAAGCTTGAAATCCTCCTGCAGGAGACGCGCAGCGCACCTGAAAAGAAAAACGAAATCCCCGCAATATCGGCGGAGGAAGAGAAGAAAGCCCTTTCCTTTTTAACCGCCCCGAACTTGCTCGGTCGCATCGCGACCGACCTCAGCGCAATCGGCTACGTTGGCGAGCAAACGAACAAGCAACTCGCTTACTTGATCGGCACGAGCCGACGATTGGATAAGCCGCTGAGCGGCATCGTGCGCAGTGAATCGGGCGCAGGTAAAAGCTTCCTCATGGAATGCGTAGCCGAGCTAACGCCGCCGGAGGAAGTGCGCTTCTTCAGCCGCCTGACCTCGCAGAGTCTTTACTACATGGGGCGCGAAGCGCTCCAACATCGACTCTTGATCGTGGACGAACGCGACGGCAGCGCGGAAAGCGAATATCCTATCCGGACGCTCCAGAGTCGGCGCAAGCTCACGCTGGCCGTGCCGATGAAGAACCCGAAGACGGGCAATATCGAGACCTCCGAAATTACCATCCTCGGCCCGATCGCTTACATGGAATCGACGACCTCGACCGATGTGAATCCGGAGAATGAAAATCGTTCGTTTGAACTCTATCTCGATGAATCCCCGAAGCAGACACGGCTGATCTTTGAGGCACAGAAGAAGGCGCACTTGCTCAGCGCAGAAGAACGGGCGGTTAAAAGAAAAAGGATCGTTGATCGGCATCATCACGCGCAGCGATTACTGGAGCCCGTGACGGTGCGGATCCCGTTCGCACACCTGCTCGACTTCCCCGTGAACTGGACGCGTGGACGGCGCGACATTGATCGACTGTTGAGCCTGGTCGAAGCGATTACCTTTTTGCACCAGAAGCAGCGGGCACGCTCTGGCAATGCGATTGAGGCGACGCCCGAGGATTACGCAGCGGCGTTTAACTTGGCCAAGAGTTGCTTAGAGCACGCTTGGGCAGAATTGCCCCGCAGTGCGAGCCAGTTGCTCGCAGCGATCCGCAAATGGGCAGTGAAGGAGGCAAAGAAGCTCGGCGTTCAAGCGAGCGAACTCAGCTTCCGGCGGCGCGAGGTGCGGCAGATTACGGGGCTTCCCGATCACATCGTCAAACGCGGTATGCGTAGCTTGGAGGACTTGGAATATGTCAGCGTCAGACGTGCGAGGAATGGCGGCTCGTTCAAGTATCAACTGGCAGGGCAGCCGCCTGCAGTGGACTTGCTCAATGGCCTAACAACGCCGGAGCAGCTAAAGGAAAAATATGCTCAGATGAACACTAAAACCAAGGCCAACAGCTGAAAAGAGCTAAAAAAGTGTTCCGCTTTTGCTGGAAAGTGTCCCGCTTTGTTCCGCTTTTGACCCGCTTTTGTTCCGCTTTTTTGAAGCTAAACCACTGAAATACAATGAGTAGAACAAAAGCGGAACACTTTTTCGGAAAAGAGCTTATAGGGAGTTTTACTGAATGGCTCTCAGTTCGTCGAAGATCTTCCAGTACCAGAGACCATCATTGCCCCAGTTTACTTTACTGGATTAAGTTTTTAGAAGCTGAAGAAATTAGCTTCAAGGAAGTGACTCTCGAAACCTTCAACAGCTTCCAAGCTTGG
>Ga0307966_1000337_pt1 | contig 38772 bp, 31 predicted proteins | sample OrgLakmetagen646_FD_203141 | JGI IMG/M metagenome (GOLD analysis project Ga0307966, IMG submission 203141) | Saline water microbial communities from Organic Lake, Antarctica - #646 | ecosystem: Environmental > Aquatic > Non-marine Saline and Alkaline > Saline | place: Antarctica: Organic Lake... | reverse complement strand
AGATTAAAGTCTTTAAGGATAGCTTGGCCATCGATGGAGACATTCAGGTTTTTTACTTCGAGTGTGTTCATTTAAATTTTGTTATTCGGTTATTCAGTTTTCAGTTATCTGTTTAAAGTTTGGCAAAGAGGGGTTGTTAATTAGACATTATTTATTATTCATCCCCCATAATCAGTCATCACATCCCCCGCATTTGCCGTCGAAGGCGATGTCGATGCGGTGCGCCGTATGGCCCTTGGGTAGAGAAGCTTTCAGCAGGTCGATAATCTCGTCAGAAAGTTCAATATCCTGAATCTCGCCGCTTTCTTTACAGTAAAAGTGGGCGTGAGAGGTCAGGTTCGGACAGTAACGGCTGGGCTCGCGCTCAAAATTGACCTGCTTAATTAAGCCGCTGGCTGCAAGCGTCTCTAAGCAGTTGTAAACTGTTGCCAGGGAGATAGTTGGCATCTCAGAGCGGGCGCGGGCGTAGACTTCGTCAGCAGTCGGGTGGTCGAGTTTCTCGAGGAGAACCGAGAAGACGTGCTCTCGCTGCCTCGTGGCACGTAAACCGCTGTGCAGCAATGCGTTGTCGAGTCGTTCTTTATATTCTGGTGTGAGTTGCATCTGTTTAATTAGAATTATTCCTATTACTGTTAGTAAACCCACTAACTATTCGGATCAAGCAATAATTGTAATTATTCTAATTATTTTTACGCATGATACTGGCCATCAGGTCAGCTAAATTACTGAGCGCACTACTGGCATTTACTTTGCCCTCTAGAGTAGAAGTGTTTTCTTCGGTGCTATGGCACATATAAATGCGATTCGACATCATGAATTTGGCAAGCCGCAGGACGTTTTGCGTCTGGAGCAGCTTCCTCTATCGGAGCCGAAGCCCGGCGAAGTTCGCGTCAAGTTGCTTGCGGCTACGATCAACCCCTCTGACTACGGTATGATCGGTGGAAGCTACGGGCATCTGCGGGACTTGCCGGCCGTGGCTGGCCGTGAAGGAGTCGGCCAGATCGACACGCTGGGTGAAGGAGTGGACTCAGTCAAAGTGGGCCAGCGGGTTCGCTTTCCCGATGAGGGGACTTGGCAGGACTATGCCTGCATGGCTGCCGGTGAGCTAATGCTAGTGCCGGATTCTGTGCCCGTTGATCAGGCCGCGATTTCCTTTATCAACCCGCCTACAGCTTATTGTCTCTTGAAAAAGGTCATCGATTTGCCGGCAGGTAGCTGGATCGTGCAAAACGCGGGGAATTCCGCGGTCGGCCTGTCGGTCATTCAAATGGCGAAAGCGATGGGACTAAAAACCATCAGCCAAGTGCGCCGCGAAGAACTCGTCGAGCCGCTTAAAACCATGGGAGCCGACCACGTCGTGCTGGAAGGCTCCGGCTGGGCGAAGCAGATCACAGAGCTAACTGGTGGCGAGCCCCTGCGCTTGGCGCTAAACTCCATCGGGGGTGAGAGTGCGATTGATCAGATCAAGGCCCTCGGCGAAGGCGGCACCCAAGTCACCTTTGGTGGCATGGTGGGCGATCTGGTGCGCTTCCCCACGCGCTTCCTTATTTTTAACGATGTGCGCCTGGTTGGTTTCTGGTGGGATAAGTTCTGCAAGGCACAAGGTGCCGATGTCGTCCGCGACGTCATGGATGAAGTCTATGCCATGATGGCCGATGGCCGCCTTAAGCTGCCCATCGAGGCCAGCTATCAATTTTCCCAGATTCAGGATGCGATTGCGCACGATAAAAGCCCGCGTTTAGGGAAGGTGCTGTTGCGGCCTTAGCGTTGTCCGGGGCCCGACTTGACTGCCTTCGACCACAGTGCGACGGCTTGTCTGGAGACTGCGCCCTACCTTAGGGAAGCATTTTGAAAACATTGCTTTCTCTTAGAGCAGCGCCTTGGCAACAGCGGCGACGTTGTCGGCAGTCATGCCGAGTTCGGCCATTATGGTATCGCCCGGGGCGGACATGCCGAAGCGGTCGATGCAGACTGTCTTTCCGGCTAGGCCGACATACTTGCCCCAGGTGCTGGAGACGCCTGCTTCGACGGCGACGCGTGCGGTGCAGCTGCTGGGCAGGACACTTTCAATGTAGTCGGCGGACTGGCGCTCAAAGCGTTCGAAACATGGGAGGGAGACGACGCGGACGCCGTCGCCGAGTTGCTCGGCGGCACCCATCGCGTGTTGTAGCTCGGAGCCGGTGGCCATGAGGATGCACTTCAGGTCGCCGCTTTCTTTCTTGGCGATGTAGCCGCCCTTCAGGGTGCCTTCGCGGCGGTCGGCTACGGTGATGCTATCCTGTGCGGGTATGCCTTGACGGGTGAGGATGAGAGCCGTCGGGCCATCTGTGCGCTCGATGGCGGCGGCGAAGGCGGCAGCGGTTTCCTCGGGATCGCCCGGGCGAATGACATCGAGATTTGGAATCACGCGCAGTCCGCTGACGGTTTCGACGGGTTGGTGCGTCGGGCCATCTTCGCCCACACCGACGGAGTCGTGCGTGAAGATGTAAGTGACAGGCAGCTTTGCGAGCGAGGCGAGGCGGATAGAGCCGCGCATGTAGTCGGCAAAAACGAGGAAAGTCGCTCCGCTGATGCGGAAGATGCCATCGTAGGCGATGCCGTTGCAGATCGCGCCCATCCCGTGCTCCCGGATGCCGAACCAGATGTTGCGGCCGAGCGGATTCTTGGCAGAGAAGTCGCAGGCGTCCTTGATGTAGTTCTTGGTCGATCCGAAGAGGTCGGCCGAACCGGTGATCAGTTGCGGCACAGCCTTGGCGACTGATTGAATGATGGAGCCCCCTGAAGCGCGAGTGGCGGCCTTGGTGCCGGCATCGAATTCAGGAATACTACTGAGAATGTCGGAGGGAGCCGGCCCGGTGAGCTCGGTGGCAAGCTCAGGATTCGCAGCGGACCAGGCGTCGAACTTCGCCTGCCATTCGCTGTAGGTTTCCGCGGCGTATGCGGCGACGGATTTGAAGTGTTCGCGCACCTCGTCGGAGACGTAGAAGGTTTCTTCGGGCAGGCCGAGTCCCTTGCGGGCACCCTCGGCGAATTTCGCGCCGCCTTCACCGTGGCCGCCGGCAGTGCCTTCGACCTCGGGGATACCCTTGCCGATTGTGGTCTTGGCGATGATGACCTTTGGCTTGCCGTTGTCGTTCTCCTTGGCCTGGGCAATCGCGCCTTGAACCGCGCTGAAGTCGTGCCCGTCAACTGTGACGGCGTCCCAGCCTTGGGAGGTAAAGTAGGCCTCGGCATCCTCGCTTTGCGTCTGGTCTGCCATCGCGTCGAGGGTGACGTCGTTGGAGTCGTAGATGAGGATGAGGTTGTCGAGTTGGTTGTGACCTGCGAAAGCGATGGATTCCTTGGCCACGCCTTCCTGGAGGCAACCGTCACCATGGAGGGCGAAGACGTGGTGGTCAAAGACCGTGTGGTCAGCGGTGTTGAACTTGGCGGCGGCACGCTTGCCTGAGAGAGCGAAGCCGACGGCGTTACCGATGCCTTGGCCGAGCGGGCCAGTGGTGGCTTCGACGCCTGCGGTGTCGCCGAACTCGGGGTGCCCCGGTGTCTCGGATCCCAGTTGGCGGAAATTCTTCACCTCCTCCAGAGAGAGATGGTACCCGGCAAGGTGTAGCCAGGTGTAAATAAACATGGAGCCGTGACCAGCGGAGAGCACGAAGCGGTCGCGGTTGAGCCACTTGGGCTCGGCCGGGTTGTAGCGGAGGCCGCCGGCACCATAAAGGACGGCGCCGATTTCGGCACAGCCGAGTGGAAGGCCGAGGTGGCCGGAACTGCAGGCGTGGACGGCATCGATAGCGAGTCCGCGGGCTTGAGCGGCAGCTTTGGAAAGAATCTCTGTTTGCATAGTATTCGTCTGTTTGTAAGCGGCGCGCCGCCGCTTTATTAATTTTGAAAGTTGGCAGGATGGACGGATGGCCTCGAATGAAAAGAAAAAAGGAGAGCATGGATCTCCGAGTTCATGAAGTTTCCGCGTTTTTTTTGATTGGATATGCTGGACTGTAGCCGAAGTCCTTCGACTTTGGCCGATCTGGCTAGCTCGTCTCTTGAAATCGAAACTCGACTGTGGCGGTTCCTGCGCCTAAGCCAAAAGTATGACTCACGAAGAATTGGAACAGGGCTCAGTCCTAAATCTTGATTTTACAAAACTCAGCAAGGTCGCGAACTGCGGGGCTGATGTGCTGCCGGCCATCGCTCAGGATGCGACGACTGGCGAAGTCCTGATCGTTGGCTACGCGAACCAGCTAGCGCTTGATACTGCGCGCGAGTGCGGCATGGCAACCTTCTGGAGCACGAGCCGTAATGAGCTCTGGATCAAGGGTAAGACCAGTGGCGACTACCTCAAGATCGAGGACATCCGGGTGAATTGTGAGCAGAACTCCATTCTCTATAGAGTGACTCCAGCCGGGAAGGGCGCTTGCCACACCAAAAACAAGGACGGTGTGGCGCGGAGTGGGTGCTACTATCGCCGCCTGGATGAGAGCGGGTCGCTGGAGTTCGTGGATGAGTCACAGGTCTAGTGTCCTGAGTTCAAGTATTTGTCATAATCCGCGAAGTCTGACATTAATGATAATTTGGGTAGTGCCATTCGGTGGCGTCCCCGCCCTTCGACTAGTCTCAGGGCCTTGAGCTTGTTTCAAATCCTGAGCACAGCCAAAGGACCGAAACGGCACCGCAAGAACGTTCTTTAGCCCTCGCCAGAATCGATGCGCAGCGAGGACGCTGCTGCGCTACCCTAATTAAACCCGTTAAAATCCTTATAATGCGGGATCCTTACTTCTTCAATTCAGCCTCCAAGCGGAATTCATTATCTTTCAGGCCGATGGCAGCTTTGGCTTCCTCCCATTTTTCGAAAATCGGGAATTCGACAAATCCGTCTCGTGGTGCTTCCGGATGCCCGAAGGCAACGGACTCCATACTGTCAATCGCTTCATTCCATTGGTAGCCTTTGCCGCCAGGGCAGTGGATGGTTTCCTTGAAATAATCGTAGTGCACTTGAAGGGGATCTTTGCCGGGGAACTGCTTTTTCCACTCGTTGAGAATCGGGAGCGCTGCCCAACTGGTGAACTGTTGATCCTTCGTGAGGTCGCCATCAACGAGATTCATGTAGGTCTTGAGCGCAGATAGTTTAGTTTGCGCGAAGACTTGATGCACGGAATCTTCTCCATTATCGGGCATGTCATTTTTAGCCTCCTTATGGTCCAGGTTTCGTGTGATTGCGCGCTTGAGGATGTCTTCATTGAGCGTGAGGATGAAGGCTTCGGGCATGGCGGCGTAGTGAATTTTGATTTCCATGTTGTTTGGTAAGCCAGCACGTTCAGTTGTGTGGATGACGACGTAGGGCGTTTCTTCGTGCTCACGGGTTTCCCAATTTAGGAGGCCGGGAGCTGCTTGTTCGGAGAAACTGCGTAGAGTGGTTAAAAATAAAGCCAATTTCATCGGGCTCTTACAGCTTACGTGCAGACCAACCGGTAATCGTGAAAGATTTTCTTCGATGAAATCCTCCGAGTCTTCCGCTTGGTTCATCTCATCCCAGAAAGGGTCCTGGTCGACGAAGATAGAAAGCGAGTCGCCGACCCAAGCCAGTGGGTTGGCCCCAATACCGGGGAGCATCGCGCTGCTTTGCGTATTGGCCATGCGGAACGTATCGCTGGAGGTGTCAATAGCGTGGGAAACCATGAGCAGCGATTCGGGGTGGGGCGTCATCGCTTGTTGGTCGAGCGTGGCCTCACCTGCGGTGCGGATCCACTCTTCGTAGTCGCTGTTGAGGCGCAGTGGGATGACGGAGAGATCGACTCCGAGCGACTGCTCGGTGATATCAATACTTAGCGCGATGGGGTCGAATCGCACCCAGCCGCTTTCGTAGCCGCGTCGCCAGCGCTCATAGCCTTCCTTTTCCGCGGAGCTAACCGTGTCGATTTCAATGTCTGAAACCGGGGTGAGGAACTCCAGTGTGTTGAAAATTTCACTATGTACTGTGTTTTGGCCGTGCAGGCTCAGCTCGCCAACCAATTTCTGGTAAGTCTTATCGATTTCGATGCCGTCAATATGTTGAGCCGTAGCTTGCCCTATGACGGCGGCCGCACGGGTGCGGCGCGCAGCTGCAATGCGGAAGGCAGGGCTCGCCCAGCGGCGGATCGTGGCATCGGAGAGGAAAACGAAGGCACTGGCTTCGTCCTTCAAGGGGTAGCGCTGGCGAAAGAATTTGAATTCTTCAAGGGAGCCCAGTGATGGAGTTTCTCGCTTCAGCACTCGATTAATATTTGTGAGCTGACCAAGTGAGTTGGAGACTGCCACGTAGTTCTCGCCTGCGGTGAGGTATGAACTGAAACTGCGGTCTGAATTGCCATAGCCATATGTTCGGCTGCCGTCGATCGTGGTCTCTGACGAAAGGTTGCCGCCGTTGATTGTAGCCTGGGCCTGAATCATCGCGTGAAGTGTAGCCATGAGGACTTGCGGAGCCTCCGTGCCAAAGATGATGCATAAATCAGAACCGGACGGCAGGAACGGATCGCCTCCTGTAATGGCAACGCTCTTCACCGGCATTGTCTCAGCCAGTATGTCGGGGATGAGGAGGCCCATCTGCCTCTGGTATTTTTTGGCGAGACCATCGTAGGTCTTACGGTTCGTCATGGCGCCGAAGTAGTGCAGCCCTTCGGTCTCGGCCAATTGCACAACCTGGTTAAGATCTTTGATCGAGTCGAAGAAGGCGGCGTGTTGATTGTGTGGAATGATCATGGCAAGCGGATCAATCGGGGTCGGCGCATCGACGATACGTTCTGACCAGTCGATGGCTTCCACCGTTACGCCTTTGATCGTGCTGACATCGACGGGCTTGCCGTCTTTTGAGTTGCCTAGAATAAGTTCGCGATCCAAAGCTAAATTCTCCGAGACGGCGCGCTGGCCGGTGAACATGTTGAAGGTGCTGTCGAATTGCCCGAGGTTTCTCCAGCGGTTCGCCCGTTCATCGGCTTTGTAGGCATCGCCCGCCTTGTAGCGGAACCAGTCGCCGCCAGGAATTGTCGATTGCGCCAGACGCGTGTAGTGCTTAGCTCTCACGCTTTCGTAGTCGCTCTTGCTGGCTTCTTCAAATTGCTTCGGGTCGAATTCGAATTCGTAAGCAACTCTTTCCGGTGAGCGAAACGTTGCCAGACTGAGCTTTCCCCTCGCGGTCTGCGCATTGGGTAGCTTGAGCGCGACTTGAAGCTCGTTTTGGCGGTCGTTGCCCCACCACCGTCGTTGATTATTTTCGTCGTTTTCGGGGCGGGAGATATACGCGGTGCTATTCGCTTCCTCAATTGAGATAACGGGATAGCGCACTAACTGTTGGTTGGATCGCGCGAAACGCGGCACACTTGTCGTGAACTCTCGGATTTCCCCTTCTTTGAATCCAAGCTCGCCGAGTGGAACGACGTAATACTTCGCTTCGCCGAAGAGAGAAGCATGGCTGATTCCAGAGACGCTGAGGACCAATATTAGAAGTAGTTGATGTTTCATGTCTTTATTTTGAACAGTGTTCAATAAGGAGAGTCAAGTCGGAATTTAGATTTAGATCAAACAGTTCGACAAGTTGCCATGTAAGGCACTAACCTCAGCATATGAATTTACAACGTGCAGCTTTTGCGATGATCATTGTGATCCTGACTTTCTATGTGCTCTACATAGGTCAGAACTTGCTGCTGCCGCTCGTTATTGCGGGAGCAATCGCTTATTTGATAAGCATTTTAGCCCACGGGATTAGCTCGATCCGGGTCGGTGACTTCGGTGTGCCGAAAGCATTGTCAATGCTAGTGGCGCTTGGAGTTATCTTATTGGGCATCGGGTTTTTGATCAATCTGATTACGGTCAATATTCAAAGCGTGGTGCGCGAAGCGCCCGGCTATCAAAATAATATCGAGGCTCTGATCGAGACTGGCTATCGAACCTTTGGCATTGAAGAGGTTCCGAACCTGCAAGAGGTCATCGATCAAATTGATATTGGTGCCTACCTGCAGGACTTTGGACGCACGGTGCGTGCGCTGGTCAGCAGCACGGGCATCATCATCGTTTATCTGCTCTTCCTCTTGCTTGAGCAGCGCACCTTTGCGGACAAAATTAGAGCGATCATTCAAAATCGTTCGAAGCAGAAAGACGCCTTCGAGTTAATTGATAAGATGCGTCATGATATTCGCTCTTACGTGGCGATTAAAGTTATGACAAGTGCCACAACCGGGATCCTCAGCTTTGTGGTGCTGCATTTTGTTGGAGTCGACTTTGCCAGCTTCTGGGCGGTACTTATCTTCCTGCTGAATTTCATCCCTACGATCGGCTCGATTATCGCAACAGCGTTTCCCTCCGTCCTGACTCTTGTGCAGTTTGATACGCTCGGGCCTTTTGTGATCACCATTACAATACTCAGTGCCATTCAGTTTTGCATCGGTAGTTTAGTTGAGCCAAAGTTAATGGGCAACCGCCTCAACCTCAGCCCTATCGTTATCCTGTTGTCTCTGGGTTTGTGGGGCTCGATCTGGGGGATTCCGGGTATGTTTCTGTGTGTTCCGATTACGGTAATCCTTATGATCGTCTGCTCCTACTTCCCGGACACCCGGCCGATCGCTGTGCTGCTCTCTGGTAACGGCAAGGTCGGTAATGGCCTCTCGAAAGAGGTTGCTGCGTCGTAGAACGGAATCTTAAGAGCCTTATTTCCGAAGTGGTATTATTCCGAGTGGTAGGGTTTAGCTCCGTGTCAACCGCGTCGGCGACGACGCTCCGTTTCCACATGTCATGCCTTCGCATTGACAGTCGCCGCCGCGCGCTCATCTTTGTGTGCTCTGTTACCCCCAACACTACCAATACCCTATGAAAAAACTTCTCGCCGCGAACCGAAGTGAAATCGCTGTCCGTATTTTCCGCTCTGCGACCGAACTGGGCTGCCGAACAGTCGCCATCTACGCCAATGAAGATCGCTTCGGCGTGCATCGTTTCAAGGCGGATGAGTCCTACCTTGTGGGTGAGGGCAAGGGTCCCGTCGCAGCTTACCTCGATATCGAGAGCATCATCGATCTCGCCAAGGATAAGCATGTCGACCTGATCCACCCCGGCTATGGCTTCCTTTCGGAGAACGCGGATTTCGCAAAGGCCTGCGAGAAGAACGGCATTAATTTCGTCGGCCCCAGTGCCGACCTCCTCGGCCGCATGGGGGACAAGATCGAAGCCCGAAAAATCGCCGACCAAGCCAACGTTCCTACGCTGCCTGGCACGGAAGATCCTATCGCTGACCCTAACAAGGCACTCAAAACGGCAAAGAAGATCGGTTTCCCGCTCATCATTAAAGCTGCCTTCGGTGGCGGCGGCCGTGGCATGCGGGTGGTCAAAGATCCGAAGGATCTGAAATCCTCACTCGAAGAAGCGCAGGGCGAAGCCGAGCGCGCCTTTGGTAACTCCGCAGTTTTCCTTGAGCGCTACATCGAACGCGCCAAGCACATCGAGGTGCAAATCCTCGGCGATAAAAAGGGCAACGTCGTCCACCTCCACGAGCGTGATTGCTCTGTCCAGCGTCGTCACCAGAAGGTCGTCGAGATCGCGCCGTCCATTGGTCTGCCCGACGAGGTGCGGGCTGCACTCTGCGAAGCCGCCGTTCAGATCGCCAAGTCCATCGGCTACTACAGCGCCGGCACCGTTGAATTCCTATACGACCTCGATTCCGACGAGTGGTTTTTCATCGAGATGAACCCGCGGATTCAGGTCGAGCACACCGTGACCGAAGTTATCACCGGCATCGACATTGTGCGCAGCCAAGTGCTCATCGCGCAGGGCCACACGCTCCACTCGAAAGAAGTCGGCATTCCTAAGCAGGCAGATATCCCGCGCAATGGCGTCGCGATCCAGGCACGTATCACCACTGAGGATCCTGAGAAGAATTTTGCACCCGACTACGGTAAGATCGTCAGCTACCGCTCGGCGGCTGGCTTCGGCATCCGCCTCGACGGTGCGATGGGTGACACCGGTTCAGTCATCACGCCATACTACGATTCGCTCCTCGTGAAGCTCACCGCCTCTGCCGGCTGCTTCGAGGACGCCATCCAGCGCATGGACCGCGCTCTTCGCGAGTTCCGCATTCGTGGCGTGAAGACGAACATCCCTTTCATCGAGAACGTTATCAATCACCCGCTCTTCGTCTCCGGCAAAGCCACGACGACGATGATCGATACCTCAAAGGATCTCTTTAACTTCAAACGCCGCCGCGACCGCGCGACGAAGCTACTCAACCTCCTCGGCCAGACGATCGTCAACGGCAACGATCAGGTCAAGGGCCGCCCCGTGCCTGCGATGGACCTGCCGGTCATTATCCCTCAGCACGACCACACGCACAAGCTCCCCAAGGGCACCAAGGATTATCTCACCAAGCACGGCCCGGAGAAATTCGCGGAGTGGACCCGTAAGCAAAAGAAGCTACTTGTGACCGACACCACGATGCGCGACGCGCACCAGTCACTTCTCGCCGCTCGCATGCGCAGCTACGACCAGCTCAAGGTGGCCGATGCCGTCGCCCAACGCGCGGGCGATCTCTTCTCTGTCGAATGCTGGGGCGGTGCCACCTTCGACACCTCCATGCGCTTCCTGCATGAGAATCCTTTTAAGCGTCTCCGCCGTCTCCGCGAGCGCATCCCCAATGTCTGTTTCCAGATGCTCCTCCGCGGCGCGAACGGCGTGGGCTACTCAAACTATCCGGACAACGTTATTCGCGGTTTCATTAAGCATTCCGCCGAGTCCGGTATGGATATTTTCCGCGTCTTCGACTCGCTCAACTACCTGCCGAACCTCAAGGTCGCCATGGAGTCGATCCGTAAGGATACCAACTCCGTTTGCGAAGGCACTATTTGCTACACTGGCGACATTCTCGATTCAAAGCGCGATAAGTATTCCTTGAAATACTACGTCGATATGGCGAAGGAGCTAGAGAAGATGGGTGCGCACATTCTTGCGCTCAAGGATATGTCCGGCATTTGCACGCCGCACGCAGTTTATAAGCTAGTCAAAGCGCTCCGCAGCGAGATCGGCATCCCCGTTCACTTCCACACCCACGATTCCTCCGGCATTGCAGGCGCTTCCATTATCAAGGCAGCCGAAGCCGGCGTCGACGCCGTCGACCTCGCAGTCTCCTCGCTATCGGGCCTCACTTCGCAGCCGAATCTTAACTCCATCGTCAACGCCCTTCGCGGCGACAAGCGCGATACGAAGCTTGACCTCGAATTCCTCAACGAGCTCTCGATCTACTACGAGGCCGTTCGTCAATACTACGAGCCCTTTGACACCAGCCCCAAGTTTGGCTCCGCCGAAGTTTACACTCACGAGATGCCCGGTGGCCAATATACTAATCTCCGCGAGCAAGCGCGTGCCCTCGGTCTCGGTGCCCGCTGGCCCGAAGTCGTCCGCTACTATCATGAGGTCAACAACGTGCTCGGCGATATTGTGAAAGTCACGCCGTCCTCCAAGGTGGTCGGTGATCTCTCCATGTTCCTCCTCAACAAGGGCGTTGAGCCCGCCGACCTCGTTAACCTCGAGCCTGGCACTGCCTTCCCCGAGTCCGTCGTCGATATGCTCTCCGGTGGCCTCGGTCAACCCAAGGGAGGCTGGCCCAAGGACGTGCAAAAAGTTGTCCTCGGCGATAAGAAGCCATTCAAGGGGCGCCCCGGCACCCGCGCCGAAAAGATAGACATCGAAGCCACCCGTAAAGAACTCGCGAAGAAGCAAAAGTGCGAGATCAGCGACGACGATCTATACGCCTACCTCATGTATCCGCAGGTCTACAACGACCTCGTGAAATTCGTAAACGAGTTTGGCCACGCCCGCTACCTGCCGACGCCCGCCTTCTTCTACGGCCTCAAGCCCGGCGAGGAGATCACAGTCGAGATTCAAGAGGGTAAGCTGCTCATCGTAAAACTCATCTACGTCTCCGAGCCCAACGCCGACGGCGAGCGCACACTCACCTTCGAGCTCAACGGCCGCGCCCGTGAATGCGTCATCCTCGATAAGTCCATCAAGACCGAAACGAAGAAACGCACCAAGGCCGACCCCGCCGACAGGATGCAAGTCGGTGCCCCCATCCCCGCGATGGTCAGCGCCGTCTCCGTCTCCGTCGGCCAAAAGGTCAAGAAGAAGGAAAAACTCTGCGTCCTCGAAGCCATGAAGATGCAGACCACCGTTTACGCCCTCGCTGACGGCACGGTCGACGCAGTCGAAGTGCAGGCCGGCGACCAGGTCGACTCCAAGGACCTGTTGGTAAGGTTGCGGTAGAATTCCGGTAGGGACGCCTGCCCTACCAAGCGTCTTTTCGATTCACGTCTTCAAATCAAACTTGCAAATATGGCAAATATGGCAATATTTGCCATGTTATGTCTGTAATACACGATATCTACCAGCTTCGCCCCTCAGAGGAGTTGCCTTCTTCGCCGGCAACGATGCTCAAGAATACGTTTAAGAAAGTCTATACCCAGGCGGATCAATCCGGTGCGGTGAGTATTACACGTAGCCGAAAAAGGGAATATGTTATGCTTTCGGTGGGGACTTATGACCGCTTGTTGGCAGGTCTTAAAGAGCGCGATCCATTGAACACCCTGCGCAAAGAATATGATATCATGTTCGAGTCGGTGCAGTCAGATGGCGCCAGTGCCGCTTATGATGAAGCGTTGAATGCTTCTCCGGAGGAGCTCGCTGCCGCCGCTGTTAAAGATGCACGCAAGTAGGTAATGCAAGCGCCGACCATATATGTTTTGGCTGGGGTTAATGGTTCCGGTAAAAGCAGTATTGGCGGCGCGATTTTAAACCAAAAAGAGCTGCCCTATTACAACCCTGACATGGCGGCACGGAAACTCCGCGGAATGCATCCGGCGATGAGTCAAAAAATCGCCAATGCGCACGCCTGGTCGCTTGGTCGCGATATGCTTGTGGCCAGCATTGAGCAGCGTAAGAATTTTGCTTTTGAAACGACGCTAGGCGGAAGAACCATTACATCGTTATTGTTAAAGGCCGCAGATGAGGGGATGAGAGTCACAATGTGGTATGCCGGGTTGGAGTCCGTTGAAATGAATATCGCTCGCGTGAGCGCGCGCGTGGCGCGTGGTGGGCACGATATTTCAGAGGAGGACATACGCAACCGCTGGAAGAGTAGTCCCCGGAACTTGCTCTTGCTTCTCCCGAAGCTATCGATGTTTCGACTCTACGATAACAGCGTTCAGGCCGATCCCGAATCCGGAGTTCCACCTGAGCCGCGCCTACTTCTCGCCATGGATGAGGGCGTTGTCATAGGCCCTGAAGATCTCTCCGGCGCACCGGAATGGGCCAAGCCGATTATAGCAGCTGCCGTGAGGACCGATGCGGATTAAGACCCAGCCCTTGTAAGGTTTATCGAAAGACTTGTAATTATGAAGGCTTCTCATCCAATTTTCAGCCTCCAGCCCATCAACTCTTTCAAGCTCACGGTTATTTCCAGTAGACCAGCACCCATTTCGCTCCAAGCGCCGTGCCCGCGTAGTGTTGGTTGCGAGCCGCGGTTCTGTGTGACTAATATATCTATCCTCCCGTAGCCCGCCCTTCGATAAACTCAGGGCCTTGAGCTGGTCGAAACGGCGAGCGTTGTTGCGCGTCCGGCTATACATTGCGCGGTCGAACCTTCGGGGGCATCGCCTGCACGGCGATGCGGGCATGCGCAAGCGCAGCCCCTACGGATTGGCAACGCGCAATGCCTTTTGTCTGAACTTACCCCGTATTCCGCATCGCGCCGGAGAGGGCGTTAATCGTCATCAGGAGTTCTTTTTGAATGGCTTCGTCGTCCGGTTCGCCGGCGGCCTTTTGAGCACGCCAAGCCTTGAGGAGCGCGACTTGTTTTACGTGGAGTGGCCGCATGAGCGAGGCGCGAAGTAAGTTGGAATAGTGGTGTCCTTTGCGGCGCTCTTCGATGGGCCGGCGTAGCAGGGTTTCGAGGTGGCGACGTGTCAGTGCGAGTTCGTCCATGAAGATGCTTCTGAATTTTTCGCGCAGTGCTTCATCTTCAACAAGTTCGATGTAGAGACTGAAGATCTCCTCATCGGTGGCAGCGAGGCTGGTATCGATATTAGTGAAGACATAGCGCAAAAAAGGATCTACCTTCAGTGAGGTCTTCAGCTTGTCGTAGCCGTCGGGGTTTTTGTGGTTAAGTTTTTCGAGAGCACTGCCGACGCCGAACCAACTTGTCATGTGGACGCGTGCCTGGCTCCATGAGAAGACCCACGGGATGGCCCGCAGATCATCGAGCGTATTGGTGCCGGTCCGTTTGGAGGGGCGCGAGCCGATCTTACTCATCTCAATGGCGTCAATCGGAGTGGCGCTGCGGAAGAAAGTGATGAAGCCTTCTTCGTTGCGCATCTTGTCGTAGAACTCCTGCGAGGTATCGGCCAGCCAGCTGATGACGTCCGCCACCGGATGGAAGGTGCGCTCGGAGTCTTTGTCTTTCAAGTATTTGCTCAGCGCGTTGGCAGCCAGCAGCTCCAGATTGTAAGCGGCATTCACCGGGTTGGCATATTTCTGGGCGATCGTTTCGCCCTGTTCCGTCAGGCGGATGTCGCCCCCGGGCGCGCCGGAGGGCAGTGCTTTAATGAAGTAATGAGTGGGGCCGGCCCCACGGCTGATTGAGCCGCCCTTGCCGTGGAAGAAGCGGATTTTTACGCCGGCTTCTTCTCCAACTTCGTTGAGCGCATACTGCGCCTTGTAGAGGCTCCATTGGCTGGCGAGGATGCCACCATCCTTGTTGCTATCGCTGTAGCCGACCATCACTTGTTGCACGGGTTGCTTCGATCCGTATTTCTCCTGCTGGCGGGCCAGGGTGCGCCGGGTGACGGGATGGGCGAGAAAGTCCCGCAAAATCCCTGTGCCGTTTTCGAGATCTTCGATGGTTTCCAGCAGTGGCACGACCGGGATTTCGGCGAATGCGCCTTCCTCAGTCATTTCGGTGAGGCCGACTTCGCGGGCGAGTAGATAGACGGCCAGTAAGTCGGAGACCGAGCGTGTCATACTCACGATAAACGAGCCGATGCAGTTGGTGCCAAATTTCCGACTGTGCTTAGCGATTACGCGGTAGCACTCGGCGACGGCTTGGGCCTCTGGGCCGAGCTCTGCTTTAAGTGTGGTGAAAGGGCGGGCGGACTCAAGTTCCTTATCGATGAAGGCCAAGCGCTTTGCTTCGCTCCAATTGCCGAAGTCAGTTTCCTCCGCGCGCGCGGCTTCGAGAAATTGCTCAATCGCCTTGTCGTGAAAGGCGCTGTTCTGGCGGATGTCCAGAGCCGCGAGGTGGAAGCCGAAGGCTTCGACAACGCGCATCACGGTGACGACGTCATCATAGGCGATGCTCTTAGCGCCGTATTGGATCAGCGAGGATTGGAGCAGTGTCAGGTCGTCCTTGAGTTGCTGCGAATGCACATAGGCACCCTCGACATCAAGCAGTTTCGTCGCGTGGCCACGGATCGATTCCACTGGCAGCTTATGCAGCATGAGGCTGATGAACTGGCGGAAAGCCTCGCCATTATTACGATCAAACGTTTCGCGGCCTTTGGCCCCGGTTTCGCTCAACATGGCTTCTACCCGTTGCCGCATTGCTACGTCGGCCTGCTCAAGGGAAATGCTGAAGCTGGTGCGTTTGACCAAGTGGATGAGCTTGCGACGGATGACCACGAACGCACTAAGACGCAGTTGGAGTAGCGTCTCGCGCGTGACTTCTGCAGTCACCAGTGGGTGCCCATCGCGGTCGCCGCCGACCCAGTCACCGAAGGTGATTTTCGGGAAGCTATGACTGGCGCAAAATGCCTCCAAGCTCATTCCGGCAAACTGCACGGCCTGCAACATTCGGCGATCCAGAATCGAGATGACCTCGGGGAAAACGTTGACTAGGTAGTGGAGGATGTTGCGAAGCTCGTCCTGGATTTCCGGCTTCTCAAGGTAGATTTCTCCCGTCTTCCAGAGGCGGAAGATGGCTTGCTCGATGTTGTGATCCACATTGCGAATCTCGTTCTTCGTAAACATCGTGTTCTCGCGCTGCACGAGCAGCACGTAGAGCTCGCGGTGGTGCTCCAGCACGGTCGCGCGTTTGGCTTCGGTCGGGTGGGCGGTCAGAACCGGCTCGATCGCCACTTCGCGGAGCGCGGCCATGATCTCCTCCTGCGAGTGGCCCGCATCGCGGAGCTCCTTAATGTTGATGCCCCAGAGCCCGTTGACGGAATCCAGAGACTCGTCCTCGTCCGAGCGCCGCGATTGCACCGCCGCATTGATTTCCACCATGTTAACGAGGTGGAAAATCATCGAATAGAGCTGAATATGCTTCGGCGTGATGGCATCAACCGCCGGGTCTTCTGCGCTGATCCAAGGGATGGCTCCCGCGATCTCAGCCTCGCCGTTTTCTTCCAAAACGTTCTTCAGACTGCGCAACAGAAATTCCAAATCCTTGTAGGGCTTGCCCAGCACGCGTTTGGTTTCTAAAAATGATTCTCGTAAGCTCATAGATTTAATTTCCGCATACACAAGAGTATCAGCATCAGCTGTCAATCTAGGCATGGAGGTGTTGAACAATCAGTTAGCAAGAAATGCACCAAGAATTGTGAATCGTAGGAGTGGTGCGCTTGAGCGGGCGTAACTCCGTCAAGCCCCTTGTCGCCACCCGAGAGCGTTCTTGGGTAGTGAGTCTTGCCGAGCATTGTCAGACCCTCATCGCTAATATCCAGTTTGGGCCACGACGGCTTGTCTGGAGACTGCGCCCTACCATGCAAGGCTGCTCGAACTGAGAATCGAGGGTAGGGCGCAGTCTCCAGACAAGCCGCAACGCCTCTATGGCTAAAAGATTATTGTCCCAATCAGCAAAACACCGCTGGCAGGAAAATGAGCGTTGCAATCAGCACGATTCCGAAAGCGATAGAGGCGCTCCATAGCCGCTCGCGCATCGTTGGTTTGGGTAGTAGTCCTACTAGAAACGCGGCTATTAGTGCGGGGGCACACATTCCTGCAATTGCAGCTACGAGTGCAAAAGGATTCGGTTTAGTCGCCTCAGCAATACGCACAGGCAGCGGTGTTAATTTCTCTTCAGTCCACCCTTCGGGTTCGTGCTCAATGATGCGGACTGCTTTTGAAAACTCGGATCCTGCCCCAAAGATTTTCACCAACTCGGGATCATGTTGTCCCGGTTCGCCACTGTAATAAGTGACATGTCCGTCCAAGTAGGCAATATGTCCACCATAGGGTGCGTCGAAACTCTCGTAGTTGTGCAGCCCGCGCGTCCATAAAAGCGGGGTCATCGAACTGGGACGAGCCAGGTCGGGGTAGACGGCGAAAGAATAAGCGATCGGAAACTCTAAGATATCTGGAACGAATTCGATTTTCCCTGTTTCGGAGGTGTAGCCTATTATTTCAGGTGCCTTTGTTCGAGCATGTTTGAGATCGTAAGGGCTTAGGAAAATAGAGGCATCGAAAAGTTCTACTTGGGTGAATATTTCCAGCAGAGCTTCTATGTCTTGGTATTTCTCGGGTTGATAGCGCATACGCGCTCCTGAGTGAGTGTATACGCTGAATGCGACGGCGATTTGTCGCATATTGGATGACATCTTCACTTGTTGAGCCTTTTTCTTTACACTTGCGGAACTCAATACCGGCAGCATCGAGCCACAGGCTAGCGCAACTAAAAGGGGCAGGCGTAAGCAGTTTGAGTAGGTCATGGAATCAAAATGAAGCTGACGCCAGGTTTTGTCGATGCTTTGTCGCTATTGTCATACTCCGTGGTAAACGGCTGCCCTCTGTAAAGGCCGAAGAGATGGGTAACAAGTGTGCGCGGACGTCTGGGGGCAGACGTCCCCACCTTGCATTACTGCTCAAACTGAGATTCGAGGGAATGGCGGAGCCTTCAGGCAAGTCGCAGTCCCGCCAGTGCCATCCGCCCAGTTTCACTCTTGATGTCGTTAGGTCGCCTCATTAACTCTTTCGTATCATGAAGAGAATTATCCTGAAAATCCTGCTGGCTCTTTTTGTCGCCGTTCTAATTGGCGTGCCCGCTTTTATCTTCTGGATGCGTGCAGGCGAGGAGGAGCCTTTGGATTATAAGTATTTAGATTTTGAGCTTGGGCCAAAAGATTCTGAGTTGAACGGTTACACTTATCTGCGGCTGCTTGGTAAGGACTATCAGACGAATATTCCTGAAAACTATCCCTACGATTTTGAGCGAGACATCGATTACAATCGCTACGAAAACTGGAACCTAGATATTTTTGAGTCGATCGTTGAGGACAACAAAGAATTCTTAGAAAAGATTGAGGCTGCCTTTGACCGGCCAATATTTATGAGCGATCAAATGTTCTCTCCGGAGACATGGCTCTATCATCTTAGTCAGCTGCGCTCTTATGTGAATTTGAGCATTCTGGAAGCCCGGGTAATGCACTTGTCGGGAGATTCGGAAGCGGCTCTTACGAGTCTGGCTAATCTGGCTGATGAGATAAAGACATATACACAGTCAGGCGGATCGTTGATTGGGCTATTGTCGAGTGCTGCGATGAATGGCCTATTATATGGTGAGATCTGGATCTATCAGGCAAATATGGATTTCGATGCGAGTGAATGGGCGGCGTTTGCGGATACCTACGATGTCGCTGAATATTACGGTGACGCGATTCAACTTTCGATGCGCCAGGAGTTCCAATCTTTCCAAAATGCTATCGAAAATATCTATGAATTTGGTGTCGATGGATATGCTTGGTCATTAGACGATAAGCCTTCATGGTTTTATATCTTTTCCCAGAAAGCATTGCTCTACGTAGGATTGCGAAAAATACGGACAGGAAACGAAGTCTTCCGAGCATACTCTGAAATTGTAGATCAAGCGAGCTTGCCCGTAAAGGAGCGACATTACGACAATGCGAACAATGTTGAGGTTAAGCTTAGAAACAGAGGCTGGGGTAGTTTCATCAATCGAAATCCATACGGTAATGTATTGCTTAGCATTCTCTATCCAACGATTCGGGCGGTATTGCCTCGCGTAGATCGAGCCGAGGCCAGTGCTTCCGCAACACGGATCAGTATGGCTTTACAGGCTTACTATCTGGAACAGGGTGAATTGCCCGAAAGTCTGGATGCGCTCGTTCCGGAATATTTGCCTGGGATTCCCAGAGACCCCTTCGGCGGTGAGCCGATGCGCTACTCGAAGGAAAAGATGATCGTTTACTCGGTGGGTAATGATTTCGTCGATGATGGCGGGAGCGGGAAGAGTTTTCTCTTTGAACTCGACCCGTATGATGACAGCGATGCTGCGGAGTATGACGATACGGAACCGACCTTTCCGCTTCGCTTTGCGATGCAAAGGCCACCCCAAATCCAATCCTCGCCATGATACTTTTTGCTGTGTATGCTCAAGATAGGTTTTATAGGCAATCTAACCAAAATACTAATCCAAAATAACAAAAAATATGGCAGAAAATAGTTTCCTCTCTCCCTTTCTTGAACAGTTAGGATCATTCATGCCAAGCGCGTTCGCTGCGGCGATCGTCTTAATTATTGGCATCATTCTGGCGGGCCTTTTGCGCAAAGGTGCAGGCTACCTCTTATCAAAATTAAAGGTCGACGAGCGCATCAACCGGGACCGTGAGAACAAGCTCACTGTCGAGTCGCCGGCATGCACCTTTATCTACTATTTGGCTTTGCTCTATGTCTTGCTGCTGGTCCTAAGTATACTTGGGGTGGAGAGCGTCCTTCAGCCTCTTCAGGAAATGTTTAATGAGTTTGTCGGCTACATACCGAATTTGATTGCTGCGGGTGTTATTGGCTTCGCCGGTTTTATCATCGCACGAATTGTCTCGGTTGTTGTGGGCACTGCGGCCAAGGGGCTTGATGCTCTGGGTAGCAAACTGAATTTGGCAGAGAACCTGAGCCTTTCAAAGTTAGCTCAACAGCTCGTCTTTCTGTTCATTTTTGTCCCGATCCTGATCGTGGCTTTGGATGCATTGGAGATGGAGGCCGTGTCCGGCCCGGCGACTGGTATGCTGAGCGAGCTAATGGCTGCGATTCCCGAAATTATCGGTGCAGCTATCATCCTCGCAGTCTTCTTTATCGCGGGTAAGTTTGTCGTCTCCATGCTCATCGAGCTCTTGAAGAATCTAGGTGCAGATAAGCTTCCGGAAAAACTCGGCTTAAGTGCCATCACCGGTAAGGACTTCTCACTCTCTAAGCTGACTGGACATGTGGCTTTCTTCTTCATCATGTTTACGGCTGTCATTTCCGCACTCGAGAAGTTGGAAATGTTACAAATTGCATCCGTGCTGGAAAATCTACTCGTGCTGGCCGGTCAAATTTTACTTGGCCTGCTCATTCTTGCGGTCGGTAACTTCTTTGCAAACCTGGCCTACAAGCTACTCAACAATTCCGAGAACAGCACGATCATCGCGAATATCGCCCGCTACTCGATCCTTGCGCTTGTGCTGGCGATTGGTCTCAGCGCAATGGGCATTGCAGAAGACATCGTCTTACTCGCCTTCGGCCTCTCTTTAGGTGCGATTGCTGTGGCTGTGGCACTCTCCTTCGGCCTTGGTGGCCGAGAGGCTGCTGGCAAACACACGGAGTATTTGCTCAGTAAGTTCCGCAAGGACGACTAGCAGAATAGTTTAATCCATTTCTTGAAGCCGGACAGTTCGCTGTCCGGCTTCATTGTTTAATGTAGTCGAAGTAGTATTACCAAGTCAGAGTGCAACGGACTTTCTAGTCCAGCAGCAGCTCTTTCGGCATATCCTTATCGCTGAGGCGCTCAATTTTTGCCCCAAGGGCGGAGAGCTTTTGCTCGAAACGTTCGTAGCCTCGGTCGAGGTGGTAGATGCGTTGGATCCAGGTGTCGCCGGTGGCAGCGAATGCAGCTAAGATGAGTGCGGCTGAGGCCCGTAGGTCAGAGGCCATGACGGGTGCGCCGGAAAGGTTAGAGGCGCCTTTGATAATGGCGCTGGGGCCTTCAATTGCGATGTCTGCCCCCATGCGCTGGAGCTCTGGCACGTGCATGAAGCGGTTGGGGTAGATGCGCTCGGTGATGATGGAGATGCCGTCGACTTGAGTCATCAATGCGCAGAGCTGCGCCTGTAAATCGGTCGGGTAGCCGGGGTAGGGCAGAGTGATGCAGTCGATAGGCTTGAGCGATCCGGAGTAGGGTAAGACCCGGATGCTGTTTTCCGATACTTCGAGGGGCACGCCGGCCTCTTCCAGTTTATCGAGGAAAGCACCGAGTAGGTTGGCCGGTATGCCTTTGACGGTGACGTCGCCTCGTGTGATGGCGGCGGCCACGATGTAAGTGCCGGCTTCGATACGGTCGGCGATCACACTGTGCTCGCAGCCATGTAGCTTCTCGACACCTGTGATGATAAGTTCCGGACTGCCGATGCCTTCGATGTGGGCGCCCATTTTCACAAGCAGGTTGCAGAGGTCGACCACTTCCGGTTCGCAGGCGGCGCACTCGATGCGGGTCGTGCCGGGGGCCAGAACGGCGGCCATGACGATGTTGGCCGTGCCGGTCACCGTGCTACCGCTGCGACCACCGAGGAAGATGGGGCCGCCCTTGATTTTAGATGCATCGACGTGGACGTAGCCATTGGTGATCTCGACTTGGCAGTTGAGCTTGGTGAGGCCCTTCAAGTGGAGGTCGATGGGGCGCGGTCCAATGACGCAGCCTCCGGGGATGGAGACTTCGGCCTTGCGTAGGCGCGCAGTCAGTGGCCCGAGTAGGCAGACGGAGGCACGCATTTTGCGCACTAACTCGTAGGGCGCAACGTGAGTTAAGTTCGTCGCCTTTAACTTCCAGACGCCGGGCTCCGGGTTTTCGATTTCCGAGCCGACATGGGCCAGGATCTCGACCATGAAGCGGATATCGCTAAGGTCGGGGACGTTGCGCAGGGTGACCTCCTCCTCGGTCAAAAGCGTGGCGGCGAGTAGGGGTAAGGCGGCGTTTTTCGCGCCGACTACATTAATCTCTCCCTTAAGTGGTCCGTTGCTACTGACTTTGAAGACGTCCATTAGGAAATGCTAGGATTTGTTGTCTTGGCTGCGACGGTCATTGCGGCGTTGGCCGTTTCCGCCCTTGCCGCGTGGGCGACCTTTGCCACCCCGACGGTTTTGGCCTTGGCCCTTACCTCTGTTGCCACCTTTGCCGCGTGGGCGACCGCTTTGTCCGCGGTCTTCAGAGGGCCTGCGATTGCCGCCTTGTTTCTTGGCTGGTTCCTTGGGGCCCATCCCGAATAAGCTTAGGATGGAGGCAAGGATGCCGCCGGATTTCGCCTTCTTCTTTGGAGCGCTCTTTCTGCCAGCAGGCGTTCTATCGTTCTTTGCTGGGCGATTCTTATCGCGCTCGGCGCGTTTGGCATCGCGCTCCGCTTTGCGCTCATTGAGGCGGGTTTCCACACGTCCAATAGCAGCCAGTGTCTCGGTGCTGGGCTTGGCGTTGCTGATACGGGGCGCGGGCTTTTCTGCTCTTGGTTCAGATCTTTGCTCAGGCTTTTCGGCTCTTCGTGCCGGTTTGTCGGCTCTTGGGGCGCGACGCTCCTTTGTCGGTTCCGCGTCGGGCTTCGCACCTCCGCTGAGCTTTTCGCTCTTAAGTGCTTTAGCTGCGTCGACTTCACCAATTTCAGCGGCGCTGGTCGGAGCCTTGTATTCCGTCTTAAATCCTCCGCTACGGCGGCGCGTGCGCGGCTTTTTAGTAGCGTCGGTGCTAGGAGTGTAGTTTTCTTTTGAGCTGTTGGTCGCTTCGGATTCTTCGAATTCTGGCATGATTAGTTTTCTTTGGTGTTGATCTCTCGCCTGCGGTCTGGTCCCGCACACGAATGGGTGGTTTATGCAACTGCTTGCTGTGGAGAGCTCTCGGTGGAAGCCTGCCATGTAGAATCGGCAGCATTGAGAGGTTCAGAACACAGTATATGTATCGCTAGAGTAGGGAATTTGCAGCCGCAAGGGTTAAGTTTCTTTCTGTCTCAGAAACAGCTAGTTAAGCAAGTGAGTCTTCAAGCTTGCTTGGTGCCGGTTGGGTGCGTAGGCAATTGGTATGGACAAACTTGAAGAGATTTTTGAACTGCAGAATACCCTTAACAAACGCATCGGCGTGAACACCGACGGTATGTCGGACGAAGAAAAGGCGAAGTGGGTGCTGAACTATACACGCGCGATGCAACAAGAGATCGCGGAGTTGATCGATTCAGTGCCTTGGAAGTGGTGGGCGAAATATCAGGAATTCGACGAACAGAACGCTAAAGTCGAGGTAGTGGATCTCTTTCACTTCCTTATCTCGATCGCGCAGGTTCTGGGGATGACTCCAGAAGACGTCTACGAAGCCTACACGAAAAAGAATAAGGTGAATCATAATCGCCAGGAAAGTGGCTACGTCAAAAAGGACGAAGACGATTCGAGGCATATCTGATTTTGACGGCGGATGTATGATTAATCAGGTCGGATGAATAATCAATGATGACGGATTCAGCGATTACCGAACATACATACTGCTTCATCATCATTTTTCCGCTATCATTCATTAGTCATCATTAATTAGTCATCGATAATGTCTGAAAACCCCATCATAATTCTGCTCTACGTAGGCATCGCGGTCTACGTGGGGAACATGTATTGGAGCGACTATAAGGACGGCCGCGCGGACGACCCGGAGGCCAGTGCCATGCCGGGCGCAACTAAGACTTCGCTTGTCGCTATGGCTATTGCCACGGTCGGGGCGCTTGTTATTCTGGCGGCAGAGACGGGTGGCGAGATTGCCCTAGGCATTGCGAGCAAGCAGAGCGAGATGCTGTGGTATTTTTTGTTCGCCATTGTGGCCGCCGGAATTGTTGAGGAAGTCATCTTTCGAGGCTATCTGGTCATTGATAAAAAGGGTAAGATCGCTCTCATCGCCAGTTGCACGGGCTTTTCGCTTATTTTTGCGGTTATCCACTTTCATCTCTTCAGTCTTGATTATCCCGAAGATGTGGCCTTTTGGCAGTTCTGGCAGGCAGGCATTGAGTGGACTCTGACACCGAAGGGCTTCTTCACCACCGGAATTCTCTTTGCCAACTCACTGTGGTTCTATGCCTGTCGTTTTGGCCCGTGGAACCCGACGCACTCACTTTTTCCCTGCATGGTGGCGCACGCCGCCAGTAATTTTGGTGTCTATGTTGTGAAACTTGCTCAGGGCTACGTTATTTTCTAATCTCATTTCACGCCCAAGACCGATGCCTTTTTTACGACTACTTCTTCTCGGCTGTGGAATTTTCTTCGCATTACTAGCAACTGCTGGAGAGCGTCCTAATATTCTCTGGATTGTCAGCGAAGATAATGGCCCATTCCTAGGTTGCTATGGTGATGCTAATGCCATGACCCCGAATTTGGACCGCCTGGCCGAGCGTGGGATCCGCTATACGAACTTTTATGCCAACGCTCCGGTCTGCGCAGTCGCTCGCAGTAGTTGGATTTTTGGTGTGCCTGCCGTTACGACAGGGACGCTACACATGCGCTCTCAGTATCGAGTCCCGCGTGAGCGCTTTAAAACTTACCCGGAACTTATCCGAGCTTCCGGCTATTACGTCACGAATCGTCGGAAAACGGATTATAATACGCGTTCTATTGATCCTTCCAAAATCTGGGATGAGTCGTCGAAGTTTGCTCATTTCAAAAAACGTCCTGACGGAGTGCCGTTTTTTGCAGTTTTTAACTTCACTGAGAGTCATGAGAGCAGTCTCTTCCCCGGGAAGTGGCCAAAAAAAATGACAGTGCCTGCCGAGGCAATTAAGCTGCCGCCTTACCAGATACGGACTCAGGAGACTGTCGATAGCTGGCGTGCCTATTATGAACAAGTTCGGGAGATGGACAGGCGGGTAGGCAGTCTGTTGAAAGAGCTGGAAGCCTCGGGGCAGGCTGACAATACAATCATCATCTATTGCTCGGATCATGGTGGAGTCACGCTACGCAGCAAACGCTACCTTTATGACTCCGGCACCAATGTGCCCCTTATTGTTGCCTTTCCCGAGAAGTGGCAACACCTCGCACCTGGCGCGCCCGGATCGGTTTCCGATCGCCTGACTCAATTCATCGATTTACCCAAGACCTTCCTAAGTTTGGTTGGCGTCGAAGCACCGGAGGTTATGTCGGGTCGCGTTTTCTTGGGTGACTCTGTCGAGCCTGCTCCTGATTCTGTCTTTCTCTTCTCTGGCCGCTTCGATGAGGCCTCGGATAATTCGCGGGGCGTGACCGACGGCCACTGGAAATATATTCGCAACTTTGAGTCCGACCGACCGCTTTTTCAGATGTTGAGTTATCCCCTTCGCCAAAAAGGCCAAGTTGCGCAGTTGAAGGCCTACAAAGCTGGTAAGACGGATGCGCTGCAATCTGCCTTCTACCTGTCTCCGCCGCCGGAAGAGCTCTACGATACGAAAGCCGATCCGCATGAGGTCAATAATCTGGCGTCTTCTCATCCGGAGAAGCTGAAAGCCATGCGGGCGGCGCTTCGTGCCCATATTCTGGAGACTCATGATCTCGGTTTCATCCCTGAGCCAATGATGGAAGTCATCGATGCATCAGATAAGGAAACGATCTTCAGTTACGGTCAATGCGACGAGTCCTACCCTCTGCCCCGTATTCTTGATTTGGCAATCAAGGCATCAGATCGCGGCCCAGCGCATCAGCTCGCGTTTGCCCAAGCTCTCGAAGATCATAATCCGATCATCCGCTATTGGGGCAGCGTGGGTTTGCGCGGGCTAGCCGCTTACGATGAGCGCGCGCATGTTATGATTGCAAAAGCTCTAACCGATTCAGAACCCAGCGTGCGTATACAAGCGGCGATAGCACTTGGCCGCAGTGGCGAAGTGGAGCGAGCGACCGACTTATTGCTAGGCGAAGCTCTAGCCGCCAAGAGCGACATGCACGGGGCATGGGCTTTGGATGGTATTAAGCTGCTGGATGCACCAGAGGCAATTACGTCACTTCGCGAAAACGAAATTCAAGCGCTTCGGAAAGGTAACTACACAAAACGGATTCTAGATTTACTCAGGGATGATGGTTCCATTGCCCGAATCCCATCGGAGCGTCAGTAAGCACAGGCGGACGCGCGCCGAGTAGCCGCTGGGATTGTAGCGTCTGCGCTTGCGCACGGCACCGCGCCGTTGAGGCGCGGCTGTTGCGATTAGATTCGCCAGTGCGGCTTGGAGCCTTTCGGTGTCGATGTCCATCGCCTGGACGGCGATAGTGCCGTGCGCAAGCGCAGACCCCACGTTTTCAGCGCTCCGCGAGTGGCCCACTTGCGCCAACTTCTTTCAGCGTTTTGAGCCGATCTTGCACATCTGACCAGTCCTGCGGGAGGCGTTTGATGATCGACGTGTCGTAGTCCGCATTTTTCAGAATATCCAGCAGCGACTCGTAGGCTTGCTCAGTGATTTCATGGTCCCGAGTCATGACCCAGGCATACTTGCGACTGGGGTGCCCGATGATCGTGCTCTGGTAGTCTTCGGACAGGTGAATGACGACGTAATCGGATTTAAATGGCCAGATGAACTGCATCTGCCAATTAGCCGGGTCCGCCTCGTCGGGAAAGCCTTTCGGCGTAAAGGTTTTGAGTTCACCATCGAAACTGCCGTCACGAAAACGGTAGGTCGTTTCGACACGCCCCTTTTCGTTAAGGTAGTAGTGCTCGACGGCGTTGTGCGCCTTTTTATCCACAAGGATAGGCGTGTATCCATGCACAAACCACGCTCCCATGAACTTTTCGAGGTTCACTTCTTTGGGTGTAGGCAGAGGCGTATTTGATGAAGCGCAGGCACTCACGAACCAAAGCGAAACAACTACTAGAGATAAGGTAAATAGAATTTTTCTACGCGGCATAAGTGAAATATCGCGTTCACGGCCTTCAACTTACGGGTGAGTGCGGGGCATATGTTTGTCATCGGCTTCTTCGGGGCGGGGAGGCTCTAAGGCGTAGAGGGAAAGCTATTTGGGGGGCGTCGGCATAATCTTGACTCGTGAGATCTCCCACATGGCCTCGGCTTGTTTCTCTGAAAGGATAGGAAAAAGCCCTTGCTTCCTCAAGTGCGCGTAAGAAAAGATCTCTGTCTTGGCCTTTCGGTTGACCGCTTCGGCCGCAATCGCTGGGTGTACCTTCTGGTCGGCAGCAAAGAGGTGTAAGTCATAGAGTGTCGGGCGACGGCTGCGATGCCGGACGATAAAGCTCAAAAGATCCTCGCTATAGATGAGTGACTTGTCGGCCCACTCGTCGGCTTCTTGCTCTCTGTGGTCGTTGCTTCGGTTCTCATACTCAGCAAATACATCATCGGGTGTCTCGATATGGAGAATTAAATGAGCAATTTCGTGGAAGAGTACTTTCCAAAACTCGGCGATGTTCTTGAACTTTAGGCCATGTATAATCATCGCCTTTGTCGGGGAGAGTAGGCGTGTGCATCCGCGATAGGCTGAGCGCTTGAAAATCGGGACAACTACCAGCGCGACGCCAGCACTGGCCAGGCGTTCTCTGACGTCGCTGAATACTTCTTGCGGCTCTCTGAGTGTGAGCTGTCGTAAGTCGTCGGCAACATCTGCAAGCTTCTCGCGATTGTAGGGAGCCACTGGCATACGATGAGCGGCCATTTCTCCGAGTTTGATCCAGAGACCTCCGCTTGTCGGGCTGAATTGCTGCTGGGTGTCTTTAAAGGCTGCCTGCTTTAAGCAATAGCCCTTCATTCCCTCAGCGAAGTCGATTAGGTTGTCGTGGCTCGTGAGCTGGCAGAGTTCTGTTCGTTGCGCCTGCGGGCTTCGGCTGTTCGCGACAATGTTGATCTTTACCAGTTTCGCGTAGTCGACTTGTTTGAGCACGGCTTTTTCGGCTGCATCTGGTTGCCTTTCTACGAATGAAGTTAAGGCGGCTTCGTTGTTGAACCTTCGCTGTTTGAGGGTCTCGAAGGCTTCGGGGGAGGCTAGTAGCAGGCGGATGTAGTTGCTAATCGACTCGGAGGCACGGGCTCTCCCTCTGAGCCACTTCGATATATTTTTTTCTCCAAGGCCGGTAATGATTGATGCTTGATGCTGGGTTAGTTCGTAGCGATCTAGAAATGTTTGCCACTCTTCAGGAGTGAGGGCGGTGGTAATCTTCCGAAGCTGACTCTCAATCTTTTCGTTGCCTTCATCGCCAATCACAGTGTCGCCGCACTGGTCACAGCAGAGCATGGGCACTCCCTTGAAGCTCTAAGAAGGCATCTTGGCGGTTCATGTGGAGGCCGTGGTTGCCCCAGCCTCCGATGATGTTTAAGCGCCCTCCGTTGAGTTCGTAGGCTTCGGTCATGGCTTGTTGGATATGGGCGTCATTTTTCGCGCCGATGGGGTCTTTGACTGCCAGCATCTCCTTCGGGTCGGTGGCCCTGTAGGCGAAGAGGTTGAGCATTAAAAACTCGTTGGCGCCGAGGCGTTCGCTGAAGGATTTGATCCGTGTGAGCGTGGGGTCGAGCTGGTTCTCGTCGGCGGTGGAGGGGTTGAGGCAAATGAAGAGTGCCCGCCTCCGTTCGAAGAGTTCGTCCCATCGATGGAGGAGTGTGTAGCGATATTTTCGGCAATCCGAAAAGCTGCAGGTATTTTGCACCGTGGGTCGTTTAATCCACCAGCCCATCACGCCGCAGGAGCGCGTCAGGATCCGGGTCGCGGCCCATGAAATCCTGATAGAGTTTGGCGGGGTCTTGGGAGTTGCCTTTAGCTAAAATCTTGGCGCGGAAGTCGCGGCCGGTCTCTGGATTGAGCACCCCTTCTTTTTGGAAGCGAGTGAAAGCGTCGGCATCGAGCACTTCCGCCCATTTGTAGCTGTAGTAGCCAGCCGCGTAGCCAGTCGGGCTGCTGAAGAGGTGGCTGAAATTGAAGGCTCTTGGCCGCGGCTGCGTTTTGTATGCTGTGGCGTAGCCTTCCAGGACACCTTTAATAAAGCTATCTAGATCTTCCTTGTCAGAGGCTTGCCAGTTGATGTGGAGTTCGAGGTCCATTTTGCCGTGGCTGAGTTGGCCGACGTTGCCGGTGGCCTTTCGGTAATTTCTGGCGGCGAGCATTTTGCGGAAGAGTTTATCGGGAATCGGCTCATCGCTTTCGTAGTGGCGAGCAAACCGTGTGAGGCTCGCTTTATCCCAGCACCAGTTTTCCATGATCTGGGAGGGCAGTTCGACAAAATCCCAGGGCACGTTAACGCCGTTGAGAGCCTTGACCTCGACTTCACCGCAGAGGTGGTGAAGCAGGTGCCCGAATTCGTGGAAGATCGTTTCGACCTCGCGGTGGGTGAGCAGGGCAGGCTTGTCGCCCACCGATGGCGTAAGGTTTCCGCAGATGAGACCGAGATGTGGTGTGCGCTCCCCAACAGAAGTGTCTCGGTTTCCAGTGATGAAATAGTTCATCCAGGCGCCGCCTCTCTTGGGCTCACGTGGATGCCAATCAGCGTAGAAGGCGCCGAGCATTTCATTCGTCTGGGCATCAAAGAGCTTGTAGAATTTGACATCCTCGTGCCACACCTCGCTGTCGCGATTCGCTTCGATTCGCAGCCCGAAGAGCACTTCAGCGAGGTCAAACATGCCGCCGATGACTTTATCGATTGGGAAGTAGGGGCGCAGTGCTTCTTCGTCGAAATCATAGTTGGCCTGACGTTGCTTCTCCGCCCAGTAGCCGGCTTCCCATGGTTGAAGAAGGTCCTTGGTCTCTCCGGTTTGCTCAGCTTTGAACGTGCGCAGCTCATCGGCCTCGCTGTCGAACTGGACTTTGACTTTCTCAAAAAGGTTATCAGAGAATTCAAGAGCATTGTCGCCGGATTGAGCCATACGGCGCTTGGTGACGTGGTCGGCGAAATTCTTCTCGCCTAGAAGCCCGGCCAATTCGTGGCGCAGGTCCAGGATCTCTTGCACCAGCTCGAGATTGTTAAAGGTGTCTCCCCGTCCGATTTCCTCATAGGCCGACCACACCTCTTCCCGCAGAGCGTCGCTGTCGGCATAGGTCATCACCGCGATGTAGGAAGGGGCCTGCAGGGTAAAGCGCCAGGCGTTTTCATGGCCCTTCTGCCCGGCATCTTGTTTGGCTGCGGCGATGGCGGATTCCGGCAAGCCTGAGAGGAGTGTCTCGTCGGTCACTATCTTTTCCCATGCGTTGACGGCATCGAGGCAATTCTCGGAGTATTTTTGAGTTTGTTTGGCGAGTTGGTTTTGCAGTTCGGCGGCGCGCTTCTTTTTTTCAGGAGGCAAGTCGGCACCCTGCTCTCGGAAGTCGGCCAGTGTCTCCTGCACGTAGCGCTGCTTGGTCGCGGAGAGGACCTCGGTGGAGTTGCTTTCGCCGTAAGCCTTGATCTTTGACCAAAGCTTGTCGTTGAGCGGAATGCCGGAGAAGAACTCGGTGACCTTCGGCAACATTGCGTTGTGCGCCTGGCGCAGTTCAGGGCTATTGCAAACGGAGTCAAGATGGTTGACGAGCCCCCATGCGCGGTTAAGAGCTTCTAGCCCGTCATCGAGTGCCACGATGGTGCTTTCATAGCTCACATGTTCTGTCTGGTTGGCGACGGCATCGACTGCGGCCTCCGCCCCTTCGAGGGCTTTGCTGATGTCGGCTTCAATGTGATCCGGCGTCAGCGTAGACCAGCGAATGTAAAAGTCTTCAGTAAGGAATGGGTGCATATGAGAGGAACGTTGAACATCGAACATTGAACGTCCAACATTGAATTGAAGTAAGTCTTCGAATACTTCATCCTATTTTATATGGCTCAATACCGCTCATTTATTTTTCCCGATGCGATTGTCACGGAAAGCTCTGTCACGCTGGAGAAGCGTGAGAGCCATCATTTGGTGAAAGTTTTCCGTGCGCGAGTGGGGGAGTCGGTCGAGCTGCTCGACGGCAAGGGGAAGCGCTATCTCGGTAGCGTCAAAGGATTGGATGCACGAGCGGCGGTCATCAAAGTAGAGAAGGTCGTAGAGGTGCCGGCTCCGCGGCACCAAGTAACTCTGCTGCAAGCGCTGCCCAAGGCGAAGGCGATGGATTTAATTATAAAAAGCGCTACCGAGATCGGTGTCGCTGCCATCCAACCGATTTACACGAGCCAGAGTGAAGTTCACATCCCAGAGGAGCGCATAGCTGGGAAAGTGGATAAGTGGGCGACGACGACAGTCGAAGCTTCCAAGCAGTGCGGCCTACCTTTTCTCCCTGTGGTACTGCCTCCGGTTGGCATGTTGGATTGGTTAAAGAGTCATCCTGCGGATGGCGGCGAGTTGCGAATCGTCGCCAGCCTAGAGGCGGGTTCTCGACTCTTGCTCGACGCGCTGGCTGCCGCCGAGTTGCCGAAACGAATCGTGCTGGCAGTTGGGCCTGAAGGTGACTTTTCGCCCAGAGAATACGAAGCCTTAAGCCAAGCGAAGTTTGTCCCCGTCCGTCTCGGAGATAACGTGCTCCGTGCCGAGACAGCGGCGGCGTATATGCTAAGCGTGATCGATCAATTTGCGCATTCTAGTGCGGGATGATCGCGTGGGGCCGTGGGCTTATGGGTAGCGCTTTATGGGTAGCGCAGCCGCGTCCCGCGGCGCACCGCAGCTTGCGAAAAGTTACGAAGGTTCGTGCGGTGGGCTTACGGGACGCACCTGCGCTACCACTATAGCGAATTAGGACAGCTCAAATCCGAGCAGGGTAATGTCATCCTGCTGGCTATTGGACTTCGTGTGTTGAGCCACGTCTTCGTAAATACGCTGCTGTGTTTCTTGTACGCTCTTCGTTGGAGAATATTTATCGAAGCACTTGATCAGGCGTGCCATGCCGAATTCCTCCCCGCTGAGATCGGAGGATTCAACAATCCCGTCGGTAAAGGCGTAAAAGCGGTCGCCTGTCTGCAGCTCTATAGCCTTCGCCTTGGAAGACATTCCCCCCGGTATGCCCATGACCATACCGCCAGGTAGCTCAATGATTTCGCAGCGTTTTTCTGCGCCACGGTATACAACTACTTGACGATGGCCGGCATGGGATAAAACCAGCTTGCGGCTGCCGTTTTTCTGCCGAGCGCTGAAGTGCCCCGCCAGGCCGGTGACGAAACCTTCATTTAAACGTCCGCAGAGTTCGTTGTTAACCGAGTTAAGGAAATCCTGCGGGTTATTGGCATACACCTCCGCACTGTGTGCCGTGAGGTATTTAATAAGAATGGTGTAGAAGGCTGCGGTGACGCCATGACCGCAGACGTCCCCCATGAAGAATAAGAGGCAGTTGCTGGGGTTCCGAGGGAAGCTGATGATGTCGCCGCCTACCGAGGTCATGGGCTTCCAAAGGTAGCCGATGTCCACGTGCTTAACCTGCGGCATGCGCCCGGGGATCATCACAGACTGCACCTTGTGAGCACTCAAAAGGTCAGAATTGAGTATGTCGTTCTGCTCGCGTAAACGCGTCTCGCTCTCCGCGAGCTTAATTTGTGCTTCCCGCTCGGCGGTGATATCACGCGAGATCCCGATGATGCCCACTAATTTTCCGGAGGCGAGATATAGCGGCGCCTTGCTGGAGCTGACCCACGAGATAGAGCCGTCGTCCCACGTTTCCTTTTCCACTCGGTTGATAATTGGCTTCTCTGTGCGCAGGATCTCCTGTTCATCATCATAGGCCTGTTGAGCGTGCTCTTCGCTGAAAAGATCAAAGTCGGTCAAGCCTTCGAGCTCGTGGCGCTGCTTGAATCCGTGCATCTCAGCCAGGGCCTCGCTTGCTGCGACAAAGCGGCTTTTCTCGTCTTTAATGTAAATACGGTCAGGCGTTTGCTCCATCAAACTCTCGAACAATCGCTTTGCCGATGCCCGTAGGAGCATAGAGTTCCCATCAGATTGAATCTTTGCCGATGACTTCATTTTGATTGAAATATATCTCTTGTCTTTTGTATGGCAATACTGGGAGAAGGGATTTCTCTATTTTATTTCATGCGAATCGTCATCCAACGGGTCACCAAGGCCGAGGTCTGCGTCGAAGGTCAATGCGTGGGCGCAATCGGCCATGGTTTGCTACTCTTTCTGGGAGTGGGGCGTGGCGATGAAGAATCCGATGCGGATTGGCTGGTGAAGCGTATCACCAAACTTAGAATCTTTGAGTCGGCTCCCGGTCGTATCGATCTGGCTCTCCCCGATATTACGGGCGAGGCCTTGGTGATCAGCCAGTTTACCCTATTTGCCAGCTTGAAAAAGGGCAACCGGCCTTCATTCAATCGCGCCGCTTTGCCGGAGGAGGCAGAAGCGCTCTATCACTATTTTGTGAATCAACTCTCGCAGGCACTCGGCCGCCCCGTGCCAACCGGCCGGTTCGGAGCAGACATGCAGATCGAAGCGCATAATGACGGCCCCGTGACGCTGCTGGTCGATTCGAAGAATCGCGATTTCTAGCATTATACCTCTGTGCATAAGGTTTTGTCATTGATGTAGTGGAGCGGTCATAACCGTTCCGATTCGTATCACACGGGTCGGCACCACTATCGTGTTGCCGCTACATTATTAACCCCCCCCTACGAGAATCGCCGCCAGACGGATGGCGCGAAGAGCACGAGCACGGCGTAGAGTTCGAGGCGGCCGAGGATCATCAGCAGGCTAACAAAGATCTTTGTCGTTGGGCGCATGAAATGGAAGTTCTCCATCGGCCCGACTGCGTCGAAGCCTGGTCCGATATTAAAGAGCGTGGCTTGCACACAGGAAAAGGCTCCAAGGAAGCTGAGTTCCGGCTCCATGGCTGAGATGAAAAGCATTGAGACAATCTGCAGTGCGGCCATCAGCATGAGAAATAAAACGACATTGTGGATCGCCCGCTCGCTCAGGTTCTGGCCGCTCATGCGCATATTAATCGTCACGCTAGGACGAAAGGCGTGTGTGATGCTGCGTAGCGCAGCCCTCAATGCTACGGCGATGCGAATGACTTTAACACCACCTGCAGTCGAGCCCGAGCAGCCACCGATGAACATAAGGATGATGAGCAGCATCTTGGCCGATGGCAGCCAGGCATCGAAGTTCGTCGAGGCGTAGCCGGTGGTCGTCATGATTGAAGTGGCCTGAAAGGCTGCCATGCGCAGGCTATCCAAATTCGGCAGCTCTCCGGTCAGCTCGACTAAGAAGAGCATGAGCAGTCCCGTGCTGGCCACAAGTATGCTGTAGAACCAATAGACCTCGTGGTTTTGTCGGAGGATATGGGTTTGGCCGCGAATGATGCGAATAACAAAGAGGAAGGTCGTTGCACTGAGGGCCATGAAGACAATGGAAACCCATTCGATGGCCGGGCTATTGAACTCGGCGATACTTGTCGCCTCGGTGCTGAAGCCGCCGGTCGCCACAGTGGTCATCGCATGGTTGATCGCCTGAAACCAGTTCATCCCGGCGACGCGATAGGCGACGACGCAGGCTGCCGAAATCGCTAGATAATATAGCATCAGGACAAAGGCGCCATGCTGGACTCGCCCCTGATCAAAGTCGGCCGACGTGCCGGATGATTCATTCGTGAAGAGGATTTTAGCGCCCGCTCCGAGCGAGCTGAGGATTGCGACGAAGAAGACAATAACACCGAGGCCGCCGACCCATTGACTGAGCGAGCGCCAGAAAAGCAGGCTGGCGGGAAACTCGTAAAAATTCCAGAAGGCCGTCGCTCCCGTTGTTGTCAGACCGGAAGAACTCTCAAAAATAGCGTCCGAGATGTCGCAGCCCTCCACCGCTAGCATGTATGGGATCGCGCCCACTATGGTGGCTAGTAGCCAGGAGAGCCCGATCGCACAAAGCGCTTCGCGCCGGTAGAGTTTGGCTTTTCCTCGCTTGCCTAAAAGATAGAAAACCAACGCAAGCATCAGGGAAACAACGATGGTCATCTCGAAGGCCATGAGTGAACGGTCACCGAAAGATTCGCCCATCAGCAAGCCCACACCGATGCAGGAAAGAAAGGCGGCGCAAAGTGCCAGCAGCACCATGCAAAGTAATCTGTAAATGATCGCAGTGTTCACGTGCTAAACGAGTGCTTTTGTCACTTCCTTTTCCTTCTCTCCGGAAACAATCACGACAACCCGGTCGCCGGCCAAAATGGTGTCGTCTGCCGCCGGAACCTTGGCCTTGAATTTGTGCAGCAGGGCTACGAGTAGACAACCGGAGGGTAAGCGCAGGTCTTTAATTTTACTGCCGATGACCGGGCTGGAGTGGCTGATGCGCACTTCGAGCACCTGGCTGCCGTCGGGCATCTCCGCGAGTTGGGCGACTGACTCGTTTGAAAGATTGCGCAGCATGAAATCCGCCGTTGTTCTGCGCGGGGAAACGGCCAACTCGATGTCTAGGCGGGTTTGCAACATGCCCAGCAAGTCATCGTAGTCGCCTTTATTAATCAGAAGTTGCACGTGTTTCGCTCCGAGCTTCGAGGCCTGTATGCAGGTTAGAATGTTTTCTTCGTCATCTTTGGTACAGGCGACGAAGTAATCCGCGCAGTCGATTTGCTCTTCCTCCATTAAGCGGATCGAGGTGGCGTCACCATGGATCACAGTTATGTGTGGGAAGCGATCTGCGAGTCGTCGACAATGGTCTCGGTCTTTATCGATGACGCGAATTTTGAAGCGGGGATTCTTTAAAAGTTGAATCAGGTTAATTGCAGTCTCGCTGCCGCCGAAGAGAACGACACGCGAGACTTCAAGCTTGTTGTCGGGATCAAATCTCTCGCGCAGAGTAAAAAGTGCTTCCGGGTGCCCGAACAGTGTAACGATATCCGCCTCTTGTAGCTCCGTCTCTGCGTTGGCAATTTCTGTATCATCGCCCCGCTGCACGTAACCGATGCGCACCTGTGGATCGAGTCGTAGTTCGCGTAGCTTCTTGCCAATCAAACGTGAGCCGCGTGCGACTCGTTGGCGCTGCACCTCGATCTGGCCACGGGCGAAATGCTCGACCTCGACGCGTCCCGCGCTGCGGATCTCCTTGGCCAGTTCAACCGCGCAAATCGCCTCTGGGTTGACCAGTAGATCAATTCCAAAGTGCAGTTGATAGTTGATGAAAGAGTTATCGCTGTAGGTTTCATCATGGATGCGCGCGATGGTATTTTTGGCGCCCAGTCCCTTGGCCAGTGAACAGGAGATGATGTTTGTGCGATCATCGCTGGTCATCGCCAGAAAGGCATCGCAATTCGCAACGCCGACGTCGACGAGTTGACGCGCCGAACTGCCATTGCCAGTTACGATGCGGGCATTCTGCTCCTCTTCCAGGCGTTCGCAGTGGACTTCTGATTTTTCAATCAACGTGACGTTATGCCCGGCTGCGGACAAAACGGTGCTGAGATTACTGCCGACTTCACCGGCCCCTACAATGATGATCTTCATAATTGAACTTGCAGAATGTGACAGTTCATTGCCGTATTTCGAGGGTTTAATTCACCGCGCAAAATACCTTTTCTCCAGGTAACAGCGGTCCTTTTAAGTCGATACCGACTATTGTAACCATTCCTGCCACTCGTCGCGGTAGGATTCAAAATTCCTCCAATCAACGATGCGCGGTTGAGTCATATGAATGGGTTTTTCGGGAATTTTGTTGCTGTGGATCTTCTCAACGATGGCGGAGACACCTTGATAGCCCCATTGATAGTAGGGGTAAGTGATCAACGCTTCGATATATCCCATATCCGCATAAATAAAAGCTGAAGGGGAGGATTGAATCGCTACGACGGGCATTCGGCCCGGCTTCCATGGAAGAGCTGGCATGCCGATTAACGGCCAGTCTTCAAGGAAAAGCCAACCGTCTATTTTGTCGTTACGATCCTCATCCTCTGCTTTTATAATAGTCCGTATTGCTGAATGATAGTTCGGCTTGGTAGTAACGACCTTTTCGATGCGCCGATAGCCCAGAGCCGCGCGTGCACCCTCCATGCGTTGCTTGAGACGTGGGCTGGGGTTAGTGCTGGTGAGTATGGCTACACGCGAATTGGTTGAAAGTTTTTTGAGGATGGCCTCGGCGGCCAAACGTCCGGCTTTCTTTTCATCGGCCAGAATAGTGAGTAGTGGAGTGACGCGTTCTAGTTGGTTCTCGAAAAATACAACTTCTTTCCCTTCCTGAATCGCAGCTTGAATTAAATTCTCCACGATGGCAGTTGGTGCCGGGCTGATCAGAAAGCCGTCCGCACCATCCAAGTGGAGTTTGGCGAGTGCATCCTGCTGGGTGCTCCCTTTTGAGATGTCAGGAGTCGCGATCAGGAGTTCCACATCGATCGAGTATTTTTTACTCAGTTCCAGAGCCGCATCTTTCGCTCCGAGATTGGCTGCCTGGTAAATAATGTTTCCCTGATCGCGGCCAACGATGCCGATCTTGTATTCAGCAAGAATCTCCTGGTTTTGCCCGGACGCCAGTTGCAACAACAGGCTACTGATCAAAACATATCTGGCTATCAGCTTAGGCATCGTAAAATAGACAGTAATGCAGAGAAAACGTTGTCTGCTAAATAAAAATAAAATGGTCGGGCCGACAGGATTTGAACCTGCGACCCCTTCACCCCCAGCGAAGTGCGCTACCAGACTGCGCTACGGCCCGACTCAGAAAGAACACAACGTGGAACGCCTCTACTTTCGGGTCAAGCCCAATTACCGGTCGCGGAGTCGATGAGAGGCCCGATGCTGGATGTTACCTGCGTGATGCGAGTAAATAAAGCAGCCAACCAAGGCTGCTGACGAAGGCCGCCACGTAGGTGTAAGCGGCTGCGTCCAAGGTCTTGTTCACACCTGTAAGTTCATCTTGGTCGATGATGCCGAGGCCGACCAGTTGCTTCTTCGCGCGCTTACTAGCGTCAAATTCGACCGGGAGTGTGACGAGCTGAAAAACTGTGAGGACGAGGTAAGCAAATATACCGATGGTGATAAAAAGGCCTGAGCGCCCGCCGAGCAGAAAGATCGAGCCCATGAAATAGATCGGGAGCAGTTGTGATGCGAAGCTGGTGATCGGCACGAGTGCCATGCGCAGATTGAGCGGTGCGTAAGCTTCTTTATGCTGAATGGCGTGCCCTGCTTCATGAGCTGCAACGCCAAGAGCGGCCAGGCTGGTGCCACGATAGTTGTCCTGGCTTAGGGCAAGCCGCTTGTTTTTCGGGTCGTAGTGATCCGTCAAGGTGCCGCGACACTGAACGATTTCCACATCATAAATACCTGCGCTTTCCATGACTGCTACTGCAGCCTCGCGACCGCTGATACGACCGCGTGAAGGCACCTTAACATACTTATTGTAAGTGCTTTTTACCTTCATCTGAGCCCATAGGCCGACGAGGAGTGGAATGATAATAAGATAAATGAAAGTCATGTTGTTGTTCTAACTGAATAAGAGCAGCCGAATTTATAAGAGTTCCCCCACTTTGCAACTTTCTTAAAGCGGATAGTTTTAAATGACTAAGAACACAGCCTGGGCATGGAAATTTAAAATATGGGCCGATTCATAAAGAAGTTGGAATAACTTAACTTCTCACCTATCGTACAGGCATGACTATTAAACCATACTTATTTGCCGTGCTTGCCGTGTTCTCTGCCAGTCTCTTTATCGCGAATGCGACCATTGCTGAATCTGCTGCTGAATCTGCTGCTGAATCTGAAACAACTTGGATGACTGATTTCGACGCAGCGAAAAAGAAAGCCAAGGTTGAGGGCAAACCTCTGTTTATTAACTTCACCGGCTCTGACTGGTGTGGCTGGTGCATTAAGCTAGTGGATGAGGTCTTTTCTCAAGAAGCTTTTAAGGACTATGCGGCAGGAAACCTAATCCTCGTTGAAATCGACTTTCCCCGCCGGAAAGAACTTTCCGCTGA
>Ga0307966_1000336_pt1 | contig 38781 bp, 44 predicted proteins | sample OrgLakmetagen646_FD_203141 | JGI IMG/M metagenome (GOLD analysis project Ga0307966, IMG submission 203141) | Saline water microbial communities from Organic Lake, Antarctica - #646 | ecosystem: Environmental > Aquatic > Non-marine Saline and Alkaline > Saline | place: Antarctica: Organic Lake... | reverse complement strand
CCAGTTTCCAAAAGAAACTGGCATGAGGTCAACTGGCCAGCCATGTGCATCAGAAGTTGGGGCGTCACGTCGGCCTCGAAATCCTCGATCATGCCGAGGCGTACAGATCTGAGACGCGCGAGATCTGGCATTGCCAGTTCGGCGCGAGCTAGGGCCGCCTCTGAGAGGATGGTCTGCGCGCGGCGATGCATGATCTCACCCGCGCGGGTCAGGCGTAGGGGGCGCGCGCTGCGATCCAGCAATGGCGCGCCAATAGCATTTTCCAGATTGCTGAGCTGCTGGCTGACCGTCGAGGCACTGGTGCCAAGGCGCCGAGCAGCCGCAGAAATAGACCGCTCGTCCGCCGCGGCCATGAACACCTCAATGCCCCAGAGCGTGATCCTGCCGGGGCTGGCCGCCACGACGGCTTACTTGCCTATTTTGGCTAGTTGGCGCTGAAGCTCGGCCAGCTGCGCCTTGATATCGTCTAGATCACTACCGCCGGTTGCCGCGGCCTCGCCTGCCGCACCCGGCTTTTGCGCCTCTCGGTTTTCCCGTGCGGACATGCCGCCGAGGCCGCCCATACCGCCGGTCATAGCTTTCATGAACGCCTCTTGCTGGGCGCGCATCGCCTCCATCCCGGGCATCTGCGCCATCGGATTGGATTTGGTCATGTTGGTCAGCACCTGAGACTGGCCATCGCGCAACATCTCAAAGCTGGCGGCAAGGAATTCAGGCACGACACTGGTAGCCTGATTCGTGTAGCTGCGCACCAGATCGTTCAACACGCTGGTCGGCAGGACGTTCTCGCCTCGGCTCTCGTGATCAGCGATGATCTGCAGCAGGTATTGGCGGGTCAAATCAGCGCCCGATTTCAAGTCGATTATCTGCACGTTACGGCCGTCTCGAATGAACTGACTGATATCATCGAGCGTCACGTAATCCGACGTCTCGGTATTATACAGTCGGCGGCTGGCGTAGCGCTTAATCAAGAGGGGTTTGCCATTGTCAGCCACTATACGTGCCTCCGGGATAAATGCAGCGGTGTATCAATGTTATGCGCTGCACACACAAAAAGAAAGGGCGAGCCGCACGTGCGGCCCGCCCTGTCGTCATGGCGCTTCAAACCCGCAGGACCGGAAGCGCGATAGACGTCTATCGCTTACTTGGTTGTGGCTTTTTTCGCAGCAGCGCCCATGTCGTCGGTCGCTTTCTTGACGGCCTTGGAGGTGTCTTCCTGAATGTCGCGGCCTGCGCTCATCATCAGTTCGACGGTCTCCATCTGGACCTTCTTCGCGACTTCGGCAAAAGCAGCCATGTTCTCGGCTACAACTTCGGCGTTGGCGGAAGCGAAATCGCTCATCACTTTGGCGAAATCGGCGGGCTCGGTCTTTGCCTTGGAGATGTCCGACATCTTCTCAAGCGTGGATTTGGTCCATGCGCTGGAGATTTCTGCCGACTTCTCAGCCGCACCAAGGGCAACGCCGGAAAGCTTTTCGCTCAGGGCTGCCTGATTTTTGAACGTGTCTTCCATCGACTTGGTGTCGACGGAGAATGCGCCCATCATGTCTTTCATCATCGTGTTCATGTCTTGTGCCTTGGCCATGGTGTAGCTCCTTTGTGGTGCAGGAACGCTCCTGCCTTTTCTACGTCTGACAGCAATATGGATGCCGCAGCGCGGCATTTCAAGCATTTTTTCTGCACTGCAGCATTTTTGAGAGGTAGATTTCACCAACACGTTGACGCTACGTGATTTTTAGCGGCTGGCACGGCGGCGTACATAAGTGCCGGGCGCATCTTCCAGTGCCGGATGCTCCAAATCGCCCGGCATGCGCGCCGCTAGTTTTGCGCCAGAACGTGTGTTCAACCATGCCTCCCAACGGGGCCACCAGCTGCCTTTGTGAAAGGTTGCGGCCTCCATCCAGCCTTCGGCGCCGCTTGCCCAGTCACCATTTGTATAGTGGCCGTATTTCTTCTTGCTGGGCGGATTGACGATCCCTGCGATATGCCCCGATTGCGAGACGATGAACGTGCGGTCCTTCGAACCCACCTGTTGCATCCCGCGAAAGCAATCATTCCACGGCGCGATGTGATCTGTCTCGCAGGTCACGGCCATCAGCGGTACGTCAACATCGGCTAGCTTTAGCGTGTGACCCAAAAGATCGAAGCCGCCCTCCGCAAAGGTGTTTTCCTGGCACAGGCCGCGCAGGTATTGCCGCGTCATGCGGCCCGGCAGATTGGCGCCATCACCGTTCCAATAGAGCAGATCGAAGGCAGGAGGCGCCTCGCCCAGCATGTAAGAGCGGATGGCAGGCGTATAAATCAGATCGTTAGAACGCAGAAAACTCATCGTGCGACCGAGGATGAAAGAGCGTAGGATACCCTGTGCGCCGATCTCGGCCTCGATGCCGCTAATGAAATCCTCCTGCAGGAAAGGAGTGAATTCGCCTTGATTGCCAAAATCCGTAAGTGCGGTAAAGAAGGTTGCAGAGTTTACCGATGTATCGCCTCGCGCCTTCATCAGGGACAGGGTCATCGCCAGGGTGGTTCCGGCAATGCAATAGCCGACAGCGTTGACGCGGCTTTGTCCGGTGATGGCCTTCGCCTCGCGGATGGCGGCCAAATAGCCGTCCTCGACATACTGCTCCAGTCCTACGTCGGCATGGCCGGCATCAGGATTGACCCACGAGACGATGAACAAGGTGTAACCCTGCTCAGTCACCCATTTGATCAGGCTATTCTGCGCCTTGAGGTCCAGAATATAGAATTTGTTGATCCAGGGCGGAAATATAATGAGGGGGATCTCGTACACTTCCTCGGTCGCGGGGGCATACTGGATCAGCTCCATCATATCGTTCCGATAGACGACCTTGCCGGGCGTCGTCGCGATATTTTCGCCCAGAACGAATGCCTTCTCATCCGCGAGGCGAACGACCATCTCGCCATCGTTCGCCTCCAGATCGGCAACGAGGTTTTCCAGCCCCTTGACCAAGCTTTCACCTTCGGTTGCAACCGCCCGCTCCAACGCGTCGGGGTTGGTGCCCAGAAAATTCGTTGGCGCCATCATGTCGATGATCTGACGCGAAAAGTAATCAAGGCGTTTCTTCTCGACCGGGTCCAGATCGCCCGCATCGGCCACAGCCTGCGAGGCAGCCTGCGCGTTCAAGTCATACTGCTCACGGATATAGCGAAAGTAGGGATGTGTGGCCCATAGCGGATTGGCGAACCGCTTGTCCTTGGGGGCGTCTGCTTCGCCGACATCCGCGGTGGGCGCGCCGGTCATCATGCCGCGCTGCGCATCCATGAAGTGGCGAACTGTGCTGCTCCAATACGCGATTTGGCTCTCATACAGCTTGGACGGGTTCTCGACCGCCTCGGACCAATAGCTGGCCGCCGCCTTGGCAAACAAATCCTGCCCTGGCCCATTCAGCACCGCGTTAGGCGGATTGCGCGCCGATAATGCGGCGATCAGGCGCTGCGACAGCGCCTCGACCTTCGCCAGATTCGCGGTCATGCGGCGCTGTGTATCGCTGCCACATTCGGCATTTTCACCATGATTCTCGCCGCCAGATTGCTGATCCGTTGCCATTTTTACCACTTCACCTTAGATTGCTGCTATGCAGCATTGATTGCGGCGTTCAGACGGCGCCACCATGCTACCAAATATATCAAGGGCCGCGCGGCCCGAAGGAGCACCGATGCGTTATATGGCCACTTACGACATGATGGAATCGATGCGCAATGCTAACCAATGGCTCGGGGCCACAGCCCTTTCATTTGCATCATACCCTGCTTTCAGCATGACGCCAAATCCTGCGTTTCAGTGGATCGCTGCTTGGGGCGAAGTCACCGAACGGACATTCGACCGCATGGTGACAAAACCTGACTGGGGCATTCGCACCTTTACGTGCGAGGATGGCAAGGATCATCTGGTCAGCATCGACACCGTCGTCGAAAAACCGTTCGGGAACCTGCTGCACTTCTCAGTACCAGGCCGCCGCAAGATGGCACGCAAGATCCTTTTGATCGCGCCCATGTCGGGCCATTATGCGACGCTTCTCCGCTCGACCGTCAAGAGCCTGCTTGTCGATTGTGAGGTCTACGTAACTGACTGGCACAATGCGCGCGAGATCCCTGTCAGCGCAGGTAAATTCGACGTCGAGGATTATACACTCTATTTGGCTGATTTCATGCGTGAAATGGGCCCCGACACCCATGTGATTGCCGTCTGCCAACCCGCCCCTCTGGCACTGGCAGCCGCCGCATGGCTGGCCGATGAAGACCCGGAAGCACAGCCGCGCTCCATGACGCTGATTGGCGGGCCAGTTGATCCGGACGCGGCCCCAACCGAAGTCACTGACTTTGGTCGCAGCGTCTCGATGGGCCAGCTGGAACAGACAATGATCCAGCGCGTCGGCTTCAAGTACCCGGGCGCTGGCCGCATGGTCTATCCCGGCATGCTGCAACTGGCCTCTTTCATCTCGATGAATAGCGAAAAGCATATCACTGCATTCATGGACCAGATCAACGCCGTCGCGCGCGGCGAGGATGGCGACCATGATCGTCACAACCGATTCTACGACGAATATCTCGCCGTTATGGACATGCCCGCAGAATTTTACCTGTCCACGGTCGAGCGGATCTTCAAAGGGCTGGAAATAGCCAAGAACGAATTCACGATCGAAGGTCGCAAGGTAGATATCGGCAAGATCACCAATGTCGCCATCATGACCGTCGAAGGTGGCAAGGACGACATCTCTGCGCCCGGCCAATGCGTCGCGGCGCTGGACCTCTGCACCGGCCTGCCGGGTTCCAAGAAAACCAGCCACCTGGAGCCTGACGCCGGCCATTTTGGCATCTTCGCAGGCAGCAGCTGGCGGAACAATATCCGGCCGTTGGTTCTTAGTTTCATCGATGACCACAGCAGCGACAAGAGCGGCGCCGAAAACATTGAAGAAGGCGCGGCTAAGGGCAAGACTTCTGCAAAGGCCGCCAATAAAAACGCAGCTGCCTGAGGACGTCAGCTACCCATTCAGCCGCTGGTCCTCCTAACGAAGAACCAGCGGCTGGCGCATCCAAGCAAACAGCGCATCGGTCGTCGCATCTGGCTGCTCCAATGTAGGTAGGCGGCCGGCCCCTTCGATAACGCTCAGCTCTGCATAGGGGATCAGATCGGCCAGAAATCTGTGCCGTTTGATTGGGGCCGGGCCGTCATGTGCGCCGCACAGCACTAGCGCCGGCATCTTGAAACGGCGCGCCTCAGCCTGATAATCGCGTCTGCGCTGCATGGCGCGGGCCTGCCGGATCACAGTATCGATTCCCAAATGCGCAGCCATATCGCGTAGTAGCGCCGTCACCTCGCCCCGCAGCGGGCCGGGCGCAAGCGTTTCGGGAGGCACTATTCCGGCCACAAAGCCGTCCAAGTTGCCCGCCTTGGCCTTCATAATTATTGGCTCTAGATCGGCGGCGCCTTGCGGCGTCTCGGCAAATACGGTGGCCCCATAAGCGCGACTCGCGTGACCCGGTCAGGGGCGCGGCGCACCAGTTCCATCGCGACGGAGGCGCCCAATGCGATACCGACCAGCGCAAAGCGCCGCGGCAACACGTCCAGCAGATTTGACGCGATCTCCTCGATCCGGTCGCCGCCGGTGATGGGCGCTACCGTGATCGCGTGATCGGCGCTGAACGCCGCCAGTTGCGGGCCAAAGACGCGCGCATCACACATCATATCTGGCAAGAGAACGAGAGCCTCGTTCATGGACGCGTCCTTTCAGAGTTGCAGGTGGGCGCGGGGAATATCGCACCCGGCGCACCGCCTGCCCGCGGGAACATTGGCACAGCCCGCGCGCGCGTCAACAGCGGTTTGGCGTTCAGGGATATGCGATGCCACGAAAGGGCGGGAAATCCGCATAACAAGCTTGGCGCGCGGCCCCATCCTCCGCCGGGTCATCGCCCACCCTCAGCAACAGCCCCTTAGGCGCGATATAGCTTGAAATGGTGCGCAACGGCTTAATGCGATAGCTGAAGTTAATGGCACAAAACATTGTAAATAATTATATTTATGAGAAATCTAGATGATCGTGCAACCACCATGCCAGATCGAGCCAGTTGCGGCCTGCGGCGTATCTGTCGGCAAACCAAGGGATCACCAGCGACGTGCAGGCGCCGCGGGCATCCCCCTCGCCCAGGTCCGAGATATGCGAGCCCATATTGGCGTCATTTCGCGCACAGTTCAGCCCATTCTCATTGCCAAAACCGTTCAGCGCCGGGCTGCGATAGCCCGAGCGGATGGCGATGCGCCCGAACGTCTCTTGCAGCGGGTCCAGCAACGCCTTGCACAGGGCGCGGCCCATCTAGATGGCGCGGTCCGGATCGTCAGGGATATTCGGGATACCATGCAGGCTGCCGATCTCGGAATGGAGAAAATCGCGCATGTAGAAGTGCCTGCCGAGGCGCACACGCCCCAGATTCTCCAGCCCGCGCATGGAGCGGGGTTTGCGCATTATCCTGCCGCGCGGGCGCGCACCTCGGCGATAGAATCGTCGATCAGCCCCAGACACGTCGCATCTGAGAAACGGTGATCCGCCCCGTCCACCAGCGTCAGGCGCATGTCCGGCCCAGCCGCATGATCCAAAAGCGATAATGCAACGCTCATATCAACGTCTTTATCGGCAGTTCCTTGCAAGAATCGAACCGGAAAGGGGAGCTTGATCGGGCTGCACAGAACAAGGTTTTTGCGCCCGTCCTCAATCAGTTTTCGGGTAATCATGTAGGGCGCGTCATACTCGCTGGGCCGAAAGAACTGGCCCTCGCGCATCAGCTTGGCGCGCTCAATCTCGTTCATTCCGGCCCACATGCTGTTTTCGGTAAAGTCAGGCGCTGCGGCGATGGTGACAAGGCCAGCGACACGCTCGGGCATCAGCTGGGCGATCAGCAACGCGATCCAGCCGCCCATAGACGATCCAACGAGGATCTGCGGCCCGTCCACAAGCACCTCGATCACAGCCATCGCGTCGGCGGCCCAGTCAGAAATGCAGCCCTGGTCAAACGCGCCCAAGGATGCGCCGTGACCGGAATAGTCGAACCTCAGGAATGCATGGCCATTCATGCGCGCCTGCGCCTCCAGATGCACTGCTTTGGTGCCTTGCATGTTGGACATGAAACCACTCAGGAACACGATGCCCGGACCGGCCCCTTCGCTGCGGTTATAGGCTATGTGGCGCCCGTCCGCCGTCTCTAGAATGCCGGACTGCGGTTCCGTCATGCCGACCTACCCGCCCACATAAGGCGTCTTGCTGGGGCGAAAGAACACCTTTTGGTTATGCAGGCGTCCAAGCAGGTCGTCGATCTCGCGCACGCTGCGGCCTGCGATGGGGGCGTCGCTGTCGGCGCCGCCGGGCATCGACAGGCGCCGTTTGGCGTGGCGCAGCGCGTCTTCGATCAGTTCCATGTCCTCGATGCCAAGTTCGATGCTCGGGTTAAAATGCGACATGTGGCGCTCCTTTGGCAAATGTACGGGTATATCCTATCCACCTTGCGCACGCGGCGCCAACCCGATTCCCTCGGCCAACCCCCGCTTGACACCCCCCAAGGGCAGATGCACAAAGGCTACTCACCCGCAACCGGGCGCAAATGTAGGCGCCAAACCGACGAGGAGCGCCCTAGATGGCCCAAATCTCCCTGACATTTCCCGACGGCAACGCCCGCGACTACGCCCCCGGCATTACACCCGGCGAAGTCGCCGCAGACATTTCCAAATCCCTTGGAAAAAAGGCGATCTCGGCTATGGTCGATGGCCAGCACTGGGATCTACAATGGCCGATCGCTCATGATGCCAGCATCGCGATCCACACCATGCAGGACAATGCGCAGGCTGATGAGCTGATCCGCCACGATCTAGCCCATGTCATGGCCCGCGCCGTGCAAGAGATTTGGCCCAACGTGAAGGTCACCATCGGCCCTGTAATCGAAAACGGCTGGTATTATGATTTTGACCGCAAAGAGCCGTTTACGCCCGAAGATCTCGGCTTGATCGAAAAGAAGATGCGCGACATCATAAACGCGCGAGATCCGGTCCGCACCGAGGTGTGGGACCGTCCCCGCGCGATCAAGCATTACGAGGACTCGAACGAGCCCTTCAAGGTAGAGCTGATCGCGGGCATTCCCGGCGATGAGCCATTACGCATGTATTGGCACGGGGCGTGGCAGGATCTGTGCCGCGGCCCGCATTTGCAAAACACCGGCCAACTGCCTGCAGACGCGTTCAAGCTGATGAGCGTCGCAGGTGCCTATTGGCGCGGCGATAGCAAGCGCGAGATGCTGCAACGCATCTATGGCGTGGCGTTCAGCAGCAAGGAAAAGCTCAAGGCGCATCTGCATATGCTGGAGGAGGCCGGAAAGCGCGACCACCGCAAGCTGGGCCGCGAAATGAACCTCTTTCACATGCAGGAGGAGGCGCCGGGGCAGGTGTTTTGGCACCCGAACGGCTGGACCATTTACACAGAGTTGCAGGACTACATGCGCCGCAAACAGCGCGCTGGCGGGTATCAGGAGATCAATACGCCGCAGGTCGTCGACCGCAAGCTATGGGAGGCATCGGGGCACTGGGACAAGTATCAAGACCACATGTTCATCGTCGAGGTCGAGGAAGAGCACGCCCGCGAAAAGGCCGTTAACGCGCTGAAGCCGATGAATTGCCCCTGCCACGTTCAGGTTTTCAATCAAGGCCTGAAATCCTACCGCGATCTGCCGCTGCGTCTGGCCGAGTTCGGATCATGCTCGCGCTACGAGCCGTCAGGCGCGCTGCACGGCATCATGCGCGTGCGCGGCTTTACGCAGGACGATGCGCATATTTTCTGCACCGAGGACCAGATCGAAATAGAATGTGCGAAATTCATCAATTTCCTTGCTGATGTCTATGCTGATCTGGGCTTTGCCGAATTCGAGATCAAGTTCGCCACCCGCCCTGAAAAACGCGTGGGCAGCGACGAGTCGTGGGATCATGTAGAAAACGGGCTGGAATCTGCAATCAAGGCGACGGGCCGCGATTTCACGTTAGAGCCGGGCGATGGCGCTTTCTATGGCCCCAAGCTGGACTTCTATCTGACTGACGCGATTGGCCGGACGTGGCAGTGTGGCACGTTTCAGGTAGACCCAAACCTGCCCGAGCGTCTTGGAGCGACCTACATCGCGGCAGACGGCAGCAAACAGCGCCCCTACATGCTGCACCGCGCCTGCCTTGGCAGCTTCGAGCGGTTCATCGGCATCCTGATCGAAGAGCACGCGGGCAAACTGCCCTTCTGGCTGGCGCCGAGGCAGGTGGTCGTCGCCTCCATCGTATCGGAGGCGGATGATTATGTGCAGGAGGTCGTCACGGCGCTGCAAGCGGTCGGCGTGCGAGCAGAGGCAGACGTGCGCAACGAAAAGATCAACTACAAGGTGCGCGAACACTCCGTCGGCAAGGTTCCCGTAATCCTCGCCTGCGGGCACCGGGAGATCGAGGACAGCACGGTATCCCTACGTCGTCTGGGTGAAAAAGAGACACGCGTCGAGGCGCTTGCGGACGTGCTGACCGCGCTAGGGCGCGAGGCGACAGCACCCGATCTATTGTAACAAACTAGCTAAAATCAGCGGCGCGGCGCTGAAACATGTCGCCGCGCCGCCTGCCCCAGCGGAAATTTTCCTTTGTTAACAAGTGCGACATTATGACACGCATCTGACAGATTCGTGTGTGACGGATCCGTGATTGGCGCGCGGCGCCTCCCTGTCCCTATGCTGTGATTATCGCTGACAAACGCGATATGCATAACCAACGGGAGAAATTAACATGTCCACCATGATGAGAACCGTCGCCATCGCCGGCGCATTCACCGCAGCACTGGCCGCACAGGCCACCACCGCAACCGCCGCAAGCCAAGTCAAATGCTTTGGCGTGTCGCTGGCCGGCGAGAATGATTGCAAGGCCGGAGCCGGCACCACCTGCGCAGGCACGTCCAAGGTTGATTATCAGGGCAACGCCTGGGCCCTGGTCGACGAGGGTAACTGCGCCGCGATGGACCTGCCCGCGATGGACGACGGCACCGCGCGTGCCGGCTCCCTGGAAGAGCTGTCGCGCGATCTGCCCGCATAAGCTAAACGATCCCAAGGCGCGCGCGGGCCTGTCCCTTCGCCGCGCGCGCGTCTAGCGGCGTCCGCCGCACAGAATAACCGGAGAGATCGCCATGCTGGACGATACCGCACATCCCTGTGCCCCGCAGGGCGCGTTGCCACGCAGCATCGGAATTGGCTACAAAGCGCAGCATTTCGGTGACTTGATGGCGGCCCCCGCCCCGGTCGAATGGCTGGAAATCCATGCTGAGAATTACATGGGTGATGGTGGCCGCCCGCTGGCGCAGTTGCGCGCGTTGTCCGAACGTTTTGCCATCTCCGTCCACGGTGTCGGGCTCAGCATCGGGGGCGAGGGGCCGCTAGATGCAGACCATCTGACCCGGCTACGCCATCTGGTCGACTGGCTGAATCCTGCCAGCTTTTCCGAGCATCTGGCATGGTCCACGCATGACGGCGCCTACCTGAACGATCTGCTGCCACTGCCCTACACGCCCGCCACGCTGGCCCGCGTCGCCGATCACATCGACGCAGTGCAAGAGGCGATCGGGCGACCTATGCTGTTGGAAAATCCATCCAGCTATCTGGCGTTCGAGGCCAGCACGATGAGCGAGACAGATTTTCTGGCCGAGGTCGCCGCCCGCACGGGCTGTGGCCTGCTACTGGACGTTAACAACGTGTTCATCTCCGCCCATAATCTGGGGCTGGATGCGTGCGCCTATATCGACGCCTTTCCAGTGGCAAATATCGGCGAATTGCATCTTGGCGGCCACGTTGAGGATGCTGGCACCCACGGCGTTCCCTTGTTGATCGACAGCCACGGATGCGAAGTGGCAGACCCAGTCTGGGCGCTGCTGGATCATACGATGGCGCGGTCCGGGCCGCGCCCGCTGCTGATCGAATGGGATGCGGACGTGCCGGACTGGCCCATCCTGCAAGCGGAGGCCGCGCGCGCCGCCGCCGCACTTGCCCGCGTGACCGCATGAGCGATCAGACCCAGTTCCGCACTGCGTTGCTGGACCCACAGGCGCCCGTGCCGCCGGGCCTCGGTGATGGGCATGGCAGACCGGCGGGCCGGCGCTTTGACGTTTATCGCAACAATGTCGCCTCCAGCCTGATCGATGCGCTCGAGATTGGGTTTCCAGCGGTGCAAAAACTGATCGGGCCGACTAATTTTCGGGCAATCATGGGCTTTTTTCTGCGCCAGCATCCACCGCAGGCGCCGATGATTGCCGTTTATGGCGCCGCACTGCCCGGCTTTCTAGCAAAGTTTCCGCCAGTGGCGCATCTGGGCTATCTGCCTGATGTCGCACGGCTGGAGCAGGCTTTGCGCGAATGCTATCACGCAGCCGATTGCGCGCCAGTTGATCCTGCAGTTTTGCAGGATTTGTCGCCGCATGCCCTTTTATCTGCCTGCATCACATTGGCGCCCGCGCTGCGCATCATTCGCTCGCCTTGGCCTGTCCACGCGATCTGGGCCTTCAACATGCAAGACGGCGCACCAAAGCCTGCCGACATCCCGCAAGACGTGATCGTCACGCGGCCCGGCTATGACCCGAAAATGACCGTCACCGGGCCAGGCGGTGCCACTTTTGCCGCCAGCCTAGCGGCTGGTGTACCGGTCGGCGTAGCGCATGATGCCGCCCTAGTGGAGGCACCTGAATTCGATCTGCCCGCCATCTTGGGCATCCTTATCACCGGCCAAGCCCTCTGCCACCTCACCCCCGGAGACGCAACATGATTTACCTCATCGAACGCTACAAATCCATAACGGGGACGCTGGACCGCGCGGACGGGGCTCTGAGCCTCATCGCCCGCTTCCTCTTTGCCGCTATCCTGATGACGTATTTCTGGGTGTCGGGCCTGACCAAGCTGGGCGACGGTGTCTTTGGCCTTTTTCAGCCGGCGCTCGGCGCTTATGCCCAGATATTTCCCAAGGCAATGGAAGCGGCCGGATACGACGCCAGCCAACTGAGCCTGTGGCATACGCTCGTGGTTTTGGCCGGGACGTGGGCCGAGTTCATCCTGCCTGCGCTGATCGCGCTCGGCCTTGCCACGCGGCTGGCCGCACTGGGCATGATCGGGTTCATCGTCGTTCAATCGCTGACCGATATGATCGGCCATGGCCTGGCAGCCGAGCTGGGCGCAGTTGGCGCGTGGTTCGACAAGATGCCCGATTCGATCATCATGGACCAACGCGCGCTCTGGGTGTTCGTACTGATCGTGCTGGTCCTCAAGGGCGCAGGCGCCCTGTCACTTGACCGGCTGATCGAACGCAGGCTGTGCGCATCATAGCCCAGATGGCGCAGCCTTAGGTCAGCGCTGCCTGCACATCCGCGCCCCAGCCCAGATAGAGCGTGCCGCCCATGTCGATCAACGGGCGTTTCATGAGAGCCGGGTGACGTCGAATCAGGTCTAGCGGCGTCTCCTGCCTCTCGGCGTCCGGCAATCCGCGCCATGTGGTCGACCGGGTGTTCAGCAGGGCCACGCCGAAACTGTCCCACGCAGCCTGCAATACCGCATCCGGTACCCCGCCTACCCTAACGTCAACCAATGCCGCGTCAGGCAGGGCGCGTACCGCTTTGCGGCAGGTGTCACAGTTTTTCAGCCCATAAATATTCATTTCGCCCCCTCGCGCCTGAGACTCTTGAGCGCACCAGCTAAAATTTTCGCCACCTTAGCGCACTTTAGCGCACACCGCCGCGGCGAACGCCCACTTTTTCTTGATTTTCGCGGGGACCGTGCAAAAATAATTCTTACTGCGGGAAAAATAAATTGAATTTTGGACCGCTGAATGGCCGGTACGCGCCCGGGAGCATAGAATAGGAAGGGAGAGGCGGAATGCCGACAGGCACCGTGAAATGGTTTAACACCACCAAAGGCTACGGGTTTATCACGCCAGATGAAGGCGGAAATGATGTGTTCGTTCATATCTCGGCCATCGAACAGTCAGGCCTGACCGGACTGACAGACGATCAGAAGGTTAGCTTCGAAATGGAAGTCGGGCGCGACGGAAGAAAAATTGCGGCCAACATATCAGTGTCATGATGGGCCGCTGATCACACAAAACTGTCCAAGGCTTAAAAGGCGAAGGCGGCCCTAGACGGACGGGGGCCACCTTCTTAATCACCTGCAGCGCAGAAAGTTACTGACTGACTTCGTCTCCATGCGCCTTGTCGTGATCCATCTCGTGGCCCTCGGCGTGGTTCATATCATGCGACATCGCTGTGCCCGGCATACGCTCCAGATCAACAGTCACGTCGATGGTCATGTCGCCCGCGTTCTGAAACGTCAGCGTGACCGGCACGGTGTCGCCCTGCGCAAGCGGTGCCGTAAGACCCATTAGCATGACATGCCTGCCTCCCCGCTCCATGCTGAGCGTGCTATGTGCGGGCACCGTAAAGCCGTCTTCGACGTGCTTCATCTGCATCACGCCATCACCGCTTTCGACATGAGTGTGCAACTGCACCAGATCAGCGGCAGGCGACGCCACACCGATCAGGCGATCTTCCTCGCCGTGATTGACGATCAGCATGAATGCCGCGCCTGTTTTAGCGGTGGGCGATGCGCTACGGGCGTAGGCGTCCTCGACCATGAGGCCATCCGCAAAGGCAGGCATGGCACAGGCGATAGCGACGGCGGCGGCGAAAGTGCGGACAGTGAAAGACATCCGTCTCTCCTTCTTGAGTGTATCGTGATACTGAAAATTAGATAATGCGCACAATCCAGCTGGGCGGCGCCCGGGCACAGGCGTAAGGCACATCCCGCGCGCTTTCAGCGAAGCAGTATGCAGGTGCCTCAAGGGCAAGCTCAGGCGCTAAAAGCGCCGTCGCACCTGCCATGACCGACAACACCGCGGCAAGAGCGGCAAGCGCGCAATCGGGGCAGACATGCGGCGATTCCACGGGCAGGCCATCCGCGCCAACAGCGACGCTAAGCGGGCCAGTGCCGGTGCAGATCACGATCACCCCGGCAGCGCCGCCTCCAGTCCGCGACAGCGCCAGCGCTGGGGCCGTCACGACCAAAGTAAGCGCCGCGAGGACCGCGATGAGGTGCCGGATAATCAGGTTCACACCCTATATATGGCGCTGCACAGGACGCCGAAAAGATCAACCGCGCGCGCGTGGCCAAACAAAGCGCGAGAAATGCAAATGGCCCCACCAATTCAAGCAGGGCCACAAAAAATTCGGAACCAATCTAGGTTCAGGCCGTGACGGCCAAAGCCTTGGCAATCTCTTTCTTGACCTTCAAGGCACTCGGCGACAGCTCAACGTCTTTCGCCTTGGCCATAAATGCATCCAGCCCGCCGCGGTGGTCGACACTGCGCAGTGCGTGAGCCGTAATGCGCAGCTTGATGCCGCGGTTCAGCACCTCAGATTGCAGGGTCACGTCGTTCAGGTTCGGCAGATACCGGCGACGCGTTTTATTGTTGGCGTGGCTGGAGTTATTGCCAACCATCGGGCCTTTTCCGGTCAATTCGCAGCGGCGCGCCATGGTGTCATCCTCGTCTAGCAGGTGAAGGCCAGTCGGCCCTTTAAATCGGCCACATAGGCCATCGAGCGCGTCCTATAGGCCACACTCTTAATTCTGTTGGCGGTGGATAGGCGGAATCGCCCGGCCCGTCAAGAGGTGCACAATGATTAGCGCGGGCAGGCAAAGAGATACAATGCCTCCGGCGGGGATATTGGGGGCCAGAAGATGCAACCTTTCATCTTCTGGCCCCAGACATTCGAAGGAGGAGCCGCATCGCGGCGGGAGGGAACGGCCCCCCTCACCCGTTCGCTAGCGCGCCAAGCCGGTCCAGCAGCGCGCGTGCGGCGATTGCAGGCGTCGTGCGCCCCTCCGCCACATCATCGCCCAGAGCACGCAGCGCGGCGCGCGCGTCCGGCGTTTCAAGCTGCGACAGCAGGCCTTGGCGTACCTCCTCACCGAACCAATATCGCGCCTGCGCGGCCCGGCGGGTGTCCCAATGACTATTCTTGCGCCGCCAGTCCGTCAGGCTCTGCATTTCGGTCCATGCGATCTCAAGCCCGGCATTTTCCAGCGCCGAAACCATCATCGCCTTCGGAAAGCCGTCCGGATCCTGCGGCCGCTTGCGCAAGAGGCGTAGTGCGCCGGAGTAGTCCGCGCAGGTGCGGCTGGCGGCGGATTTCAGATCGCCGTCGGCCTTGTTGACCAAGATGATGTCAGCGATTTCCATGATCCCGCGCTTTACGCCCTGCAACTCGTCCCCACCCGCCGGGGCCAGCAGCAAGACAAAGAGATCAGCCATTTCGGCCACAACCGTTTCAGACTGGCCAACGCCGACTGTCTCGATCAGCACGATGTCATAGCCAGCGGCCTCACAGAGCGCCACCGCCTCGCGCGAACGGCGGCCAACGCCGCCTAGATGCGTTTGGCTGGGTGAGGGCCGGATAAACGCGTTCGGATCCCGGCTGAGCAGGTCCATGCGCGTCTTGTCGCCCAGGATCGAGCCGCCCGAACGGGCCGAGCTGGGATCGACGGCAAGGACCGCCACGCGCAAGCCTTGCCCGGTCAGCATCCTGCCGAATCCCTCGATAAATGTCGACTTGCCCACACCCGGCGTGCCCGACATCCCGATGCGTAGGGCCTGGCGCGCGATGCCGTCCGCGCCCTTCAGTGCCTCGATCAGCTCAGCCGCCGCCTCGCGGTGATCTGCGCGGCTGCTCTCGACCAGTGTGATCGCCCTCGACAGCGAACGCCGATCCCCTTTGACAATCCCCCGCTCAAGCTGTGCAATATCGATTGTCATGGCCGCACCCGTCCTTTAGCCCGTTTCGCATGTCTTCATGCCGCGTCGCGCCGGGGATTGTCCAGTGCGGCCAGGCCATTTACCACCACGGGAGACCGCCAGATGCGCTTCGCTACCACCCCCTTGATCGCGTTGATCCTTGCCAGCCTCGCAGGTGTGGTGCGATCGGGTGGCACGCGCGGGAACTACGATGTGCGCCTCCTCGGTCTACCCGTAGGCAAGATGCAGTTTGCGTCGCGCGACGATGACCGCGCCTATGCATTCACAGGCGCGTTCAATACTCGCGGCGTCGGACGTATCGTCGATGCGGGATTTCGCCTTTCTGCGCAGGGGCGACTCTCCAAGGGTCGCCTGCGACCCACCACCAACGACGAACAGATCGATACAGGCAGCCGCCGTTCGACCGTGCAGATGCGCTATAGTGGTAGTATCCCGCGCATCACCAGCGGCAGTGTTGTTGCCGAAGTGGCGGACGACCCAAACGCACTGAACCCAGCAGCGCAGGGCGGCACGGTCGATCCGTTGACTGCGCTCTGGGGCGTGCTTCGTGATCGGCCCGATGCAGGGCTTTGCCAGTACGACGTGGCCATCTTCGATGGGCAGCGCCAGTCACGCCTTGCCATGACAGCGCGCAACGAGGCGGGCGGGCGCGTCACCTGTACCGGCGCCTACACCCGCCTCAAAGGGTTCTCCGCATCCGAGCTGAAGCGCCAGACCGTCTATCCATTTACCGTCACCTACGCACCAAGCGGGGCGCTGATGCAGGCGCAATCGCTGTCGGTCCGCTCCACCTATGGCACCGCCGAAATGACACGCGACTAAATGGCTGATCTGCCCATCACCGATGCCCTACCGGCCCTTCTGGATGCGATGCGCGTCCAGAGCCGCGCCGTGCTGCAAGCGCCGCCCGGCGCGGGCAAGACGACCCACGTGCCTTTGGCATTGCTGGAGGCGGCACTGGCTCCGGGCCGTATCGTGATGCTTGAGCCGCGCCGCCTTGCTGCGCGCGCCGCCGCCGAGCGGATGGCGCAAACACTGGGCGAGGAGGTCGGACAAACTGTCGGCTACCGGGTGCGCGGCGAGGCGCGCGTGTCATCCGCCACCCGAATCGAAGTCGTGACGACGGGCATCCTGACCCGCCGCATCCAATCGGACCCGGAGCTCAGCGGGATCGGCACCGTCATTTTCGACGAATTTCACGAGCGCACCCTCGACGGCGACCTGGGCCTCGCGCTCTGCCTCGAAATCGCGGACGCGCTGCGGCCCGATCTGAAACTTTTAGTGATGTCTGCCACACTGGATGCGGCGCCGGTGGCCGCACTCATGGGCAACGCACCCCTCATCACCTCCGAGGGACGCGCGTATCCGGTCGAGACGCGCTGGTTGGACCGGCCCTTGCCAAAGGGCCAGCAACTGGAGGCGGCGCTGGCCAACCTAACCTGCGAGGCATTGGCGCAAACGCAAGGCGGCGTTCTGATCTTCCTGCCCGGCGAGGGCGAAATCCGGCGACTCGAGGGGCTACTTGCGTCCCGCGTGCCGCCTGATTGCACCCTTCGCCCCCTCTTTGGCGCGATGGATTTCACGGCCCAGCGCGCCGCCATCGCACCTAGCAAAGACGGCCGCAAGATCGTGCTGGCGACCTCAATCGCCGAGACGTCGCTAACCATCGAGGATATCCGCGTCGTGATCGACGGCGGGCGATCCCGCCGCGCGCGGTTCGATTCCGGCTCGGGTATGGCGCGGCTAGTGACAGAGCCGGTGTCCCGCGCCGAGGCGACCCAGCGTCAGGGCCGCGCGGGCCGCGTCGCCCCCGGTATCTGCTATCGCCTGTGGACCCGCGGCGAAGAGGGCGCCCTGCCCGCCTTCCCCCCGGCCGAGATTGAAGCGGCGGACCTCGCTCCGCTGGCGCTGGAGTTGGCGCTCTGGGGCGCCGCGCCAGACCAGATTCCGCTGCTGACACAGCCCAATCCCGGCAGCTATGCCGAGGCGCAGGCGCTGCTGGCAATGCTGGGCGCGCTGGATGGCGCGGGCCATATTACAAAGCATGGCCGCGCACTATCTGCGCTGCCGCTGCATCCGCGCCTTGCACATATGCTGGCGCTGGCGGGGCCGGATGCCGCACCCTTGGCAGCGCTCCTGTCCGAGCGCGACCCACTGCCGCGCAGCGCGCCTGCTGATTTGGCCTTACGGCTCAAGGCGATCCGCGAGCCCAAAGCGCAGCACCCCTACCCGCCGAACCGCGCCATCATACAGCGCATCGCCCAAGAGGCCCGCCGCCTGCGCAGCGCAGCGAAGGGCCTCCCAGCCAGCACCTTCACCGACGCCGAAATGGCCGCGCTCGCCTATCCCGACCGGATCGGACTGCGCCGTCCCGGTGATGCACCGCGCTACCTGCTGTCGGGCGGCAAGGGCGCGCTGCTGGACGGCTCCGATACGCTAGCCGGGCAGCGCCTGACCGTGGTGACAGACACAGACGGAAACCCGCGTGAGGCCCACATCAGGCAGGCTATCGCGTTGACAGATGCGCAGTTGCGCGCCCTCTACGCACAACAGATCACGTGGTCCGACACCTGCGCATGGTCGCGCCGCGAGCAGCGCGTGCTGGCGCGCCAGCAGGAACGCTTTGGCGCGCTGGTTTTGGAGGATCGCCAGTGGAAGGATGCACCACAAAGCGTCATCGCCCGCGCTATGCTAGACGGCGTGCGCGAAATCGGGCTGATCTGGACGGAGGCCGCCAGCCGCTTTGCTGCGCGCGTGGCTCTGGGGCGCGGCGCTGACATGGACCTGCCGTGTATGGACGACAGCGCCCTTCTTGCACGGCTTGAGGACTGGCTGCTTCCCTTCCTCGCCGATGTGAAAACAGCGCAGGGCTGGCGCCGTTTCGACATCACCGAGGCTCTGCGTGCCCAGCTGAACTGGACCGCCATACAAGCCTTGGACACCCTCGCACCACCGCATTTCACCACCCCGTTGGAGCGGCGCATCCCCATCGACTACGGCGCCGATCCACCCGAAATCCAGCTACGCCTGCAAGAGATGTTCGGCCAGACGGCGCACCCGATGGTGGGCAAGCAGCCACTGCGCGTCACGCTGCTATCGCCAGCGGGACGGCCCGTTCAAACGACGCTCGACATCCCCGGCTTCTGGGCCAGCTCCTATGCCGACGTGCGCCGTGACATGCGCGGCCGCTACCCACGTCACCCGTGGCCCAAAGACCCCAGTCAGGCGGACCCCACCCTGCGCGTCAAACCACGCAAGTAATGTCAGCCCCGCAGTTTCATCTTGGCTTAAATACTCAAAAAAGGCTGTGCGCCTAGTCCCACCAAGGGCCGTGATGCACCCCCTTCTCGTCCAGCCGCGCATAACCATGATGACCAAAGAAATCGCGCTGCGCCTGAATGATGTCTGCGGTCCCGCGGCCCTGCCGCATCGTGTCAAACCAGCCAATCGCCGCTGACAAAGCAGGCACTGCATGACCGCCAACAATGGCTGCCGCCAGAACGCGGCGCAGCGCAGGTATGGTCTCGTCCAGCTTTGCAGCTATCGAAGGTGCGAGGATCAGTTGACCGCCAGGCATATCGGCGCCGAACGCGTCTGCGATATCGTCCAGAAGCGCGGACCTGATGATGCAGCCCGCCCTCCAGATCTGGGCGATGCGGACGTAGTTCAACGTCCACTCGTACTCACGGCTCGCGGCCTCCAATATGCGAAAGCCTTGTGCGTAGCCAAGGATGCGCGCCGCCAGAAACGCGGCCTCTAACACATCTACGCCAAGGTCAAGCGCGGTGCGATCGCCGCACAGGATCGCCTCGGCTAACACGCGGGTGGCCTTTTCCGAGGACCAGCTACGCGCCGCGACGGCCGCGTCGATCATGCTGGCTGATTGGCCCAGCCGCGCGGCTTCGATCACGGTCCAGCGCCCAGTGCCTTTCTGCCCTGCCGCATCCTGAATGACGTCGACCGCCGGATGCCCGGTGGCGGGGTCGTCATAGCCCAGCGCCTTGCCTGTGATCTCGACCAGATAGGACCGCAAGGGGCCTTCGTTCCAGCGGGTGAATGCCGCGCCTATGTCATGCGGGCTGCGCGCAAGGCCGTAGCGCATGAGGCCATAAACCTCTGCAATGACCTGCATATCGGCATATTCGATGCCGTTATGCACCGTCTTGACGAAATGACCGGCGCCATCGGGACCAAGATGTGCAACGCAGGGATCGCCCTCGTATTTGGCGGCGATAGCAGTGAAGATGGGCTGCAGCTGTTGCCAGCTATGGCCCGAGCCGCCGACCATCATCGACGGGCCATGCCTCGCGCCCGCCTCGCCACCCGAGACGCCCATGCCCACGAAATGGATGTTGCGACTGGCCAAGTCGTCACTGCGGCGACGGGTGTCGTGAAAATCGGCGTTACCGCCATCGATCAGCGTATCTCCCGGCGCCAGCAACGGCAGGACTGCCGCAATCATCGCGTCCATCGGTGCGCCCGAGGGGATCATAAAAAGGATCACGCGCGGTAGTTTGATGCTGGCGACGAAATCTTCCAGCGTCTTGCAAGGCTCCAGCACAGCGGCCAGCGGCCCAGCCTCGGCCATGAAGCCCGCCAGCCACTCGACCTCGCGATTGGCGACGGCGACTCGCGTGCCTTGCTCGGCCAAGTTCAGCGCCAGCGCGCTGCCCATCGTGCCCAATCCATAAACGCCAATCTGTGCTGTCGCCAACTACCTGCCCTCCAAATGCTAAGCTTAGACTAGGCGCCCAGCGCGCAGCTTTGCAAGGCCCCGCGCCTCACAGGCCGAGACACCAGCGCATGACAGCTTTCTGGGCGTGTAGCCGGTTTTCAGCCTCATCGAATACAACTGAATTGACGCCGTCCATGACGGCGCTTGTCGCCTCCTCCTCGCGGTGCGCGGGCAGGCAATGCATGAAGAGCGCGTCCGGCTTGGCCGAAGCCATCAGCGCCTCGTTCACTTGATAGGCGCGCAGCATGTTGTGACGCCGTTCCTTGGCCGATTGACTGTCATGCATCGACACCCATGTGTCGGTCACAACCAGATCGGCATTCTCGACCGCCTTGTGTGGATCACGCTCAATATTGATCGACACACCTGCCTTGCGGGCGAGGCCGACGAAGGCCTCCTCGGGGTCGAGTTGCGCGGGGCCAGTAAAAGTCATGTCGAATCCGAACTGACCTGCCGCGTGCAGGAAGGACGCACAGACATTGTTTCCGTCGCCGGACCAGACCACCTTCTTGCCGCGGATTGGCCCGCGATGCTCCTCATAGGTCAGGATATCGGCCATGATCTGGCAGGGATGCGTGCGGTCGGTTAGGCCGTTGATGACGGGCACATCGGCGTATTCGGCCATCTCGATCAGGACCGACTCGTCAAATGTGCGGATCATGATGAGGTCCACATAACGGCTGAGGACACGGGCTGTGTCGGCGATTGTCTCGCCGTGGCCCAACTGCAACTCGGTGCCCGACAGCAGCATCGTCTGGCCCCCCATCTGTCGCACGCCGACGTCGAAGCTGACCCGCGTGCGCGTCGAAGGTTTTTCGAAGATGAGCGCGACTATCTGGCCTGCGAGAGCCTGGTCATCGTCGGGCGCGCCGTGACTGCGACCCTGCCGCGCCAATTTCATCGCGGCGGCACTGTCGATGATGCTGCGCAGGGCGGCGGGGTCTGTTTTGTGGATGTCGAGGAAATGGTTCATGAGGTCGGTTCCGTTTTGCAGGCGGCGCACGGGGGTTACCCACCCCCGAACCCCCCGGAGGATATTTTTAGCCAGAAGATGCGAGGGTGGTCACCGCGGCCTCGAGGCGATTCAGGGCCTCAGCAATTTCAAGTTCGGTGATGTTGAGGGGGGGCAAGAGGCGCAGGACATTATCGGCGGCGGGAACAGTGCAGAGGAGCTGTGCGTAGCAAGCGTTCAGCACGTCTGTGTTGGCGACCTTGCATTTGAGGCCAAGCATCAGGCCAGCGCCGCGAACGCCCTCGAATATATCCGGGTGCGCGGCAACCAGCCCTTCCAGCCGTTGGCGCATGTAGCCAGCCCGGGCGCGCACATCTTGCAGAAAATCTTCGGTCGCGATCTGCTCCATCACCGCATTGCCGACGGCGCAAGCCAGCGGGTTACCGCCATAGGTAGAGCCGTGCGTGCCGGCCACCATCGCAGATGCGGCGTGCTCGGTGGCGAGGACGGCACCAAGAGGAAAGCCGCCACCGATACCCTTGGCGACCATCATGATGTCAGGCTCCACTCCTGCCCACTCGTGCGCAAAGAGGCGACCCGTGCGGCCCATGCCGCATTGCACCTCGTCGAGGATCAGCAGGATGCCGTGTTCATCGCACAGATCACGCAGCCCCTTGAGGCACGGATCGGGTAACAGGCGGATGCCGCCCTCGCCCTGCACAGGCTCGATCAAGATGGCAGCCGTAGTGCCGTCGATGGCGGCGGTCAGCGCATCGTGATCGCCCCATGGCAGATGGGTGAAGCCGGGCAGCAGCGGGCCGAAGCCATGTGTCATTTTCTCGGAGCCTGCGGCCGCGATACCGGCGGCGGATCGGCCATGGAAAGAGCCCTCAAACGCGATGATCTGCGTCCGCTGAGGCTGGCCTGCGTCATGGAAATGGCGGCGCGCCATCTTGACCGCCAGCTCGCACGCCTCGGTCCCGGAATTGGTGAAAAACACCGTGTCGGCAAAGGTTGCGGCGACGAGGCGGTCTGCCAACTCCTGCTGGGCGGGGATGTTGTAGAGGTTCGAGGTGTGCCACAGGCGTTGCGCCTGGGCCGTCAGGGCCGCGACCAGCGCAGGGTGCGCGTGACCCAGTGCATTGACCGCGATACCTGCGCCGAGATCCAGAAAACGGCGACCATCGGCCTCAATCAGCCACGCTCCTTCTCCACGGACGAAACTGAGGGGAGCGCGGTTATAGGTAGGCAGGATGGACGGTATCATGGCAGCGCCTCCTTTGGGTCAAGGCGTCAGGAGTGGCCTAGCGCGCCGCGCCTGTCAATCAGGCTGGACCTCGAGCTACGCTTTCAGGCGGTACCCCCGCGTAAACATGACCAGAGCAACGGCCGAGACCGCGAGCGTCGCGCCAAGCGCAACCACAGCACCGAGCGCCGGAGAACTGTCAGAGACACCAAGGACGGAGTAGCGCAGCCCATCGATCAGATAAAATATTGGGTTGAAATGCGTGATCTCGTTCAGGATAGGCGGCAGAGCATCAACCGAATAGAACGTGCCAGACAGAAACGCGAGGGGCGTGACGATGAAATTGGTGATCGCGGCCATCTGGTCGAACTTGTTAGCAAAGATACCCGCGACGATACCCACCGCCCCCATGAAGGCCGATCCCAGGATAACGTAGCCAACTAGCATCAAAGGATGCTGAGGGAGAATTCCGAGGAAAATGGCGAGGCCCGCCGAAATAGCGACGGCGACGAAGAGGCCCCGTCCGATACCGCCTACGAGGTAGCCAACGACCAACTCAGCCGGGCTGAGCGGGGGCATGAGTGTATCGACGATATTCCCCTGTACCTTGCCGATGACTATGGACGACGAGGTGTTGGCAAACGCGTTCTGGATCACAGTCATCATCAGTATGCCCGGCGCGATGAAATGCGTAAAGGGCACGCCCATGACGTCGCCGCGCGTGGGGCCGATCGCGATGGTAAAGATCATCAAGAAGAGCGCAGCGGTGGCCAGCGGCGCCAGTAGCGTCTGCGTCCAGACCGCCATGAATCGCTGCATCTCGCGAGAGCAAAGTGTGGCAAGCCCCAGCCAATTGACCCGCCCAAAGCGGCGCGTGCCCATATTCGCGAAATCATGCATCGCCTGTCTCCTTGAAATTGCCCGGCCTGAGATTGCCGACCTGAGATTGCCCAGCCCAGTTGTTGCCGGTTGGACCGGTCCAAGCGCACCAAAGCTGCGAATGGACAGGCCGATTCGACGTCTTGTAACTCAGGCGTGAGTGATTAGAATAGGTATCTCAAGAAATTTGCGGGATGCCGCGCCAGTTGGCGGGCGTTCCAAGTAGTTAGGAACGGGCCATGTCCTGGAGCGATGAACGCGTCGAGACGCTAAAGAGAATGTGGGGCGAAGGTCAATCGGCCAGCCAGATCGCCAAGGAACTAGGCGGCGTCACCCGCAACGCGGTCATAGGCAAGGTGCATCGCCTAGGCTTGTCGAACCGCAATGGCGGTGCAGGTGCGGCGGCGACAGCAGCCGTTGGCGCGGATGCCGCCCTGGGGGCTGCCACCGCAAAGCCAGCCGCCAAAAGCCCGTCAAAACCCGCTCCCAAGCCCGCAGTGCCCAAGCCGGCCGCGAAGGTGGAGCCTGCACCCGAGCCCGAAAAGGATGACGAAGAAGAGGCGCCAACGCCCGTCGTCACGCGGATCAAGCCGATCATTCCAGCAGGGCAGCCCCTGCCCCCGCAACGATCGTCGAACGAGATCGACCCCAAGGCGCTGGCCAAGGTCAGCGAAGTCGAAAAGAAGGCCAAGAGGCTGACGCTGATGGAGCTGACGTCGCGTACGTGCAAATGGCCTGTGGGCGATCCGGCGACGGATGATTTCTGGTTCTGCGGCCTGACGGTTCAGGCGGGCAAGCCCTATTGCGAAGCGCATGTTGGCGTAGCGTTCCAACCGATGAGTTCGCGGCGCGACCGGCGGCGCTGAACGGGATAGACCGTGACGTAAGCAAAAGCCCCGCCCACATCAGGCGGGGCTTTTGCTTGACCGGTGGTGGATGCCTGCGGCGCGAGTATTTTGACAAAGATGAAAGGCTGAGGTGGGCGGCCGGTAATCTGCATATTCCCGTTCAGGTCCCCATCATTCAAAGAGTTTGAACAGCTCCTCGACGGCCTTTTCCTTGAGGTCGTTTTTCAGTGCGTCCTCAACGGACTGCCCTTCTACGACGGTCACGCCCAGTTCTTTTTCGACAAACTTGTCGATCTCCTTTTCGACTTCCTCGCGGGCCTTCTTCTCCAGCTGCTCGCGCTCTTCTTTGAAGTTCAGATCAATGGCCTTTTCCAGATCAGGGCGGATGCTGGGTCCGGACCAAGGGCCACCGATACGTACAGGAATGGCGAGGCCGCGACTGTTTTCGCCCTGTAGCACTACCGGCGTGAAGAGATAGTCAATATCGCGTGCCCCCAGCCCGATACGGCCTTCGCCGGTGGCGGTGGCCAGCGGCATCGACATTTTCAGATCATCACCGCGCATATTACCATCCTTGATCGCAAAGCTGGCGCCAACCTGGTCGAAGACGGTGGTACCGCCTGATCCGTCACCCGAGCGCATCAGCCGGTCCAGATCGAAGCCGCTGATAACGCCGCGCCCGGTGGCGAGCTTTAGGCTTCCACTCAGGCTGTTTATGATGGCATCGACGGACTGGCCCACGCCAAGGAAATCGAGGCTTGCGGTGCCGGTGGTGGCAAAGCGCGTGATTCCAGCAGCATCAGTCAGCAAACGCTCCATATCGATCCCGCGGGCGCCCAGATCGCCGCCCACCGACAAGCCCGAACGATTATTGGCCACAACCTGCCCCGAAAGAGTGCCACCGTAGCCATCCAGCCGCTTAAACTGGGCCACCGCGCGGGCGGCGTCGATGGTCAGCAGGATGCTGGCCTCACCAAATTTGAACTGGCCCAGATCGAGGCTGGTGGCGGCAAGCGATACGTTCGCGTCGACCGCGCCCAGCACGCTGGCGTCGATAGGCGCCTTGGACCAGCCATCCACTGCGGGCGCTGAGGTGCCACCATTGCCGCTTGCCTCGTCGCCGGTAAGACCCTTGAGATCCAGCGCGCCGGCGTTCAGCTGGGCAGTGATGCGGGGGCGCGCGCCGCTGGTGGCGATATCGGCAGCACCGGTAAGGGTATTAGCGCCCAGTCCCAGCGTCATGTCGCGCAAAGATACGCGAATATCCTCGGTCAGGTTTAGCTGCGCCTTGGCGGTAATCTCGCGGCCAAAGCCCTGCGGCAGGTCTGCTGCCGGCAGGCCCAGCGCGGCAAGAAAGCGCGACGTGCTACCGATATCGGCGGTCAGCCTGCCATCCAGCTGTGGTGCGGCGCTGGCCCGGCCATCAAGGCTAAGCGAGCCACCGCCTGTGGAGACTGTCACCTTGAGCGGTGATACCGCGCCTTCGATGAAGGGGCCAAACTTGTCGATGCGGCCCGTGATGCGCACGTCCTGACCCGCTGGGCGCAGCACCGCATCGAACGTCGCCTCGCCGCCATAGCTGGGCCAGCGCAGATCCAGATCGACGCCAGTCATTTCCTGCCGTGTGCCGGTCTGCGCGTCGATGTACGTCACCGATGCGCCCGTAATCAGCGCACGGTCCAGCGTCAGCGCGAGCGCGTTGCCGCTATCGCTGCCCGGTGCCTCCTCTTGCCCAGAGGAGGCGACACCGTCGACGCCGATTTCCCAGTTGCCACGCCCGTCTGCCGCACGCTCGATCACGATATGGGGGTTGGCAACCTCAAGCCCTGTGATACGCACCTCGCCGCCGATAAGCGCGATGGGATCAACGCCCACCTTCAGGCTATCGGCGGTCAGCATCGGGCCACCCTGCGCCCAATCGGCCGTTGCGATCGTGGTCTTGCCGGTACTGATACCGAGGACGGGATAAAAACTGATCGAAGTGTCACCGGTCATTGTGACCTGGCGTCCGGTCATGGTGCTGATCCGCTCAGTAGCGATACGCGCGATCCGCTCACCCGGCAGGAAAAACAACGCGCCCACGGCAAGAATGAGTGCGATCAGGACAAAGCCAAGGATTTTCAGTAGAAATTTCATGTGCTGCCCTATTGTCTGCGGCGTGCCGATACCACCTTTTGAGGTTAGCTTAGGCGCCCGCCAACGGCCCCGCAACAAGGCGTTTCGCGAAAATCAGCACGCGCGGCTAACGGTGATCCGGGCGGCACCATCATGCGCTGCGCTGTGTTTCGGACTAGCTCGTCACAGCTATGGCACGAACTGATTGAGTTTGCCCCTTTTGTGCAGCGCGCGCAGCGGTTATATCGCACGGATGAGTATCAATCCCCCAGAACTGCGCCCCGACCTCGCGCGCGCGCTCCTGACGCCCAGCCCGAAACGCGACGGCCAGCCCCATATCGGCATGGTATCGCTTGGTTGCCCCAAAGCGCTTGTGGACAGCGAACGTATCCTGACCCGCCTGCGCGCCGAGGGTTATGGCATATCGCCCGATTACGCCGGCGCCGATGCGGTCATCGTCAACACCTGCGGATTTCTAGACAGCGCCAAGGCCGAGAGCCTTGCCGCCATTGGCGAAGCGCTGGCCGAAAATGGCCGCGTAATCGTCACGGGCTGTCTTGGCGCCGAGCCAGAATACATCACCGGCACGCATCCCAGCGTCATGGCCGTCACCGGCCCGCACCAGTATGAGCAGGTGCTAGATGCTGTGCATGCCGCCGTGCCACCCCGGCCCGATCCCTACATTGATCTCCTACCCGCAACTGGCGTTAGCCTGACACCACGGCACTATTCTTATCTAAAGATTTCAGAGGGGTGCAATCACAAATGCAAGTTCTGCATCATCCCCGATATGCGCGGGCGGCTGGCATCGCGCCCCGCCCATGCCGTGCTGCGCGAAGCTGAGAAGCTCGTCGACAATGGCGTGCGCGAACTGCTGGTGATTTCTCAGGACACCTCTGCCTATGGCGTCGATATCAAGCACGCCGAGGAGCGCGGCCACCGCGCACATATCACCGATCTTGCGCGCGATCTGGGATCGCTGGGCGCTTGGGTGCGCCTGCATTACGTCTATCCCTATCCGCATGTGCGCCAGTTGATCCCACTGATGGCGGACGGACTGGTGCTGCCCTATCTGGATATCCCGTTTCAGCATGCAAATACCGACGTTTTACGCCGCATGGCGCGCCCTGCGGCAGCAGCAAAAACACTAGACGAGATCGCGGCATGGCGCGACATCTGCCCTGATATCACCCTGCGCAGCACTTTCATCGTCGGCTATCCCGGCGAGACAGAGGCCGAGTTTCAAACCCTGTTGGACTGGATGGACGAGGCGCAGCTGGACCGTGTTGGTTGCTTCAAGTACGAAAATGTCGCTGGTGCGCGATCGAACAGTTTGCCAGATCATGTGCCAGAGGCGGTCAAACAGGAACGCTGGGACCGCTTCATGGAAAAAGCGCAAGCCATCTCAGTGGAGAAGCTCACGGCGAAGGTGGGCACGTTTCAGGATGTGCTGATCGACGATATCGACGAGGACGGCATCGCCACTTGCCGCACCAAGGCTGACGCCCCCGAAATCGACGGAAACCTCTTTATCGATGAGGGCACCGATGGGCTGGCCGTCGGCGAAATCGTGCGCGTCGAAGTTGATGAGGCGGGCGAGTATGACCTATGGGGCGCAGTCGTGCGCTAAACCTGCGAACGGCGCCTTGATTTTCGTATCGATCGGGGCGTCGTTGTCGATGTAAGTGCGGTGGTTGCCCCCGGCAGAAAAGCCTTCACGTTTGCACCCTACCAGCAGAAGCATGTGCCCACTTTCTTATCCTGCCTGATCGCGCGGCGAGTGAATCGTCAATGATACATTACATATTTTGGCCACCCTGCTGGCTGTGGAGGGGGCCGCACGGCTGTTCAAGCGGATGCCTGCGAGAGTCTGGCGCTGGGACATGGGCGGTGCTCGCGGCCTTATCTGGCGCTGGGGTGGCTGGGCCTCGCCCTATTCATGCCATTGATCGCGCTGCTGCCTTGGCTCAGCCTCGGTCGACTGCTTGCGGGCTGATCTGTCGTGCCTAGATCTTGTTTTACTCACGGAAAAAAACCGCTTTTTTTTCAAAGCAATACGGCATAAATTCGCGCTGGTCGCGTCAGGGTGCTGCTTTGGCGGTATAACCACAGCTGCCGAGAGCCTGTCTTAGAGCACAATATCGGCTGATGTAGCCCCGCTGCAAAGTGGTGGCCTAGCGGCGTTCTAGACAGCAGGTTTATCTTGCGAATTCATCCAGCCACGCATCTACGCAGGTCTGGACATGGCGGAAACGGTCGCCGCCCAGATGCTTGCCACCGTACCAGCGCGTCACCACGACGATACGGCCCGCCACCGCGGCGCGCTCCAGCATTCGCACGATCACCATGCCCGCACCCGCCTCGCCATCGTCGCCCTTGAGGGGCATGCCGCCCGGCAGCAAAACAGCCCACGTATTATGCGTGGCCTTGGCGAACTTCTTGCTTTGTTTCAGTTCTTTGAGAAACGCGTTCACCTCTTCCCGCGAGGTCGCAGGGCCGCCAGAGACCGCATATTTCGATCCCCGGTCACTAACGACCCCGGTCAATTGCTGCATCACGGACGGCGCCTAAAGGCTGTCGTTGACTCGCTTGACCGTCTCGATCCGCTGAGCATTGGGCGGGTGCGTCCCAAGGAAACGGTCGCCCGGATCGGCGATCTGGGTAAAGAACGCGGCGCCACGCACCGGATCATAGCCTGCGCGCTTGGTGATGACGGTGCCGAGGGCGTCCGCCTCAAGCTCGTAATCCTTGGAATAGGTTCGCGCACCCAAGCCAGCGCCCAGATCGGTCGCGTTCTGTACAGCACCCTGCCCGGCGCCCGTGATTGCCGCCAACCCACCCAGCAGAATCGCGCCGGCCATCGCATTACTCCGTTGGCGGTCAAGGTGGCCGCTTATGTGATGCGCCGCCTCATGCCCCATGACAAAGGCAAGCTCGTCGCGGTTGCGCACTTCGGCGATCAGCGCGAGGTTGAAGGCAAGTATGGGCCTGCCCTGTTTGTCCACTGTCTGGAATGCGTTGGCTGGCTGGCCGGGACGGTCGTCCACGACAATGCGGAAATCACAATTGATGTTTGACGTGCGCGCTTTGCACTCACGCTCGGCCACCGGCTCGACCGAGGCGACGACCGAATTGAACTGCGCCATGGCGGAGGATGTCGGCACGGACGGCGCTCTGGACGGTTGGGCTACAGTCTGGCCAGAAGGCGCCCCGGTGGATTGCGGCGACGCGTCGCAGGCCCCGAGGGCCAGAACGCATAGAAAGGTGAGCTTTCGCATGAAATACCTCCGGGTAGTGCGGCTATTCCAAGCTTATCCATGCCAGCTACTAAGGGCCAGAGCGATTGCACGGCCTGCGCGCCGCGCTTGCAAGACATCGCCGATCACGCGAAACTGCTTCTCAATGCCGCACATATCGGAGCCAGTCCCATGTTCTCGATCGAGCACGAATTCGACGCGACCGTTGTCACCTTGGTCGATGAAGGCCCGGCCCCCTTGCAGGAAGATGTGGTGATCGAGGCGTTCGAGGAGTGCGTTGCCATCCGGCAGTTCGACGCACGCGTGGGCGAGATGCGCAGCGTAACGCTCTCGATGACGCAGCTGCGCGATCTGGGGGCGGCGCTGAACCTGCCCGAGGGCGTTTATACCCGCGCTCCGGGCACGCCGCGCCCTTGACCCCATTGCACGGTGCCCCGACATAAGACAGCATATTCCAGATCCCCGGAGCCCTATCATGCCGACCCCCACATCCTTGGCCCCTCGATTGCTGGCCTCTCGCCCCGACGTGCTGGATTTTCTGGCCACCCGCCGGTCACGCCCGGCCAAGACGCTGGGCCTGCCGGTGCCGGACAGCACCGCGCTGACGCCCCTGTTGGAAATGGCCGCGCGCAGCCCCGATCATGGCAAGCTGGAGCCTTGGCGCTTTGTTGTGCTAGAGCGAGGCGCCCTGTTGCGGCTGGCTGATGCGATCCCCGCCTATGCCGGTGATCGCGACGCCGAAACCGTGGCAAAGGCGCAACAGCAGTTCTCAGAAGCTCATCTGGCCGCCGCCGTGATCGAAGTGCAACGCCCCTCGCCCAAGATCCCAGCCATCGAGCAAACGTATTCCGCCGGGGCCGTCTGCCTTGCCATGCTGAACGCCGCACTTGCGGCGGGCTGGGGCGCGAACTGGCTGAGCGGTTGGGCAAGCCATGATCCGGCCTTTGCAAGCGGCGCGCTGGGACTGGCCTCAAACGAGCGGATCGCAGGCTTCATTCATATCGGCACCGAAACGAGCGTGCCACCCGAGCGGCCGCGCCCAGATATCACCGCGATCACCACCTGGATGGACACGTGATCCTCAGCGCCTTTGCCAAGGCGCTGGCGCAGGTGGGCGATCCGCGCTTTCGGCGGGTGGTAATCTTGGGCATCGCCCTGACGCTGGCGCTGCTCTTTGCGGTCTACGCGGTGGTCCTGCTGGCGGTATCGTGGCTGACCGGCGATGTCGTGACTCTGCCGCTGGTGGGCGAGGTGCGCTGGCTGGACGATTTGCTGAGCTGGTCCAGCCTGATCGCGATGATGGTCATGTCGATCTTTCTCATGGTGCCGGTCGCGTCCGCCATTACCGGACTATTCCTCGACGATGTCGCGGCGGCGGTCGAGGCGCGGCATTACCCAGACTTGCCCCCCATCCCCCGGATGCCCTGGATGGAGACGATCCGCGACACCCTCAGGTTCCTGGGTGTGCTGATCGGGGCGAACCTCTTGGCGATGATCCTCTATATCGCGCTGCCCTTCGGGTCGTTCGCGATCTTCTGGGGCCTCAACGGCTACCTGCTGGGGCGCGAGTATTTTCAGATGGCGGCGATGCGGCGTCTGGGCCGGGCCGGTGCGCAGGAGTTGCGGCGCCGGCACTGGCTGCGCGTCTGGGGGGCGGGTGTGCTGATGACGGTACCGCTTTCGGTGCCACTGCTCAATCTGATGATCCCAGTGTTAGGCGCCGCGACCTTTACCCACCTAGTCCACGCTCTTCGACGGGACCGGGGCCGAACCGGCTAAAGAGGTCGATATCTTCCATCGAAATCACGCCGCTCAGAATCACCCATGCCAAGAGCGCCCAGATAACAAAAGCGACGGCAGTTGTGATCCACGCCTTTTTCTTGAGGTCATGCCGCTCGGGCGAACCATGATGCGTGCCGGGCACGGTGCTGCCCGCCTCGCCTTGGGTTTGCAGGCGAATCGGAATGGCGACGAAGAACGTCATGAACCAGATGACCGCATAGAGAACCAAACCAGAGACAGGGCCCATCAGACTTCCTCCAGCTCAATAAGGCATCCGTTGAAATCCTTGGGATGCAGGAAAATGACCGGCTTGCCATGCGCGCCGATTTTCGGCGTGCCGTTGCCCAACACGCGAGCGCCGGACGCGGTCAGTTTTTCCGCAGCCGCCGCAATGTCATCGACCTCATAGCAGATGTGATGAATGCCGCCTGACGGATTCTTGTCCAGAAAGCCGCGAATCGGACTGTCCGCACCCAGCGGGTGCAAAAGCTCGATCTTGGTGTTCGGCAATTCGATAAAGACAACAGTTACGCCGTGATCCGGCTCATCCTGAGGCGCGCCGACATTGGCGCCCAGCGCGCCTGAATATTGCGTGATGGCGGCAGGTAAATCCGGCACGGCGATGGCGACGTGATTGAGGCGTCCGATCATGGCTAGTCCCTTCGTGCTATGGCCAGTATGGCCGGTTGCAACCTTATGCGGCGCACGGCGCGCCAAGGCAAGCGAACGCGGCGCCGCACGGACCCGGCGCTGGGTGCTGGCCAGGCAGGCACCCAGCGCGCGCTGCCGACATTTCGCCTCAGGCGTTAACCCTGCGTTAGCCAACTCTGCGTAACGCTGGTGCAACGGATGCTGCCAACAGGAGAGATGATCATGGACGATCTGCCCGGACTGCCCCCCATCGCCAGCCCCACCGCCGCACGCCCACTACTGGGCATGACCGTGCTGGTCGTCGAAGACAGCCTTTATGCCTGCGACGCGATGCGGCTGATGTGCCTGCATTCAGGCGCGCGGATCCGGCGCGCTGATTGTCTGCGCTCTGCCCGGCGGCACCTGCAAGTTTATCGCCCATCTGTAGTTATCATCGATCTGGGTCTGCCGGATGGGTCCGGACTGGACCTGATCGAGGAGTTGTGCAGCACGGCTCCGCGCGTGACCAGCATTCTCGGTGCCAGTGGCATGGACGGCAGCGAAGCGGGTGCGATGGCCGCAGGGGCCGACGGCTTTATCGCCAAGCCGCTGACAAACCTAGGTGTTTTTCAGCAAACCATCCTCGCCACCCTGCCCGGAGACCGCCAGCCCAACGGCCCCCGCGTGCTACGCAACGAAAATGTGCGCCCCGACCCATTGGCCTACCGCGACGACATGGTGCATGTGTCGAACTTGCTGGACGAACATTCGGACGGCCCAGCCTTGGATTATATCGCGCAGTTTCTGGGCGACGTGGCCCGCTCTGCCGATGATGCTCAGCTTGCACAGGCGGCCGATGGCCTGTATGCGCGGCGGCGCGGCGGCGCGGCGGCGCGGCCCTCAACTCGCATCTGGCACTAGTCGCCGGGCTGGTGCAGGAGCGGCTGACCAGCCGGTTGGCGATGTGACGCCGAGCCTGCACGCGACCTGATGTAATAGGCCGCGCGGCGCACTATATTTGACCCAAATAGGTACTGAACATCGCGATTCCTGAGTGGGCCGGGAGATCGCGCCATGCCATTCAACACCAGGCAGGCCGAGGTCCGCTTCGGCTGCGGGCTAGCGCCCGGCATTGCGCCGCCCACCTCAGCAAAGGCCATGATAGATCGCCTTTCCGGACCTGAAGCCACAGCCGCGGCCTTTCCCATCGCGCAGACGGCAGACTATCTGGCCGTAATGCAAGACGGGCAATCGGCCCGCAAGGCACGGCGCAAAGCCCGCGACAATGCCGCCGCAAAAACCGCGCGCACAGCATACTGCAGATTGGTACGCAACACGCGCGCCGACGCTGCAGGCTGGGCCGGCCAGATGCTGCTGCGGCGCGCCACGACGCAAGATGCGATGCGCGAACGGCTGACCGCCTTCTGGGCCGATCATTTCACGGCGCGGGACAGTAGCTTTGTCTGGCCAGCCGCGCATCTGCCCTATGTCGAGACTGCGATTCGCCCACATGTTGCGGGCCGGTTCACGGATATGCTACGCGCCGCCGCGACACAGCCTTTGATGCTGCATTATCTGGACCAGTCCACCTCGGTCGGCCCGAACCGCGCGCGCGCTCAAGAACGGACGCGGCGGCATCAACGAGAATTTCGCAAGAGAGATGCTGGAGTTGCACACGCTGGGCGCGGGCGGACCCTATACCCAAAACGACGTGCAGGCGCTGGCCCGTTTGCTGACCGGGCTGAGCTACGACCTGAAAAAGGGCTTCACCTACCGCCACCCAATGGCCGAGCCAGGGCCACATGTCCTGCTGGGCCGCACCTTGGGCGGTGGCAAGCCAAAGCTAGGCCATATTCACACCACTCTGAACATGCTGGCCGCGCAACCGGCGACGGCCATGCATCTGGCGCAAAAGATGGCAGTGCATTTTGTAAGCGACACGCCGGATGAGGGGCTGACTTCCGCGATGCGCGACGCCTATCTAAGTAGCGATGGCGATCTGGCCGCCATGACGCGCGCGATGCTGGACCATCCCGCCGCATGGGCCGCGCCCCGCCGCAACGTCCAACCACCGCTGGATTTCATTGGCTCCGCCCTGCGCGCGTTGGGTTTGGTCTCACAGCACGTACCAACCGCCGATGCCAAGCAGATGGTCCGGCTCTTCTTCGCGCCGCTGGAGCTGATGGGCCAACCGCCCGGCGCGCCCCCCGGCACCGATGGCTGGCCTGAGGCGGATGAGGATTGGATCACGCCCCAACGCCGTGCCGTGCGGCTGGGATGGGCGATGACTGTGCCATTTCAGCTGCGCCGGACTTTGCCCGATCCTCAAGATTTTAAGCGCGCCGCGCTTGGCGCGTCCCTCCCGAGCAGGTACTGAGTGCAGCCGCCCGCGCCGAGACACGCGCCGAGGGAATTGGACTAGTCCTTGCCTCCCCTACTTTTCAAAGGGTCTGACGCTATGTCCAGCCTGACACGCCGCCACTTTCTGATACGATCCGCTGCACTGGGTTGCTCTCTCGCCGCCTCGCCATTGGTCACGCTACTCACGCTGGCCGCCGCGCCCGGGGATGCGCGGCTGGTCGTAATCGTCCTGCGCGGCGCAATGGACGGGCTGGATACCGTGGCGCCGCTGGGCGACCCCCATTTCGCCGCGCTAAGGCCGGATACGCTGGCCAACCCACTTGAAAGTTTTTACTGCCTGCACCCCGCGCGGGCGCCACTCAGGCCACTCTGGGCCAAGGGAGAGCTGGGCTTTGCCCATGCCGTATCCACCCCCTACCGCGACAAGCGCAGCCATTTCGACGGGCAGGATCTACTTAAGGCCGGGACAAGCGTGAACGCGATGGGCCAGCTACGGGATGGCTGGTTGAACCGCCTGCTGGCCCAGATGCATGGCGCCACGGCGCAAACGGGCTGTGCGGTGGGGCGCGGTGACATACTGCTGATGTAGGGGACGGACCCCGTGGCCAACTGGTCGCCCGATGCAGCCCTTTTACTGAGCCCGCAGGCCGAGCGACTGCTAGAAGAGATCATGCACGACGATCTGCTGCTACGCGACGCGGCGGCAGAGGCGCTGGAGCTGTCACACGGCGGCGCGGCTGAGGAAGAGGCGGGGGGCTGAACGGATCAGGCGGGACAGATCATGGCACGGCTGGCGCGATGGTGTTCGCGGGCGGTGCGCTGCACGGTGGGCGCGTGATCGCCGACTGGCCCGGGCTGGCCGAGGCAGACCTCTACCAGCGGCGAGACCTGCGGCCAACGCGCGATCTACGGGCGCATCTGGCCTCGATCCTGCGCGGGCTTTACGGCACCGATATCACCACGTTGGAACGAGACGTGTTTCCAGGCCACGACATGGGGCCTGATCCGCGTCTGACGCTTTAGAAATCGCTTTCACCCTCCGCTGTGCCGCCTATGGTGGGCAAAAATAACGAGGCCCATCAGAATATGACCGATCCACGCCTGCGCGGCCCCATCGTAGAGGGCTGGGCGCCGCCGCCTGTGCCTGCCGCCATGACACTGCAGGGCCGCCACGTCCGGTTGGAGCCACTGAACGCCGAACTTCATGCCGCGCTGCTTTATGTTGCGTTCGACGGCCATGATGCCGTGTGGGATTACATGCCAGCCGGGCCTTTTGCCTCCTCGGCGCAGTTTCACCGCTGGATGCGCGAGATGACGGCCGCGCCCGATTTCGTCTTTCTCGCCATCTACGACGTCGCGCGCGAGGCATATGGCGGCTTTGCGTCGTTCTCGCGCATTCAACCTGCGGCTGGCTCGATCGAAGTTGGCTATATCGCGATGGCCCCGCAGTTGCAGCGCACCATTGCTGCAACCGAGGCGATGTACCTGATGATGAAGTGGGCGTTTCAGGCCAGGTATCGCCGTTATGAGTGGAAATGCGACGCGCTAAACCTGCCCTCCCGCCGCGCGGCGCAGCGGCTGGGACTGAGCTATGAGGGTATTTTCCGACAGGCCACCGTGGTCAAGGGACGCAACCGCGACACCGCATGGCTAGCCGCAATCGACACCGAATGGCCCGCGCTAGACGAGGCGTTCAGGCTGTGGCTGGACCCATCAAATTTCGACAAGGACGGCCATCAGGCCTCATCACTTAGTGATCTGACACGGCTGGTGCGGGCGGCAAACGATCCGGCGCTGGAGCGTTGATGCAGAAAGGGCTGGGGATTTGCCCCCCGCCCGTTAACTTTTACAGATATTGACGGGTCATTCCTGCGGGATAATCCGCAAGCCAAGCTCCATTAGCTGATCGGACGCGGGCGCACTGGGGGCGTTCATCATCAGATCCTCGGCGCGCTGGTTCATCGGGAACATGATAACTTCGCGGATATTCGCCTCATCCGCCAGCAGCATCACGATGCGGTCGATGCCCGCCGCGCAGCCACCGTGGGGCGGCGCGCCGTATTGGAATGCCTGCACCAGCCCGCCGAAGCGGCTGTGCACCTCGGCTTCGTCATAGCCTGCCAGTTCGAACGCGGCGATCATGATCTCAAGACGGTGATTCCTAATCGCGCCCGAGATCAGCTCGTAGCCGTTACACGCCAGGTCATACTGATATCCCAAAACTTTCAGCGGATCGCCTTGCAGCGCCTCAAGCCCCCCTTGCGGCATCGAAAAGGGATTGTGGGAGAAGTCGATCTTGCCCGTCTCCTCGTCAGCCTCATACATCGGAAAGTCGACAATCCACGCAAAGGCGAAGCGGTTTTGGTCCGTCAGCTTTAGCTCATTACCGATCTCGACACGCGCCTTGCCTGCGACACGCTCAAACGCGGAGGGCTTGCCACCGAGGAAGAACGCGGCGTCGCCGACGCCCAGATCCAGCTGCTGGCGGATCGCTTCGGTGCGCTCAGGGCCGATATTCTTGGCGAGGGGGCCCGCGGCCTCCATCCCATCGTCACCGTTGCGCCAGAAGATGTACCCCATCCCAGGCAAGCCTTCCTTCTGGGCAAATGCATTCATCCGGTCGCAGAACTTGCGGCTGCCGCCACTAGGCGCGGGGATGGCGCGGATTTGCACGCCCTCCTGCTCCAATAGCTTGGAAAATATTGCGAAACCGGAGCCGGCGAAATGCTCGGACACCACCTGCATCCTGATTGGATTGCGCAGGTCGGGCTTGTCGGTGCCATACCAAAGCGCGGAATCAGCATAGCTGATTTGCTCCCACTCGGTGTCAACCACACGGCCGCCGCCGAACTCCTCAAAAATGCCCTGAACGACGGGCTGGATCGTGTCAAAGACGTCCTGCTGCTCAACAAAGCTCATTTCGAGGTCGAGCTGATAGAAATCAGTGGGCGAGCGGTCGGCGCGGGGATCCTCGTCGCGGAAACACGGTGCAATCTGGAAGTATTTGTCGAAGCCCGATACCATAATCAGCTGTTTGAACAACTGCGGCGCTTGGGGAAGCGCATAAAATCTTCCGGGGTGCAGACGAGAGGGCACCAGAAAATCGCGCGCGCCCTCAGGCGACGACGCGGTGATGATAGGTGTTTGATATTCGCGGAATTTGCGGTCCCACATGCGGCGGCGCATGGAGGCAACAACGTCGCTGCGCAGGATCATATTGCGCTGCATCACATCACGACGCAGGTCCAGATAGCGGTGCTTGAGCCGGGTTTCCTCAGGATATTCCTGATCGCCGAATACCAACAGCGGCAGTTCCTTGGACGCGCCCAGCACCTCGATATCACGGATGAACACCTCGACCTCGCCGGTCGGCAGCTTGTGGTTTACCAAGGACGCATCGCGTGCCTTGACCTCGCCATCGATGCGGATGCACCACTCGCTGCGCACAGCGTCAACGGCGGCAAAAGCAGCGCTGTCCGGATCGCAGATCAACTGAGTCATGCCGTAGTGATCACGCAGATCGACGAACAAAATACCGCCGTGATCGCGGATGCGGTGAACCCAGCCTGAGAGGCGCACAGTGTCGCCCACGTCTGATTTGGTCAGGTCTGCGCATGTGTGGCTGCGATAGGCGTGCATTGGAAAAATCCCCTCTGGCGGCCCGTGGGCGGGCTTATCTTGCTTGGCGTCGATACACATGGCCGGGGCGGCAAAGTCAAGGGGCGCGCCCGCGTGTCAGGGCGCGGAAATGCTCAGGCACACGCAGCAGCGCAAATATGGGATGACGCTGCCGAAACCCAGCTAAGTACTAGCGCGCTCAGGCATGCGCGCTCAGGCATGCGCGCTCCAAGGTAAGTGCAGCGCGCGGCGCCAACAGCGCATCGAAGCTGCTATATAAGAAGCGAGACCCTACCAACGTTTTTCAACACATCTGGTCTGTCACGGCCGCCTGAACGTGATTTATTCGGACAGTGCGGACCACCACTACGGCGGCATCTGTCTCGGCCCGCTACATCGTCATCACGCTGCGCTATCAGGGCCGCTGCACCACACAGTTCAATCCCACGCGCCAGTCACAGTCCAATGTGGCACATCATTATGACCTGTCGGGCGCGCGCTA
>Ga0307966_1000333_pt1 | contig 38806 bp, 32 predicted proteins | sample OrgLakmetagen646_FD_203141 | JGI IMG/M metagenome (GOLD analysis project Ga0307966, IMG submission 203141) | Saline water microbial communities from Organic Lake, Antarctica - #646 | ecosystem: Environmental > Aquatic > Non-marine Saline and Alkaline > Saline | place: Antarctica: Organic Lake... | reverse complement strand
CTAGTGTTCGGCACCTGACAGAAGATTCCCATCGGCAACGTAATGTGCCATATTTGGGGCATGAGACGCGATGACATCTGCCTTTACCTTGGCCCCGCCGACCGTGCTGAGCTTCAAGCCCTGATCAGCAACCGCAACACTGCGCGAAAGCTTGTCTGGCGGGCCGAGATCGTGCTGGCGACGGCGGATAGTCATGGCACCTTTGAGGTCATGCGGCGCGCCGGCACGTCGAAGCCCAACGTCTGGCGCTGGCAGGAGCGGTATCTCGATGAGGGCGTGGCAGGCCTCAAGCCCGACAAGACAAGGCCCTCGCGTGTACCGCCTATGCCTATGGAAACAAGGCTGAAGGTGATCGCCAAGACGGTGCAGGAGACGCCGCCCAATGCCACGCACTGGAGCCGTGCCCTGATGGCTGAAGCCATGGGCATCTCGCCGTCGAGTGTGGGGCGCATTTGGGCCGAGGCCGGTCTCAAGCCGCATACCACCAAGGCGTTCAAGGTCTCGAACGACCCGATGTTCGAGGAGAAGGTCACCGAGATTGTTGGGCTTTACCTCGACCCGCCGGACCGGGCGGTCGTGCTGTGCGTCGATGAGAAGTCCCAGATCCAGGCGCTCGACCGCACCCAGCCGGGGCTGCCGCTCAAGAAGGGCCGGGCCGCGACCATGACCCACGACTACAAGCGCCATGGCACGACCACGCTGTTCGCCGCGCTCGATGTGAGGACGGGCGAGGTCATCGGCGACTGCATGCCGCGTCACCGTGCCACCGAGTTCCTGAAGTTCCTGCGCAACATCGACAAGGCCGTGCCTGCACACCGCGATGTGCATCTGGTGCTCGATAACTACGCCACCCACAAGACGCCCGACGTGCAAGCCTGGCTAGTTAAGCACCCGCGCTTCAAACTGCACTTCACGCCCACCAGCGTCTCGTGGCTGAACCTCGTGGAGCGCTTCTTTGCCGAGATTACAAACAGGCGCATCCGGCGCGGCAGTTATTCCAGCGTCGATGATCTGGAGGCCGCGATCTACGACTATCTGGCGCGACACAATGCGAAGCCAAAGCCCTTCAAGTGGACCAAAACAGCCGAGGATATCCTCACCCGGGAACGCCGCGCGCTGAACAAACTCGATGAAATTCGCGGAAACAGGTAAGAAGTGTCAGACTCGGAACACTAGGCACTGAAGGGGCCTGCCGTTGCGTCAAGCGTCGACCCTACCGGCAGCCGCATCCAGTCCCATCGGCCAAGGCTGTCCGTGCCGTCGGAAAACGTGCCATCGATCACGAAAAGCTCGCTCCGCCCTCGGCATCAAGGGTGCACGCCGCGTCGGGGCCCCAGCGTTTCATGACCACCCGTTCGCGCGGACCCTCGTAAAGCTGCAACGTCGCGACCCCCGGTGCCCTGCGCTGGCGCATTTTCTCAACCACTTAGGCGCCTCGCGGTTCGCGTTGAAACCAAGCGCCATCGTCACCTAATCAGCCACGCAACGGGGCGGGGCATGTGCGGCCATGGGCATGCGCGGGTTTTTTCGGAACTGGGATGCCTGCCGGTGTCCGCGATGACCCATATTCCCACAGCCCGAGAGATTCTTGACGAAGATGGTGCATGGATCTCGGACGCCGCCAAATGGGACGGCTATGCTCGCGCACCCTCGGGCAAATGACATGGTGGGCCGAGGCCGCGCAGCATCAGCGCGACAAGTGCGACACCGCCGCAACAGGTGCCTTCGACCGCAACCGGTCGCAACAGCGCCGCGCACAAGCCAGACCTGATGGTGCAAATGCAGATCAAAGCGCGACCGCTCTCAGAATGTCATCTCGCGCTCCACCGACATCCTCGGTCTCGTAGGTCACCACGCCCCCCGACACCACCGTCACACGATCAGCGAGGCCGACCGCGAAGTCGAAATATTGCTCCACCAGCACAACCGCGATCTCGCCTTCCGACCGCAGGGTTTCGATTACGCGTCCGATGTCCTTGATGATCGACGGCTGGATGCCTTCGGTCGGCTCGTCCAGCAGCAAGACCTTGGGCCGCGTGATCAGCGCACGCGCAATCGCAAGCTGCTGCTGCTGGCCTCCTGACAGATCGCCACCGCGTCGGTTGCGCATTTGGTCGAGGATCGGAAAGAGATCGAAGATCCGGTCGGGCACCGTGCGCTCTTCGCGGGCCAGACAGGAAAACCCGGTGCGCAGGTTGTCGGCCACCGTCATCAGGGGAAACACCTCGCGCCCTTGCGGGACATAGGCGATCCCGGCCTTGGCGGCTTGCACGGCACTGGGATGGTTCAGGTCGCGGCCATCCAGCCGGATCGTGCCACCCCTGTAGGGGTGCCGCCCGGCGATGGCGTTCATCAGCGACGTCTTGCCCACGCCATTCACGCCCATGACGGCGGTGACTTCGCCCGCCTTGGCGATCAGGTTCATCCCATGCAGGACCTCGCTTTGACCATAGCGCAGGGTCAGGTCAGTTACCTCAAGCATCACTCAGCGCCCCAGATAGACATCGATCACATCCTTGTTCTGCGTCACGTGGTCCAGCGACCCTTCAGCCAGCACGCTGCCTTCGTGCAGAACGGTGACCTTGCAGTTCAGCCGCCGGACGAAAGCCATGTCATGCTCGACCACCACCACGGCATGTTTCTCTGCAAGCCGTTTCAGCAGGTCCGTCGTATGTTCCCGCTCTGCTGTGGTCATGCCGGCGGCGGGTTCGTCGACCAGCAGCAGGCGCGGTTCCTGCGCCAGCAACATCCCGATTTCCAGCCATTGCTTCTGGCCGTGGCTCAGCTCTCCGGCGGGCCGGGCAAGGTGGTCCTCCAACCCGATCTCGGTGGCAAGTTCCCTGATCCGTGCCATCCGCTGGCCGCGCCCGAACAGCACCGCAAAGGGGGTGCGATTGTCCTTGAGCGCCATGGCCAGATTTTCAGTCACAGTCTGCGCTTCGAACACCGTGGGCTTCTGAAACTTCCGTCCGATCCCGGCTTGTGCAATCGCGCTTTCACTACGGCCCACCAGATTTTCGTTCTTCTCACCCCAGATGACGCGCCCGCTGTCAGGCCGCGTCTTGCCTGTCACAATATCCATGAAGGTCGTCTTGCCCGCTCCGTTCGGCCCTATGACGGCACGCAGTTCAGGTTCTTCGATGGCGAAGGATAGATTGTTGATGGCCCGAAACCCGTCGAACGTGACCGAGATGCCATCCACCTCCAGTATCCTCATTGCGCCGTCTCCTCGGACCGTTTCGACACTTGGTCTGGGCCGAAGTCGCCTGTGCGGTCGACCGGTAGGCGCCTTTGCACCAAATCGACCAATCCACCGATCCCCTTGGGCGCGAACAGTGTCACGCAGACAAAGCTGACACCCAGCAGCACCAGCCACCAGTCCGTCCATCGGATCTCGTAGTCGCCAAGGGCGATGTTGGGGGCCGCGCCACCCGTGAACCAGCTTGACAGCAATGACACGGCTGCCGCCCCGATGGCCGCTCCGTAAAGCCGTCCCCTGCCCCCGATGGCCACCCAGACGGCAAGATAGATCGACGCGATGGGCGCGATCTCTGCCGGGTTGATGATGCCTGCCTGCGGATAGTACAGCGCCCCCGCGATGCCGGTCACGGCAGCCGTCAACACAAAGGCGAACAGCTTGTAGTGCTCGACCTGATAGCCCAGAAACCGCACCCGTTGCTCGTCGTCGCGGATCGCTCGCAGCACGCTGCCCATGCGCCCCGATACAACCCACGCGAACAAGAGATACCCCGCCGCCAGTGCTGCGGCCGAGGCCCAGAAGAAGCTTAGCGACAGGGTCGATTGCGGCACATTCTCGTAGCCGGGGATATTCTGCAGGCCCGACAACCCGTTGTTGCCGCGCAAGCCACTGTCGTTCTGGAACAGGTAAAGCGCCAGAGCCAGTGTCATCGCCTGCGTCAGGATCGAGAGATAGACGCCCGTGACGCGGCTGCGAAACGCCAGCCAGCCAAAGACCAGCGCCAGCAGGCTGGGGACGATCACAACCAGTGCCAGTTGCAGAACCAGACTGTCCGCGAACATCCAGATCATCGGGAAATCGGACGATCCGACCACCCCGAAGATCTGGCTTCCGATGGCGTCGCGCACTTCCCCGTCGGTCGGCGGCAAGGGCTGTGCGGCCAGTCCGGGCGCGACCAGCATCTCGGTGCGCGCATACATCAGCCACATGCCAATCATGTAGCCGCCAAGGCCGAAAAACGCCATGTGACCCAAGGACAGGATGCCGGTGTAGCCCCAGATCACATCCATCGCGATGGCGGCAAGGCACAGGCACAGGGTCTTGCCAAGCGTCTTGACGAAAGAGGTCGAGACCATCCCCTGCCCCGCCATGATCGTCACGACGATGGCAAAGACCGCAAGCGCACCCAGAAACAGCAGGGTCGAGGGTTTGAAAACTTCGTTTCGCATGGATCAGTCCCCCGCCGCCCGGCCCTTGAGGGCGACGATGCCCCTTGGCCGGAACTGAATGAAAATGATGATGAACAGGATCATGAAGGTCTGCGCGGCCAACGTGTTCGACGGGTTGAAGCTTTCGATGGTTTTCTGAAGCATCCCGATCAGCCCCGCCCCGGCCAGCGTGCCCCAGACGTTGCCGACACCGCCGACGACGACCGTCATGAAGCTTTGCACGATATAGTTGGCGCCCATCTCGGATGTGACCTGCGCGTAAAGCCCGATGGCCACACCCGCGATCCCGGCAATGCCGGACCCCAGCGCAAAGGTCGCCATGTTGATCTTGTCGGGGTCGATCCCCATCGACGCGGCCATGCCGGGGTTCTGGGTGACCGCACGCACCTCCAGCCCCAGACGGGTTCGGTTCAGGATGAACAACAGCAGTCCGAGAAACAGCAGAGCGAGGACAAAGATGGCCACCCTGATATAGCTGACGCCGATGATCTCGTTCATGACCCATTGCCCGTCCAGCCAGCCGGGTGCTGTCAAAGGCTTCGCCTGCGTGCCAAAGATGTTCTTGGCCAGCTGTTGCAGCGCAATCGAGATGCCGAAGGTCGCCAGAAGCGTCTCGAGCGGGCGATGGTAAAGATACCGGATCACCAGACGTTCCATTGCCACGCCAGCCCCTGCCGTCACGACAAAGGCGAGCGGCAGCGCAATAATCAGCGACAGGGTGTAATCCGGCACAAACTGCTGCACGACGTAGCCGGTGTAGGCACCCATCATGATGAACTCGCCGTGAGCCATGTTGATGACACCCATGACGCCAAAGGTGATGGCCAGCCCGATTGCGGCCAGAAAGTAGATCGAGGCCAGCGATACGGCGTCGATGGCCAGATCAGCACCCTTGCTGGCCGCAACCCGCCGGTCGATGCCAGCAAGCGTCTGTTCTGCGGCCTCCGTGATCGCGGGGTCGTCTTCGTCATAGACAACCGCGATCGTATGAGACGAGAGGGCAGCGTCGATTTCCGTGTCGGTGATAAAGGGCGGAACGGTCCCTTCGGCAGCCAGAGCGACATAGGCAACGCGACGTTCGGCAACTGTATCGAGATCCGACACTGCCCATCCACCCACAGTGCCGTCAGCGATATTGGCGATCAACGCGTCGCGGATGTCACTGTCGGACACGCGAGGCAGTGCAAATCCAGCGTCGACAAGACGCGCATAGGCGTCAGCACGGGTCAGATCGCTTCCGGCACGCAGCACACTTGCGACATTCCCGTCAGGTTCGCCTTGGGCGACAACCTCGGTCGTGGACAGGATTTGCGCCAGCGCAGCCCGCGAAATGGGCGCAATGCTGCCGCCAAGGTTTCGGATCGCTTCGATGCGATCCTCGGGCGTGTCGCCGAAACGGGCAGCCAGAATATTGCGCAAGCGCTCTTTTTCGGCGCGTATCCCCGCATCAGGTTCATCCGTGATCGACGCTTCGAGGGGTCCGATCTGGTCCGCATCGGGGGATCGCGCGATCGATGACAGTGCGCTGCGACGCACCGCAGGGTCGGGATCGGCAAGTTGAAACCGGACCAGCGCCGCACCCAGCTCACGACGCACGCCACCATTGGGGCGCACCTCGGTCAGGCTGGCCGTCGGCGCGGTCATCGCAACCTCGCCGCTGTGGAGATCGATCAGCTCTTGTGTGCCGTCTTCACTCGGCCCTGCCCGGTAGAACAAGCCGTCATCCTGATTGCGCACGATCTGGCGGTCCTGCCAATAACCCAGAAACGCAGGTGCGGTCGGCAAGCCAGCGGCCAGAAGGTCGTCGATGACGACGCCGACAGTCTGCCGTCCGGGGCTTTCGACCTCATCCGCATGCAGTTGCAAAATGGTCTGTAGATCCTGCGCAGCGGCCATGACCGGCGACAGCACACAACAAAGAAAGGCGATCAAGAAGGCGCGCATCAGGAAATCCTATGAATGAAGGGCGCGACCGTGCCGCGCCCTTCCCGTCCAAGTCAGTAGTTCGAGGTCAGCTGCACGCAGGTCTCGGTCTCGGTGTTGTACATGCCGCAACCCAGATCTTTCCAATCCGACACCAGAACAGCCGATTCAGGCAGGAAATCCGTCCAGGCGTCGCCCGCGACGGGATCCGTCTGGCTGATGATGTCAAACTGGCCGTCGCCGCGGATTTCACCGATCAGCACCGGCTTGGACAGGTGATGATCGACACCCATCACGGCGGTTCCGCCGGTCAGGTTCGGGACTTCCTGCCCCCACATCGCTTCGCGCACCGCGTCAACGTCGGTGGTGCCCGCCTGCTCGACTGCGCTGACCCACATGTTGAAGCCGATATAATGCGCCTCCATCGGGTCGTTGGTCACGCGGTTCTCGTCACCGATGAACTCATGCCATGCAGCAATGAATTCGGCATTGGCAGGGGTATCTGCGGACATGAAGTAGTTCCACGCCGCGAGGTGCCCTTGCAGGTTCGACGTGTCGAGACCCGAAAGCTCTTCCTCGCCGACCGAAAAGGCGACGACTGGAATATCGTCGGCGCTGACACCCTGTGCGGCAAGCTCTTTGTAGAAGCCCACGTTCGCGTCGCCGTTGATCGTCGAGATCACACCGACCTGCGATCCATCGGACCCCAGTTCGATCACGTCGGACACGATCGTCGCCCAGTCTGCATGGCTGAAGGGCGTGTAGTTCACGAAGATGTCGTCCTCGGCGATGCCGTTGTCCTGCAGGTAGCTTTCCAAAATGTTGTTCGTGGTGCGTGGGTAAACATAGTCAGTTCCCAGCAGCGCGAATTTCTCGACGCCCAGTTCCTCAAGGAAGTAGTTCACGGCGGGGATTGCCTGCTGGTTCGGGGCGGCACCGGTGTAAAAGACGTTCTGCGAGGATTCCTCGCCTTCGTATTGCACCGGGTAGAACAGCAGACCGTTCAGTTCCTCGATCACCGGCAGCACGGCCTTGCGGCTGACGGATGTCCAGTTGCCGAAGATCACGTCGACCTCCTGCTGCGTCAGCAGCTCGCGGGCCTTTTCTGCGTAAAGCGGCCAGTCGGACGCTGGGTCAACGACCACCGCCTCGATATCGCAGCCCAGCACGCCACCGGCGGCGTTTTGCTGGTCGACCAGCATCAACATAACGTCTTTCAGTGTCGTCTCGGAAATCGCCATCGTTCCAGACAGCGAGTGAAGAACGCCGACCTGGACCGGGCAGGATACCTCCTGTGCGGCCAGTGGCGCTGCGGCAAGGATAAGGGCGGAAGAGAGAAGAGATGAGCGAAGTTTCATGGCAGTCCTTTCCCGGACGGCGCAGGGGCGGCTTCGGCTCGACAATTGCGAAACGCGCTTCATATAGACCCCCACGCAATCAGTGTTGCGAGTGCGGTGGTGCATCAGGTTCTCAGGCCCGCATCACCGCGCGATTGACCCCGCGTCAACGGATGTCGCGCCATCATCAGCAGAGCGATGTGGGAAGGGGGAGGTGCGTCGCACTGAAAACGGCGGCATTGTGCGCCGCCGCCGAAAAATTAGGCGTAAAAAATCTATAGGCTCAATAATAGGGCGGACTCGCCCGCAATTTGTTAACGGTTGAGTGACTCTGTGTCACTCGGTCCTGACCCAGATCAGCTTGCCGCTACCATCAGACCTTCCGCCTTCACCCGCTCCAGCGTCTCGTCCAGAGACCGGCGGGCGCGGAGGATCAGTTCGTCCACTTCGCCTTCGGTGATGACCAGCGGCGGCGAGATGACCATACGGTCGCCCACGTGGCGCATGATCAGGTTGTTGGCAAAGCTCCGTTCGCGGCAAATATAGCCGACGGTGCCCGCGTCCGCTGCGAATTTCGCGCGGCTTTCCTTGTGCGGCGTCAGCGCAAGCGACCCCATCAAACCGACCATGCTCGCCTCGCCCACAAGCGGATGATCCGCCAGACTGTCCCACTGCTTTTTCAGGTAGGGCGCAATTACCGTCCCCGCCCGTTCGACGATGCCTTCCTCGTCCAGCAGGCGCAGGTTTTCCAGCGCGACGGCGCATCCGACCGGATGCCCTGAATAGGTATAACCGTGATTGAAATCACCGATGTCGTTGACCACATCCGCGATCCGGTCCGACACGATCGAGGCCCCCAGCGGCACGTAACCGGACGTGATGCCCTTCGCGACGGTCATGATGTCGGGCTTGAGACCCATCGTCTCGCTGCCGAACCACTTGCCGGTGCGCCCGAACCCGCAGATAACCTCGTCTGCGATCAACAGAATATCGCGTTCATCGCAGATGCGCTGCAGTTCCGGCCAGTAACTGTCCGGCGGGACGATCACGCCCCCTGCCCCCTGCACAGGCTCTGCAATGAAGGCCGCGACACGGTCCTCGCCCAGTTCGTCGATCTTGGCTTCCAGTTCGCGGGCGCGGGCGATGCCGAATTCCTCGCGGCTCATATCGCCGCCCTCGTTCCACCAGTCGGGCTGGTTGATATGGGCAATGTCGGGGATCGGCAGACCCCCCTGACTGTGCATGCCTTTCATGCCACCCAGCGACGCAGCCCCCATGGTCGAGCCGTGATAGCCGTTCCAGCGACCGATGATGACGGACTTTTCAGGCTTGCCCATCGCCGCCCAATAGTGCCGCACCATGCGGATATTGGTGTCGTTGCCGTCCGACCCCGAGCCGTTGAAGAATACCTGATTCAGGTCACCGGGGGCCAGCTGCGCAAGCTTTTCCGCCAGCATGATCGCGGGCACGTGGCTGGTCTGGAAAAAGGTGTTGTAGAACGGAAGCTGCCGCATCTGGCGCGCGGCGGCCTGCACCAGTTCCTCGCGGCCATAGCCGATGTTGACGCACCACAGACCCGCCATCGCATCCAGCAATTGCACGCCTTCGCTGTCAGTCAGCCAGATGCCCTTCGCATCGGTGATGATCCGCGCGCCTTTCTTGCCCAGCTCGGAGCCATGGGTGAAGGGATGCATGTGGTGGGCAGCGTCGAGATGTTGCAACTCGGCTGTAGGGCGGTGGTTCTGAAGCATGACGAGTCTTTCGAATTTGTCCGGATTGCCGGTTTTGGCGTATGATCTGCCCATGCACTGGCGGAGTAAAGCCCCTGCCACGCACCTGTGCATCCCCGCAGGGTCAGGATTGGTGAAAGCCCCTTGGCCCTGCCTTGCGAATGGCTATGAAGGGGCCACACTGCAGGAAGGCCGATCCCATAAGCACCGCCCCCCAAGCCGCCCAGTCGGCCCGTGATCTGACCACCGGCCTGATCCCGACGACGATGCTGCTGTTCGCCTTGCCGACGCTGGCAAGTTCGGTGCTGCAATCGCTGAACGGGTCGATCAACGCGGTCTGGGTCGGGCGGTTCCTGGGCGAAGACGCGCTGGCCGCGACCACCAACGGCAACATAACGATGTTCATGCTGGTCAGCTTTGTCTTTGGCTTCGGCATGGCCGCGACAATCATGATCGGGCAGGCCAAGGGCCGCCGCGAACCAATGCAGGTCAAGCGCGTGGCAGGCACGGCGATGGGCGTGATGATCCCCATCGGCTTTGCCATCGCGCTGACCGGCTGGGTCTTTACCCCTCAGATCCTGTCGCTTCTGGGCACGCCGGGCAATGCCGCCGATCTGGCCGAGACCTATCTGCGCGTCATCTTCGTGGCCATGCCCGCGACACTGACCTTTACCCTGCTGATGATGGCGCTGCGCGGCACCGGTGACGCCCTGACGCCGATGTATTTCATGGGGCTTTCGGCGCTTCTGGATGTCGGGCTTAATCCAGTCCTGATCCTCGGGCTGGGGCCCGCGCCCGAACTGGGCATTTTCGGATCGGCGCTGGCGACCGTCTTTGCCAACACGGTCGCCCTGATCGGGCTTGTCTTGACCCTCTACTGGCGCAATTCCGCGCTTGCCCTGCGCGGACCCGAACTGCGCTTCCTGCGACCCGACAAGGCCATCGTCAAGGCGATGGTGACCAAGGGTCTGCCCATGGGCTTGCAGATGATCGTCATCTCGACCGCCACCATCGCCATGCTGGGGCTGATCAACCGCGAAGGCGTGGCAACCGCCGCCGCCTTCGGCGCGACCCAGCAGATCTGGACCTACGTCCAGATGCCAGCAATGGCGCTGGGGGCCGCAGCCAGCGCGATGGTGGCCCAAAATATCGGCGCAAACAGATGGGACCGTGTCAGCCGCATCACGCTTTGGGGGTTGGGGTTCAACATCCTGCTGACCGGAACGCTTGTCGCGCTTGTCATCCTCTTTGACCGCTATGCGTTGATCCTGTTTCTGGGGGAAGAAAGTCAGGGCCTTGAAATCGGACGCCGGATCGCGCTGATCGCCAGCTGGGGCTACGTGTTTTTCGGCATCGCCATGGTGCTTTTCGGCACGATGCGGGCGAATGGCTACGTAATCGGGCCGCTTCTGGTGATGGTGATCTCGATGTATCCCGTGCGGCTTGGCATCGCAGCGGGGCTGAGGCCATGGTTGGGTGCCGATGCCCTTTGGTGGTCGTTCCCCATCGGCATGATGGCCACGGCTTTGATGGCAGGCGCGCTCTACCTGCACGGCGGGTGGCGCAAATCCAGCGCCCTGCCCCCGTCCGAAGCAGAACAGCGCACCCCGCATACGCCGGACGCAGGCGGCACAACACCCGAAGGCCGCAACGCGGCACCGGCAACCGCATGGCGCGACCACCCGGCAGAGTGATTGGTCTTGTCAGTGCAAACGTTTACGCTGCCCGCACCAGACAATGAGGACACCCATGACCCAAGACTCACCCAAGGCTGCCGACCTGACGCTGGAAGAACAGGTCAGACTGCTGTCCGGTCAGGATTTCTGGTCCGTGGCCCCCCTGCCCCGCCATGACATCGGGTCACTTCGCGTCACCGATGGCCCAAACGGCGCGCGCGGCGGCGGGTCGCTGACCGGCGGCGTCAAATCGTCGGCCTTTCCTGTGGGCATCGCACTGGGCGCCACGTGGAACCCAGCCCTTTTGCGCGAAATCGGCGCGGGCCTCGCGCAAGAGGTCAAGGACAAAAGCGCCCATGTCCTGCTTGCCCCCACCGTGAACCTGCACCGGGGTCCGCTGAACGGACGTAACTTCGAATGTTATGCCGAAGACCCTCATCTGACAGCCGAGCTGGCCGTGGCCTACATCCACGGTCTGCAAGAGAACGGCATCGCCGCCACGATCAAGCACTTCGTCGGCAACGAAAGCGAAATCGAACGCATGACCATGTCTTCGGATGTGGATGAACGCACCCTCCGCGAGCTTTACCTCGTCCCCTTTGAACGCGCCGTGAAGGACGCGCAGACATGGGGCGTCATGACCAGCTACAATCGCCTGAACGGCACCTACACCTCTGAAAGCGAATGGCTGCTCGAGACAGTGCTCCGAAAGGAATGGGGCTTTGACGGCGTGGTGATGAGCGACTGGTTCGGCTCTCACTCCACCGGGCCGACCGTCAACGCGGGCCTCGATCTGGAAATGCCAGGCCCCGCCCGCGACCGTGGCGATAAACTGATCGCGGCGGTAAAAGAAGGCTCTGTTCCAGCGGAAAACGTCGAGCGTGCCGCAGACAACATGCTGCGCCTGATGGCGCGAACCGGCGCGCTGCACGACCACAGCGACCGCGTGGAAGAGGCTATCGAACGCGACAGCACCCGCGCCCTGATCCGCCGTGCCGGGGCCGAGGGCATGGTCCTGCTCAAGAACGAAGGCGCCCTGCCCTTTGCGGACGACCTGCACATCGCCGTCATCGGCCCCAATGCCCGCAACGCCCGCTGCATGGGCGGGGGCTCGGCGCAGTTGAATGCGCACCGCAAGTTGTCTCCGTGGGACGGGCTGGAAGACGCCCTTGGCGCAAACCGCCTGTCCTTTGCCGCAGGCTGCGACAACCACCAGTTCGAACCCGTCCTGACCGGTGATCTGCGGGTCGACTGGTTCGACAATACCGACCTTTCGGGCGACCCCGTCCACACCGAAACCATCCCAGAGGCGAACACCTTCATCCTTGAAAACCCCGCCGCTGGAAAGGTGGACCCCAAGGTGTTTTCGCTGCGCCTGACGGGTCACTTCACAGCCAGCGAAAGCGGCACCCACCGTATCGGCCTGCACGCCGCGGGCCGTGCGCGCATATCAGTCGACGGCGACGAGACGATAAATCAATGGGATCATTGGACAAAAGGCACGACCTTCTTCGAACAAGGCTCGAACCCCGAGACAGCGGACCTGACCTTGGAGAAAGGCCAGACCACCGAGATCGTGATGGACTTCAAGTCCGGCGGTGACGAAGGATTGGGCATCCAGGCTTACTACATCGGTCTGGGCCGCCCATTGGACGACAGCGACATCACGCAGGCGGTTGAGACCGCCAAGGCCGCCGATGTGGCGCTGCTCTGCGTCGGTCGCAGCGCCGAATGGGACAGCGAAGGTGCTGACCTGCCGTCCATGACCCTGCCCGGTCGTCAAAACGAACTGATCACCGAGGTGGCGAAGGTCGCCAAACGCACCGTCGTCCTGCTGCAAACCGGAGGACCAGTCGAAATGCCCTGGGCCGATCAGGTCGATGCCATCCTGCAGGCGTGGTATCCGGGGCAAGAGGCAGGGCACGCCATCACAGACGTTCTGACCGGCAAGACCGAGCCCGCAGGCCGCCTGCCCCAAAGCTTTCCGCACAAGCTTGAGGACGCGCCGAACATCGGCCATGGCGACGATGTCTATCCCGGCAAGGACGGTCACGTCCGCTATGCCGAGGGTCTGTCGATCGGTTATCGCCACCACGATACCGGCCCTGCCCCGCTTTATCCTTTCGGCCACGGTCTGGGTTACGCCGAAATCGCCATTGTAGACACTGAAACGAGCGCCGAAGAGGCAAACGCCGAGGTGATCGTGACACTGCACAATGCCTCGGACCGGGACGGCCAACAGGTGGTACAACTCTATGTCGCCCCCGAAGATGCCCCCGTTGACCGCCCGCAAAAGGAACTGAAAGCCTTTGCCAAGGTCTCTGTCGCGGCTGGTGGCTCCGAAACCGTCGCACTGTCCCTCACCCCCCGTGATTTCGCTTGGTTCGACGTGGACCACTCCGCATGGGTCGTCTCACCGGGACGCTATGCGCTGCGGCTTGGATTGTCGGCTGACACTACGGATGTGGTCGGTCACGTGACGATCACGCAGCAACAGACGTTCGCACCGTAGCAGTGAAAGCGGGGGATCGCGGATGAACATTCTTTTGGCGGGGGCGACCGGAACCATCGGGCAAGCCGTCGCGGACACCCTGTTGAGCCAGGGTCACGACGTGCTCTGCACCGTCCGCCCCGGCTCATCACTTCGTCAGACCGGGCTCAAGACGATTGAATGCGAGCTGACGCAGCCAGGAAGCCTCAAAGCTGCGCTCCGATCCCGACCCGTCGACGCTGTGGTCTCCTGCATGGCGACGCGCAGTGGCTCTGCCGCTGATGCATGGGCGGTGGAGTACGAGGCGCAACTGAACCTCCTGAACGAGGCGGCACATGCCGGTGCGGGTCATTTCGTCCTCGTCTCGGCGATCTGCGTGCAAAAACCGGTGCTGGCCTTTCAACACGCCAAGCGAGCCTTCGAGGAAAAGCTGATGCAAGTCAGGCTAGATTGGTCAATCGTGCGGCCGACTGCCTTTTTCAAATCCCTGTCCGGTCAAGTCGCCCGTGTACAGAACGGAAAGCCCTTCCTTGTCTTCGGTGACGGTCTGCAGACATCCTGCAAGCCGATCAGCGACCGGGATCTGGCGCGCTTTATTACCTCCTGCCTGTCAAACCCTAAAAAACGAAACAAACTTCTGCCCGTTGGTGGTCCGGGACCGGCCATCACGCCGATGGATCAGGCGAACCACCTGTTCGCGCTACTGGGGCAGACACCCCGCATCCGCCACGTCCCGCTTGCCTTGATGAACGGTCTGGTCGGCACGTTCAGCTTGCTGGGGCACGTCAACCAGCGCATGCAGGACAAGGCTGAGTTTGCGCGTACCGGACGCTATTATGCGACGGAATCGATGCTTCTCTGGGACATCGAAAAAGGCTGCTACGATGCCGATGCGACACCTGAATTCGGATCAGACACCCTTTGGGACTATTACGCCAAGCTGATTGCGGGTGAGGCAAGGACAGATCTTGGTGCCCATTCGGTGTTCTGACAGTCGCTTCACATCACAAGGTCTGCCCGACCCCAGCGCCATTCGCCACGGACGCCACTATTTCCGCGCTGAGCCGGACTGTGACGCCGGATTCGAAAACCTGTTTCTTCCACACGTCGTCAGACCGCCTGGACGCGGAATTCAATATTGTGGGCCCTGAGGGATCGCCCAGTCCTGTCGCTTGGCTTTGCCGCAGGCGGACGCCGCCGCCAGCTTCTTCGGGGACAGATTGACTTTCAATCTCCTGATCAAGCGGACAGTAAGCGGCAAGGCAAAGCATGGCCATTGCGTCCCCCTCAATGCCTACCCCTGAGAGAGATTATTCCCGCGGGAATAATGGCCCACCCGGATATTCAAAAGCTCCCTGTAAAGCCCCGCCTAAACGACGTGCGACCGCCACCCTTCGATGGAAGCTTCGAGTCTGATGCCCCGTGCTTGATACCGACATACAGTCGACCGAGTGAACTCTCGAACCGAGCAAATGATGCGCTCGGCGAAGCGTGGTGATAACGGCGATTAGGATGACGAAGAACGGGTGAATAATCGAGCCGCCCTCTATCGGGTGGCTCACGGCAAGGTCGAAGGCGACACAAACGGCCAGCGCGCGGGACGGACCAGCCTCACAGGCGATCGCCGGGACCGTTGGAGGGTCAAGCCGTTCAGGCGGGCCCTTTGAAGTTGGACAGAACCGCACCGGCTTTCCGGCCATTATTCCCGCAGGAATAACATCGCGCTGACACAAACCTCACGCCAAGAAGTAGGGGCGTACCCGACTCCGGAGCGGATGTCCGAGTACCTGGCAACACACAAGGCGCTCTATCGGGCAGGCGCTGACAGCGCGCGGACGGCAAAGGGTTGGGCCGCAGCTATTCGGAAAGATCGCACAGAGGCGACACACCAAGCCGGAGCGCCCGACGGCCATTATTCCCGCGGGATAATGGGGTCGTGGCACAGCAGCTCAATCCTGTTCGAGGATATTTATGATCCGATCAAGCGTGGCGTCCGTCAGGCGGTCACTTTCGATCGAGAGCTTCAGCTTCTTCCCGCGACCAGGGGCAAGCTCTGCCTTGCCCCAGGACCCGGACTTCTTCCGGAACGGGAGGGCAGGGGCCTTCGGCTTTTCGCGACGGGTTTCACGCTTCGCCTTCGCACGGGGATCGGGCGATTTGAGATCGTTTCTGATCCTCTTCAGTGCGGCATCGATGTCGTTGCGTGTGGCGACCTTGGGGTCAATTTCCTTGGCCAGCGCCTCTGCATGGTCCACGACGGCCACGGCCCGCGAGATGACCGGTTGGGAGATATTGAGATTCTCTGCAATCTGGTCCTGGCTGCCGCCCACCTCGCGGGCAATGAGGCCGAGCGAGTAGAGATACTCATAGGTGGTCAGGTTCTTGCGGGCGGCATTCTCGAAAAAGCGCTCGTGGAGGTCATCAAGCCGCGCGCCGTCCGCATCTGTGAAAGCCAGAAAGCAGAGTGGGTCAATTCCCAGCTCGATGCAGGCCGCCATACGGCGACGGCCGGATTGCAGCGCAAAAGATACACCGCTGACGTCACGTGGAAAACGGGCGTCCGGGCGCCAGCCCGCGTCGAGGGGGCGCACGCGGACCGGTGTGCGAAGCCCCCGGGTTTTGATGTTCTCGACGAGTTCGCGGAACGCGGGATCTTTCGGGTCATGATCGGGCATGGCGACCCGATCCGTGCCGACGATATCCGAAATCTGTGATGCGGGGATGGCGATCGGGATCGCTCCGGCCAGAACACCGTTATAGAAGGTTTCGTTGGCCTTGATGGCCTCTTCCTGGGCATCGTCCCGCTGTCGCTGAATGGCTTGGTAGGCTTGACGCGCGTAGTTGCCCGTCACCGGCCGGTCAAGCTCCTTGATGGGAGCAGAGGCAGTCTCGTCGGCATCTCCCCCGCCGAGCATAAAGGCTGCTGTATTCTTCTTCTTGCGGTCGTTCATACGTTGTCCTCCGAGATCTCGACATCCTCGAAGGTCCAGGAGGGCAGGGTCCCGTCATTGTAGTTTTCCCGAATAAACGCAGATGCGTATCCGCGTGGGGGGAGGTGGGGCAGAGCGCGCTTGCAGATCGCTTCGTTGACCGCGTTTGCATTTGCCAGGAACTTGGAGATCGACGCCTTGCGATTGTAGTCGGGCTGGTATTCGTAGACCGACTTGTACTCGCGGAAGGCATTTGAGGCTCCATCGGAGCGGTAGTAGAAGATCGGACTGATGACCTCGGGATTGCTGCTGAATATCTCGCCGACGCTCCGGATATCGGCATCCGTCGAAGTCGGGATCATCGTTGGCAGAATGAAAGACTTCATTTCTGCGAAGGTGTCCGCGTTGGGCTCGTTCTGGGTCATTTCGAAATAATCGTTGAGCGACGACAGGTAGGTGCGCAACGCGGCGAGATCGAAGCCCTTCATTGTTTGTGGCAATACCAGCATGTCGGCGGCGTAGACCGCGTTGAGCTGGGAAAGGGTCAGCGAAGGTGCCGTGTCGATAACGATGACGTCGACGGTTTCGTTGAGGGCCGTCTGGTAGACCTCTTCCTGCCATTCGCCTGCCTCGTTGACGAAATCGGCGGGGTCGGTTCGAGGGGGAATGATGTCCGACCAGCGCTTGAGTGCATCGCGCAGATAGCGCCAGACGCGTCGATCCGCAGGATTGGAGGATCGCGTCATGGAGAAGAGGGAGAGATCACCTTCCATGATGGACGGGCCGCCGGGGAGGATCTTCGTGCCGGGCCAGGGCGTGGGCTTCCAGAAGTCGTTGAGATCTTCGTCAGTATGGACGATGCGAGTTGTTTCCGGGGCAGGGGGAACGCCCATAAAGTCGGTGAACGAGTCGACGAACGCGTTGCCTACATGGATCGAGTCATCGGCGAAGTAGAGCGAGCACGTGCCTTGGGGGTCAGCGTCGATCAGGGCGCAGCGAAGCCCGTAGGTCATCGAGAGCCCGTGGCAGAAGTGGGCAGCAGACAGGGACTTGCCGGTGCCGCCTTTCTGAGAGCAGAACGTGATGACGGGGAGCTTGTCGCCAGGCTTCCGCCAGTAGAGCATATTCCGCGGTCTCGCCGTCTTTCGCGTCTCGTTCAGCGCGCGGAGCTTCATGATATCGTCGATGGAGAAGGTATTTTCGCGTCCACGCATCACGCCGGTCGGGGCACCATCCAGATCGAGTAGGTATTTGTAGAGGTAGTTCCTGTTGCAGTTGAGGGCTTCGGCGACCTCGGCCACCGAAAAACGCTTGAGGACCCGCTGCTCGCGGGTCTCGTGTTCGCGCACTGTGGATTGGGCGGCAGCGACACATCTCTCGGCAACGGTCAAAAAACTCGGGATATCGAAGAACGGACTTCCGGGTTTGACCACGTCGTCACGCTGAGTGTCCGTACCCGCCTCTGCGGCGACTTGATGACCGTTGTCAGGTTCGGATTGCTGATCGGCAGCTTCGACTTCTGGACCCTCCGTGATGCCTGTATTCGGGTGGTCTTCGATCGCTGCCTCGTTGGCGTCGCTCATTGCTCAAATCCTCGATGTGACCTATCTGCTTTGTCGCGGTCTTTTCTCCGTTATTGCGCGGCAGCCTGAATCGAGCAACACACTTTTTTGCTCTAAACGCCGAAAACGTGTTTCCTTGAGCTTCCGCGATCCACGAAATCCGAAATTTATCGCCATTCCTGTACCCCACCGATCCGAAAGACAGACACAAACGGGCGAGACGGGGCTGTGAGTTGCAGCTGCTCCGCGCCATGGCGGGTCATGCGGCTTGCCTTGTGTGAGACCGGGCCTCGCAGCGCTTGAGCCAGAACTCCGCGATATATCCCCGGCTCATGAAGCGGCCTGCGCGCTCTCGGTCATCGCGTGAGGGCAGGGCGGCCTCGATCGCGGGTGCAATCGTTTCAGTGATCTGCTTGGGCGTCGACAGGCGTTTCCAGTGTGGCTGCCACGCTTCCGCCAAGGCCTGGAATGCGGCATGGAGAGATGCCTCGTTTTTTACGCGCTGGCTGATCAACTTGCTGGTATCGGCCAACTGAGCTGCGGATGCCGAGATGCGGCGGTCGCTGACAAATTCCGCAAGCCTGTTGTTGGTCTCGGATTCGATCCAAGGCTGTTCAGCGTAGCCGAGTGCGGTTTTTTCGTCGGCTGCGACGGCAATGACCTTTTTGAGCAACTCGGGATCCGGAGTTCCGAAAGACGATGTAATCGGATCCCGGTCTGAGGGCCTGAACCTTTGCCAGGCTTCTTCGTCTTTCATTGTCCAATCCACCCGTGCGCCTTGGCGCGCACTGTGTGTTTTATAGATATTGGTTATAGGACCCGAAGGGTCCTTGCGTTCGGCGGGCTGAATGCGGCGTTCAGACGGTTCAACGCATGAGGCACCGGACGTCGGTGCCTTACTAGGCCCTTCCTTGGTGTTGGCCGCCTTCTTACGAGACATTCCGGACCAGGCTGCTACAATCTGGCCCCAGTCCCTGACTGTGATCAGGAGACGGTAGTTGTAGCCGTTCCCGTATGTCTGCTTCTTGCATGTGATGACACCGCTTTCGCGTAGCTCGGACACGTAGGCGGCGACAGAGGCCTTGGAGCGGTTCAGGATCTCGCCCAGTTGCTCATATGAGAACCAGGACCGCCCCTTGGGGTCGGCATAGCCGCAAAAGGCGACCAGAAGCATCTTGGCTTGCGGGGAGACAGGAAGGGTGAGCCACGCCTTGGGAAGGCGGGCAAAGCCGCCGGCGGCTGTCGAATCAGCAGTGTTCATGAGGAAAACCCAGTCGTTCGGTCGAAAAGACCGTTGTCAAAGTAGGCCATTCGCGGTAAACACGCCTCTTAGTAGAAGGCTTGCGTGTCTATGTGCCGATTGGCCGTGATAAAGCTTTCAAGGCTCTGGACAGTTGGCGCTGTCCGGGGCCTTTTATTTTCAGCCCGCTACATGATTGATCTCCCTGACCGAAGTGTCGTCGTCCTGTGGGGCGATCGCGAGGATACTGTCCTCGTCAGGAATGAGCTGATTGAGCTGAGGCAGGGGAGCGTGCCCCTTGCCTACGCGAACGTAGAGGGTGTCGAGTTTAACCCGTTTCCCGAAGTCTATGTCTTCGAACCCGCTGTCTGTCTTTCTGGCGAGGGAAAGGTTGATCCTGCGCGACATTTCGGGTGACCGGGCAATTGTCTCCATGGCCACCTTCAGCGTGCGGGCTTTGAAGACCTTCAGCTCGGATGTTATGGGGACGCGGCTCCGAAGATCATCAAGTCCAATGTAGATCTCATCCTCACCGCTCCGCAGAATGTGCGCAAAGCAGATTTCGTAAATACGCCAGGCCGACGATCTGCTGGCCGTGATCGCATGGAACTCTTTTTGGGGAATTTCGAAGCCGTCTCTCCGGGTCAGCCAGGCAAAGGCCGGGTCGGTCAGCTTGACCTGAACCAGGACGACCCTCCGTTCGAAATCACTCTGGTTGACCTGTTTGGCGACGTAGTCCAGCCATGAGAAATCTATCTCGGTGTAGGTGTTTGCACTGGTGCGCAGTGTTGCTGTGACATGGGTCGCCCGCAGTCTTTGCAAACGCTCGGTGATCCGCTGGTATTCGGATCCGCCGTAGACCGCGTCACCGTTCAGCGCGGTGACGATATCGACGGCCTGCAACGTAATGCTGGGGTTATGTCTGACACCGTCCTGGATCTGGTCAGAGACCCTCGAAAGGATGAGATTGAGAAGTTTGCGATCCGTCGCCGTGGCGATCGTGACGCCTTCCTTTTGCGAGGATATCCTGACGTCCTGACCATCGATCGTCGTGTGAAATTCGGACAGGCCCTTGTCCTCGGGAAAAAGGGGGAGGATCATCGTATCGAGATCGGTGCGCATACCCCGGCTGATCAGAGGCTTGCTGACCTCTGTGTCATTCGCATATGTCACTTGGGACGGCAGAATGCCGGTCATCTCGAAGTCCTCTCACTGTTGGCCTGCCTCAGCCACGTTTTTTGGTTTCTTGTGTCACAAAAGCCCGCCGGTCAATCATTAGGCAACACTTTTTTGCCCATTTGGCCACTTTCGTGTGTTGCTGGCTCCTCGACGAGGCAGGGAACCGAAAGATAACCGTCTTGAATAGTCCTTATTCCTAAAGGAAAAATCATGCCTGAGGCACCTGTGGATCGGCGTTGGAGTTTCGTGAGTATTTTACCAGAGCGTGAGGCGTCGTCGTTGCGCGGCTATGGGCGCCGCGCAACCTTCGTTCTTGTCTTGGTTTCATCTGTATGGGCGCCGCGCAACCTTCCAAGAATCGCTTAGGTGATCCGAAGCGGGCGCCGCGCAACCTTGGCGTTGCCGGAGGTGATCCGGTAGTGGGCGCCGCGCAACCTCACGCAAGATTGAGGAGGCCGAGACAGTCGAACACTGCGATCAAAATAGCACTCGCGGAGCCGGAAAGTCTCGCGTGGGTCAGAAGTCGAAGGGCAGAAGTGCACAAGGATAGATGTCGCCACGCCTTTTTTTTGCCGGAATCAAACCTGGAGCACGCCAGCAAATCCGATCGGCCGAAAATTGGTCAGATTGTCAGCGGAAAATTTGAAAGTGTGCGCGTATTCAGGTGTTTAGCTGAACATCAGGTGCAAGCACGGCTGGCAATCGACGCTTAAGCGCTGTCTGCGACGAAATCACGGATCAATTTTGCCAAATACTCGGGATTTTCCTCGTGCATCAGATGGCCAAGGGTGTCCAGTTTCACGAAGGACGCCCTTGGCATGATGCTGGCCACTCTGCGCGAAACCTCGGGCGGAACCGCGCCATCGGAAGCCCCCGCGACCAGCAAGGTTCTGGATTGGTGGCTTGCCAATCGGGACACCAGAGAATCCACAGTCCATTGCGACATCATGGCCAATGTGGCGTCCACATGGGTTCTGTCCGTAACCAGGCGTCGGTAGAGGGCGATGCCCTCTGCATCCAGCGTCGACCCAGTACTGGCGAGCAGCCGTTTGACTGTTCCGGGCGAGGACGCGGTGCGGGTAAAAATGTCAGCCGTGAAGGGGGTCAGCGACAACGCTTTCGCCATCAATGGAAACAACCAGCCCGCCATGCCCTCGAACCGATCAAGAGCGGCATTGAGCCCGATCACCGGCGGCGCGTCCATCTGTTCAGCCATCCGCAGCGCGATAGCCGCACCAGCCGAATGGCCTATCAAGACATCCGGTTTCCAGTTCTGCGAGGTCATCAGCGCCAGCAGGTCTTCGGCCACATAGTCGAGACCACAGCGCATCCGCGCACCCATCTGGGTGAAGCCTTGACCCGGAAGATCAACAGCGATCACGTGGTGATCGGCCGCCAGCAAAGGGAACAGCCCGCGCCAGCTTTGGGTGGCACCCCCTGCCCCGTGTATCAACAGCAACGTCGGGCCAGTTCCCGCCACTTGAACATGCCAACGGTGCGGGCGTGAAAGCACAAAGCGCGAATGCTCGGCCAGTGGCCAGCCTTGCGCATTCTCGGGCCAGCGCATCCTCTACTGGTCCAACGCGTCAGAGACGGCGGCTGACAACCGGCGTGCATCTGCGCGGGGCAGGGGCAGGTAGGTGGCGTTCAGGGTCTGTGACAGGCTCGACAAGGCGGGTTCGGGTCTGTTTCCAGTATCGATGACCAGCGCGTCGATTCCTTGCCCCCGGATCGCACGGGCGATGGTCTGGGCATCCGTTGCGGCCTGCGGGCGGTCCACCTTACCTTGCCGGTCAATGTTGGCCCGACCGTCGGTCAACAGAACCAGCGTGGGTGTCAAACCGCGGCCACGTGCCGTCAGCGACAGCGTCAAAGCAGCCTCCAACCCGTGCGCGAGTGGTGTTCCGCCACCACCTGGTAGGGCCGCCAGCCTGCGCTTGGTCTGGACCAAAGACCGTGTGGGTGGCAATAGCACGTCGGCTTCCGTTCCGCGAAAGGCGATCAATGCAACGTGATCCCGCCGCGCGTAGGCTTCCGACAGCAACAGTTCGATCGCGCCCTTTGCCTCGGCCAGTCGTGCGATAGCGGCAGAGCCCGAGGCGTCGACCGTGAAGATAAGCAAGCGGTCCGATGTTTGTTCATAGTGCTTGATGTGGATGTCCGATGGCCAGACGCGGACCGGTCCGTCGCCCTTGTTGCGCAACTTTTGCCAAGGAGCGGCAGCGCGCAGGGTAGAAATGACGTCGATACGCTTGCCTTGATCGGGACGCCCCGGACGGGCGGGCAGGGGGCGACCGCGCCGGTTGCTTTTGGTGCGTGCACCGCTGCCGCTGCCGATTGCGCTGCGGGCGGCCCCTGTTGCCAGCCGTTCGAGCAGACCCGCTGGCAAGGCTGCTTTCACCGCCTCGAGCAACAGATCGTCAGGCAGGTCCAGATCTTCGCTTTCCGGTGTTTCATCGGGTGGGGTCTCGTCCTCGTCGTCGGGCGGCGGAGGAGGCGGTGGGTCAGTTTCCGGCAGCTGCGTCGCGCGATGGGCCAGGGTAAGTTCGACGGCAGCGATCATGTCGTCCTGGGTGACGTGGTCGCGTCCGAAAAATGCAGCGTGAGCGCGGGCGCAGGTCAGGGCGAAGTGCGGCGCGCGCAGGCTCGAAATACCCAACGACAGGGTCAGTGTCGCCAGCTCGAGTATCTGGTCCGGCTGGACGGTGACGCGGGAAAACATGGTCCGAGCGTCCGCAACAGAGTCTGAATCAAGCGATAGCGTCTGCGCTGCGGTCGCGCGGATTTCATCAAGGTCGAGGGAGAAGGCCAGCCGGTCGGCGAGGGCGGGATGCAGCGCCTCGTCGTCGACCCCTTCATCAAGGGCAAGAACGCAAAAGGTGCCACCATCCAATGCCCCCGAAAGCCGCCCCGCCAAGCCTGGCGTGATGCGTTCCGCCATCGGCAGGATCAGGGTCCGCGCATTTGCCAAGGCTCCGGTGCTGTGGGCGATCGTGCCGGAGGATAACGTCGCCGCAAGATCCAACCCGCCGAACAGGCGGGCATCACTGGCGTCGGGTGGCAGGCGGTGCTGCGGCGCGGGAAAGGCGTTGAGGTCACGCAGGATGATATCCCGTGCGCCACCGGCACGCCCGCGCAGGCAGGCCCCGCCAAGGGCGAAGGGGGCGATTGCCAGAAGTGTCAGCGCAAGTTGGCAGCGGAGGAGGGCGGGGTTGCCCATCAGGCGAGTGTATCAGAGAGGACACGCGCTACGCGTGCGCCGGACCCGGCTTCGTCCAGCGGATCACGGCGCAGGCGGTGGCGCAGGGCCAGCGTCGCCGTCTCGCGGATATGGGTGCGGCCGATGGCGGTGTCATTGCGATAAGCGGCATAGGCGCGGGCGGCCTTGAGCAAGGTCAACTCGCCGCGCAGGCCGTCGGCCCCCAGTTTCAGGCAAAGCTCTGCGATATCCTGCAGGACTGCATCCGTTGCCTTCAGCTTTTTCAGGGCCTCGCGGGCCGTGACGATCCGTTCCCGGATTGCGGCATCCTCGGCCTGCCAGCGTAGCATGAAGGCAGCGTGATCGGATTCGTAGGCATGGCGGCGCTTCATGACTTCGACGCGGTCGTCGACGGTCTTGGGGCTGGCGACTTCGACCGACAGGCCGAACCGGTCGAGAAGCTGGGGGCGCAATTCGCCCTCTTCGGGGTTGCCGGAGCCGACGAGGACGAAGCGGGCGGGGTGGCGGATGGAAAGTCCATCGCGTTCCACGACGTTTTCACCCGATTGCGCCACGTCGAGCAGCAGATCGACGATGTGATCTTCCAGCAGGTTTACTTCGTCGATGTAAAGGTAACCCCGATTGGCGCGGGCCAGCAGACCCGGCTGAAAAGCCTTTTCGCCCCGTGTCAGAGCCGCTTCGATGTCCAGAGCACCGGTGACCCGGTCCTCGCTTGCGCCCAGTGGCAGGTCGACCACGGGCGTGCCGATCCGGTGGGTCGTCTTTCCGGCGCCTTTGGCCCAGTCCGGCACATCCGTCACCCGTTCGGAGTTGACCGGGCAGCCCGTAACTGCGGTCAGCTGTGGCAAAAGTGCGGGCAGGGCGCGCACGGCTGTGGATTTGCCGGTGCCGCGATCACCGAAGACCAGTACGCCGCCGATGGACGGGTCCACCGCCGTCAGGGTCATCGCAAGTTTCATTTCGTCCTGACCGACGATGGCGGAAAAGGGGAAGGGGTCTGTCATGTCGTCTCCAATGCGGCGAGGGGGGATCTGCCGTTCCATGTGCCCATTTCGGAATGGACCGAAAAGCGGGCGTAGAGTTCTTCGCGAAACCAGCCTTCCGCGCGGACGCGTTCGATGGCTTCGGCGTGGGGGCCCTGACGGGCAAAGCGCGCCATGGCTTCGGCGTCGGGCCAGATCGAAAAGGTGACCTGATGCAGCCACGGCACCTCGCCCACACCGATCTTGAACGCCACGTCGGGGTTCATTCCGATGACCTTGGAGATGCGCGGCACGCGTTTCCAGAACCGCAGCAGAATGCGTGGCTTGATGGTAGCGCGCGTCAGCGCGGCAAGGATGTGACGCTGGCCGTCGGGGGCGGGGGTAAAGGGCATTTGTCCCGACCATGCGCCGATTGCGCTTTGCGGGGTGAGCAGCACCGTCCAGGATTCGGCGGCGCGTGCGGCATAACGCCGGAAGATCGGTGCAGTTTCGATCACCTGTCGGGCGGTGGTGTGGTCGGGCCATGTCGCAAGGATCGCGTAGACGCCGGTGTTGGGCAGGGGCGTAAAGCCCTCACCGACGCCCGAACCTAAAAGCTTCCAGAACCCGATCTCGGGCTGGCGGGACAGGGCAGGGCGGGCAAGACCCATCATGGCAAAGGCCCAGGCGCGGTCGCGCCAGCGGTCAAATCGGTAAAACGTCAGTGTGACGGCCTGTGGCATGGGGTCTCCGAATATACGGACCCCAAGAAAGGTCGCGTAAGGCATATTGTCAACTTTAGTTTACACATCTAGGGTGAGTCCATGACGAACATTGAATCTCTTGCGCCGGCTCCTGAAACTGCCCTTGTGATCGGCGCTGGTCTGGGCGGTCTTGCCTCGGCTATGCGGCTGGGAGCCAAGGGATATCATGTGACCGTGCTGGACCGGCTTGATCGGGCCGGTGGGCGGGGATCTTCGATAACTGACGGCGGCCATCGATTCGATCTGGGGCCGACGATTGTGACGGTGCCGCAATTGTTCGAAGAGCTTTGGGCGGCCTGCGGGCGCGATTTTCATCAGGACGTAGACCTGAAAGCGCTCGAATCCTTTTACGAAATCCGCTGGCCTGATGGCACGCGTTTCGAAGCGCGCGGTGATACCGATGCGATGGTCGAGCAGGTCCGCGCGATCAGCCCCGGTGACGTGGACGGTTACCGCACGTTCCTGCGCGAAAGCGAGGACCGCTATGCCTTTGGTTTCGAGCAGCTGGGCCGCACGCCGATGCACCGGTTGGTCGACCTGATCAAGGTGCTGCCGAAATTCGTGAAACTGCGGGCCGACCGGTCTGTCTATGCCCATGTCAAACGCCGCGTGCGCGATCCGCGCCTGCGCATGGCGCTGTCGTTTCATCCGCTTTTCATCGGTGGCGACCCGACCCGGGTGACCTCGATCTATTCGCTGGTGAACCACCTCGAGAAATCCTTTGGCGTTCACTATGCCATGGGTGGCGTTCAGGCGATGGCCGACGCAATGGTCAAGGTCATCCGGTCCCAAGGCGGAATGGTGCGCCAAGGGGCCGAAGTGGATGAAATCCTGATCGAGGGGGGACGCGCCAAGGGTGTGCGTTTGACGGGGGGCGAGGTTCTGCCTGCCGCCGTCACGGTCAGCAACGCCGATCCGGGGCACACCTATGGGCATCTTCTGCGCAATCACAAGAAACGCCGCTGGACGCCTGCCAAGCTGAACAGCAGGCGCTGGTCCATGGGCCTGTTCGTCTGGTATTTCGGCACCAAGGGCACCGCGGGTCAGTGGGGCGATGTGGGACACCACACGATCCTGAACGGGCCGCGCTTTCAGGGATTGCTCAAGGACGTGTTCCGCAAGGGGCATCTGGCCGACGACATGAGCCTTTATCTGCATCGCCCGTCCGTGACCGACCCGTCGGTGGCACCGGAGGGCGACGATACATTTTATGCGCTGTCGCCTGTCCCGCATCTGGGTCATGCGAACGCGGTGGACTGGCAAGAGCGGACGCAAAGCTATCGCGCCTTGGTCGCGGCCGAGCTGGAAAAGGTTATTCCCGGCTTTCAGGACCACCTTGGCCCCGAGCGGATATTCACGCCAGAAACCTTCCGCGACCGCTATCTGTCGCCGCACGGGTCTGGATTTTCCATCGAGCCGCGCATCCTGCAAAGCGCTTATTTCCGCCCCCATAACATCAGTGAAGAGGCCGAAGGCCTGTATCTGGTCGGGGCTGGCACACATCCTGGTGCCGGGCTTCCCGGCGTAATCTCGAGCGCCGAGGTTCTGGGTCAGCTGGTGCCGCAAGCCCCCGCAGTGCCGCAAAGGATGGCTGCCGAATGATTGAACCGTCCGATCTTTCCCACTGCCGCGAGGCGATCCGCACGGGGTCGCTGTCGTTTCACGCGGCGTCGAAGCTTTTGCCGCAATCAGTGCGCGATCCGGCGCTGGCACTTTATGCCTTTTGCCGCCTGGCGGACGATGAGGTGGACGAGGGCGATCACAAGGCGCGCGCGGTGCTGCGCCTGCAGGACCGGCTGGACCGGGCCTATGCGGGGCGCCCGCTGAACGCGCCCGAGGATCGTGCCTTTACCGCGATCATCGAGACGTTCGAGATGCCCCGCGTCTTGCCCGATGCTCTACTCGAAGGCTTGGCCTGGGACGCGCAGGAACGGCAGTATCGGACACTGTCGGACGTGCGCGCCTATTCCGCCCGCGTGGCGGCAGCCGTTGGCGCGATGATGTGTGTCCTGATGCGCGTGCGCGACGCCGATGTGCTGTCGCGTGCCTGCGATCTGGGCGTGGCGATGCAACTGACGAACATTGCCCGCGATATCGGAGAAGACGCGCGCATGGGGCGGATTTATCTGCCGCTCGACTGGCTGGACGAGGTGGGCCTGCGTGAGGACGAGCTTTTGTCAGCCACAACCGCCGACCCCCGGCTGCGCACCCTGACGCGGCGGCTGCTGGCCGAGGCGCGGCGGCTTTACCTTAGGTCCGAAGCGGGCATCAAGGGCCTGCCCAGTGGCGCACGGCCCGGCATCTTTGCGGCACGGCACATCTATGCGGCCATTGGCGGGGCGATTGCCAAGGGCGGATACGACAGTGTCAGCCAGCGTGCGCGGACAACGAAGGCGCGCAAACTGACGCTGATCGGCCTGTCCGCCGCGCGGGCAGGGGGGACGCTGATGATGCCGCGCTCGCCAATCCTTTATGCGCGGCCACTGGATGAAGTGCGGTTTCTGGTGGACGCCGCAGCGCGCAATGCGCCGCGCAGAGGGTCGACCATGGACCGGACCGGGGCGGTGCTTTCCGTCCTTGCGGACTTGAAACGGCGGGAACAGGGTGCATCTGCCCAAGGGTAGCCGATGCCGTGAAAGGACGTCTCTATGAGCCTCTGGCTTTTTTTCGTGTTTCTCATTGCCTGCATGGGCGCAGGCACGACCGGCGCGGTCTTCCCGCCCGGCGCGTGGTATCTGAAACTTGAAAAGCCAAGCTGGACACCGCCGAACTGGGTCTTCCCGGTGGTCTGGACGTCGATCTATCTGCTGATCTCATTTGCGGGCGCACGTGTCGCGACAATGGAAGGCAGCAGCGTGGCGCTGGCCTTCTGGGCATTGCAGGCTGCCTTCAGCACGCTGTGGACGCCGGTCTTCTTTGGCCTGCGACGCTTGCGTGGCGCGCTGCCGATTATCGGCGTCCTTTGGCTGGCGGTTCTTGGCGCGACGATCACCCATTGGCAGGTGGATATGTGGGCCGGTCTGGCCTTTGTGCCCTATCTGTTGTGGACGACCATCGCCACGGCGCTGAACTGGAAGGTCGCCCAGTTGAACCCGCAGGTGCAACCTTTGAAGATCAACGAAGCCTAATCGAAAGACCACTTCGCCCGGCGCGGCACGCGGCAGGCAAGCATCGGTTTCAGCAGGGGCGAACGGAAGCGGCGCAGGTCGAGAGCTTCGTGAACGCCCTGCACCTTTTCCCCGTCGATCTGTGTTTCCACTGCCGAGCGGCTGTAAAAGGGTGCATCGAGCATTGGTTTGACCTGTCGCGGCGTCGTGCCGGGGTCGGCACGGGTGGCGCGGTGCATGCGCCAACCTGTGCGTTGGAACGAGGTCAGGGGCGGTGCATTGATCATGCGTGCCGCGCCATCCGAGTCAAAGGCCATGGCGGCGGCAAGGGTTGATCCGTCGCTGCGGCCTGCATCATAGAAGCAGACCGATCCGCCATCGCCCCTTGGATATCTCGCCCATGTCCATGTATCGAAATCCGCTTCAAGCGCGCGGGTGCCGAAGTTCGAATCGAAATAGCCGTGACCGTCCCACTGCCAGCCCTTCGCTTCCAGATCGACGGTGATGGCGGCGGTCGGCGCAAAGGGCCGCCAGACGTGCGAGCGGTCTGTGGTTAGGGGGAGTTCGACGTCCGTGACGCCGGTGGGGGTCAGTGTAATGGTGCCACGGACCGATCCGGGCATCGGAGGGGCGGCCCATTCGTTCAGGGTGATGACCAGCGCGCTGCCGGTCCAGTGCATGGCGGAGGGTCCGACTGTCAGCGTGTCGGCGCTTTGCCGCAGGGCTGACCGCCCACGATCGGTCATGCAGAACCGTCCACCCGCCCCGTATGTGGCCACGTTGATGCAGCAGTGATTTTGTGGATCGCGCCTGCCGCTCCATCCATACCACGGCGAAAAGACCGAGCCTATGAATCCGATGACCGAGACGGCGCGGGCCCCGTCGGCACTGATCCCGTCGACATACCACCAGGCATAGCCGTCCGGGCCAACCGCGACGTCAAAGCGCGGTCCTGCATGATCGCCGCGGCCGCGTGCCGGCCCGAGAGCGTCGCCATCGGAACGCCCGCCCCCGGATGTGCCCCGCCCCCCGCCAGATAGAGGCCCGGTAGGGCCGTCCGCGCCGTGGGGCGTTTGAAGGCCGCCATCATCCCGTCCGGACTGCGCCCGTAGAGTGCGCCCAGCGATGCTGGAAACAGGGTGTCCCAGTCCTGTGGGGTCGTCATGTCCGCGACTGTCGGGGCCGGATCGAAGGTCAGGCCGAAGCGGGTAAAGCGCGTCAGGATCTGGGTGAGACATTGGTGTTTGTCCTCTGGCGTCAGGGTCAGGCCGGGCGGGGCGTTCAGGATGACCTCGAACCGGCCCGTTTCCGACGTGTGGGCGTCTTGGGCGCAAAGGTAGAGGCTGAAGTCATCTGGCAACCGCCCTGCATGGATAGGTGCGAATTCGGCGTTTGGGGTGTCTGAAAAGAAAACGTTGTGGTGCGAAAGATCGGGGCCGCTGGCTGTGGCCGCAAAGCTGAGAACCACGGCGGACAGGCTGCGCGGTGTGGTGGCACTGTCCGGCACGGCGTCCGTGACCTGCGCCCCAAGCCTGCCATCCCGCAGGGCGCGGGGGTCGCCGTTGAAGATCACACTGGATGCGCGGTGCTGGCCGTTTGCAGTCTGGACGATCCATCCGTCCTTGTCGCGCTGGATGGCGGTCACGAAAGTTTCGTAGTGAAAGTCTGCACCGCGCGCTGTGGCCAAGTTGGCGATGGCGCCCGGCAGCGCGTGCATGCCGCCTTCGACGCGCCAGACGCCGCTGGCCTCGGCGTAGCTGACGAGGTTCAGCAATGCGGGGGCCCTGTCCGGTGTGCCGCCGACATAGGTCGCGTAGCGGGCGTAAAGCTGTGCCATGGGGGGGTTTGCGAAGGTGCGGTCCAGTTGCGTGGCAAGGCTTTGGTGCGGGGCCATGTCCCGTATCAGCGCTGGCTGCCGTGCGACGGTGGTGGCGATGGACAGCAGCGAGGGTTTCGCGGTTTGCATCATCGGCGCGTCAAAGGCGCGGAACAGACGCGCCGCACGGTCGCTATGGCGGGTATAGTCGCTGGCGGTGTCTGGGCCGAAGGTTTTCGTGATCTCTGCGGCCGTTCGATCCGGGTCGTCATGCAGATCGAGGCTTGAGCCGTCAGACCAGAAATGCCGCGCCAGAATGGGAAGGGGATGCAGGGTCACGTGATCTGACAGCCGTTCGCCAGCCTCTGCAAAAAGCGTCTCGAACACGCCGCGCAGGGTCAGAACTGTGGGACCGGCATCGCTGGGTCCTGCGGATGTGGGCACCGTGCGGATCTTGCCGCCGGGGGCGCTGGCGCTTTCCAGCACGGTCACCGCGATGCCTGCGTGTGACAGCTGCAAAGCCGCCGCCAAGCCACCGATACCGGCGCCAATGACGATGACCGGCGCGGTTGCAGGATCAGAAGGCAGTTCATCACGCATAAGGGGATTGTTGACTTTGAGAGACAAAGTGTCCAGTTTAATTGACACATGACTGTCAGTGATTTGCGACAGGTGGGCCGTTGGAGTGACGCGCATGGATATCAAGACACGGATTGAAACGGCTGTAGCGGCTGCGATTGCACGGGGACAAAGCGGCGTTGCGCCGCAACGGCTGGCCGGAGCGCTGGACTACTCGGTGAATCCCGGCGGGGCGCGAATCAGGCCGGTGATTCTGTTGAGCGTGGCCGAGGCCTGCGGTGACAAGAACCCCGCGCTGGCGGATGCGGCGGGTGCGGCGCTGGAGTTGCTGCACTGCGCGTCCCTTGTTCACGACGATCTGCCCTGCTTCGACGATGCCGATCTGCGGCGCGGAAAGCCCTCCGTTCATCGCGCCACGTCAGAGCCGATCGCGGTGCTGACCGGCGACAGCCTGATCATCATGGCGTTCGAGACCTTAGCCCGTGCGGCGGGCAGCGATCCGGCGCGGGCCGCGACGCTGATCGGTCTACTGGCGCAACGCAGCGGTATGCCCGACGGAATCTGCGCCGGGCAGGGATGGGAAAGCGAAGCGCAAATCGACCTGTCCGCCTACCATCGCGCCAAGACAGCCGCACTTTTCATGGCGGCGACGACCATGGGCGCTGTTGCGGCCGGTCAGGACCCCGAGCCGTGGGAAGAACTTGGACTGCGAATCGGTGAGGCGTTTCAGGTCGCCGACGATCTGCGCGATGCCCTGTGCGGCGAAAGCGAGCTGGGCAAGCCTGCCGGTCAGGACGATCTGCACGGTCGCCCCAATGCGGTGACTCAGCTGGGCGTCGATGGCGCGAAGGCGCGGTTGAAAAATATCCTGTCCGGCGCGATTGCGTCGATCCCGTCTTGCCCCGGCGAAGCGGCTCTTGCGCATCTTGTGCAGGCGCAGGCCCGGCAGTTCGCACCTCTTGATATGGGTGCGGCACGTGTTCCGGGTGAATAAGGGCGCATGGCGTTTTCCGACCCGCCCCTGACCGTGCCGAACGGCACTCCACCCCCATCCAAAGCCAATGGCCGCCTTGCGCGGCTGGTAGCCTCGCCCGCTTTTCAGCGATGGGCGGCGCGCACGCCTGTTGTGCGGCGGTTCGCGCGCCGTGACGGCGAGGCTCTGTTCGATCTGCTGGCGGGCTTTTGCCATACGCAGGCCTTGACCGCGCTGATCGAGCTGGACGTTCTGACTTGTCTTGCGGGCGGACCTGCCACCATCGACGACGTGTCGCGGCGCTGTCGCGTCCCGCCTGACCGGATGCGCGTTCTGTTGCGGGCGGGCGATGCCATCGGGCTGTTGCGCAGGTCGCGGGGGCGATACCGCCTGTCGACGCGGGGCGCAGCCCTGTCCGGTGTGCCGGGACTGGCGGGCATGATCCGGCACAACGCGATCCTGTATCGCGATCTTGCCGATCCGGCGGCTTTCTTTCGGGGCGAGACCCAGACCGAGATGGCGGGCTTTTGGCCCTACGTTTTCGGGGCGGGTGCTGCGGCGGACCCCGAAACGGCAGAGCGCTATTCGCAAGTCATGGCCGAAAGCCAGACCTTGGTCGCGGACGAGGTTCTGTCGGCTGTATCATTGTCCGGTGCGCGCCATCTGATGGATGTCGGTGGCGGCATAGGTGTTTTTCTGGATGCGGTCGGCGCGGCCTATCCTGATCTGAAGCGGACGCTGTTCGATCTGCCTCCCGTCATCTCGGCAGCGAGGCGGCGATTCTCTGCCATTGATGTGACGCTAATCGCGGGATCGTTCCGCGACGATCCGCTGCCCGAGGGCGCTGATGCGATCAGCCTTGTGCGAATCCTTTTTGACCATTCCGACGCCACGGTGCGGGCCTTGCTGGCGCGCGTGTATGCGGCCTTGCCTGCGGGTGGGCGCGTGATTGTGGCCGAACCGATGGGCCGCGACGCCCAGGCTGCCCGTCCGGCTGACGCCTACTTCGCCCTTTACACACTGGCGATGGGAACGGGACGCACACGCACGGTGGAAGAGGTCAGCGCGCTGCTGGCCGAGGCCGGGTTCGAGCGGATCACCGCACCCCGCGTCCGGCGTGCTTTCGTGACCCGTGTCGTGGCCGGTCAAAAATCTTCCTGAGAAAAGTGTCAGGCTGGATTGACAGATTAAACTGTAAGGTTAAACTGACAGAACGAATTACAGGTCAGACCGCAGGAGGCGAGATGACCGAAGGTGAGGGCAAACTTGGAAACAACTGCAGTCATATTGGAAGGCCCGCGCAAGCTGAGCACGGGCGCCCTGCGTCTGGTTGATCCCGGCGCGACCGACCTTGTGGTGCAGGTGTCCCACTCTGGCATATCCACCGGAACGGAAAAGCTGTTCTGGAGCGGCCAGATGCCCCCGTTCCCCGGTATGGGTTATCCCTTGGTCCCCGGCTATGAGGCTGCGGGCGAGGTTATGGAAGCCGCCCCTGCCACCGGCTACCGCCCCGGCGACCGCGTCTTCGTGCCGGGTGCCAATTGCTATGACGGCGCGCACGGATTGTTCGGTGGCGCCTCTCGCACTCTGATTACTGACGCGTCCCGCGTGACCCGGATCGATCCTGCAACGGGGGCCGAGGGTGCCTTGCTGGCACTGGCCGCCACGGCGCGTCATGCTTTGGCTGGGCCGGAACACGCGCTGCCCGAACTGATCGTGGGTCACGGCGTTCTGGGCCGCTTGTTGGCGCGTCTGACGGTCGCCGCCGGTGGCAAGCCGCCAACCGTCTGGGAAATCGACGTCGACCGGACCGGTGGGGCCGAAGGCTATGATGTAGTCCACCCCGATGCGGACACACGTCGTGACTATCGCACGATCTTCGACGCCTCCGGCAGTGCCGGTCTGTTGAACGACCTGATCGCCCGCTGCGCCAAGGGTGGCGAAGTCGTGCTGGCCGGTTTCTACGCCGAAGACCTGAAATTCTCTTTTCCGCCGGCCTTCATGCGCGAGGTGCGCCTGCGCATCGCCGCCGAATGGACGCCTGATGATCTGGTTGCCACACGCGACCTGATTGAAAGCGGTTCCCTGAGCCTTGGTGGGCTGATCACGCATCACGCCACAGCCAGGGACGCAACGGCGGCCTATGACACCGCCTTTACCGATCCGACCTGTCTGAAAATGATCTTGAACTGGGAGGGCTCCGCATGAGCCTCGATGTACCGAACCTGCGCGACTACGATGCGAACCTGAAGGACGAGGCGAACGAGCCGACGCTGGAAGTGCCGCAAGGCGAGCCGACGAAAAAGACGCAGATCATTGCGATCTACGGCAAGGGCGGCATCGGCAAGTCGTTCACGCTGGCCAACCTCAGCCACATGATGGCCGAGCAGGGCAAGCGCGTCTTGCTGATCGGCTGCGACCCGAAATCCGACACGACCTCGCTGTTGTTCGGCGGCAAGGCTTGCCCGACGATCATCGAAACCTCGTCAAAGAAGAAGCTCGCGGGTGAAGAGGTCGCGATCGGCGATGTCTGTTTCAAGCGCGGCGGCGTCTTCGCCATGGAACTGGGCGGGCCGGAAGTGGGCCGTGGCTGCGGTGGACGCGGTATCATCCACGGCTTCGAACTGCTGGAAAAGCTGGGCTTTCACGACTGGGATTTCGACTATGTCCTGCTCGACTTTCTGGGTGATGTGGTCTGCGGCGGCTTCGGTCTGCCTATCGCACGGGACATGGCGCAAAAGGTGATCCTTGTCGCCTCGAACGACCTGCAGTCGCTTTATGTGGCCAACAACGTCTGCTCTGCGGTGGAATACTTTCGCAAGATGGGCGGCAATGTCGGTGTCGCGGGCCTTGTCATCAACAAGGACGACCATTCCGGCGAGGCGCAGGCCTTTGCCAAGGCAGTGAACATTCCGGTTCTGGCCTCGATCCCGCAGGACGACGACCTGCGCAAGAAATCCGCCAACTACCAGATTGTCGGCACGGACCAGAGCCAGTGGGGCGCGCTGTTTGCCGAACTGGGTGACAACGTCTCGACCGCTCCGCCGGTGCATCCGACGGCGCTGGATCAGGACGGTCTTCTGGCCCTGTTCGACGGGGCCGACACGGGCGCAGGTGTCACGCTGGAGCCTGCGACCGATCTCGACATGCGCGGCAAGAACGCGGCCCCGAAGGAAAGCCTGGAGGTTATCTACGACGATGCCTGATCTTGAGGGATATGAAGTCGGTTTCGACGCGGACGGTGCGGTGCAGGTGAAATCTGCACAAGGGCCGACAGCGACGGAGGTCCCGGCACAAGGCGGTGACGCGACAGCCCTCGCAGGTGGTTGCACGTCGACCGAGACAATGAAGAACGCGGCCCGCAAGGCGGGCCAGTCCGAAATGCTGGACAAGTTTGCCGCCGATTACCCGGTGGGGCCGCATGACAGACCACAGAGCATGTGCCCGGCCTTTGGGTCACTGCGTGTGGGTCTGCGGATGCGGCGTGTGGCGACGGTTCTGTCCGGATCGGCCTGCTGCGTCTATGGGCTGACCTTCGTGAGCCACTTTTACGGCGCGCGCCGGTCGGTTGGCTACGTGCCCTTCAATTCCGAAACACTGGTGACCGGCAAGCTGTTCGAGGACATCCGCGAGAGCGTCCACGACATGGCCGACCCCGACAAGCTGGACGCGATCGTTGTGACGAACCTGTGTGTTCCAACTGCATCCGGTGTGCCGCTGAGGCTGCTGCCGAAGCAGATCGACGGTGTGCGGATCGTGGGCATCGATGTGCCGGGTTTCGGTATTCCGACCCACGCCGAGGCCAAGGACGTTCTGGCCGGTGCGATGCTCAACTATGCCCGCAAGGAGGCCGAAGCCGGCCCCGTGCCCAAGCCGGAAGGCGGCAAGTCTGACCGTCCGTCCGTGGCGCTGCTGGGTGAGATGTTTCCGGCCGATCCGATGATGATCGGCGCGATGCTGGCCCCGATGGGACTGGCCGCCGGACCGGTGGTGCCCGCCCGCGAATGGCGCGAGCTTTACGCCGCCCTTGATTGCGGTGCCGTGGCCGCGATCCACCCCTTCTACACCGCCGCCGTGCGCGAATTTCAGGACGCGGGCCGCCCTGTCGTCGGATCAGCCCCGGTGGGCCGCGATGGCACCGCCACCTGGCTGGCCGCTATCGGCGATGTTTTCAACGTCTCTCCGGACCAGATCGCAGCGGCACAGAACGCCTTTGTGCCCGCCGTCGAAGCGGCTTTGGCCGGTGCGCGCGTGAACGGGACCGTCACCGTGTCGGGCTACGAAGGCTCGGAACTGCTGGTCGCACGCCTGTTGATCGAAAGCGGAGCGGACGTGCCCTATGTCGGCACCGCGCTGCCCAAGACACCCTGGTCGAAGGATGATGCCGACTGGCTGGAGGCCAAAGGTGTGCGGGTGAAATATCGCGCAAGCCTTGAGGACGACATGGCCGTGGTCGAGGCGATCCGCCCCGATCTGGCGATCGGCACCACGCCAATCGTGCAGAAGTCCAAGGAGATGGGTATCCCGGCGCTATACTTCACCAACCTGATTTCCGCGCGGCCCCTGATGGGCCCCGCAGGCGCCGGTTCACTGGCCGAAGTCGTCAATGCCGCCATCGGCAACGGCGCACGGATGGGCAAGATGAAAGCCTTTTTCGAAGGTGTTGGCCATGGCGATACGGCGGGCGTCTGGGAAGGCGCCCCGAATCTCAAGCCTCAGTTTCGGGCGTTGAACGCCAAGAAGCTGGAAAAACAGGCGAGGGCTGCAAAAGCAGCCGAGATGATATGATGCGCCACCTTGCGGATATTTGCGCCCTGATGCGCCTGCAGGACGGGGGCCAGCCCCCGCACCCCCGGAGTTTACGGGCAGAGATGAAGCAGGGGCGCGTCCCATGCTGATTCAGGATCATGACCGCGCTGGCGGATACTGGGGGGCGGTTTATGCCTTCTGTGCCGTCAAGGGATTGCAGGTGGTGATTGACGGTCCTGTGGGCTGCGAGAACCTGCCGGTGACGAGCGTGCTGCACTACACCGATGCGCTTCCACCGCACGAGTTGCCGATCGTGGTGACGGGTTTGGGCGAGGAAGAGCTGGGCCGCGACGGCACCGAGGGTGCGATGAAGCGCGCCTGGAAGGTTCTGGACCCCGCATTGCCCGCCGTGGTGGTCACGGGATCCATTGCCGAGATGATCGGTGGTGGTGTGACGCCGATGGGGACCAACCTGCAACGGTTCCTGCCGCGCACCATCGACGAGGATCAATGGGAAGCCGCCGACCGGGCGATGACATGGATCTTTACCGAATTCGGGATGACCAAGGGTCGGATGCCCAAGGAAACCAAGCGCGAAGAGGGGGCCGCCCCCCGCGTCAATATCCTTGGTCCGATGTATGGCACCTTCAACATGCCGTCCGATCTGGCCGAGATCCGGCGTCTGGTCGAAGGCATCGGGGCGCAGGTCAACATGGTGATGCCGCTGGGTGCCCATGTCGCAGAGATGCGCGATCTGGTGAATGCCGACGTGAATATCTGCATGTACCGCGAGTTCGGGCGTGGATTGTGCGAAGTTCTCAACAAGCCCTACCTGCAGGCGCCGATCGGCGTGGAGTCGACGACGAAGTTCCTGCGCACGCTGGGCGAGATGCTGGATCTGGACCCCGAGCCGTTCATTGAGAAAGAGAAGCATTCGACGCTAAAGCCCGTCTGGGATCTGTGGCGGTCGGTGACGCAGGACTTCTTTGCGACCGCGTCTTTCGCCATCGTGGCGAACGAGACCTATACCCGCGGCATCCGCCGGTTTCTGGAAGACGACCTTGGTCTGCCCTGCGCCTTTGCCGTGGCGCGTATCGCCGGCAAGAAAACCGACAACGACGCCGTGCGACGCATGGTGGGCGAAAAGCGTCCGCTGGTGCTGATGGGGTCGATCAACGAGAAGATGTATCTGGCCGAGCTGAAATCCGGTCACGGACCCGCACCCACGTTCATCCCGGCAAGTTTTCCGGGCGCTGCGATCCGGCGTGCGACGGGCACGCCCTTTATGGGCTACGCTGGAGCGACCTATCTTTTGCAGGAGGTCTGCAACGGCCTTTTCGATGCGCTGTTCCACATCCTGCCCCTGGGCACGACGATGGACGAGACCCCCGCCACACCGACGCCGCTGCGTCGGGACCTGCCGTGGGATGTCGATGCCCAACGCCTGCTTGACGAAATCGTGGCCACCCATCCGGTTCTGACCCGGATCTCGGCCGCCAAGACACTCCGCGATGCTGCCGAACGCTCTGCCCTTGAGGCAGGCGACGACCGTGTCGCGCGTGAAACCGTCCGTGCGCTCGACGCGCGGGCCGAACCCCAGAAAGGATGAGCGCATGAGCGACATGACCTCTCACACCCCCCTGACCACACGGCGCGACACGGCGGCGAAACGCGGGGAATACCTTTTCTACTTCACGCTGATCCTGGCCTGTGCCGTTCCCATCGCCTTTGCGATGTGGCTGCTGGGCGCACTGCGGATCACGCGTTCGACCGACCGCGGACCGCTGGCCCTGGCCTGGGAACAGGCCAACATCGTGACGCCAAAGATTTTCTGGGCATGACACCCGGACACCTCATTCGCCGCCATCGCGCGGTGGATCGGGGCAGGGGATGAGCCCCTGTCCTTACCCGGCCGCGGGTTTTACCCACGGCTCGTCATTTTTTCCGGAGGAAAAACATGGCTGACAAGACCGACCTGTCATTCACGGGTCTCACTGACGAGCAAGCTCAAGAGCTGCACTCGGTGTACATGAGCGGATTTGCAATTTTTACGGCTGTTGCCGTGGTTGCGCACATCCTGACGTACATCAGGCTGCCCTGGTTTGCTTGGTAAGAGGGGCACATAAAAATGGCACAATTC
>Ga0307966_1000331_pt1 | contig 39071 bp, 42 predicted proteins | sample OrgLakmetagen646_FD_203141 | JGI IMG/M metagenome (GOLD analysis project Ga0307966, IMG submission 203141) | Saline water microbial communities from Organic Lake, Antarctica - #646 | ecosystem: Environmental > Aquatic > Non-marine Saline and Alkaline > Saline | place: Antarctica: Organic Lake... | reverse complement strand
TGATTAGCCTGTTATCCCCGGCGTACCTTTTATTCGTTGAGCGATGACCTTTTCCATTCAGAATCACCGGATCACTATAACCGACTTTCGTCCCTGCTTGATTTGTCAATCTTACAGTCAGGCAAATATATTTACTATTACGCTTACAAATTGATAATATTCAATTCAAATTTACCTTGTGTACGCCTCCGTTACTCTTTAGGAGGCGACCGCCCCAGTCAAACTAACAATTATGCACTGTCTGATAAATAAGTACTAAAAACTTTTGAGAGTGGTATTTCAAAGGCCGTTGGTGGCATAATCTGCTTGTGCAAACATGTTTGTTTTAACAACGATACGAGTATCAATTGAAAAAAATCAACTTTTCCACTTATTCTACACACAAAAATTTTTAGTACAATACATAATTATAGTAAAGGTGCACGGGGTCTTTCCGTCTAGCCGTAGGTACTCCGCATCTTCACGGAGAATTCAATTTCACTGAGCTTGTGCTGGAGACAGCGGGGCAGTCGTTACGCCATTCATGCAGGACACCAATTAAATGCCAAGGAATTTTGCTACCTTAGGACCGTCAGAGTTACAGCCGCCGTTTACTGGGGTTTAGGGAAAAAGCTAAAAACATTTTCCTTTAATCTTGCAGCACTGGGCAGGCGTCAGTCTCAATACATCTTCTTACGAATTAGCAGAGACCTGTGTTTTTAATAAACAGTCGCTGCCCCCGATTTTGTGACAACTTTATAAGGTTACCCTTATAAAGTCACTCCTTATTCCGAAGTTACGGAGTCATTTTGCCGAGTTCCTTCAACACAATTCTCTCAAGCACCTTAATTTACTAAACCAGTTCACCTGTGTTGGATTAGGTACGGTTTTTAAATTTTTAAGCTATTTCCTGAAAATACTACACAACCTATATTTTTCCATAGAATAAAAATTATATTTGTATTTTGTCACTTAAAAAATAAAAAAAGATTTTTTCTTTTTTTCTCATCAAAATAAACTTTCGTTTTTTTCTTAGAGACCGATTAATTACCAAAAAGGATTAGCCTTGTTTTGGAAACCTAGAACTTAAGGTGACAATGTTTTGCACATTGTTTATCGCTACTCATACCAATATTATCACTTCTGATTTTTCCAATTTATGTAACCATAAACCTTCTTAAATTTACAGAACGTTCTGCTACCATTTCTAGAAAATAAATTTCAAGAAATCTACAGTTTCGGTAAACAATTTAAGTCCCTTTACATTTTCGATGCAAAAAAACTCTATCAATGAGCTGTTACGCTTTCTTTAAAGGATGGCTGCTTCTAAGCCTACCTATCGATTGTTAACATTTTTTCACACTTTTTACACTTAATTGTTTTTAAGGACCTTAACTAGTAGTCTGGGCTGTTTCCCTCTTAACTATGAATCTTAGCACTCATAGTTTGTCTGTTTGAAATCCTTTTTTTGTATTCGAAGTTTCATTAAATTCAGTAAGATTTTCATCCCCATAGTTTATTGAGAGCTCTACCCCAAAATAAAGTAAATTTCAAACGCTCTACTAAAATAGATTTCGCAGAAAACCAGCTATCTCTAAGTTTGATTAGCCTTTCACTCCTAACCACAAATCATCTCAGTATTTTTCCACATACACGAGTTCGGTCCTTCACTAAGTCGAAACTTAGATTTCAACCTGTTCATGGTTAGATCACTTAGTTTCGGGTTTTATTTTAGAGACTAAAATGCGTTTTAATACTTAATTTCTTTTAGCCTACAACACTTTATTTTTTGTATTTAAGCTCGCCACTAAAATAAACTTATTGGTCCATTATGCAAAAGGTACGTTATCACTTTTTTTAAAAATAAGCTTTAACTGCTTGTTAACATTAAATTTCAATGACTTTTAAATTTCACAAATTCTTTTTCACCTTTCCCTCACGGTACTAATTCACTATCAATCATCAAAAATTTTAGACTTTGAGGATGGGCCCCCAATAATTCAAACAATACATGACTTGTACCGTTCTACTTATTAAAATTTTTAATCTTGCTACACAGGGCTACTTTTATCAAGTTTCCTTCTTTGGCTGTTTTATTTATTTAACAAGATTTTTAAAAAATTTTTAGTCTATCAACTGCGTTCGCTCGCCACTACTTACAGTTTCTCGGTTGATTTTATTTTTTAGTTACTTAGATGATTCAGTTCACTAAATTTTTATATTTAATAATTGTATTAAATACACTTTTTTAAAATAAAGTTCGATTTTTCGATAGCGGAAAATCAAAGCTCTAAATAGATACTTCATACTCGCTTTAATATTTCGTTATTAAACGTCCGCTTAAAATTTTTGATGTTTTAGGTATTCATTTAATGTTTAGAATAGTTTTTTAACAATAAGTAATTGGGCGAATAACAGGACTTGAACCTGCAACTTTTAGAACCACAACCTAACACTCTAACCAACTGAGTTATACTCGCCATATTGTTTGTAAAATGTGTTTTACGTGTAAGCAATAATGGACTCGAACCATTAACTTTCTCGTTGTAAGCGAGACACTCTACCATTGAGTTAATCACTTTATATTCATAAAAAATTAATCTTTTTTAAAATTTTTAAGGAAAAAAAGAGTAACAAAAAATAAAAATAAGATTCTATAATCTAAATAAAAACCAAAGAATAACCAAGATTCTCGTAAAATTAATAAGAATGTAATACTTACTAATATACTGTAGGTATAATGGTACATGTAACCTGTTTGTAATCTATACAATTCAGAAGCTACTTTTGAAATAGAAAAAGATAGCCCTGTTGGACCTAGTAACTCAAAGATACCTCTATCAACAAACTTATAACTTACTGAATAACCAAATCTAAAAAAGAATTGACCAAAATATTCGTTATAAATTTTATCAAAAAACCATTTTCGATTAAAAAAATTATAAATCTTTTTACCTACAAAAGAACTTTTTATGTTAAATAGTAATTTATATTGAAAAGTATATAAAAAAAAAGATAGTGTAGCACCAAATAAACTTAAATTAACTGGTAATAATTTATAAAATAAATCTACAAATTCGGCATCAAAAATGTTTGTATTTTCAAACGGCACATATATGGCAGTTCCAAAAAATTCACCTCCTAAACCTACAATCATATCTTTACTATAAAAACCTACAAATATACTTGGAATTGCCAAAATACCTAGTACTAAAGTAATGGCATTTGGAGCATCTGCTGCGAAACTAATAACATTTTTATGACCCGCGGGTTGTGTTAGAAAAGTTAAACAAAGCAATCTTGTTGAGTAAAATGCTGTGAAAAATGCTCCAAAGGTACCTAAAAAGTAACTGAAATAACCAAAATATGAAAATTTACTATATGCTAGCTCTAAAATTAAATCTTTTGAATAGAAACCAGTTAAAAACGGAAAACCTATTAAAGCTAAAGATCCTATTACTACCATTGTATAAGTAAATGGAAGCAGATTTTTTAAACCTCCCATTTTTCTCATATCCTGTTCATCATTTACAGCATGTATAATTGAACCCGCACTTAAAAAAAGTAAAGCTTTAAAAAAGGCATGATTTGACAAATGGAAGACACCTACTGAGTAGTTAGATAGACCACAAGCAAATACCATATAACCTAACTGACTACAAGTTGAATATGCAATAACTCGTTTTAAATCATTTTGCACAAGACCAATAGTAGATGCGCAGAACGCAGTAAGAGATCCTAAAATTACAATGTAACCTAAAACATTGTATGAGTACTCGTATATGAAAGAACTTCTTGCTAGTAAAAAAACTCCAGCTGTAACCATCGTAGCAGCATGAATAAGAGCTGAAACAGGAGTAGGTCCTTCCATGGCATCTGGTAACCAGGTGTGTAAACCAAGTTGAGCAGATTTACCTACAGCTCCAATAAATAAAAGAATACCAACGATTGTTAACAAGTTAACATTTACGTTTAAAAAGTTAATTACATCTGTTTTTACAAAAGGAGTTAGTGCTGACACTGTAGCGTAATCAACAGATTTATAATAAATAAAAATAAGAATAATTCCAATAATTAAACTAAAATCTCCAATCCGATTCATTAACATGGCTTTAATAGCAGCTTTATTTGCTTGAATTCTAATAAACCAGAAATTAATTAATAGATAAGAACATAAACCAACACCTTCCCAACCTACGAACATTTGAATAAAATTATCGGCTGTTACTAATATTAGCATAAAGAAAGTGAATAGAGATAAATATGACATAAATCTTGGTAAATGAGGATCATGAGACATATATTCAGTAGAATATAGATGTACTAGGCAAGAAATAAAAGTAACAACACAACACATAACAGCTGTCAGACTGTCAAACATAAACCCCCAATCTATATTTAAAGTTTCAGAACTTACCCATGAAGCAAGTTTAACATAAGAAAAACAACCAACGAATGCAACTTCATAAAATATAAAAACTGAAACTAGAAATGCTAAAATTAAACAACTAGTTGCCAACATAGCTGAGCCATAAAAACCAAAAAAACGACCAAAAAAACCTACAGTTAAAGAACTTATTAAAGTTAAAAATATTATTGTTAAATACATATGTTTTGAATTTTAACAGAGGCAGGAATCGAACCTACTAACTTCAGATTATGAGACTGACATGTGACCATTACACTTCTCTGCTATTTTAACGATTACGTTTTAAACTTCTAAATAAAAGCTTTACCGTTAAACATAAAACGAGATATTATAAGCTTTCTTATAAATATTTACAATTAAGTGAGATTTTAAGTATTAATGAACATTTTACTTTTAAATGCTATACTAAATAGAAGAAGAGGGATTCGAACCCTCGATATAGATTCTTTCTACATAGAGATTTAGCAGATCTCCGCTTTAGACCGCTCAGCCATTCTTCTTTTATAGAAATTAGATGCGAAAACAGAAAAAGTCACTTCGAGTAGGACTTGAACCTACGACCAAATGGTTAACAGCCATTTGCTCTACCTACTGAGCTATCGAAGTTTTTTTAGTAAAAAATTTTTAGTTACTGCTATTTACATCGTAGTTAACTAAAGCAGATTCAATTTTACCTACAACAGGAACTAACACGATAAAAAAAGCATAGTAATAGACTGTACAAACCTGACCAACAAAAGCATAAATATCCTCAACAGGACATTGACCTAGCCAAGTTAATACAACCAGAGAAGCTATTAAAACCCAATAGCATACTTTAAAAATAGGTCGGTATGTTGTGTTTCTAATATCAGAAGTATTATTAAATGGAATTAATAATAAAACTGCAATAGCCCCACCCATAGCAGCAATTCCTCCAGCTTTATTAGGAATAGAACGTAGAATTGCGTAATACGGTAAAAAATACCACTCAGGTACTACGTGCGCAGGAGTTTCCATTGGATCTGCTGGAATACAATTATCTGGGTGATTTAAAACATTTGGGAAATAAAAAACAAAAACTCCAAAAAAAAGTAAAAAACAGAAGAATGCAAACATATCTTTAGAAACAAAATAAGGATAAAAAGGTACATCATCTATTCCAACATCTGAACCTACAGGATTATTTGAACCTTCTTTGTGTAATAACGCTAAGTGAACTAATGTGATTCCTGCTATAAGAAAAGGTAAAATGAAGTGAATACTAAAGAATCTATTTAATGTTGGGTTGTTTACAGTAAAACCTCCCCATAACCATTCTACGATAGCTTTTCCAGCTATTGGAATTACTGTAAACATACTTGTAATAACTGTAGCACCCCAAAAACTCATCTGTCCCCATGGTAGTACATAACCAGTAAAAGCTGTAGCCATCATTAGAATAAGTAAAATTACCCCTGAACACCATAAAAGTTCTCTAGGTTTCATATAAGATCCGTAGTAAAGACCTCGAAAGATGTGTGAATATACTACAATAAAAAACATAGATGCTCCATTAGCATGTACATATCTAAGGAACCATCCATTTGGCACATCCCGCATAATATATTCAACACTGCTGAAAGCTAAATCTACGTGAGGTGTATAGTGCATTGCTAAAAAAATACCTGAAATCATTTGAGTAACTAAACACATACCAGCTAAGAATCCAAAACTCCAAGCGTAAGTTAAAGTAATAGGAGTAGGATAATAAATTAAATGAGTTGATACGAAAGCGAAAAGATAGTTTTTATTTAAACGTTTCATATTTAAAGGTGATAAACGTTTTACGTTGAACAATATATTGTCTTGAATTTGAGTTTTATTAGTTAACATTTTTATTTTTGTTATCGGTAACAGGAATTTAACCTGTGACAACATTACTTTTGTATTAAAAGTATTTGATCAGTGATCCTAAAATTTTAATGGCTTGTAAAGCGTCCCCTTTTTTTCCTCTATATAGGGTAAAAATTTTCGTCACCATTTTAGTTAAATAAACAAGCACTCTTTTGAAGCGGCTTCGTGAAAATTGATTTTTTATAAAAAAATATCTGTCAGTTCTAAGTTTTTTTAAAAGTAAAATCACCAGTCTATTTTAATACCTAACTGTAAGGGCCAAACACTGACGAAAATTTTTACCCTATATAGAGGAAAATAGGGAAAACCTTAAAATATAATATATCCTTAATGGGATTTGAACCCATGTTACCGTCGTGAAAGGACGGGGTCCTAACCACTAGACGATAAGGACTTTTTTTCAAAAGTTTAAAGAAGAATATTTTTGTTCAAATGAATTTTATTTTCGTTTTAATTTGTAAAGAAAGTAGTAAACAAGGTTTTTGGAATAAAAGGATTCGAACCTTTGAATACTCGTACCAAAAACGAACGCCTTACCACTTGGCTATATTCCAACAATTTAATTTTTAGTAGTATATAGCTTTTAGTAAACTACCACTTACCAGAGATAGGAATCGAACCTACTATCTTCAGATCATGAGACTGACGTGTAACCGTTACACTTCTCTGGCGTATAATTTTCATATAAGGTACTCCTGTTTACGTACGAGACACTTTAATTATTAATATAGTGTGTTATACGAAATAAAAGTTGTCTTAAAAAAAATTAGTTGTTTGCAACTTATAATTCATTGAACAACGAATAAGTACTAGAGAATTTTGGCAGAATTTATCTTTTCCACCTGTATAAAAATCGTCTAACCAGTACTTCAATTTTGTATCAAATAATTTCACTGAAGTTGTCTTAAATGTGTTAAATTTTTTATAAATACTAAATTTTTGGTTTTTTGTATTTAAGTAAAAATTTAAATTTGTTAAAGTTTGTGTTGCATAAAATTGAAAGTTCATGAAATTTTTAAAGTTAAATATTTTATTATTATTGTAACTCAAAATTTTGTTGTCTTTTATATTATTCAGAACTTTATTTGATTTAGAACTTTTAAGAAACTTTCTTAATAATTGCCAGTCATTTTTTGTTTTTTTTCTAGAAACAAGCTTTGTAGTTCGTTTAATAAGACCTTCTGTGTTAATAAATGTTTCTTCATTTTCAAAAAAAATATTATTAGGTAGATATAGGTATTTTTTAAACTTCAGAAATTTTGAAAAATTGTCTAAAGAAACATTAAAACTTTGATTAAGAAATAACTTTTCATTATATAGTTTTTTAGATCCTTTAAAGCTTAAAAGTCTAGACTCAGTTATTTTTTTTAAATTTGCTACGCTATTTAAGTTCACATTGATTAGATAAATTGAACTGAAAGATTTTAAATCGTTAAAAGTTAAGTAAGAAAAATGAGTTAAGCTATATAAACCTGTTTCATGTAAAGACGAATTTAAAACATTGTAACCATTCCAAACTTTGTTTAAAACATTTGTGTGTTTTAAAACTTTAAGAATACTTAAAAGTTCTTGTGAGTTAGTTCGCTTAAACATTTCAGTATTTGTTACTACTATTGGGTTAGTTGCACTACTAATATCTTTACAAAATGTTTGATTTCCTTCTGCAAGAGTTTTAAAAGTAGATAAATTAGATCCTAAGAAAGAAACAGGAAAAGTTAAGTCTGTTAAAGAGCCTATAGAAAAAAATTTAAAATTACCTTTAAAATATCTTTGGCGTAATTTTAAATTTAAATAAGACCCTTCATACCTACTATTAGTTCCAACTAATAAACATAAAGAAGAAGATGAAAGTTTTGATGCAGAAGTTGCAGAGTCTATTTGAAAATCTGATTCTAAATTTGTATTTACTTTTAAATTTTCAGCTCGTTTTATTTTTATAAATGAGTTTGTTTGTGATATCAAAAATAACAAATTCAAGGTTTCAAGATTTACATTTTCAAAAACTAAAATGAAAAAATGTTTGTTAGCGTTTTTGAAATTACAAATATCAAATGTATAAAATGTTCTGTTTATAGTTTTAAAAAGAGCTTCCCACTGTTTTGTAGTTTTAACAGGAAGATGCTCTAACTGAGTATTTTTTTCAGACATTTCACCAAATATACTGTCAAAAAATTGTCTCCCTTTATCGGTTAACCAAGTGTATGAACTGTTGTTAGAGAATTGTGGTTCTATTTTAATAACGTGGTTTTTATTTATGTATACTTTGGTCTCTTGACCAAAAGAGTCCGTAGGGTCTATAGAATCGTAGTTTTTTATATCCCAGCCTCGAAGAATAAAAGGAAAACTTTTTAGAGTAAGAGCTCCCATAAAATAAATTTATATATTGTTAAAAGATTGTCTACTTAATAATAGCTGTATTTATATATTTTTTTGAGGTTTGCTTACCTACAGGGCATAAATCTATAACATTACCAGACAACTCAGATAAAAAAATTTTATCTACGTAAGTTCCTATTTCAGTGCCAGTTCCTCTACCGAAAGTTCCTAGATCTTCTACTCCTGCAATTTCAGTAGCAAATCTAACACATCGAGTACAGTGAATACACCGTGTCATAACAGTTTTAACGATAGGACCTAAATCTTTGTCAGTAACAACCCGTTTAAATTTATAAAATCGTTTTTTTGTGAAACCGAAGAATAAAGACTGTTCTTGTAAATCACACTCTCCTCCTTGATCGCATATAGGACAATCTACAGGGTGGTTTAATAAAAGGAATTCTAATATATTTTCTCGTGCTTTTTTTAGCAAAACGCTGTCATAGTAAACTTTATTATTCATCAAACAAGATTTTGCGTTGATACCACAAGAAACTACAGGTTTAGGAGAATTTTTCAATTCAACCAAACACGCTCGGCAATTCCCTGCAATTGATAAATCGTTGTGATAACAGAAATGAGGTATTGTTATTCCTTTATTTATTAAATAAGAGATTAAAGTTAATTTATTATCAAGATTTTTAACTTGATTTTTATTATTAATATCGATTTTCATAATAGGGTATTCTTAAATATTATATATATATATTATGTTAACATTAAATTTAGGTTACGTTTTAAAACTAACTACCGGTATTTTTTGTGCAGGTGCTCTTGGGTTAGTTTTAAATAGAAAAAATATTTTAATTGCTATTATGTGTATCGAGTTACTATTACTTGCTGTAAATTTCAATTTCATCGTTTTTTCTATATATTTAGACGATATGTTTGGTTCTGTTTTTGTATTATTTGTTCTTACTATTGCTGCTTCTGAATCCGCTTTAGGATTAGCTATTTTAACTGTATATTACAAGTTAAAAAGTTCGATTTTGTTGGAACCAATAAAAAATAATAAATTTAAAATTTAATTATTCTATTGTTTTTAAAAAACTCTAATAAAACTTTTTTCGAAAAAGACGGGACTTGAACCCGCAGTCTTCGACGTGACAGGTCGACGCTTTAACCAAATTAAGCTACATTTTCATTTTTTGAGTACACCGGGATTTGAACCCGGGACCAGTGGATTAAAAGTCCAATGCTCTACCAACTGAGCTACGTACTCTTTTTTGTGATATGAGTTTCTTTTTGAATTTCTTTCTTATAGTGCGAAAAGAAATAAAAAAACAATCATAAGTGCAAATAAAGCAATTGCTTCAGTTAACGCAAATCCTAAAATAGCCATCTTAAAAAGTTCATCTTTTAATGATGGGTTTCGAGAAATTCCTATTACTAATGCACCGAAAACTGTTCCAATTCCAACTCCAGCTCCTGCTAGACCAATTGTTGCTAATCCTGCTCCTATATATTTTGCTGCTTGTAATTCCATAAACCTAATTAAATATGGTTTACGGTATTTTCGGAAGTTACAAAGCAGCAGCTTTTTGTTTCAGTATAACCATGCTGCTTTATTTTGTTTTTAATCATTTAAAATTGTATGTCTAAAAATTTTTATTTAGAAATTCTTGTTTTTAAAGGTAATTTAGCGCTTCCGGTCCGTAAAGCATTTTCTACTACTTTAGGATCTTTAACCCCGCATATTTCAAATAGCATAGTACCGCCTTTTACTCGAGCACCCCAATGAGAAACGGGGCCTTTTCCTTTACCCATTCTAGATGAAATAGGTTTTGCTGTTATAGGTAAGTCTGGAAAAATTCGTATCCAAATCTTTCCTTTCTTTTTTATTTTTCTTGAGATAGCTTGACGAGATGCTTCGATTTGGCGAGCACTTATAATTGCTGAGTTAACAGCTTTTAACCCTACAGTTCCGAATTTCAGTTTATTTGATTTAAATTCTAATTTTCGAAGTTTTCCTTTTTTAGTTTTTTTATATTTAGTTTTTTTTGGTTGTAAAAACATTTTATAATATTTTTCGCGTTTTTTCAGCGACCCATACTTTTACTCCCAAAGTTCCGTTAGAAGTAAAAGCAGTAGATTCTGAGTAGTCTATTTTTGAGTTAATTGTTGTTAAAGGTATTTTACCTATAGTAATTATTCGGTGTTTAGCTCTTGCAGCGTTGTTTAATCTTCCTTTAATTATCAATTTCACACCTTGTATATTTGAAATTTTTTGATTTATTATTAAATGTAAGCTTTCTTTTAAAAAATTAAAAAAAAAGTTATGCCTTTTTATGGTTTTAAGTTGTGCTGACATAAAACTACTTAACAATTTAGCTGAATTATTTTGGGTTATAAATGGTATTAGAAAGCGTTTTCCTTCTGCGAAAAAAGGACTTCTTTCAAATTTACGTAGTTTTAACAAAATTTGTTTTGCTTGGGAGCTTGCATTTATACTATTTATTTCTTGTACTATTAAATTGATATTTATTTTATTGTTAGTAAATAAATTTAAGCTTTCTAGAAGTTTTTTTGAAAAGCTCCTTAGCTTCAATGTTTTGAGTGTATTCTCATCGAATGGATCCAATTTTAACAAACAAGTTCTGTAAAGTTTTAAAATTCGTATATATTTTGTTCTAGTTGATAAATTATTTAATAAATGTTTTCGTTTATAATACTTTTTTAGTTCTTTTTTAAGTTTAGTTAATTTCTTTTCTATAAAAATTCTAGACTTTTCTGTTGTTGATTTTTTCTGTTTTACAATAAATAAAGCCTGTTCTGTTCTGAACATAGATATAAATATGTTTAGAACATCGTTAGAAAAATTAAGTCTATACTCATGCAAGGTAAATCCTTGATTTTTTAAAATTTTTTGAAGGTATTGTTTGATTTCTAAACTTTTAAAAATGTACGCATGTGATTCATTTATGTTTTTTTCAAAATACTTAGATTTCCAATATTTATTCATACTATTTGTTTAATTTATTTTTTCTTCTTCTTTTTCTTTTTGAAAGCAAACTCAGATCTTGTTTTAGAAAATTCTCCGAATTTGTGCCCTAGCATTTCTTTTGTGATTGTGACCTCTCTAAAATTTTTACCATTGTGTACTTTGAAAGTCTGTCCAGAAAATTTCGGGATTATAGTTGAACTTCTTGAAACCCTTGAAAAAGTTGATGTTTCTTTAGATTGTTTGGGCTTTACATAAACCCCTTTCCATTTTGATCGTTTCATTTTTATTTTTTCTTTATGATTAATTTATTTTTTGATTTATTTTTTACAGCACGCTTATTAGGTTTCCCCCATGGAGAAAAGTTTTTTCCAGACTTTTTCCCTTCACCACCACCGTGTGGGTGGTCGACAGGGTTCATAGCCACTCCTCTCACAGTTGGTCTTCTACCTAACCATCTAGATTGACCAGCTTTTCCAAGTCTTGTTAGAAAGTGGAATCCATTTGCAAGTATACCTAGAGTAGCGTAGCTTTGTAAAGACACGAGTCTTTCTTCTCCTGAACTTAATTTTATTCGTGCATAATCTGCTGTTTTTTCTTTTAGTACTGAAAAAGTACCTGCTGATCTTGTTAACTGAGCTTTCTTTGATAATTTTGGAGCTATGTTATGAATAAAGCTTCCTTCTGGTATCTTAAAAAGAGGTAGGGAATTTCCAGTGTTTAATTCTGCTTCTATACCAGATTCTACTATATTTCCGATGTTTAATTTGTTTGGAGCTAGTATGTAAAAAAAGTTTTTTTTTGTAAAATCATATATAGAAGCTATATTAGAGTTTCGATTAGGATCATACTCAAGACTAGTTACGATACCGGTTGACTTGTTAGTTCTATAAAAGTTTATTTCCCTATATTTTTTTTTGTGTCCATTCCCTTTATGTCTTACAGTTATTTTCCCAGAATGATTTCGACCAGACAAGCTTTTCAGTCCTGAGAGTTTTGTTTTTATAAAAGGTTTTTTACGTAAATGTTTCCTATTTAGTTTTATTAAATGTCGTTGCGACGGGGTTGTTGGTTTTAAGAACGTTAGTGTCATTTTTATATTTTTAGGTAAATTATGAAAAGTAATGTAAAAAAAAATTTATTATTAAGTAATATAAGTTTAAAAAAAAAAAGTTTCTATCATAAAAAAATAAACAACTCTATTTTGAAACTGAAAAGTTTATTAAGCGAGAAACAACAGCATAAAAAGCTAAGTTCCTTGGTACATAAATCTCGTGTACCCGAAAAGCAAAAAGATGGTTTTATTATAGTTTATATAATTTATTTTTCATTCTCAGCAACAAACACCTTTTTGCATGTGACTGACACCTTCGGAAATTTAAAATTTCGCTATTCTGCCGGTTTGGTTGATTTCAAAGGAAAACAAAAAAAAAGTAGAATTCAAGTTATAACTCGTTTTTTACGAGAATTAAGAAAATTAAAAATTAGCGCATTAAAAGACAAACCTATTGCATTGCATCTAAATAATGTAGGTTCTTACAAGTATTTTATAATTAAAAATTTAAAAAAAAATTTCTTTGTTAGGCTCATTAAAAGTTATGAGACTTATTCTTATAATGGGTGTAGAAAAAAGAAAAGATTACGTAAACGATAAAATAACAATTTTTCTAAGGAGAGATGGCTGAGTGGTTTAAAGCGGCAGATTGTAAATCTGTTGAGGTTTCTCATCGTAGGTTCGAATCCTGCTCTCTTCAAAATAAAAATTTATTTACATTATCTAAAATAATCAGTGTATTTTCTAAATAATATTTAGGGGGTAAAGTTACCTTCTATTAGCAATATTAGACATATACCCTGTCCCAAGGCTAACTCGATTTAATTCTTGCTTAGTAGCGTTCTTAGATACAGTGTCCCAATTCTCTATCAACACTCGATTTGCTTTTACAGAATCTATTTGAGTAACAATATTGTTATATTTAGAAGTGTATTGTTCCTGCGTAATTTCCGGCAAATACTTTTGAATTAAATGATCTCCCCAAAATTGGTCATAATCGTTGACAATAGGTAGGCCTGCAAGCACACGCGGGATATTTGTAAAAAGTGTTGGTTGCCATTTAAACCCCAATTTATCGAAGCTATTATGCAGAAATTGTTTTTCGGTAGGGTGCCCTCCTGATAAACCTAAAGTACCATACACAGCACATTTATAACAAAATCCGCCAAATTTCTGCAAAACTGAAGAATTCCCAAATAAAATGATATAAATATCAGTTAAAAATGACACAATAAAAGTAATACAAGAAATAATGCAAATTTCATACAAATTCAAAAGTAAAACTGGGTCGTTATCTATGTGAAAAGGCAACGCTAATGCTAAAACGAATACTCCTAAAGGTAAAGAAACTAAAGTCAGTCTATTAAAAATTTTTAAAAAGAAAAAATTAGTACTCCAATGGTATTTAATAGTGTTTAAATCTTTTTTATGATTTTTAAGATATAGATATAACTTTTTAGGAATAGCATCATAGATGTTTAATTTTAAGACTGCGCTCATATATCCTAAAACAATAAATGTGAAATAAAAAGCACTAATCAGCACATTAAAAAAGAAAATAATAGTTAAAGTTAAAATAATAAAAATTATATGGTAATATTTTAACTCAAATATATCTGGTAAAACTTCACAATCAATTTTGTGGTTTTCTAATTTTAGTTCCTGCTTACCGAACTTTAATTTTTCTAATCCTATGTATAAAAAAACTGCTCCTACAAATATATATGTAGCTAACACATAATATCCAAAATATAAAGAAATAATACTTGATATTAAAAGTAATAGAAGTTTACTCTTTTTGGAAAAGTTTTTAAATATTTTCCCTTGCAATAAAAAACCCAACAATGCTAGTAACATTAAGAAAACTCCTATGTGAATTAAGTAGTAACTTGTAGGTGTCGGGTCTTGTAATTTTAATTTCCAAAAATCAGGAGCATCGCAAACTAAAAGTAAAAAAGATGAAAAGTGTCTGTTAGTGCTTTTGAAATTAAAAATATCAAATGTATAGAATGTTCTGTTTGTAGTTTTAACAGGAAGATGCTCTAACTGAGTATTATTTTCAGACATTTCACCAAATATACTGTCAAAAAATTGTCTCCCTTTATCGGTTAACCAAGTGTATGAACTGTTGTTAGAGAATTGTGGTTCTATTTTAATAACGTGGTTTTTATTTATGTATACTTTGGTCTCTTGACCAAAAGAGTCCGTAAGGTCTATAGAATCATAGTTTTTTATATCCCAGCATCGAAGAATAAAAGGAAAACTTTTTAGAGTAAGAGCTCCCATAAAATAAATTTATATATTGTTAAAAGATTGTCTACTTAACAATAGATACAGCTATTATTAAATGCCAGGCCAAGCTTGTTCTAAACTGAATTAAACCAAAATAGTTCTTGTAAACTTATTTATTTTCAGGTACCAGCATTCTATAAAGTAGATTTTATTTGAATGTTATAAAAATAGTTGTCAAAATAAGTTTTCAAATTTTTGATACAGTGTGTTCTACGAAATGAGAATTATCTTAAAAATCGAAGCATAGCGTAGCCCGGTAGCGCGCCTGGTTTGGGACTAGGAGGTCATGTGTTCAAATCACATTGTTTCGAAATGTTAATTTTTTTTAGCAATAGCATACGAAGATTTTAAATTTGTTATTAAAAATTGATACATAATAGACATATTAGCTTTATAATTAAAGGAATTCATATTTTTTGATTGTGAAATTGCATAAATTTTTTTATTTAATTTTATAGACAGTACATTAAATAGTAATGAATTTAGACCATGTAATATATTTTTTTTATTTAAAAGTCTACTACTAAAAGGTTTTATGAAAAAGAATGTACTGTTTAGCATATTCAATGAGTTTTTATAAATAGAATTTTTCACTATTTTTATTGTTATGTTATTGTAAATTTTATGATAATTTAATTTTAGTTTGTGTAATCCTTGCTCAGTTGATATCCAATTCTGAGCGTTTTGGTTTGCTCCGATTGAAAAAAATATAAAGTTGTTTTCTTTTATATATTGCTTTGTTTTTAGTAGTTGGTAATTTTTTAAATTTAATTTCATTTTTGAGTTAGGTTAGGCTTAGCAGGATTCGAACCTACGTCTGTACCGTTATGAGCGGTATGTTCTACCTGCTGAACTATAAGCCTTTTTTGTTATATATAAAAAAATAAAATGAGAAATGTTGGATTTGGACAAATTTTAGTTTTAGTATTGTTATGTTTTTTATTGTTTGGAGATTTTTTTAGTTTTAAAAAAAAGTTAATTGATATAAGTAAACAAATAAATAATTATCTGTCTAAAAACAACAGGAAAAAAGGGAGTTGAACCCCTGACCTTTGGTTTTGGAAACCACTGTTCTACCTCTGAACTATTCTCCTTAATTAATTTATCATATGAATGTTTATAAATATTATTTAGAAATAAAAAATAGATTATTATTGTTAACGTTGAGTTGGATTTCAGCGATTTTAGTGAGTTATTGTTTCAAAGAAGTCTTGTTATTTATAGTGACTAAACACAATATTTTTTCGTCACACTACACAGAAGAAACGTTTTATTTTATATTTACTGATGTTACAGAAGTTTTTTCGGTTTACATCACGTTAATCTTTTTTTTAGGAAACCAAATTTTAATTTTTCACATTTTATATCACTTATTAGTGTTTATTGCTTTAGGACTATATAAATCTGAGTACAATTATTTAACATTTGTTTTTAAGATAAGTGTGTGTTTTTTTTTCCTCTCGGTAATTGTATTTAATAAAGTTTTATTTCCTTTTAGTTGGGATTTTTTCTTAAGTTTTCAAAATTTCAAAGTTCTAACATCTTTAACTTTACATTTTGAAGCTAAATTAAGTGAATATTTACTCTTTTACATAATGTTTTACCATATTTGTATATTTTATTTTCAAACTTTTATGCTTTTAATTCTTTTTTTTGATTATGTGAAAAACGAATTAAGCATCATAAAAAGTTTTAGAAAAGTTTTTTATTATTCTTTTGTTATTTTTTCAACTTTAATAACACCTCCCGATGTATTTAGTCAGTTTATTTTGAGCACTAGTATTATTATTAGCTACGAGATTTTAATGTTTTGTATTATAGTTAAAAATTTAATTAGGTAGCCAATTAAAACTTATTAAAATACTTGAGGTCAAAATTATGTATCCTAAAGAAAGGGGTAAAAAAGACTTCCAACCTAATTGCATTAACTGATCGTACCTATATCTAGGTAACGTTGCTCGTGTAAAAATAAAGAAAACAACTCCTAAGCAAATTTTTAGACTAAACCAAAAGCTACCTGGTAGCAGGTATAGAGGAAATAGGTTAAAAATTGGTAACCAGCCTCCTAAGAATAGAATTGATGCAAAAGAGCTCATTAAAAGCATATTAGAGTATTCTGCTAAAAAGAATAAAGCGAAAGTCATAGCTGAATATTCAACATTATAACCTGATACCAGCTCTGCTTCTGCTTCTGGAAGGTCAAAAGGATGTCTGTTAGTTTCAGCAAGCATTGAAATATAAAACATAATGAACATAGGAAACAGCGGTATTATAAAATAAGTTTTTGTTTGTGCCAGTACTATAGAACTAAGATTAAATGATCCTGCACAAAGAACTGTTGTTAGTACTATAAAACCGATTGAAATTTCATATGAAATCATTTGAGCAGCAGATCTTAAAGCTCCCAAGTAAGCATATTTTGAATTACTTGACCAACCTGCTAATAGTATCCCATAAACATTTAAAGATGATATTGCGAACAAGTATAAAATTCCTAAGTTAATATCAGCAGCTACTATTTTATTTGAAAAAGGTATTACTGCCCAACAAATTAAGCTTAGAGTAAACGCTAACATAGGTGCTAATATGAATACTATTAAATTAGAATTACTTGGTAGAGTTGTTTCTTTAACAAATAGTTTTAAACCATCAGCAAGAGCTTGAAGTAGACCCATAAAACCTACTACATTAGGACCTCTTCTTCGTTGAACTGCTCCCATTATTTTTCTTTCTGCAACAGTGAAAAATGCTACTGCAATAAGTACTGGTATAATGATACAAAGAACTTTGATTATTAGTATAATAATTTTTATCATTTGATTTTTGAAAATATTAAAGCTAAAACTGGACTCGAACCAGTATTTTAAGATTTGCAATCTAACACATTAACCAGTTATGTTATTTAGCCTTTTATTAAGATAAGGTGGGATTCGAACCCACGGTATTTTTTAAAATACAATAGTTTTCAAAACTAACGCCTTAAACCGCTCGACCACTTATCCTAAAATTTTTTAGATTTTATTTAAAAACTGGGAATTTTAACGATTTGATTAAAAAAGATAGTTCTTTTTGAGTCTTTGAGTTTGTTGATATATGAATATCTAGGTCTGGTAGGTTAGCGAATAAAGGATATTGTTCTTCAAACTCTTGTAACAAAATTTCGTTACTTAAAAGTTTGAACGAAAAACTAGATGTTTTTGTTTTCAGTTTAAACCCTGTAAAGTTTTTAAGTTTGGGTAAAATTTCTAAAAACAGTCGAGTTAAAAAGTTATATATTTCTTTTTCTCTCAAAATGACTTTACAACCAGCTGCATGACCTTTTTGTATCTTTAATAAAACGTTTGCATTTTTTGCAACAGTAAGAGTACTTTTTTTCGTTGCTAGTATTTCTAAAGCTAAAAGAGTAGTTGCAAATTGTTGTATTTTAAAACTTTTACATCCAAAGTTTAAAATAATTTTTTTAAGTTTGGGAACTTTATTAGTATTGCCATAATTAAATTTATTTATTAGATCATGTTTTATGATTTTCTTATTGTAATATTTAAAAAAATGCATTAATATATAAATGTTCTACAATAATCCCGTAGAAAGGCTAATAAATTTCATAAACTGTTTTTTTTTTAGTAAAAAAGGAATTGGTTCCGTTACTCTTGTTGCCACAGGATTCCCTTTTTTATTTATAAGAGCTACAGCATTACTATTTATTGTTTTTTTATTACAAAAAATTACGGTACCGTCTTTTTTTTTTATTTTTTTTTTAGTTCTGATAATCAAAGCTTTATATACTTCACCTTTTTTAACTTTAGAGGTAAGCCTAGCTTTATTTCTAAGTTCTTGTACAGAAACTACTATAAGGTCACCTAGTTTCGCATATTTTTTTTTATATCCTCCTAAAATTTTTATGCACTTCACAGTTTTTGCGCCTGAATTGTCAGCTACTTGTAAAATTGTTTGTTGTTGAATCATAAATGTTTCAGGGTTTTTTAAACGTAACGTATCTTTGCGTTTGTAGCTCAATTTGGATAGAGCGTTGGATTTCGGTCCCAAAGGTTATAGGTTCAACTCCTATCAAACGTACAAAATTAGAAAAAGACAAGGTGGATTACCAACGATAGTGTCTAAAATATTTTTTTTTCTGTAACGCTTGATTTTGTAGTTCGTCTTTAAATTTTACAGCGTTACCTTCATGTTTAGCATTTAGCAAAGCCTCATCTTTCAACTGATTGTAAAAAATATTCGATGTTTTTTTGTTTGAAGCCTTTACTAAATATTTTAACGACCATGACGATCTAAACATGTAAGTTGATAAAAATGCTGGAATTTCCTTTATGGATTTTTTTTTCCTTCTCCTATTATTTTTTAATTTTATTATTCTAAATGTTGGAGTTGAATTAATTATTGATAACTTTATTACTTCATTATGAGATTTTTTTTGAGATTTTTGCATAGATTTAAAACTTTTAGTAAGAATTTTCTCACTCGTTTTTTTTTTACCGTTTTTCAAAATGTGATTTAATACTTTTTCTTTTAGTTTCTGGTTATTCATAATTTAATCTTTATAAATAATTTTTTAAGTTTTTAGTCCCATATTTAGATCTAGAAGTTTTACGTTTAGTTAAGCCTGCAAAATCAAGTTTTCCTCTAACTAAATGATATTTTATACCAGGTAAATCTTTTACTCTACCTCCTCTAATAATTACATTTGAGTACTCTTGTAAATTATGTTCACCTTCTCCAGGAATATAAGCGTAGATTCTTTTTTTATTAGTCAGTTTTAATTTTGCTAACTTTCTTAAAGCCGAATTAGGCTTTCTTGGAGTTCTTAGTACTAGTTTAGTACAAATACCTTTTTTTTGAGGCGAGCTGTCTAATGCCGGGGTTTTGTTTTTTTTCTTTTTTTGAATTCTTTTTTTTTTACAAAGTTGATTGTAAGTAGGCATGTAAATTGTTTTTTAATCTTACCAAAAAAGGGACTTGAACCCCTACTCCTTTCGGAACTAGAACCTAAACCTAGCATGTCTACCAATTCCACCATTCTGGCACCCTAACAATATAGGTATTCCGAAAAATTACTCGTTACCGGACTTGAACCGATACTTTATTAATAAAATCAGATTTTAAGTCTGACGTGTCTACCAATTCCACCAAACGAGCGTTATAAGAATTTTTATAAATATGGCACAATTTGATGTTATGATAAGTTTTTCTTTAATTTTTAATTTATTGCTTATTTTATATATATATTATTATTACAATATTAAAGAGGTTATTCCTAACTACGTAGAAACAAAAAAATTTAGAAGTAAAATATCTTTAGAACTGAACAACGTAAAAAACATAGTGAGTTCAGGTTCTTACACTTCTATTTTAGATTTTAAATATTTCAAAGGATTTGTATAAAAACACGTTAAATAAATTTTTATAAGAGGGGGTATAACTCAATAGGTAGAGTGTGTGCTTTGCAAGCATAAAGTTATCGGTTCAAGTCCGATTATCTCCATTTTCAAACTAAAACTAATGTCTATAATAATTTGTAATTATTGAATTTATATCTAGTTTAAATGGGAAAGAAGTTGAAAAATTATGGTTTTTTACATCCCCAAAAACAATCTCTAGAGTGTTATAATTAATTGTTAAATATGTAGGAGGTATCGGCCAAATATTATTTGGTTGATCCTTTAACTGCTTTTTTAAATTTGCCTTTACGAGTTTTATTGCTTTAAAATCTATCTGAATCAAATCTCCTTGTTTTAAGGTGTAAGATTTGTTTTTTTCGATGTTATTATTTACTCTTATATGCTTATGTGAGATTAATTGTCTTGCATTTTTTATACTATAACTAAACTTTGATCTGTAAAGAACTGCATCTAGTCTGCTTTCAAAAGATTCTATACACGCTAGCATAGGGTCACGAAATTCTTTAGATCTATAAATTTTTGTCATTCTTGTTTTTAGGTGTTTTTTCAGTAAACCACCGTAAAAGTAGTTAAACGTTTTTTTAGCCAAAAGGTCGTTCCTAAATTTCTTTTTATAAGAGTTTCCTTGACTAGCAAACTTAGAGGTGTTGTGGTTATAGTGTGTGTAAGGTTTGAATCTTTTATAAAATGTGTTTGTTCTTTTAAGTGAATTTAAAAAAGTTTTCCATTTTTGTCGTTTAAATTTAAAAACCTTGTTGTTATTTAGTGGGTTAACTCTTAATCTTATAAATTTTTTATACAAAGGTTTATATCTTTTTTGTGTGTTAACCATTCTCTTATTCTCTTAGAATATCTTTTTTTTCGTATTTTTAAGTTTTTTTAAAGATCTAGTCTTATGACTATCGTTTTTTCTATTTGAAAAACCATTAAAATTAGATTTGCTTTTTCTTTGAAAAAAGTCACTTGTTATACGTCTAAACTTTAAATTTCTAGTCTTTTTTACAGCTATTGCTCTATTCAAAGTTGTTTTTATAAGAGAATAAAAGATATTGTTGTTTGTTATTTTTTCATTAACAAGATTAGAATCTCCAGGGGACTTATAAGTTGCTCTGGTCTCTAGAATATTTAAATCTTTACTAAATGTTATAACAGGTATTCTTGCAACATAACTTTCTTCAACAGCAGTAGCTCTATTATTTAAGTTATATACAATAACTAAATCTAATTTCCTTTTTAATCTTAATAATAACTGATGTACACTCACAGGCATTTTCATTTGCTTTTTTGCAATGGTTTGTTGATTGGTAGTTGAGCTTGACGTTCTGTTACTTAGCATTCCATTAAACCATATAGATTCAGGAATTATTATATGTTTGGTATCGTGTAATATTTTAGCAAAGTTTTCAGGAAAGCCTACAAATAAAATTTTCTTATCAGTTATATGGTATTTATAAATAATATTTGAAATTTTATTTAAATGTATTTCGACTTGTTTTAAGCTAGTTTTAAAGTTATAAGATTTTTTTTTGTAATATAGTTTTAGAATCTGTAGTTGTATAAGTTTACTTTTATATTTTTTAATCTTCATAATATTTTTAAACTTTTTTACCTTCTTTCAGTACAATGTTTTCGTCTTCGTATAAGATACCTTTACCTTTATAAGGCTCAGGGAGTTTATTTGCTCTAATTAAAGCAGAAATATGCGATACATTCTGATAGGAATTGCCAAAAACACAGAGTTTCGTTTTTGTGGGACAAGTTACAGTTAGATTCTTTGGAATTTTAAAGTATATAAAATGACTGTAACCAAGTTTCAGACTGAGCAGTTTGTTATCGAATGATTCCGTAAAAAAAGCTCTATAACCTACTCCATTTATTTTTAGTTTTTTATATACCGTAATAGAAGTTTCTATCAAGATATGCTCTATCAAGGCTACAGTAGTATTTCTTAATGTTTTAATTTTTTTCTTTTTTTTATTAGATATCTGTGAAAAAGTTGATGGGCTAACGCTTAAAAAATTTTTAGATGTGTCTATAAAAACTTTTAATTTTAATTTCATAGATTTTTGTTTTAAAGGACCTCTAAACGTGAGTGTTTGTTTTTTTTCGTTATAAATTACAGTAATATCTATTGGTATTTTAATATTAAATTTTTTGTTTTGTTTGTTCATTTTAGTTTATAGTTATAAAAGGTTCACCCCCTATTTTTAATTTTTTACAACTGTCAATAGTTTTTAATCCTTTGTCTGTTGAAAAAATAATAAAGTTTTTGCTAGAATCAATTTTCCAAATTTGTTTTATAGAATAAGAGACCCGTCTACCAGGTCTAGTAATGAATTTAATATTGTTAATTGCGGGTTTGCCATTAATATATTTTAAAAATATTTTAATAGAGTCCACATGTGTCTGTGATTGTTTATAGCCAATAATAAAACCTTCATTCCATAAAATTTTTAAAAAAGCTTCACATAATTTTTTTTTTTTTTGATAAATAAAACTTCGTTTTGCAAGTTGTCCATTTTTCACGTTAGTGAACATATTCCAAAAATGGTTTTTCATATATTATTTGTTTAGAGACAGGTTTGAACTGCCGACACAAGGATTTTCAGTCCTTTGCTCTACCAACTGAGCTATCCAAACAATTTAACGCCATACCATTCCAATAATTTTAAATAATTTGAGGTTTTCTTTAGTAAATTTTTGTTTTTAAGAAGAGTTTTCTCTTTTTTAAGTTTACTAAACTCCAACCGTTGGTTTATAAAATTAAATTTGAATATATTAAATGTGAGGTTATTTGGGTTTAATGAAAATAAATTTATAAATTTTCTTCTATCTTTTAAAGAACCTTCTAAATTTATTTTTATTTTAATGTCAGGAAAAAGTTGATTCTTAATTTTTTTTAAGAGTACTAAGTACTTTTTAGCTCTATATACGTGAAAAGATATTTTTATTGAATATATTGTATATTCGAATTGCTCTTGAGCTGTTTTATAGACGTGAGGAGATTTTAATACCGTTATTTTTTTTTTCTTTTTTTTTTTTCTTACACAGTGTAAAGGTGTCTGAATACTTTGGATTTTTAAATTATGTTTCAAGAATCTAAAAAAACAATTCAATGAGTTTTTGTTTTTTGAATAAACTGTAATATTATATTTTGTCATTTAAAAGTCTATGTCTGTTTTTTTTTTTTTTAGTGCAGTACCTCACTTTCGTTTAAATAAATACAAGTTAATGTTATAAAAACGTAAGTTTGAATCAATGCTACTCCTAATTCTAATCCCATTAACAGGGTTAAAATAAAAAAAGGAAGTAAAAAACTAAATGCTGCTAAACCATCTAATAAAATCATACTCCACGCAAATCCTACAATTACTTTTAATAAACTGTGTCCTGCCATTAAATTAATAAAAAGCCGAACTCCTAAACTAATAGGTCTTGCTATGTACGAAACAAACTCAATTGGTACTAATAGTAGTGCTAGGAAAAAAGTAGTGTTTGCTGGTAGGAATAAAGAAAACATGTGAAGTTTATGTCGCTGAAAGCAAATAATATTCAATCCAATAAACATACCAAACGATAATGTAAATGTTATAATTAAATGGCTTGTAATAGTAAAACTATATGGAACAAGTCCAATTAAATTATTAAATAAAATAAAACAAAAAACAACTGTAATTAAAGGAAAATATTTTTCACTTCCTGTACTAACAAGATCAAATACTAGTTGTGAAACAACTCCGTAAATTGACTCAAAAACTGCTTGCCATGGGTTAGGAATAAAATAAAAAGAAGACTTGTTCAGACAGTTCTTATGCGAACTAAAAAAGTATAAAGTACCACTAAAACACATTAAAGCAATAATATTTACTAATAAAGCGTTAGTGATTGAAAAATCAAAACCAAAAATTTTAATGGTGATTAAAGATAGAATCTGAAATTGTTCTAAAGGTGATAGTATAAACATATTTTGTTTGATTTTCTAAATTACGATTGTAGGGCTTTTTTGTTATAAAAAGCCTCAATCAATAAAACTAAGAAAATAACAAGTGAGAAAGCAGATATTTCTGCTCCCCAAGAAGCTATTTTATTAAAAGTATAAAAAGCATCTGGATAATCTGGAATTCTTCGAGGCATACCAGCAACTCCTAACCAATGCATTGGGAAAAAAGTAACATTTACTCCAATGAAAAATACCCAAAAATGAATTTGAGCTAACACTTCAGAGTACTCTACACCAGTAATTTTGTTAAACCAGTAGTAAATTCCTCCAAAAATAGAGAATACTGCTCCCATACTCAACACATAATGAAAGTGAGCAACTACGTAATAAGTATCATGTAAAGCAACATCAATTCCAGAGTTTGCTAAAACTACTCCAGTAACTCCCCCTACAGTAAATAAAAATATAAAACCTAATGCAAAAAGAAGCGGAGCTCTTAGTTTTAGTGAGCTTCCCCATAGAGTAGCTAACCAACTAAAAATTTTAATTCCTGTTGGAATAGCAATTATCATGGTTGCTGCTGTAAAGTAAGCTCTAGTATCAATATCTAAACCTACAGTATACATGTGGTGGGCCCATACAATAAAACCTAAAATTCCAATAGAAAACATCGCATAAACCATACCTAAATAACCGAAAATAGGCTTACGAGAAGCACTTACTACAATGTGACTTATAATACCAAAACCTGGTAAAATTAGCACATAAACTTCTGGATGACCAAAGAACCAGAACAAGTGCTGATAAAGAACAGGATCTCCTCCACCAGCAGGGTCAAAAAAAGTAGTGTTAAAATTACGATCAGTTAATAGCATAGTTATTGCTCCAGCTAATACAGGTAAAGAAAGTAGTAATAAAAATGCTGTAATGAAAATAGCCCAAGCAAATAGAGGTAATCTATGAAAAGCAAGATTTTTTGTTCTCATATTAGTGATAGTACAAATAAAATTAATAGCTCCTAGAATAGAAGAAGCACCTGAGAGGTGTAAACTAAAAATAGCTAAATCTACAGATCCTCCTGAGTGAGCTGTTATACTTGAAAGAGGCGGGTAAACCGTCCAGCCAGTACCTACACCAGCTTCACAAAGAATAGATTCTATTAATAATAGAAGTGATGGTGGTAATAACCAAAAACTAATATTATTCATTCTTGGGAATGCCATATCAGGAGCACCAATCATTAATGGTACGAACCAGTTACCAAACCCTCCAATTAAAATTGGCATTACAACAAAAAAAACCATAACAAGAGCGTGTCCTGTAACGATTACGTTGTACAAGTGGTGGTTATATTCTAAAAAACTTGAATTTGGTTGAGCTAAAGTAAATCGGATGTACAATGATAGAGCAGTTCCTGCTACTCCTGAAATTGCACCAAAAATTAAATACAATGTTCCAATATCTTTGTGGTTTGTTGAGAAAATCCAACGAGAAATAAATGAATAAAAACTATAAGTTGCTGTATTTGCTTGCATAATTTGTTATTATATCTAGAAAAAGAGTTTTTAATCTTCATAGATATTGGAACATTGGATGACATGTGCAACATACCTACCATGGGAAGTCCTTTGACAGTGCAATGATAACAAACGTTTACCAAAAGCTCTGTTACGGGAGTATTCTTAAAAAAAATTATATATAAGGTTATCCCTAAATCAATGGCGCTAACTACAATAAAAAGATAAGCTATTACATAAAAAAGGTTACCCAACCTTGTTATAGCTTCAATATTATCTGTAGCACTACTGTATGTGAAAAAAAATAAAAAAAATAAACATGTACATAACTTTACACTTAACGAAAAATAATAAAATATTTTAAAATCTTCCAGATAGTGAGTTCTAATTGTAATTTGATCTTGCTTGAAATTTTCAAGACTTTTTTTTAAATCGCTACTAAAATATGTGCCAAATACTACTAAAAAATGAATAGTTGCATAAAGTGTTAATATGTAGTATTCAAAATAGTATGCAATAAAACCTAAAAATAATATAAATGTATTAATCTTATTTTTATTAATAAGATGGAAATAAGGTTTTTTGGATTTTTTTTTCATTTAAATCTGAAGAGTGACTTTTTAATTGATTAGTATATTTTTTCATAATATGTTTAAATTTTTTTGTAATTACCAGCTCGACTTTGTTAAACCATGGATTTTGCGGTTTCGTGCGAGTCTTAAGAAAATAATTCTAGAGAAATGTGTTAACTTATTAGATTTTTTTTTATTAAAAGTATTAACACATCTATTTGAAACAAAAGTTTTCGAAGCTCTAGTGGGTAAAAAACTTAAATTATGAAATGCATTAAACCGAATCAAATTTGATAAGTTTGTGTTGTTCGATATTGTTTGAAATATAAATTTTTTTTTTTCAACACCTTTTATTAATTTTCTGATTTTCTTATCTTTTTCTACAAGCTTTTTCATTTATGCGGGAGTTTCCCATGGCGAAGGAAAGTCAAAAGTTCTGTATTCCTGACAAAGTTCTATTTCTCCATACACCACACGATGTTTAGTATGATGGTATCTAGATTCGTAAAATCCACTTAAGGGAAAATCTTTTCTTAGTGGATAACCTTCAAACCCATAGTCAGTTAAAATTCTTACTAAATTAGAGTGATTATTAAAAAAAATTCCAAACATATCCCATACTTCACATTCCCACCAACTAGCACCAAGAAATACAGTTTCTACAGAATTCACAGGCACCAGTTCATTGACAAAACATTTTACACGAGTACGTGAGTTAAATCTTAAGCTTAAAATTTCATATACAACTTGGAATCGATATGTGTTATTAGGATAATCCACTCCAGAAATACAAGTTAACATTTTAAATTGATACTTAAAATGGTTTTTCATTAAAAATAGGGCTTTTTCTAAAAGGTTTGTTTTTACTATAAAACACGGTTCTTTATTAAATATTTCAAGTTTTATGAAGGGAAATATTTTTAATATATTCATTGAAAATTTGTATAATGTTTGCTTTTTCTCTATTAGAATTTGAAAAATTTTTTCTTGAAACTTTCAAAATCTTTTGAATCTAATAAAAAGTTAGCATCTTTTTTATTAAAGCTAAAAGTTTTATGATCTTTATTACAAGTCCTTACCTTTTTTGCTTTTCTGATTATTGTGTCATTGAAATTTAAACTACCATCCGAGAAAACTTGAATTTCTTTTTTTTTTACTAAACCCATATATTAAAAAAAAATTAACGATCAATCTCTCCAAATACAATATCTTGTGTTCCTATAATTGTAACAACATCAGCAATCATGTGTCCTTTAGACATATGCTCTAAGGCTTGTAAATGACCAAACCCAGGAGCTTTTATTTTACAACGGTAAGGTTTATTAGTATTATTTGAAACTAAATAAACACCAAACTCACCTTTCGGTGCTTCAGTACCAATATAAGTTTCATTCGCTGGAATACTTACTCCGTTAGTATAATTTTTAAAATGGTGGATTAAAGCTTCCATGGACTTTTTAGTTTGACTTCGTGATGGTGGTGTTATTTTCATATCATTGTTTTTGATTAATCCATTAGGAATTTTATTAAGACATTCTTCTATAATTTTAATAGATTGTTTCATCTCTAATATTCTAACTAAATAACGATCATAACAATCTCCATGATTACCAACTGCAATATCAAAATTTAGTTGATCATAAATTTCATATGGTTGACTTTTTCTTAAATCCCATTGAATTCCAGAACCTCTCAGCATAACTCCACTAAACCCAAGATCTAAAGCGTCTTTTGCTGATACAACTCCAATCCCAATGAGTCTTTCCTTCCATATTCTATTTTCAGATAACATTTCTTCAATTTCAATAATTTTATTATTAAATAATTTTAAAAAAATATGAATGTCAGAAAGTAAACCTTTTGGTAAATCAGTATGAACTCCTCCAGGTCTAATATAAGCAGCGTGCATTCTAGCACCAGAAACACGCTCATAAAACTCCATCAATTTTTCACGCTCTTCAAATGCCCATAGCATCGGTGTCATTGCACCTACATCCATAGCGTGACAACCTACAGCTAATAAATGATTTAAAATTCTAGTTATTTCTGCGAAAATAACTCTGATGTATTTTGCTCGTTCAGGAATACTACAATTTAACAGTTTTTCAACAGCTAAACAATAAGTCTGTTCTTGTGCTAACATCGAAACATAATCCAAACGATCAAAGTAAGGTAAAGCTTGAACGTAAGTTTTATGTTCAATTAATTTTTCAGTACCACGGTGTAATAAACCGATATGCGGTGTAGCTTTTATAATAGTTTCTCCTGATAGTTCTAAAACTAGTCTTAGAACACCGTGAGCCGCAGGATGTTGAGGTCCAAAATTTAAGGTGAAATTTTTTATTTTTTTAATTAAACTTTTTTTCTTTAATGTCATTATTTTTAAGCCTAAGTAGATTTGAACTACTGTCTTTACGCTTATCAGGCGTACGCTCTAACCAACTGAGCTATAGGCTTGTGGTTTTTTAAAACTATTCAGAATGATTTTCTAAATTTGTCATAATTAAATAGTGGTATTGGCTTGTTGGAAGAGTTAATAAAACAATAGGCATAAATCCATGATTTACTCCACAAATTTCGCTACACTGACCAAAGAATACTCCAAATCTTTTAATAAATAAATTTACTTGGTTTAATCTTCCAGGGCATGCATCAATTTTTAAACCAAAAGATGGGATGGTCCAGCTATGTAAAACGTCTATAGCACTAACAAGGAGACGCATATGAGTATTGGTAGGCAAAATTACTCTTTTGTTAGTTTCTAAATTTCTGAAAAATCCTTTGCAATTATGTAATTCTTCATTACTTAACATGTAGCAAGCATACTTTAATGTTTTAGTTTGCAAACATGATCTGAAATCTGAAATCTCATAACTCCAAAACCATTGATGTCCTAAAACTTTTATTGAAAAATCTGGAATAGATATTTCATCCATGGAATATAATAAACTAAAAGAAGGAGATGCTAGTGTTAATAAAGTTAAAGCTGGAAGTGAAGTCCAAATAATTTCTAACTCATTATTATGAAAAAAATTAGCAGACTTACTACTATTAAATTCATCATAACTGTATATAGTATTGAACATTAACCAACCAACTAAAATTACAATCATAATAATAATGAAAAGCAAATGTTTGTTGAATAATAAGATTCCTTCCATGATAGAACTTGCAGGATCTTGTAATTTAAATTGCCAAAAGTCGGGAGCATCACAAATTAAAAAGAAAGAAGATGAAAAAGTAATCTTTTCTTTTAAGAAATTAAAAAAATTAGTAAATGAGGTAAACAAGTTTTTATCTATATTATTTTTCACAAATTATTTTTTTATTACCACTCTAACGCTTGCATTTTCCACGCATAAATAAAACCTATACCTAATTCTAATAAAAAGTCGATCATTGACCAGAATCCTAAAAGATTTAATTGTGATAGTGTTATAGACCAAGGTAATAGAAACATTACTTCGATATCGAATATAATAAACAGAATAGCAACTAAACAAAATTTAACATCAAATTTATGTCGTGTATCTTCGTATGGTTCAAAACCACATTCATAAGAAGATAACTTTTCTGATTCAGGTTTTTGACTTATTAAAGTATATGACAAAGCAGCAATTATTAAAGATAGAACCATTGCTATAATAAGAAATATAAAAATTACCAAATATTCTTCTTTAAATACTGATACGTTAACAGAAAACTGTTCAACATATTTTTCAAATAAATTTGTTATCATCTTTTTGATTATTTATTACTCCACCAGTAAACATTAATAAATAAGAATAACCAAACAACGTCAACAAAATGCCAATACCAAATTGCTGATTCAAATCCAAAGTGATGGTGATTTGTGAAATGATTAAAAACTATACGAATAAACGAAACTAATAGAGCGATGGTTCCAACAAAAACGTGAAAACCATGAAATCCTGTAGCCATATAAAAACAAGATCCATAAATTCCATCACTAATATTAAACGAAGCTTCTACATACTCAAGACCTTGAAGACTTGTGAATAAACTTGCAAGAATCAGAGTAAGTAGTAGAGCTAATAGAGCTTGTTTTTTAGCTCTAGCAACTAGAGCATGGTGTGCCCAAGTTACAGTAGCGCCCGATGTTAATAAGAAAAATGTATTTGTCAGAGGAATAGTATAAGTATCCATAGGAGTTATTGCTTTTGGGGGCCAAACTCCACCAATATTATAAACTGGAGCTATACTTGAGTGAAAAAAAGCCCAAAAAAAAGCAAAAAAGAACATTACTTCTGAAACAATAAATAAGATCATACCAAGTCTTAGACCTTTCTGAACTACTACTGAGTGTTGGTCTTCAAAAGTAGCTTCTCGAATAACGTCACGCCACCATGTGTACATTACATAAAAAGTTAGAAAGAATCCTGATTGGAATAAAGTCCAACCTCCAACAAACTTATGCATGTATAGAACAAGTCCTGAGGTAATCATAAAAGCTCCTAAAGAAGCTACTGCTGGCCAAGGACTTGGGTCTACTAAGTGATAAGAGTGTGTAGTTTTTAAATATTTGAACTGTTCTTTAAATAACAAAATATTACTCATCTTGTTATTTACATTTAATTTTTCATTTTTCTGATTATTTTTAAAATTTAAAATATTTTTCATAATTATTATATTATATATAGAAAAAGAGTTTTTAATCTTCATATATAATGGATTTTAGTTCCCCACTTCACTAAAAAAAACTAGTGAAAGTTTCTTTAACTTTTTTCTCAAGACTCATAATATTGCAACCTCCAACAAACTTATGCATGTATAGAACAAGTCCTGAAGTAATCATAAAAGCTCCTAAAGAAGCTACTGCTGGCCAAGGACTTGGGTCTACTAAGTGATAAGAGTGTGTAGTTTTTAAATATTTGAACTGTTTTTTAAATAACAAAATATTACTCATCTTGTTATTTACATTTGATTTTTCATTTTTCTGATTATTTTTAAAATTTAAAATATTTTTCATAATTATTATATTATATATAGAAAAAGCGTTTTTAATCTTTATAGGTATTTTTTTGTATAATAAAATATTACCGAATACGTTTTGCCGTTTTCGCGTTAGTATGAGTACGCTGTCCCCTTACAGGGAAACCTTTTTTTCTTCTCAACCCTCTATAAGACTTTATGGAAATTAATCTTTGTTTAGCTAACAATTCTAGTCTCTTAAGATCATTCGCCAGTGAAAAGTTTAAAGATTCAACAAGTTTTAGCACCTGATTTACTTGATTATTTGATAAACTTTTCACTTTTAAATTCGATGAAAAGCCTAATTTTTTACAAATTAAAAAAGATCTGTTTTTTCCAATACCGTAAACGTATTTTAACGCAAAATATACTGATTTAGTTTCAGGCAATTTAGACTCAAATAAATATATCATTTAAAAGTATAAAAATTCAATTAAGTGATTTACACTCATATGAATAGATTTTAAAACTATATTTGGAGAGATACCTAAAAGAAGAGTTCCAATAATCAAAGGAACAAACGCAAGAAATTCTCTTTTATTTAAATCCAAAAATTTTTTATAATATTGTACTTTCATGTTTCCAAAAGCAATTCTATTTAATAACCAAAGTGAATAAGCACCTCCAATAATGATACCTGTAGCTCCCAAGAAAGTTACACTAGTGTTACATTTAAAAGAACCTGTTAAGATTAAAAATTCTCCAATAAAACTACTTGTACCTGGAAAACTTATGTTCGCCATTGTGAAGAATAAAAAAATTGAAATGTATATAGGCATTACAGAAGCTAAACCACTATAGTACTTTACAATTCTTGTGTGGTAACGATCATATACAATACCAATTACTAGAAAAAGAGCACTAGCAACAAACCCGTGACTTAAACTTTGAAATATAGCACCTTCAATACCAATACTATTAAAACTAAAAATTCCAAGCATTACTAAATTCATATGGGCAATAGAAGTATAAGCAATAATTCTTTTGAAATCACTCTGTCGAATTGCTGTAAAAGATGTATAAATAATTCCGATAGCAGAAATTGTATACACTAGTGGTGTGAAAAAAAAAGATGCGTTAGGAAATAATGGAAGAGAATACCTAATAAATCCATAAGTTCCTAATTTCAGTAAAACTCCTGCTAAAATTACTGAACCAGCTGTTGGAGCTTCTACGTGAGCTTCGGGTAACCATAGATGTACAGGAACCATAGGAACTTTACTTGCAAACGCTAAAAAGAAGGTAAACCATAGAAATTTTTGCTCTACTTCTGAAAATGAGAATGTTAACAACATTTCATAATCAGTACTGCCTACTTGATAGTAAATATACAAAATTGAAAGTAACATAATAACAGAACCAAGTAAAGTGTACAGAAAAAAATAGTAAGAAGCTAGAATTTTTCTTTCCCTAGATCCCCAAATACCTACAATTAAGAACATTGGTATCAAAACACTTTCAAAAAAGATATAAAATAATAAAAGATCCAAAATAGAAAAAACACCTATTAAAAAAAATTCTAGTAATAAAAAGGCTATTAAATATTCTTTTAGATCTTTTTTTACACTACTCCAACTTATTAAAATACAAATAGGTATAAGCATAGTTGTTAGTAATAGAAAAAATAAAGAAATTCCATCGACACCTAATGTAAGATTTAAATTTAGAATTGGTATCCAGTAAATTTTAGTCACAAATTGAAATTGTGCTATAGAATTTTTAAAATAAGCCCAAACTAACAAAAAACCAAGAAACGGTAAACTTGAAAAGTTTAAAGCAGTTATTTTCAATAACTTAGAATTTTTTGATGGTATAAACATTAAGAATAACACACCTATAAGAGGCAAAACTGAAATATATACTAGTAAGTTTTCAAACATTATATTTTATATTTTACGGGACTCGAACCCATGACCTACAGTTTAGAAAACTGTTGCTCTATCCAATCTGAGCTAAAAATATTTTTGTTATTTTAATAAAAGGATTTGTTTAAAAACAAAGTCATTTTATAAGTATAGAAATATAAAAACATTGGGCTAACAAATAAGAACATTAATAGAAAAGTTAGTAAATTTATTAAAAATGTTTTTTTTGTGTTTATAGTTGCGTATAACTTTCCTACTAAAAGATTTTCAAAAAATATTATTTTGATAATTCTTATATAATAAAAAGTTGCAATAACAGTAAATAAAATATTAACAAGCGAAAAAAAATAGATAGAAACACCAGATAAAGCTTTAAAAACACCCATTTTAGCAAGAAATCCTACCATAGGAGGTAACCCTGCTAATGTAAATAATGTAATTGCTAAACTTTGAGCGACTACATGGTTAGATTCTTGTAATAAAGCATAGTCTCCTAAATCTCTATTTTGTTTTTCAGAGTACATTTTTTTCTTTAATTTTAGATTTAAAATAATTGACCAGATACATAAACCTGATATGATATAAACAATTAAATAAAAGAATTTCATTTGAACTCCTTCAAAACTACCAACACTAAAAGCTAATAAAACAAAACCCATGTTATTAATAGAACTGTATGTTAATAGACTTTTTAAACGACGTTGTTTTAAACCTGCAACAGCACCAATAAAAATACTAATTGTTGCTACAATTATAGAGTAAAACTGCCAATAAGAAATCAAACTATAAAAGCTTGAATAACAGATTCTTAACAAAAACACAAAGATACTAAATTTTGAAATTATCATAAAAAAAAAAGTTGAACTTGAAGGTGATCCTTCATAAACATCTGGAGACCAAAGATGAAAAGGTGCCAACGCTAGTTTAAAAAATAATGCAAAAATAATGATTAACATTCCTGATACTGCAAAACTAAAATCAAACATAAATTGGTATTCAATGCCATTTAAATTAAACGGTTCAAGAAAAAGATTGTTAAAATTTACAATATTAACAACAGAAAACAGGTAAGATTTAGAATTCCAGTTTTTTAATCCAAAACTCGAAGTCTCTACAGTTAAATCGTTAACACTGTTTAAAACAGATGTGTCTGACATTAAAATTTTAGTAAATTCATCATAAAATTTATTGTCTAGCATTATTTCTTGTGGTAACTCATTAATAGTGGTATCAGAAGTTTGTATAGATTCAGCAAATTGTAAAACATTACTAATAACTTCAGATAAATAACAACATTGTACTAAATTATAAATACTCGTTACGCAATAATTTCCCACAAGGTTATTATTCATTTGGAAAAAACTAAATGACTCATCGTTTATCTTAGATTCGTCTATCGAAAATCCAAAAAAACTTTCTAAATCTTCATCTTCGTAAAAATTTGCTTCTAGTAAACAGTTTTTAAAATTTAGAAAACTACTATAATTTAACTGATTATCTTGTAACACATACAAGAGCTCAACTGAAGCATTTTGAAAAGTACTTTCAATTAAAAAATCATTCATAGATGATAGGTTATTAATAGTTTTTAATAAATCTTTATCAATGGAATCTATTTGAGCTATGGGATTACATACCTCAATCATTTTTTCTGAAATGTTATTACACAACAGAATTTCTTCTGAATTATTGGTTTTTGTTGCTAAGTCATTGTAACTAAAATCTAAAACTTTAGTATCTGACGATAGTAAATAAGCTTTTTTTTTAAATAAATCTAATTTATCTGAAATAACTTGTAATTTCGCAAGGTGAGAATTCTCAGTTACGCTAATTTTTTCTTGAAAAGACTCTAAAGCTTTATAAATGGATTCGAAAGATAAAAAGAAGCTGTTAGCCGAAAAAACCCAAATAAAAAAATCTCTAAAATCTGTTAAAAGAACACTTCCACTTAAACCATAAATAAAAGTAACTCCTAGTAAAAAAATAGCTGTAGACAACGATCCTAAAACAAAATATTTTACACCACTTTCTATAGAAAAATTTGATGATTTTTTAAAAGATGCTAAAACATAAAACGCTAAACCTTGTAGTTCTATCGCTAGATAAGCTGTTATTAGATCATTAGCACCACAAAGTAAAAAAAAACCAAAAATTGAAGTAAGTAAGATAATATAGTATTCAAAATTACTTAATTTTTGATCTTTTAAATACTGAGTAATAAATGTTAAATATAAAATACTAGATATTCCAATAATTAACTTTGAGATAAAGGATAACTGATCATTATACATTGTATCATTAAAACTAGTTAAAGCTAATAAAGAAAGATCCATTTGCTGATACACTAAGATCAAGTAGCAAGTTAGTCCAAAAATCAGTAAAAAGATTAATTGATTATTATATTGAAATTTTATTAGAAAATGTTTCTCGTCAATAACTAATTTTAAAGAAAATAAAGCAAACAAAGTTAAACAAAATAGAGCAGTTATCAGGTAGTACTCTGCTAGAAATGTTAATTCTTGAGTTTTTATATGCTCAACAGATACTGACATTTGGTTTAAAAATAAACTTTCTAAATTAGATAAATCCATAACAGAATTATTTAATAGAAAGTTTAAACTTAACAAATTATTTACATAAACAAATAACTTTTGCATTCTTGTAAAAAAAAAAGTTTTTATTTTATATAAATAATACATAATTGGCGGGTAAATATACAATAAAGTAGTACTCTTGTTTTTTAAAATATACATGAAATTACTCAAAGAACTTATCATTATTTTTAATACTATAAAAGTTTTTAACTAATTAGTATTTCGACAACTACTGTATATATCTACAATTTTTTAAAGTAATATTTGATTAGAATTTTGTTCTAAATAATTTCTAGAAAGTTGGCAAAAAGAAGTCTGGCTTTTAAAACCTTGGTATACTGGTCTCATTGTTAAAAAAATAACGCCTACAAGAGCAAGGAACAAAATTAACCCAACAATCAATAGTTGTAACACAAACTGAGTGTATAACATTTGACCATAAACTTCTACGTCGATTAAAGAGTCTAATTTATTGTACCAATTTAGGTAACTATTAAAAGAAAAACTATTTGAATAATTATTATCGCTAAAGCTTCTAGAGATTAAATTGGCAAGTTCCATAAAAAAAATTGCATTAATAAAAACTCCAAAAGGAAAATATATTACAATATCTTTAGATAAATTTTTTAATTTTGTTTCTAACATCATTAGAACGAATAACAACAGTATTGCAACAGCTCCGACATAGATAATCATAAGAATTAATGCTAAAAATTCGCATTCTAAGAAAAATAAAATAATAGAAGTCAACAAAAAACTTAAAATTAAAAATAATAAGGCAAAAAAAGTATTTTGAAGTAAAACTACACATAAAGAGCTTATACATAATACAGTAAAAAAAAAATACGACAACACATTTATCATTTTAACTATTGTTAAATTGAAAAAGACTAAAAAAAAATTAAGATTCCCAGAAGGCTAGTATTTATAAAATTTTTTAGTTTAGAAAACTGACACTTGAGTTCGTAAATGATTTCAGGTAAGTTTTTATTTTCAAACATGAAAAAAGGAATTTAACCTTTAATTTTTTCATAATTTTTAAGATTATAAAAGTTTCATGATATTCCAGCTACACGTTCCCGTACAGCTACCTTGTTACGACTTCATCCAAATTACTAATTTCTCAATAGATTCAACAATTTAATGTTAAATCTTCAAGTGAAACTAACTTTCTGCATGTGACGGGCGGTGTGTACAAGGCCAATTTACATGTTCACCGCAACATGCTGATTTGCGATTACTAGTGATTCCAACTTTATGTAAACGAGTTTCAGTTTACAATCCGAACTGGGAAAATTTTTAAAGATTTACTAAAAACCTATAAAGACTTTTTGTAACTTTTTGTAATTTTCATTGTAGCACGTGTGTAGCCCAAATCTATAAGGGTCACATTGACTTGGCTTAATTCTCACCTTTTTTCAATTTATCATTGACTGTTTCTTTAAAGCATTAAAAAACAACTTTAAATTGTTATTGTTAAATTAAAGATAAGAGTTGCGCCCGTTAAAGGACTTAACCAAAAATCTCACGACACGAGCTGATGACAGTCGTGCAACACCTGTGAAAAATTTCATTTTATTTACTTTTTTGTAAATAAATTAGAACTTTTCCATGTCAAAGATTGGTAAGATTATGCGCGGATTATCGCATTAAACCACATACCCCACCACTAGTTTTAGGCCCCCGTCAATTCCTTTGAGTTCCAACCTTGCGATCGTACTTCTCAGGCGGAGTGCTTATGGCGTTAGCTTAAAAATCTAAAGTAATTTATTTTATATTACCATTAAATTACAGCACTCATGATTTACAGTATGGACTACCAGGGTTTCTAATCCTGTTTGCTACCCATACTTTCGTTCCTCAACGTCAGTTTTTACTAGAGAATCGCCTTCGCTACTGGCATTCCTTTATTTATAGTTAGATTTTACCCTTACAAATAAAATTCTATTCTCCTGTATTAAAACTCAAGTAAAGCAGTATTTAGTGCTTTTAAAAAGTTAGGCTTTAATTTTTAACAAAAAACTTACTTTACCGTCTACGAACGCTTTACGCCCAGTCATGACGAATAACGCTCGTCCCCCTCGTTTTACCGCGGCTGCTGGCACGAGTATTAGCCGGGACTACTTCTTTAAATAATGTCATTATCATCTTTAACGAAAGAATTTTACAACTAGTATCAGTTGTCATCATTCAGATAGTATTGCTGGATCAAACTTTCGTTCATTGTCCAATATTCCTTACTGCTGGCCAAAAAATTAGCCTGGACCTTATTTCAGTTCCAGTGTGGTTGTTCATCCTCTAAGACCAACTAAAGATCACAGGTTTGGTAAGCTATTACATTTACCAACAGCCTAATCTTTACGCAGACCTATCTTTTAGCAGACTAAGTTAAACAAAACTAAATTTTGTTTAACTTAACTTTTATTAATTATTAAGAATTTAATACTTAAATAAGCACTTTGTTCTTAACTAAAAGGTAACATTCTACGCAGTTACTCACCCGTACGCTACGAAATTAATTTCCGTTCAACTTGCATGTATAAAGCATACTATTAGCGTTCATTCTGAGCCAGGATCAAACTCATAAAATTTTAATTAAATGTATAAAATGATTTTACATTGAATTATTTTAAACTAAAATCTAAAATAGATTTGAAATAATAAGAGACAAAAAATGTTAAAAAACTTTTTAATTATGTTTTAGTACTTGTTTGCTTAAAATTTTACAATTATTACACATCAAGCCTATCTATGTAATCATCTATTACATTTATTCGAAAACTAGTTTTAAGGTTAATTTCTCGCTTAAGATGCATTCAGCGATTATTTATTACGAATGTAGCTACTCGACAATGCTAATGGTATAGCAATCGATTAACCATAGATTCGCTTTCTCCGGTCCTCTCGTACTAAGGTCTACTCCTTTCAGTTTTCTACACCTACGGTAGATAGGGACCAAACTGTTTCACAACGTTCTAAACTCAGATCATGTACCGCCTTTCTTGGCGAACAGCCAAACCCTTGGAACCAGTTACAGCTCCAGGATGCGATAATCCAACATCGAGGTGCCAAACCACCCCGTCGATAGGGTCTCTAGGGAGTGATTAGCCTGTTATCCCCGGCGTACCTTTTATTCGTTGAGCGATGACCTTTTCCATTCAGAATCACCGGATCACTATAACCGACTTTCGTCCCTGCTTGATTTGTCAATCTTACAGTCAGGCAAAT
>Ga0307966_1000317_pt1 | contig 39677 bp, 35 predicted proteins | sample OrgLakmetagen646_FD_203141 | JGI IMG/M metagenome (GOLD analysis project Ga0307966, IMG submission 203141) | Saline water microbial communities from Organic Lake, Antarctica - #646 | ecosystem: Environmental > Aquatic > Non-marine Saline and Alkaline > Saline | place: Antarctica: Organic Lake... | reverse complement strand
TACCTGTGATTGGCCCAATGCCGACCTCAAAGCCCCCAATCAACCCGGCGTCACCGTCAGCGATCACGTTGCACTCGAAGACCTTGCCAAGTATTTCGACTACTCCCCGCTCTTCTGGACCTGGGAGCTTAAAGGCGTGTATCCAAAAATTCTCGACCACAAGAAATACGGCGAGCAAGCACGTAGTATTTTCCAAGACGCCAAGAAGCTACTCGATCAAATCATCAAAGAAAAACACTTCCGCGCTCGCAGCGCTGTTGGCCTCTGGCCCGCCAATGCGGTCAAAGACGACATCGAACTCTACGGTCCCGACGGTGACACCATCGGTGTCTTCCACACCCTCCGCCAACAAAAGCGCAAGGCGAACAGCTCCGTTTATTTCGCCCCCGCAGACTTCGTCGCGCCAAAAGAAACCGGTCGGCCTGACGCCTGTGGAGCCTTCGTCTGTTGTATTGATGGTGTCGATACCTTTGCGAAAACCTTTGAAGATGCCGGCGACGATTACAGCTCCATCATGGTCAAAGCAATCGGTGACCGCTTCGCGGAAGCGCTGGCCGAATACACCCACCAGAAAGTGCGTAAAGAGCTCTGGGGCTACGCAGCCGATGAGACGCTTGGTAACGACGATCTCATCGCCGAAAAATATCGCGGCATCCGCCCCGCTTCCGGCTACCCAGCCACTCCCGACCACACCGAGAAACAACTCATTTGGGACCTCCTCGACGCCGAACAAAACACCGGCGCCACCCTGACCGAAAACTTCGCCATGTCTCCCGGCAGCTGCGTGAGCGGACTTTACCTCGCCCACCCCGATGCCAAATACACCCAAGTCGGCCCGATCAACAAGGACCAGATGCAAGACTACGCACAGCGTAAAGGCTTGGAACTGGAAGTCTGCGAACGCTGGCTCGCCCCTAATCGTGGGTATTAATTCACAGGGACGTCCACTTGTTACGCCCGCAGCTCAACTCCCTTCCCGTAATGCGCTCCGCCAGAGGTCAAATCCCCAGCCAAACAAAATACTTTCACGTTGAAAGCATGCTCTCGACCAAGCTGGAAGACATCAAGCAAGACGAAGCACACGAGTATCTAAAACTAGTAGAAGCACTCGCCACGATTTACGGCTTTCAGCTACAGTTTTGGACGATTCACAATCGCGGTATTGGCCTGCTGGTAAAAGCAATACCACTCAAAACTAAAGGAGTCAGTTCTACCGAGATCATAGCGGCATATGAAACGATTGGAGAGGCCGAGATCGCTAACACTATCAATACGACAGATCCGCACAAACTTGATCAACCAACTCGCACACGCTTCGCACGTTACAAAGATAACCGGGGAAACATCCAACGATTTGCCCAAACAATAAAGCAGCGCATTTCGATCAAATATAACCGCATGCGTGGGCGAAAGGGCTCAGTCTGGCAAGACCGGGCCAAAATTTTCCCGCTAAGAAATCGCACAAGCGACCTTGTCGAAGTCACTGGCTACCTACTCACACAGACTCCCCTAGAAGCCACCGAGAAGGCCCTCTCCCCCTGGCCCTCCCCGCTTCAACAGCTGCGTGACGGAGACTCCCAAACTCAGCATCGACTCAACCAGTTGTTCAAATCCAACCATAATCGTGCCGAATTACTCAAATTTTTATCTAACGCGCATGGTAAAATTCTCACACAAATCAAGAGCCCCACAAATAGCTCAAGACGTGGTCGAACTCCAGCTTGGCGGCCTGAATGCGAAAGCGCGCTAGTCAACGACCATACGCAGTCGACGACCACATACCATGAGACAAAAGAACGCGCGCATGCACGCTTTCACAAGATGTTGGAACGTTTTAAGAGCTTCCAAAACAAGACCGGACTCGAAGCCATGCCGCACGGATACAAAGGCGACCCCGAACTCCGAAAATGGGCGGCTGCACTACGCGGAAAATTCAAGCAAGGCCGTCTTCCTGAATGGCAGCTCAAACAACTCAAAGGTAATTCGATTTTATCAGCTCCACTCAAGAAATCAGAAATCCATGCGACATAAGCATCCCTCACGGAATATCACTGATACAATCACCTGAACTGACACTCTGCACCAGCAACTCAGTCCTTCGACCAAAGAGAATTCCGCTCAAATTCGTCCGTAAAATAATCAACTGGACTGTCTCCGCCCATCTCCGAAGCTGGGCTCATGTTGAACTTCAGCTCTGCAGCGAGCGGCTCCATTTTGCCTTCAACTAAGTTCTTCTTCAAACAGTCAATTGGCCACCAAACATTATCTGCGAGTTCCTCTGGCTCATTCAGCATGGTCGTGCACGTGATCGACGCACCCTCTGGTCGCTGGACCCCTTTGGCTCGCATAAAATCGAAAAACCGCTCCTCAAAATCTTTAAGCATCCCTGCAAAATCGTCATCTATCCCGGCACAAATAAAACTCACTAAAGTCGCCGCATTGGTAAACAGGACAACGTTGTGCCGGCCTTCTGGATCAGTAATCAGCACTTCACAACGCCAGACCGACCACCAGTCCCGGGGCAAATCCAGATCACTACCGCTCGGCAAAAGCGACGCCTTAAACCCAAATTGCCCGACCATATGATCGGTGATGTATAGATAGAGCTCCAGATCGTTGGTGAAATTTATATTAGCGATCATAGTTCCAGCTTAGAAAAAAGTCATTTGCGGATCATCCGGACAAGGGTCCGATTCTTTTGTCTTTGGAACCGGTTTCGGCTTCTGCGGATTCGCTTGTTTTTTCGACCCGCCCTTTTTGTTCTTCGCCTTGCGGGCCTGCATCGTCTCCGCTCGGCGAAGCGCGCGTTCGTGAGCTGCCTGATTTGCCCGAATCTGAGCGACGACTTCATCTCGTATCGACGTCGCCGAATGTTTCATCTCAGAAAGCATGGCGAGGACATCGAGACGTTCAAACTTCAAATCTTCAGCAACATCTCGCTTCACTTTAGGCGATGCCCCTTTGCTTGAAAATCCGAAGGCGATGTCTTTTTTAGCCGTCCGGAGCGCATCCCGTATCGGCTGCAAATGCGACTTGTGATACGCCGCCAGATCACGAAGCCGAGCCAAGCCAAGCTGAATACTGAGCCCTTCTTCATCCATGTCGCAAATCGCTTCGACTCGCAGCAATCCTTCGAGATCGCCCTTTTGATAGGCTTCCTGTATCTCATGCCAGCGCCTCTCGCGGACCGATTCTTCCAATTCAGAATGATCGGGATGCAGTCGCTTCGCTAAATTCCGATAGCAGGTTTTCAGGCGAGCATCCTGCGCCACCTTCTGCCTGCGCATGTTTGAGGACCGTCCAGACTTCGCGCCGCCCGAAGCGCCTCCGCCAAACATGCGGTCGAAAAACTCCCGCATCGCGTCATTATCTTCTTCGTCCCAATCATCATCTTCTTCTTCATCATCCCAATCATCCTCTTCTTCGTCCCAATGTTCGTCTTCGTCGTCTTCGTCAAAACCAAAAGGGTCCGGTTGTTTAGGAGGAACATAGTCATAGAGTGTCCCTTTATCTTTGCGCTTAAAGAGTTCCTCAAACAATTCAGGGACAGCTTCATAGTCATGATACGCACACTGCGACAAATGGTGCAGAATAAACTGAAACGCGTTGGTCTCCTCTCGAAGCTCACGGATTTGCGTCAGCGTTTGACCGTGCGTGCTATTGAGCCACTGCTGGAATGCATTCCGGTCGTTTTCTTCAAAGTCATTCAGTAATGCCTGCTTCTTGTGCAGTTCCTTCCGTAGTCGCTTACAGGCAGCCATTGCTTTCTTAAGAAACGGAGCCTGATCGACGACTAATAGTGCCGAGCACGTAACTTTGGAAGCCCCTCCCTTGCGGGAATGCGTCTGCTTTTTTCGATTTTTATAACTCTTGGCCATCGACGACCTAACTTGGAAATCCAACTAATTCTGATCAATAGAAAAACCAAGAATACCCGCATAAAAGTGAAACAGGCATTCCTGCCTGTTAAAATAGCCGAGACTCTAGCATCCAAAGCGTTGAGTAGTTTAAGCTGCAATGAGGTGCAGCTACCCATCTGCTGGGCATTGATAATTTATGCCTGACAAGAGCAGTTAGCGGAAACAACCCGCAATCCCTTATTCAAGGGCGATTAGGATCAAAAGTCGGGTAATACCCCATATTAACAGGCAAGCAAAGCGTATATAAATCATCTCATTCACCCACATTACTGATATTATGTCCTACCAAATCAACCCGACCTCCAATCATAAATTCATGTTCAACTTAAAAGCTGAAAATCATCAGGTGATTTTGACCAGCCAAGTTTACGAACAAAAGCAATCCGCGCTCGTGGGCATCGAATCCGTGCAAGCCAATGGACCGGATGCTAAGAACTTTGAGCATAAGCTATCGACCGCTGGTCAACCTTACTTCGTCCTTAAGGCTCAAAACGGAGAAATCATTGGCAAGAGCCAGATGTATTCATCGAAAGCTGCTTCAGATGCTGGCATCGCATCCGTTCAAACCAATGCGCCTTCCATCAGTATCGAAGATGCCGCTTAGTCAGTCGCTTTAACCCGAACGGTTTTTGCAACAGTAGCAGCGGCATCCTGCCGCTGAGGCGAGTAAAAAAGCGGCTGGAAGCGCGCTTCTACTCTCGATCAATCCCCTTAAGTCCGTGCCATTCGGGTCATGGGTTATAGCTGCCAAAAAAATCCTGCATAAAACCTGAATGATAAAGTGTCGTTAGATAGAGTTGCTACTGCGTGCGCGTCTTCACATACTAGTTGAGTAATCTACGAACACACTAACTACAAAAATTATGGACATCGAACAACTTCTTATAGTTTTACTCATCGGAGCCATTGCTGGCTGGTTAGCCGGCTTAATCATCAAAGGCGGCGGTTTCGGCATTATCGGAAATATCGTAATCGGCATTCTAGGCGCAGTCTTCGGACGCTGGCTTTTTGATGTGCTGGATATTTCCATCGGCGGTGAATGGCTCGGGCCGATCGCCACATCGACCGTAGGTGCTGTCTTACTCCTCATTCTCTTAGGCTTCGTCCGTAAGAAATAAGCTAGAGAACCAACGCTTATTACGAGCTAATGGCCGCGGAAGCCGCCTAGCTCCAGTCCTCAATAAACAGACCGGGGATATCGAAAAAGTCCTTCGCGTTCAGCGTCGCGAGTTTCAGATCATGCGCGAGCGCAGTCGCCGCAATCAAAAGCTCAAACTCACCCAAGCGAATACCTTTCGATAAAGTGGACGCCTTAATTTTCGCGTAGATTTCGATCACCTTTCTATCCGGTGGGAGCACCACTAGCTTGTTTTTTAAGAACTGCTCGTATTCGGTCCAAAGTCTGGTCGAGCCGCGTTTCTCTAAGCCAAAAAGAAGCTCCGCCTCGCAGAGCGTCGAAATCGCTAGTGCCGAATCCCCCAAGACTGACCATCGGCTGACCGTGCCTGCATGCGGATGCTTACGTAAGCGCTGCGAGTAGACCGATGTGTCGAGCAAATGCGTCAACTTTGCCATCATTCGCTCGGGTTAGGCCGCTGCTGCTTAGTGCGTGAAGGCATAATAAAGTCCGTATCTAAATCGCCTAGACGTGCCCGGGATTCTTTGAGCGTGCCCCACACTGATGCCGTCTCCGATTCGGGCTCAACCCGCACGATCTTAACGATGGGCTGACCGCGACGACTGACCACGCAGGCTTCGCCCGTTTCGACAACCTGATTACACAGCTCCGATAAACGGTTCTTGGCATCATACAGCGCAATCATCTCCATAAATATTAATCAATCTAGCTATCTAGCTATTTGTCAAGGATTCTCGTAAAAACTAAGCGTTACTCTATTGCCTACGGCACAGTAGGTGCTCTAGCTTAAGAATATATGCCCATGTCGACGCCAGCTGTTACTGAAACCGAAGACCTCTCTGATTTTCTCGAGATACTGCAACATCTTGTTCGTGAGCCCTCGGTTGTGGGTAATGAAGACTCCTTCTTCCGCATGCTGCGACGCGAGCTGGAGGAAGTCGGGGTTGAGGTCGAACGCCACCTGGGGATACTCATCGCCAGCGGAAGCGAGCCGGGAAGCGCCATTCTCTCAGCTCACATCGACCGGCATGGCCTACTCTGCACAGGGCCCAACGAGTTTCAATATGCTGCCTTTATCGCAGCCAATCGCGGCGAGCTGACCGGCGATTCTATATCCGAGCAGATGCTCGATACGATCGCGGATCGCTTCACTGGGCAGCGCGTGCAAGCGCACCTGCCTTATATAGGCACTTACATCGGCCAGGGCGTCATCTCCTCTTCATACCTTTGCCCTAAGCGTAACAACTTAATCTTCGAAATTGCCGACCTCGAACACCTTCAGCCTGGCACACCCGTCTCGTTTTTAGATCGGCTTAAAGTCGAAGACGACTACATCTCTGCTCAGCTTGATAACGTTCTCAGTGCAGCCATTATCATCTACCTCTATCGCAACGGTTTCAAAGGCACCGCCCTTTTCACCGCACAAGAAGAAGCTGGCCGCAGTTGGCGCTACGCACTTTCCTGGCTCCAGCGCGAGGAAATCACCACTAATCGGTTGATCGTGCTCGATACCAGCCCCTACCCGGATCAAGCAACCGCTGAAGCACAGGAAATTGTTCTGCGTAGAAAAGACGCGACCTCCACTTTCGATCCAGCATTCACCAAAGAAATCGAGCAACGCTGCATTGATCTCGGCATTCGTTACTCCTTTAAAGATGAATGGATCGAAGCCCAAAATAAGACCCGCGAAAAACAACACTCGGTCGGCCGCACCGAACTCGGCCGACTCGCAGCTGCCACCGACCAACAAATCAACGGCACCACAATCCAAATTCCCACCATCGGCTACCATACCGCCGAAGAAACCGCATCACTCGATTCAGTCCGCGCCGTCTTAAAACTCCTGCGCACTTTTATCAGCTAAAGCGCTCAAAGCTTTCGAATATCGGCATAGTCGCCACTCGGGCGCTCCACCAGCTTTGGAAACGCATCGATCAACATCTGCGCACAAGTTTCGCCATCTGGCATTTTCTCGGTCCCCTTCGCAGCTTTTAAAATCTCGAGCGGCCCATAGCGATCATCCTTAGGTAAATCGGTGAGATAATCCTGCATCGCTGTATCAATAAGTCCTGGAGCAAAGCTCGTAAAATGTGTCTTAAGTCGTTCGCCCGCATAGAGTTTGATCAACATATTGAGCGCCGACTTGGAAAGACTATATCCATTCCAGCCACGACTCCCTGAAAGCGACGCCCCCGAGGAGATCCCGATCACCTGTTTCACTTCGCTAACCTGCTCAAAAAGCGTATCCAGAATCCACTTATTCGCCCACACATTGATTTCCATCGTTTCTCGGAGATCTTCTAAGGGAGCGTCTTTCATATCGCGGATCTCCCCAAGTTTCCCCGCATTCAGAATCACACAATCAAACAAATCCACTCCGCGAATTAATTCAGCCAGTCGCTTTACCCCTGCGTCTGAATCCGCCAGATCAATCGACTCGAACACCATGCCCAGCTGGACCAGTTCACCAGGCTCCCGACGACTGCAGCCATATACTTTGGCCCCTCGCTCAAGATATTTTTTTGCCAGCCCATAGCCCAACCCCGAGCTCACCCCTGTAATTAAAACCGTTTCTTTCATTCTACTAGCTAAGCGCGCGAAGACATTCAGATCAAATGGAAAGGTGACTTCTGAATCGCACTCGACAATCCCCCGCTCCCATTTTGAACTCTAAACATGACAAAGCACGTCAACGATTCAGATCCGATTTTATCGATTAAAGATCTCAAAGTCCGTCAAAATGGAGTTGAAATTTTGAAGGGGATTAACTGGACCGTTCTACCTGGACAACATTGGGCCATCCTCGGGCCCAATGGCTGCGGCAAGTCCACTTTAATCTCTGCCATCACTGCGTATGTCACTCCCGTCGAAGGCTCGCTTGAACTCATCGGCCAACGCTACGGCGAAGCCGATTGGCAGGAATTACGAAAACAAATTGGTATCGTCAGCAGCACCCTCACTAGCCGTGTCCCTGCGGATGAAACAGCCGTCACCACAGTGCACAGCGGCGAATCCGCTCAGCTTGATTACTGGTCTCGCGAAGATAATCTGGATCGAACTAAAGCCCTCCGCTGCATGGGCAAGATGGCGATTCGTAGCCTCGCAGAGCGTGAATGGGGCATCCTCAGCCAAGGTGAGCGTCAGAAAGTATTCATCGCGCGCTCACTCATGCTGGATCCGAAGTTGATCATCCTCGACGAGCCCTGCGCCGGACTCGACCCCGTTGCACGCGAACGCTTTCTTAGAAGTATCCAAAAACTCATACAAAAGAAGCGTAGTCCCAGTATTGTGTTCGTTACGCACCACATCGAAGAAATCGTTCCCGAAATAACCCATGTGCTCTTAATTAAAAACGGCAAAGTCCTCAACTCAGGAACCAAGCGGGAAGTCCTTAATTCAAAAAATCTTAGCGCTGTTTTTGGAGCCGATTTAAAAGCCAGCAAACGACCCAAACTAGACCGTTGGACGCTTTCGCTCAACTGAAAGTGGCGTCGTTGCTTGCAACGGCTAATATTCAATTCTCGATACACAAGCGCGAGCAAGCTCGCACGCCACGGTGTATAAAGTCACACCTTCGCACGCCAGCTGAACGCATGGCACAGTGCCACCGCTATAGCATCCGACTCGTCAAAGCGTAGTTCCATATCCGAGCCGGTTAGGCTAAGCACCGTCCGGGCCACCTGCTCCTTACTAGCCCGACCCGCACCGACCACTGACTGCTTCACCCGAAGCGGTGCGTATTCAAATACTGGCAGTCCACGCATAGCGGCTGCCGCAATCGCCGCCCCACGCGCCGCGCCCAGAATCTGCGCTGTCTGAAAATTCTGCACATAAATCGTCTGCTCCAAAGCTACGTGGTCGATCTTATGCTGATTGATGAAATCCTCTACCTGATTCCCAATCGCACCCAGGCACTCAAACATCGAGATAGCAGGCTTCAGCTTTAAAGTAGCCGTTTCCAAAACTTTCGGCTGGGTTGCCGGATCATATTTCAATACCGCAAAACCACTCCCCCGCAAGCTGGGGTCGATCCCTAAAATCAACCCCTTAAACCGTGCGCCCAATTGAGCAGGCGACTGCTGCCCTTTAATGGTTTGCCCTCCACCTTTAGCAATGTGCTCTGCCCAAAGTTTTCGTGTCGATTTGCGGGCCATTTAAAGAAATAGGAAATAAATATGTTAGAGTCTGCGTAGATCTATTGGAGGAAAACGCTCTATCGTTTCCACTGTCACTAAATAATCAGCTTCAATCCACCAAAAACTATAAAGACCCATATCAAAATTTCAAAAACCTTCTGATTGATACGTTTCACAATAAACGGAGCTGTAGCCGCACCCAACACTGCATAAATCATGAAACTCGCGCTCAACTTGACCGATTCCAGGTCAATGATTCCCAAGTCCATCATAAACGGAATCTTCACGATATTTACGATCAGAAAGAACCAAGCCACCGTTCCGATGTAGGCATACTTCGGCAATCCCGAAGCAATAAAGTAAAGTGCCGCGACTGGACCCGCCGCATTCGCCACCATCGTCGCAAAACCACCAATGATTCCAGTCAGGCCAATGAATACCGGGTGCTGCGGCAACTTGTCTTCACCCTCTGAATGCCGACGCATCCATTTTCTCAAGAAGTGCACCCCTGTCATCGTGAGCAAAATCACCCCGATCAGGATACGAACCTGCCCATCATTTACCCGGCTGAAAACCAGATACCCAAGAACCAAACCGACAAACATCGGCGCCGCCAACTTGAAGATATACGACCAGAGCGCATGCCGCCGATAGACCATCACCGCAATAATATCCGCCGAGATCAGAATCGGTAAAAGCACGCCAACCGAGGCCCGTGCAGGCAGCGCAATCGCCATCAAAACGACCGTCAAGTTCCCAATGCCTGGCAAGCCCCCTTTACCCAAGCCGACCAGGAATGCACCGAAGGCGATCATTACATACTGCCAAATTTCCAAATCCACCATTCTCAGTAAATCGTCGTCTTTAAGCTGACTATGCAACCCAATTAAAAGCAAGGCGCCCTAACTCGAAGTAATCTCACCGCACTAAAAATAATGCAGAATCACGCCACGGAAGAATCATGGATCCATGAGCACTCGTTTAAGAATAATGATTCTGCCGCATGATCATTCTGCAGAAAACAACACTGCCTCCCTTCCTCATCACTAAGTCTGTCTCACGAACTTCACCACAACGCAGCCTTGCATCCCTTTTCACATTGGCAAGAGTCCGTCTTATAATGCGTTGGAAATGTATCTGCGCCTACGACGGCACCGACTTCGACGGCTGGCAACGTCAGCCTGGCGGCGAAGCTGTGCAAAACCACATCGAAGCCGCCCTCACTCAAATCTTCGCCACCACGATTCAACTGCAAGGCAGCGGCCGCACCGATGCAGGCGTCCACGCCAAAGGCCAATGCTTTCACTTTGATGCCGATTGGCCCCACGCTCCCGAAAAACTAATCCGCGCACTACATTCGATCCTCGCGAAGTCTATCCGCATCGAATCCATTCACAAAGTAAACGACGATTTTCACGCCCGCTTCTCGGTATCCGGTAAGCGCTACATTTACCGCTACTACCTCGGCCGCGCCGCCCCCACCGACGAGCGCTATGTTTGGGCCTGCCGTGATTTTCCCGTCGATCTCGTTGCCATGCAAACCGCCGCACAGATCCTCATTGGCACCCACGACTTTTCCGCCTACAGCGCCACCCACGGGAAAGACACCGACCCAAACCCGGTCAAAACCGTCCACCGTCTCGACCTAAAGCAGCGTGGCAAACACCTGACGCTCACCACCGAAGGCAGCGGCTTCCTCTACAAAATGGTCCGCACATTTGCCGGAGCTCTCTACGCCGTCGGCCGAGGACGTCTCACCCCCGACGACATTCAAGAAATTCTCGACTCCAAACAACGCACCCACCGCATCGTAACAGCACCCGCTCAGGGCCTATGTTTGGGAAAAGTTTTTTACAGCTGATTTTGAAGGAATTTTGCCCTGATTGGCTTGATTGCAAACGAAAGTTTAGTAATGTTTTGAATGTAACATTTAACCACGTATATACATGAATAAAAAACTACTCAAAAACTCCATTATCACTTTCTTAGCGACTGCCAGTATTGCATTTGCAGCCGATCATGGGGATCACGACCATGCAGGACATTCCCACGGAGCGCTTCCTGTATCACAAGCTGAACAAGCTGCGATGACTCCAGACTCTGTTCTTGCAGATCTGAAAGCCGGCAACATGCGCTACGTCGAAGGAAAGCCCGAAGCGCCGAACATCGCTGGTCGCATCGAAGCCGCAACCAAAGGCCAATTCCCGAAAGCTTACATTCTATCCTGTGTTGATTCGCGTGTTCCCGTTGAAACCGTATTTGACCAGAGTATCGGTGACATTTTTGTCGGCCGAGTCGCTGGTAACGTAGAAAACGAAGATCAACTCGGTTCAATGGAATTCGCATCAGCGGTTGCAGGAGTTAAACTGATTGTTGTAATGGGGCATGAAGCTTGTGGCGCTGTCAAAGGGGCCTGTGACCACGTTGAAGTTGGCAATCTGACCATGCTTCTCGAAAAAATAGCTCCAGCTGTCACCTCGGTCGAAGGCCATGAGGATCGTAGTTCAAAGAACAAAGCATTCGTTGAAGAAGTAATCCATGCGAATGTTGCGCGCACAGTCAGCGATGTAACAACCCGAAGCGCAGTCATCGCCGACCTAGTCGCTCAAGGTAAGCTGAAAGTCGTAGGTGCCTACTATTCGTTGGAAGACGGCACTGTTAGATTCATGTAGCCAAAAAAGCTTAAGGGGTGAACTCACTGGAAAAAATTAGTCAGCCAGTGAGAATCACTAAGGTAATCTTCGGCGCGAACACTAAAGTCGCGTGTCACTTTATCGAGTGACACGCGACATGCACGCTCGACGTGTAACTACCCAAGGCTACACTGGCGGCATGAACTTCGAGAAAGTCATTACAGAGGTGACTGCTGAACTAGATGCCCAAAACATTCGACACGCGTATGATTCTAGAAAACGCGGGCGAAACAAAGCAGACAATTGATTGGGAACTCATTCAGAGCTACTTGGAAATCTTCGACCTCAAACACAAACTAGGCACCTTAAAAAATTGGGATGGCACAACTAACTGAGACAGACAAAGCCACCTTCCGCCGCCTCACCCGCCGGGGATGGGAACAAACCCCTGAAGAGCGCAGCCCACACTTCGTCGAGCAGACCCCCGAAGGGCGGGCCCGCTATATCAACTGGGCGAGCGAAGCGTCTAAGTTTTTCAAAGGCACCAAGCCGGTGGATTTCAGCGGCAACCAATGGAAATTGTAGACAAAAATATCGATAAGGATCTAAGCTAAGCAGTTTGTTAAACGTATCTTTACTATGAAGCCTGGGCGGTGCAATAATACCCGCTAATTATATTACAATGCACACGCGAGTTAAACAAACCGCTAAAGCCGCACTCGACCTCGTCTTCCCACGCGCTTGCTTGCACTGCGGGGAACATACTGAAGGAAGTTTGCTTGATTTCGTCTGCACCGACTGCACTCGCGAACTCCACATCTGTCAGCCTCCTGCCTGCACGACCTGTGGCTACCCATTTTTCGGCATGCTCTCCGGGGACCGCAGCTGTCCACACTGCGCCGAACTCGATCCGCTCTTTTCCCAAGGTAAAACCCTCTTTCTCGCCAAAGGCGCTGGTCGCAGTCTCCTCCACCACCTCAAATACCAAGAGGGTTTCTACGCTCTCAAAGATCTACGCACGCTTGCAGAGGCCACTCCTCACTACCGCAACTATTTCGAATCGAGCACCCTCGTTCCTGTCCCGCTCCACCCGACTAAAGAACGCGAACGCGGCTACAACCAGAGCAATTACCTCGTCAACATGCTCAGCCGCCTATATCAACCGGCACTTCCCGTCGAAAATCTGCTTATTCGCACGAAATTCACCCAAACGCAGACCAGGCTTAACCGTTCGAAGCGTCAGCAAAACGTAAAAAATGCCTTTGCCTTGGCACCCGATGCCGTTCTAAACTCATCAGTTAATTATATTTTGGTGGATGACGTCTTCACAACCGGAGCCACCCTCAACGCCTGCGCCCGTGTTCTCCTCGATCACGGCGCAACTCAAATCAAAGTCGCTACGCTCGGACACGGCTAACCCATTTTCTTCTAATCTTTAATTTTCTCTATCATGGCACTCTTCGGAAAACCACAATACTCGACCGTTACGGTAAAAAAGAAAGACATCCCCAAAGACCTTTGGACGAAATGTCCGAAGACTGGCGAGATCATCTACAATCGCGTGCTCAGAGAAAACCACATGGTCGTCCCGAGCAGTGGCTATCATTTCCCGCTAAACGCACGCGACCGCATCGATTCCATGCTCGACGAGGGCAGCTTCGAAGAAATGGACATGGGCGTCAGTTCGCTCGATCCGCTTGAATTCAATGCGACTTCCTCATACCCGGAAAAGCTAAAGCAAAACCAAGCGAAGACCCAAGAAACAGATACCGTCATCTCGGGACACGGTAAAATGGGCGGCTTTCCCGTCAGCATCGCCGTGATGGACTTCCGCTTCATGGCAGCTAGCTTGGGATCCGCTGCGGGCGAAAAAATCACGCGTGCCATCGAGCGCGGTATTGAGAAGAACTGCCCGGTCATCATCGTTTCTGCTTCCGGAGGTGCTCGTATGCAAGAAGGCATCCTTAGCCTCATGCAGCTAGCGAAAACCAGCGCCGCACTCGCACGCCTTAGCCAAGCAGGGCTGCCTTACTTTTCCATTCTCACCAATCCAACCATGGCTGGCGTTATGGCCAGTTACGCGTCCCTCGGTGATGTCATCATCGCCGAACCCGAGGCACTTATCGGATTTGCAGGACCACGCGTAATCAAGGAAACCACGCAACAGGATCTGCCTGCCGGTTTCCAAACTTCGGAGTTCCTCCTAGAGCATGGACTCCTCGACCTGATCGTGCCGCGCCTCGAAATGCGCGACCGTATGATCAATCTGATTAAGGCACTCTATGGTCCCAAAGCTGCTAAAGCTGGATAGTAGATCGAGAAATCGAAGACCGCTCGTGCAGTTAATTTTTGATTACAGAAGCACGTATGACGACTAGATATTTTAAAGGGGCTACCTCCGCGTGGATCACAATTCTCCAAATGTCGCGCTACTGTTCAAAGCAAAATAGAAAAGGCGCATCCCTCCGCAACTAAGCATGACCGCTGATAGAATCAGTTATGAAACTACCAGGGACTATCTTTACTCACTGAGGAATCGCGGCTCCAAATACGGAACCGAGCGTATTCAAGCCTTTGTTGCCGCAGTTGGGAATCCCGAGCGGGCTTACCCGAGTATTCATGTTGCCGGCACAAACGGCAAAGGCTCCGTTTGCGCCATGCTCGAGGCGATCTTTCGGGCAAACAAGTTCCACACGGGCATGTATACGTCTCCGCATCTCATCCATCAAGGCGAGCGCATTCAGATCGACCGCACACTTCTGAGCGAGAGTGACATCGTTAAATACACTGAGCAGCTAAAACCCATCGCCGAGACGCTCTCTGGCGGTGAGATGGAGAATCATCCTTCCTTCTTTGAGTTTATGACGGTGATGGCCTTCCTGCATTTTGCGAAAGCTGAAATCGATATAGCCCTCATCGAAACGGGACTCGGTGGACGGCTCGATGCCACCAACGTGCTCACTCCAGAGCTTTCCATCATCACCACAATTGGGCTCGATCACACCGACCTGCTCGGTGATACAATCGAGAAAATTGCCTATGAAAAAGCCGGCATCATCAAACCCGGCGTGCCCGTGCTGATCGGCTGGTTACAACCAGAAGCCGAAGCGGTTATCCGACAGGTCGCCACTGATAAAAAGAGTCCACTCTACAACGCGCGTGAACACTTCAAGACTCGCGAAGAACTCCCCAAAACAAATCTGACGGGCCGCTTTCAGCAGAGAAATGCTGCACTTGCACTCTACGCAACCGAGCTTCTATCCCAGGCCTTCACTTTAAACGCCGAAATTAACGTGCGGGCGCTTCAAAGCATCGCTTGGCGTGGCCGCTGGGAGACACTACAGCTCGATGGGCGAACGCTCATTCTGGATGCCTCGCACAATGCCGAAGGCATGTATGAATTGGAGCTGAATCTCAAGGCGCTCTTTGCTCAAACACAAAAGAAACCAATCGTAGTCGCCTCTGCTTTGGGTTCAGCTCGAGCTGCAGCACTTATCCCGATACTGACACAATATGCCAGCGAAATCCACTTCGTCACACCGATGCAAGAACGCGCCTTAAAAGCAGAAGAATTGATGAGACGCATGCCCGCAACTTGCAATTTGCCTCAATCCTGTAGTTCGATTATTCAGATTTTACCAAGCCCCTCACGCTGTAGCTTAGGACAAGCAGGGGATACTATCGTTTTCACAGGCTCACTCTACCTAATTGGTGAAATCCTCCAGCGGATAACCAAAGGAGCCAACCCTGACCAACACACTTTGCAAGATTCACCCTAGCTTAAGCTAAGTCAAAGTTTTCAATCCCCTTGCGCACGTCTGATAAAAACGAAGCAGCGCCGACACCATTTACCCAGCGGTGATCAAAAGTTAGCACAAGCGAAATCACTTCTATCGTTTCGCCCTCTTTAGATTGGGAATCAGGTATCAGATGGGGCGCCCCGAAAAAAAGCGTTGCTACCGAAGGAGGGACCACAATCGGTATGGCTGACCGCACTTGATAAGCAGCCATACTGGAGAGGGTGAGCGCGACTCGTTTTTTTGAAGCCACTTCGCCGTGTCTTGTCCGGCGTAGTGACTCATTAAATACATCTGGGAATTCCTCCCAGCTCAAACCATGCACGTCTTTAACGACTGCCGTCTGTAATTCATCGCCGGGCAAAGCCACCGCCACTCCTAAGTCATAGTTTTCTGGGTCGAAGTGTAACCCATCTCCTTGCACGACCGAGGCAAAGCGTGTGTGCGCTTTCATTGCCTGCACTACCACCCAAGCAGTCATAGTCGCAGTGGAGAGCGTGCCACCCTCGCCCTCTTTGCTGCGTAAGCGCGCATCGCGAATCACTCCCCATCTGCAGGTAATCTCAATTGTGGCCGGGACGACTCCCTGTAATTGTTTGAGTGCCTCAGCTGAAAGTGCACCTTTTATCGAAGGCTCCGCGTTTGCTTTATCAGTGTGCAAAGACGAGGGGATAGGTTTAGCCAGCTTCAAAACCGCCAGTTCCTGGCCTACACTGACCTCGTCGCCTTCTGAAATTTTCCATTCCGCGATCACTCCGTCTTCATCACACTCAATTGGGAAGACCGCCTTATCCGTTTCCACTTCACAAAGCGCATCATCCGCTTCTACCTGTTCGCCCGTCTCTTTGAGGATCGAAACAACCCTCGCCACTCGGATACCTTCACCCAGTATTGGAACATTAATAATCTTAGTCGATTGTAAGCTTTCGGATGCAGAGTTCATAGGTGTTGGCGATTGTATAGCTTCTTGATGAGCGACAAGCGGGTCGAGTGCCGTTTTTAAAGCATTTCCAAGTAAGTGCTCGATCGCTTGCCGCACACGCGCAGAATCAGGAAGTGCAGCATATTCATAAATTGGGTTAAACCCAACGTGAACATCCGCCTTCGAAACGATCACGGGTGGACTTTTCAAGCCGCTTAACACCTCGTGGTTCTGGCACATTTCGGCGATGATCATTTGGCCAACGCTTGCGCTGATATTGTCTTCTTGCACCACCAGCAACCGACCTGTTTTTAAAACAGAGGTCGTGACCGCGTCTGTATCCCATGGCGAAATGGATCGCAGGTCGATCAGTTCGATATCTAGGGTCTCAACCATTTCAGCGAGCACTTCTTCGACCAGTTCTACGCAATTACCCCAAGTGACTAGAGTCATAAGCTCGCCTTGGCGAACGATTCGCGCACTCCCGATGGGTATCGCATCGATCCGCTTCGGCGCCGGTAGTTCGGCCCACATTAAATGCTTCGGTAGTAAAATAATGGTTGGGTCTTCACCGTGCATCGCGGACCAGAATAACCCTGCGGCATCCCTCGGCGTCGATGGCACAACCACGCGTATACCCGGGATCCGCGCAAACGAGCCTTCCGCCGACTGACTATGCCACAGTGCCCCTCCTGGAAGATAGCCTCCGCAGGGTGCATAGATCACAAGCGGGCACTTCCAATGTCCAAAACTTCGCCAACGCAAAGTCGCCATGTTGGAGACTAACTGATTCCAACCAGGATAAATAAAATCGACGAACTGTATCTCAAAACAAGGGCGCTTGCCGTAAGAAGCGAGGCCAACAGAGACACCCATAATAGTCGATTCTGCGAGTGGTGAATTGACCGCGCGAGTTGGGTCTTTGGTTGAAAGGCCTTTAGTTAAATTAAACACGCCCCCCTTCGGATCAGCAATATCCTCTCCGAAAAAGACAACATCTGGAAGCGCGTCTAAGGCCGCGTGAAAGGTTTTATTGACAGAGTCCAGCATGCGACAGGTTTCGCCAAGATCCAGCTTCGGCCCCTTCGGCGCGCTTGCCTCGGGCCCCATAAGATGGAGTTCCGTCTCTGCCGCTACTGGATCGTCCGCTTCGCCCGCTTCTTTGTAAGTCCTACGTATCTCATCGCGGACTTCATTTTGCAGAGCTTCGGCCTCCGCTTCAGAAAGCACACCGTCGGCGATCAATTTCTTCTGATAAATCGTAATCGGGTCACGCGCCTCCATCGCCGCCAATTCGTCAGATGCTCGATACATGCGTTGATCATCGGCACTAGAGTGATTCGAGAAACGCTCTACATCACACCAAATAAAGGCTGGGCCGGCTCCTGAACGCGCTTTTGCTACAGCCTCTCGGCCTACATTGGCTACGGCTTCAATATCACTACCATCGACTCGCACCCACTCTTGCTTGTCTAGGATACCTAGCGCGATAGGATTTGTCTCGACCGTGGATGTGCTGATCGCGATCCGATTGTCCTCGACAACGAAAACCATTGGCAACTTTCGCTCCTTAGCGAAACACACTGCCTCGAAGAAATCACCTTGCCGGGCAGACGCTTCGCCAAGCGAAGCGTAAACAACACTTTGCTTGCCATCCAACTGCATACCCCAAGCCGCGCCACATGCCGGCAGTAAGTGAACGCCCACAGGCGAAGGATGGCTCCAAATGTTGAGTGCTCGATCACTGAAGTGTCCCGTCAATTGCCGCCCTCCACTGGAAGCATCTCTTTTTGCATAAAATGTCAAAGCCAGCTCACGATCCGTAACACCCCTTTGTATGCAAAATGCCCGGTCACGATAGTATGGAAATGCGTAGTCGTCTGGTTTCATTTCCAGAGCGATGGCCGCCAATGCTTCGTGCCCCATGCCTGAAATATGAAACCAGCCTTTGCCTTGGCGAATCAGACTTTGCTCCCGCAAATCACCCAAACGACTTCGCCATAGGTTACGTAAAAAAACCAACCGCTGATCTATTGAACTGCTCTGCAATGATACATTTTCTTTATCGGACATACTGGACAATCCACACTATCATTGCAGCATTTCTCTTCAAGACAAAGAGATTACTATGGTATGGTAAATTTAAACCCTTTTGTGTAATACTCGACTAAGCGCCATGCTCATCTCCGTGATGCGGTATGGTTTAGGCACAACCGCTTTGAAACCGGCACTCTCAAAATCTTCCATTACATTCGAATTCGTGTATCCACTGGAAGCGATGGCGATCAAGTCAGGGTCGTATTCCAAAAGACGCTGACAAGCTTCTTCGCCACCCATGCCCCCGGGAACCGTTAGATCGAAGACAACGGCGACATAAGGATCGCCGGCCTCCTTGGCTGCTTTATATGCGTCAATGGCTTCTCCGCCATTTGTCGAATAGCCAACATCGTAGCCCAATGTTTTGAGTATTTCTCCAGCCACCATCATCATACCTTGCATGTCATCCATAACAAGTATCCGGCCACCATCATGCACTGGGGACATAGTTTGTTCCTCATCGACCTCATCTCGAATATTAAGGTTAAGTTCTGAACTCGACCGCGGAATATACACTTTAAACTCAGTTCCAAGCGAAGGCGTCGATTCGACAAATATATAGCCTTTGTGGGCAGTCACAATTGACTTAGTCGAGACCAGCCCCAAGCCATTTCCATCTTTCTTCGTCGTGAAATAAGGCTCAAAAATACGCCCTATTATGTCCGGACCAATACCTACACCCCGATCTTTAATACTCAGGACGACATAGTCTCCAGCAGGAATGTTGGGTATTTGTTTTTCACTTACTGCCGTATTGAACAAAGATACATCTAACACCCCACCCGCTGGCATGGCCTGGTCCGCGTTGATAATTAGATTATTAATAACTTGGCTCATTTGCCCGGGATCAACATCAACCACCCAGAGATCATCGGCAATGTGTGTCTCACACTTCACATTCGAGCCTCTAAGAATAAATTGTGAAGAGTCTTCCACTAAAAACTTCAAACATGTGCTTTCCAGGTTAGGCACCCCGCCCTTCACAAAAGATATCAATTGCTGGGTTAGGCTTTTAGCCTGTAAAGCAGCCTTTTCAGCCAATACGAGCTGACGGGTAATTGGGTGGGATTTTTCTAAACCCATTCGGGCCACCGAAATATTACCTAATACAGCAAAAAGTATGTTGTTAAAATCATGCCCAATACCACTCGCAAGTAAACCGATCGTATTCAGCTTTTCATAATCGCTGTTAGACGTGGCAAGATTATTTTCCAAACGAATATCTCTTAAGAAAATGATGAAACCCATCCGCCCGCTTGAAATGTCGATTCGCTTCATTGTAAAGCGCACATGAAAGACGTCTCCGTCGCGATTGGTTAATTCAATGCCTCCGACTGGAGGATCCTGCGTATATTCCAATCCAAGGAATACCTCTTCAAAATAATTTACCCGACGACCTGTTCTCGGGTGCTTCACCCACAAAACGCTTTCCAAGCGAACGCCGAGCCCTTCCTCTTGGCTCAGCCCTAACAGACGAGAGGCCTCTTGGTTCATTTGTTCGACAGCGCCTTCTTTGTTCACAATCAAAACTCCAGACTCAATAGAATACATAAGAATATTCAGTCTCGCATTTACTTGCATCAAAGCACTCTCCGAACGGTCGCTTAAAGTTACATCCTTGAGTAGAACAATCCGGCTTTGCTGCCCCCCAATATCGAGATCATTCAACAGCACCTCAAATTGCCGATTCAATCCGTCTGGATCAGCTATTTCCAATTGCTTCAGGCTGTCAGGTTCTAAGCTAAACGGGAACACCTCGCCAATGAGCGTATCCATTTCAGAATCAAGTAAACTCTCTGCTGCAGTATTTAGAAAGCGGATCGTATAATCTGCATTTAGAATAATTAATGGGTCGGTAATCGCGTCGAATACTTCTACGAGCCCTCCCTCAATGATAGCACCGTTTGAGGAATACTTCTGGCGCTCGATCTCATCCAGCAAAGCAACCCGCTCAACATTGTAGGAAATTAAGCGCCCAACAATCAAAGGCTGCCATTCACTCAAGGACAACACTTCATGTGCACCGCACTCCAATAACTTGGCACCGATCTCCCTTACATCATCTCCTATGATTAGGAACGCCTCCCCTGCCAACGTGCTACAGATCGCTTCGGCAGCTTCTATAGACTCTTCCCCGGAACTCCTCGTTTGCATTAAAATGACATCAAATCTCTGTAGTCGGATATGCTTTAAACACTCTCCCAAACGACTCACTCTTGTGAATTCGTGGTCGATGCCGGAAGCCACGACTGCATCCATCAAAGTGCCTTCCGGAAGCCTATCTTCAAAAAGTAAAATTGAGTATGTCTTTTTGATGTGTGAACTCATCAGTAATTTACCAAAAAAGCTAAATTTAGTAAACTAATCAAACACTTAAACAGAGCACACAAGGCACCGGGTGCAATTATATCTACGGGAAAATCTTAGCGTAGTTTGACCATCGTGGTCACGCGAAAGCGCGCGTCTGGCTCAAAACCGCATTGAGTGTAGGTTCTTGGGGTAGGGTCGCATCGCCGAGGCGACCGTCCTGCAGGCGAACACGTCTGCCCATACGCTTCGTTCTCTGGCATAAGCCAGCCTACGGCGAACGGCGGTTTCGGACTTCGGCGGTTTCGGCGAAACCGCCCTACCTTGCTTTGTATTTTCAGATTGCCACAATACAGGGTATGCAACTTGCTTGTTATTAGTATGCCCGTAAATAATGGATTCAGTTGTGTAAAATATTTTTCACTGAATTCGACAGACTTAGAAATTGAAAATTGGGCTAAGTCCGCTCTCGATTTTCTGCCCGGCAGGCCAACGATTGCGCTTATTTTTGCTTCTAGCGAATGCGTTCATCGTATGGAAGATGTCATGGAAATTATCCGAATCTATGCGCAAGTTCCCCAGCTGATAGGTTGTTCAAGCAACGGAGTCATTGCCGAAACGCGTGAAATCGAAAACGAACCAGGTATTAGTGTTTCCATTTTTCATTTACCGAATACACAGGCCTCTGCCATTTATATTCCCGAAAATACGCTAACCTCAGGATCTACCGGCCAGGCTCTAGGGACATATTTAAGCAAGCACAAGTCCGCGAATTCTTGGCTGCTATTTGGAGCCTCCGAAAGTATCGGTGGCGACCAATGGCTGAAAGGCTGGGATCTGGCTACCGGAAATGCTGTGACTGTCGGCGGCTTTGCAGGAGTGGATCCCGAAAACCTTCAATCGTCATTATTCATCAATGGAAAAGTCAAACACACCGGCGCCGTGGCACTCGCACTTGAAGGCGAAGTTCGCATCGAACCACTAATCTCTCAAGGCTGCCGCCCGGTCGGTAGTCCGTGGACAGTCACCCAATCACAGCAAAACATTATTCAGCGCATCGGAAATCGCCCGATACTAGAAGTTCTTCGTGACACGCTTGAAGGGATGTCGCGAGACGATCAAAAACAGGCGCGTGGTAACATTTTTATCGGCGTCGTTCGGGACGAATACAAAGCCAGCTTTAATACAGGCGATTTTCTGGTTCGAAACTTAGCCGCAATCGATCCGAAATCCGGCGCTGTCGCCATCGCCACCCCACTCCGGGTCGGCCAAAATCTACAGTTTCAAATACGCGATGCCATAACCGCCTCGTCAGGTTTCGAGGAACTTCTACGCGCAAAAGCAGATTCACTCCGCAATCAACACATACTAGGAGCCTGCTTGTGTGACTGCATCGGCCGCGGTAGTTCACTTTACGGTGTCCCGGACCACGACGTTAGCATGATACAATCGGTTTTTCCCGGGCTTCCTATCGGAGGTCTCTTCTGCAATGGAGAATTCGCCACGCAAGAAAACCAAACCTTGCTCCATGGCTACGCGGCTAGCTTGGGTTTTTTTGTGCAAGGCTACACCCCTAAATCAAAAGCTGATTAACGATGATTTCTTAAGGTCGAAACCACGATATATAAACCCAAGATTCCCGACACGATAAAACCCAGTATCCCAATTGCAGGATAACCCCAGAGTAAAGGCTTCACACCGGTAGTAATGACAAGAGAAGAGCCGATGATGAGGGAGCCAACAATAATACCCACCGTCAATCGATTCATTGAACCATTAAAGGCATCTTCTAAATTTCCTGTCCCAGTGTGGTGTAGATTAATCCGAATATCTTCGTCCTCAACACGTTGTAAAATACGCTGTATATTTTCAGGGATCTGTTGCAAGCGTCGTAGCATCGCTAGGAGTGGATAAAAACTCTGGCGCGCGATTGAAGAAGGACTCCAACGCTCCTTGTTTAGCTTTTCAAGATAAGGACGCGCCACAGCATGGATATCGAAATCTGCATCCATCCCGCGTGCAGTCTCTTCCACGCACAAAATCGCTTTCGAAAGCAGTGCATAATCAGAAGACACTTCAATACCGTTCGTTCCAAAAATATACAACAACTCCAAACCAACAGTCCCGATCTTAGTCCCTGTCGGTCCAAAATCTCGGTGTTTATTTAAAAGCAAAGTCACTTCTTTTTCCACCCTTCGCCTATCAATCCGCCGTGTGTTTACCGACATCCTTTCAGCTACACGAATCACCTTATCCGCGTTGCGATCCGTTATCGCAGAAAATAAATCCGCTAAATGATGGCGCATCTCCAAGGTGATCTGACCCGCTTGACCCCAATCCAGAAAACAAATCCGCCGGTCATCAGTGATCAACATATTGCCCGAGTGCGGATCGGAATGAAAGAATCCAGTCCCAACAATCTGGTGAAATACGGAACGCCCGCCGAGCGCCGCAAGATCCGCTGCGACTTCGGGCTCTAAAGTAATTTTATCGGGCGCAAAACCTTCGACCCATTCGGTAACAAGCAGTTGCCGCGTGCTGATTTTCCGAAATACCTTCGGCGCAAACACACGGGACTGATCCGCGTTTAGAGCACCGAAAATCTCTGCATTGTCCGCCTCATTATTATAGTTTAACTCATCTTCCAGTCGGCTCTCCGCTGCCTTGATTAAAGATGGCAAATTGTAGGGCCTCAAGTGCTCAATCCGCGAATGAGCCTGACGCGCAAACCAGCCAATGATTTCCAAATCCGACTTAATCGTTTTGTGGATATCCGCCCGCTGCACTTTGATCCCAACCCACTCTCCCGTTTCGATAAGGCGTGCTTTGTAGACTTGTCCAAGAGAACCCGCCGCGACAGCCACCTCAGCGAATTCAGAAAACACTTCATCAATCGGTCGGCCAAGCTCACGCACTAGGATTGGCTTGATCCGTTCAAAGGCTTGAGGCTCTACTTGGCTACGGAGCTTCTTTAGCTCCATCACCAAAGGCTCCGGCAGACGGTCTGGGCGGGTGCTTAAAATCTGACCAAACTTAACAAAGATCGGCCCAAGTTCTTCACATGCATTGCGAACCCGTTCATAAGGGCTCAAATGCGTCACCTTTTTGCGAACAAGATTCTTTAACAAGAACTGCGGCGTATCCAGCTGCAGGAGCAAATCTTCAAAACCCCAACGAACCAAGATCGCCACGATCTCCGGCGCGCGCACCGCATTCGCTAAATAATTAAAGGGCTTCATTCAGGCTTATTCAGCATCCGTATTTGGAAACTCTTTGTGGAGCCGTCCTTCCAGAGCGACGACGCGGGCCTCCAAAGCATCATACTGATCTTTCGTCACAACTTTTGCCATGTTGAGCATGTCTGTGAAAAGCTTACTCGCCTCAACTTTCGCTTTTTCTGTCTCTACACGACCCTCCTGAACAATCTTGTCCGACATTGCAGAAGCTTCTTCCTTCGTAATCTTTCCCTTCTCTACCAAATCGTCCAGCGACTCCAACACTTTATCTTTAGTCACAACCGCCATTCCGATGCCCGCTAACATAGTTTTTTTCATCAAATCAATCATGTAGGTCACATTAGCAGTGCTGACTTAAATTACAAGTGCTCAAAAAAGGTCACGATAATTAATATATATCACAACTTAGCCCAAGAATACTAGTATTCTATGCTTGTGGCATAACGATTGCTGAACATAACGGTTAATATTTTAGCCAAAAACTACCAAACTTTTTACAGATTCGGCGGTAAGTCATATGTTTCTATACAAGTGAAAGTCCTTATTAAGATGAATTTAAAATCAAACGCCTAAAACACCGAAGACTCAAGATATGCGAAGTTATCTGGGGGGTAAATTCGGTTATGATCGTGTCGACTCTTGGATTAACGCGGCACCCTTTATTGTTGCCGCAGTTGTCCTTGCCCTCCTCGGATATAGTGGACTTTGGATCACAAAAAATTACTACGCAAGACAGGAACTGCCGACAGATGCTCGCTCGGTAAACATACCAAAGATAGACTTTACTCAACCGAATGCCAAGGAACTCCTGATGGCCGCGTTTATCGAAAATAATGGCGGCCTGGAAAATTGGGCGAACTTAGAAGCCATCAGCTACAACGGAGTTATTTTCGATAATTTAGAAAACCATTCATTCGTAGCCTCTAAGACAAAAACTGGAGACGTCTCCCTTTATGTCACCAACCGAGCCTCAGAAACGACTCTAGAAATTAAAAACGGAGTGACCGAGTTGCAACAACTTCCTAAAACAACTGAAGCGCCGGGGTTTTATGTAAAGTCAATCGCACATCTCACAGGCGAATTATACAGCCCGCTGGTTGATCTCGCCGTTACAAATAAAGGTGAAATCTCAGGGCTAGAAGAAAGTATTTGGCAAAATATCCCTGTCGTCATAGTTACAATTCAAGACGATTCAAAAGAGAGTAAATTCATTCTCTACTCCGAAAATCTCTCAGTGCTTGCCCGTATCGACCAATTAAGCGACGGCGCCACGTATACGTATCGGTTTACTAATTATGAATCGGTAAATGGGCTTAATTTGGCCAAAATGATAAATGCTGAAAATAATCTAGGTGATTCCTGCAACATTCGCTTCACAGAAATTAAACCACTATTGGACAGAAGCATTCCTGCGCCAACCAACGTGAATGTCGCGAAAGTTCAATAGGTAGACTTGTTCAGCTGACTGAAATTCTCTGCATGCTCACTTGCTATTAAGTAGCATGACCCTAGCCTCTGTCACATGCCAAAAAGCCTGTGCATTGACTGGAACAGCCCGCTGATAGAATCATTAGTCAACAAGCTCCTCTCGGACAGTTCCCTGGAGCTTTGTGACCTTAGCAATACCACTTTACTGGTTCCTACCGTCCAATCAGGTCGGCGCCTGAGAGAAGCACTCGCGCACGCCAAAAAAGATTCCGGACTACTTCCACCAAGCATTTACACACCAGACCAATGGCTGGCTTCATTACTGCCCAAAACTGGTATCGCCGACCCCAACACTGCCTTGGCCGCATGGGCACTCGTTTTGCAGACGATCGAACTGACCCGCTTCCCCTCACTTTTCCCGCAAAAACCAAATCGATCGACCGCCTGGCTCCTATCCATGGCGGAACGTCTCATGCAACTGCGCTCCGAACTCGGCGAAGCAGGCCTCGATTTTGCAGATGCCGCCGTAAAAGTTCGCGACACTCCATTTGAAACAGCCCGTTGGCATGACCTTGCGCAACTCGAAAGCGCATATCTTGAGGTGCTTCAATCCCTGTCACTGCAGGACCCCTTACATGCGCGCCGGATAGCAGCAGACAACGCAACGATTGAGCCTACCTGCCAAAGAATCTGCCTCGTCGCGACTCCCGACCCTCAGCCACTCCCCCTCCGCGCACTTCAGAATATTGAATCGAAACTTCAGGTCGAGATCTGGATCTACGGCCCGAAAAAAACGGAAACACTCTTCGACCAATGGGGACGCCCTCAGACCGAGACATGGCAAAACCGTCCCCTCGATCTCGAAGCCTGGAATTGCCAGCTGACAACAATAGCCACCCCACAAGACACGGCCCTCCGTATTGCGAAGACAGCCGCAGGTAAAGTTGTCGAAAGCATCGCCATCGGCCTAGCCGACCCAGAGTTAACTGCAATCACCGCGGATGCATTACTCTCCGCAAAAATTGCATTTTACGACCCGAACGGCGAGCCCCTCAACCAAAGCTCACTAGCTCGACTCACCGAACTCATCGCCGATCTATCAACTCAAAGTCCTGCAAATCATGTCCGGAGTCTACTCCAGCAACCGGAAGTTTGGCGCAGCTTGAGCAAAGACCTCCCTGCGCGAGCCACTCAAAACCAAGCCCTGCAGCAACTTGACGCACTCACTGAAAACCATCTTGCAGCCAATTTTAGAAGCCTCGCCTACTTCGCCAAACAAAGCACTCACTCCGCCACGATCGACCAATGCCTCAAAGCCCTCCAACATTGGATCGACCGCCGTGAGTCTGCAAATTCATTTGCAGTTGGCCTAAGCCAAATCCTCCAAGTGATTTTTACACGCGATCACCAAACTGCGGATACACCCAACTGGAAAGAACACGCCGAGGAAATCAGAAACTGCTTGGAAAAAAGCCAAAGCCTGAGCAGCACTCTGCATCAATCCCTAGCGCCCGACTTCACCCCACTCGCTTTCAAGAATCAGCTAAAAGCATCCCGCACCTACCCCGATCGACCGCGAAATGCGCACGACCTACTCGGCTGGCTAGAGCTCCTCTGGACAGATGCCCCACATCTAATCCTTGCCGGCATGAATGAAGGCAGCGTCCCCGAATCGATCACCTCTGACGCGTTTCTGCCCGAATCGCTTCGGGAACATCTTGGGCTACGCAACAACGCTCAACGCTTTGCCCGCGACGCCTACCTCATTGAGGCGCTTTGCCGTCGCCGCTCTAAGACTGGGCGCATCGAAATACTCATTCCGAAAACCGCCGCCGACCAGACCCCACTTAAACCATCCCGCCTCCTTTTTCAAGGTGCTGCAGATACCTTAATACCTCGAACTAAAGCCCTCTTTACCGAGACCTCCTCATACAAACCCAGCACACCCCACAGCTACCCTTGGCAACTCACCCCTCCTAAAAAGCTCCCGCTCCCCACGAGCCTCTCCGTCAGTTCACTTAAAGATTACCTCCAATGCCCCTTCCGCTTTTTCTTAAAGCATATCTTAAAGATGCGACCGATCCATCCGGACGCCCGTGAACTCAGTCCAGCCATGTTCGGCACACTCCTCCATGATAGCCTTTCCAAACTAGAGTGCCGAATGCTCGACAACTCAATTTCACCTCCAGAGCTACAGTCCGAGATCGAACGTCAGATCAACCAAGACGTCGCCACAAACTACGGTAAACAACTCTCTTTTGCCCTACGCCTTCAGCTCGAAGCCCTCTACTCCCGAGCGCAGGCCTTCGCTCACGTTCAACTCGAAGACCTCCAACCCGATTGTAGTATTCGCATTCTAAATACAGAAAGTCGTTTTGAGATCCCATTTAAAAACTGCACGATACGAGGCACCATCGACCGCATCGATCAACGCGCAGACCAAATAGAACTGATCGATTATAAAACCGCCGACACCCCGAAGACACCCCGAGAGGCCCACTTAAAAGTGGTCGCCCGCAAAGAACCACCCGCACACTTGCCCCCAGAAGCCTTCTTCGAACATGAAGGTAAGACCTACTATTGGACTGACCTCCAACTACCGCTCTATATTCAATCACAAGCCAAGCCTGGCGAACCACTCCCAAAGGTCGCCTACTTCAACTTAGCTAAAACACTCGAAAAATCTGCGATCGCTCGCTGGCACGACTTTACCCCTAGCCACCTAAACTCTGCCCTCAACTGTGCACAAGCCATAATTGACCGCATACAAACCGGCATCTTCTGGCCCCCCAACAACGAACTCCGCGAAGAATACGACGACTTCGCCCCCTACTTCCCCGACGGCATCGAAAAATCCGTAGATAAAATAGCCTTCGCCAACTACCGTTTTGAATCCACTATTCAGAACACTGTAAAATAATCCCTTCCATGATTGAGGATCTACTCCAAGAAATTGGCACACATCTGGACATTTCACTCTATAAAGAAGCTATCTATTATTTACTGCAGCTCGATCCTACTCTACCTAGACTGATAGAATTCTACATGAACGGGCGCAGTATTGGTCAACAGAGTGAATGCCTACTCAATAATCACACTATCTTACGAGTTACAAGTCTGTGAAATGGCTTACAATCATACGCACAAAACTTACGGCGTCTTCTCGCGCACACTAAAGCAACGACCATCCAGTGGGTAAACATTTCCGCAAACGACATACTGTTCACCAGCATAAAAAATAATTATTCTGTCAGAAATCATTCTGTCAAAAACTCAAAGCCCATCCAAGTGAACTCACTCCAAAACATAGCGATCTCTGCGGCTGCTGGCTCAGGCAAGACCTACCAGCTAACCAATCGCTTTATCTACTTGCTTCATCTCTCCGAAGCACCCGAGCGTATTATCGCTCTCACCTTTACGCGCACCGCGGCCGGAGAGTTCTTCGATAAAATTATCGAGAAACTCTGCACCGCCAGCAGTTCAGCCAATGCAGCCGCAGCGCTCTCCGCAGAGCTCGGCATCAAAGCCGATGCCTCCCGTTACAAAGCACTGCTCAAGCTTCTCATCGAGAAAATGCACCGGCTCAATCTGCAGACACTCGATAGCTTTTTCTTTAAAGTCGTTTCATCTTTTTCCCTCGAGCTTGGTCTTTCCGGAAGCCTGCAACTGCTCGACAGCACTAGTGAGCCGCGCATGCACGACCGCGTCCGTGACAGCATTGTCCATCAAGCTGGCGACTTGGATGCAGCACTCAACGAGTTTTGGCACGCATTTAAGCAGGCCACCTTCGGACGTGAAGAACGCAGCGTCGATCGTGTCGTCGCTGAGTTTATCGATTCGCTCTATAGCCTCTACCTGGAGTCCCCCGCCCCGAACCTTTGGGGCCAACCGGATCAAATCTGGCCAAGCGGTAATCCCTGGAGAACTAGTGGCTCCACCGATTGGGATGCCCTCACCCAAAATTTAATCCAGTCGCTCCCCGATACACTCAGCGCAAGCCAGCGTAAGGACTTCGAAACTGCCGCCGCTAAAGTAAGCAACTATCCAATCGAGGAAACAACCAACACCTTGCTAAGCCGAGGCCTCGAACAGACTGAAGAAATTTTCGCAGGCCATACCATCCTGCAATGCGGTCGCGGTAAAAAAAACCAAGCTGAACTCACCGGCATATTCTGTGAAGCCCTCGCCGACTGTCTGCGCGCGATTGTTTGGCACCACCTAGAACGCGCCCTACAAAATACCCAAGGCGTTCACCGCATTCTCCAAGCCTACCACGAAAACTACGACCGTATCGTCCGACAGCCCGGAAAACTCGCTTTTGCCGACCTCACCCATCTACTCAATCAGCAACAGGACGGCGTTCATTCCATCGACCGAACCCTTCTCGACTATCGTCTCGATGCCAAATTCGACCATTGGCTCTTCGATGAATTTCAAGATACCAGTCGACCGCAGTGGCACGTCGTCGCCGACCTAATTGACGAAATCATTCAAGACGACTCCGGCACCCGCTCTTTCTTTTACGTTGGTGATACCAAACAGTGCCTCTACCTCTGGCGGAATAGCGACGACCGTCTCTTCCACGATATCCAAACTCATTACAATCAGAACGAAACACGTATCGTTCAAAATCCGCTCTCAGTTTCATGGCGATCCGCACCCGCTATCCTCGATGCGGTCAACACTATCTTTAAAGATAACGCAGCGATTGAAAACTGCTTCGGCAACGATGCCGCGCAACGTTGGCAACGTGCCTGGCAGACCCACAAAGCTTCCCCCGCTACCAAAAACCTCTCCGGTTTTGCGTGCTGGCTTGAAGCAAGCAAGAGTGACGCTCCCGACCGCAACGAACTCATCCTACAAACCCTCCGTGACCTCAAGCCACTGGAGCGTGGCATGACTGTTGGCATCCTCGTTCGCCAAAACAAACACGCCAACGCTGTCGCCGAATATCTTCGCGAACATTCTAACTTGCCCATCCATACCGGCTCCAGTGTGCAGCCAGCGACCGATAATGCTGCCGGCGCCGCACTCCTTTCCATGCTCCGCCTCGCCGCCCACCCCGGAGACGCTCTAGCGCGTGGGTATCTTGCACTCATCGATCAGTCCACCGCCGGCGAATCCCTCCTCGAAGCTTGCCCAGAACTACGTGAGCGAATCCTGACTACACACAGTGAAGCCGCCGTTCGCTGGGCGACTCAAAAAATCAAAGGCCACCTGAGCACCGATGATACCCGTCACCAGCAACGCCTCGACGACCTCGTCCACATCGCGAGGGCCTACGGCCAGGAAGACACCAACGATGTCGATGGCCTCCATGACTTTTTGAGTAAAGCCACGACCGGAGAAGCGGCGGACCAGGGTGCCATCATCGTTGAAACGGTTCACAAGTCCAAAGGCCTCGAATACGACGTCGTTATCTTCGTCAACGAAGACAAAACATCGAAGACAGAAAGTCGCATCAGCCCATTACTCAATAGCACCGGAGAAGCTGATTGGATTCTCGAACCAATCAAAAAAGAGCTCATGCAAGCCGACCCCGAGCTCGTCAAATTCCTCGAGCAATCTGAAAGTCGTAGCGGTTTCGAACGACTCTGCACGCTTTATGTCGCAATGACACGTGCCAAACGTGCGCTCTATATGATCAGTGACTTAAGCCGTATCCACCAAAAAACTACAATTCACTACCTCAAAGATATTCTCGGCGAGACCGCCACAAACAAGGAACTCTTCCCCCAGACAGAGTCACCCTTCGCCTACCCTATGCTCTGGCGAACCGGCGATCAAAACTGGCACCAGTCTTTCGAAATACCACAGGCGGAGCCCGCGAAAATCAGTGAGCCATCGACCGTTACATTCGCGCCCGCGCATCCACGCCTGCAGCTTTCGCGTCCATCACAATCGAATGCCTCAAGCACTCCACCCGCTCGCTACTTCGATCTTGAGCAGCAAGCTCTCGAACTCGGATCTCAAGTGCATGCCGCCTTCGAAACAATCGAATGGTGGTCGCACGAGTTGGAGATCACTTCGCTTGCTGAAGAGGGTTCAACCTTGGACATTCTCAAAAAGTGCTTTGCAGATTCCGCGTTCCAAAAATGCTTCACGCCGTCCTCGTCGACAGAGAAAGTCTGGCGCGAGCGCGACTTTGCCTGCGTTGAGGGTGATCAATACCTAAGCGGCACCTTCGACCGCGTTCACATCGAGAGCTCGTCCGATGGCAAACTATGCTCCGCTCAAATCATAGATTTCAAAACTGATCGTATCCATCCAAATAATACATTGAAACAAGCGATCGAAAAACACCGCCCACAACTCGAAAGCTACCGCAAAGCACTTTCAAAAATCACCGGCCTTAAAATAGACCAAATTGAACTGACACTTTTGTTCACCGACGCCGTTACGGTCTCCAAGCTGTAGATTATGAGCACTTAGACGGCTATGCTCCCGACCTTGTCTCAAAACTTTCAGAAATTGAGGAAATTCAGAGCGTGGTAGGGCGGTTTCGCCGAAACCGCCGTTCGTCGATAGGCTGCCTTATGCCAGAAAACTGGAGGGTCATGCTCCGTCATTACCGCGCAGGCAGAGCAGCACGGACGCTTCGGCGATGCGTCCCTACCCAAAGAAGACAACCGCTACCGTGAAGTTAATTAACTATCAACCCGGGAACCTGCGAACCCTTCCGCATACTTACAGGCTGTCCAAGCACTTCGCCGTATATAAAAGCCGCTCTTGCTGCCGCAGGATCGCGCAGACTCGAACGAACCGATCCGCTAAATAAATTGCTGCGACGCTTCGACTTAGAATGACCCTCTTTTGAATCTCTAACCTTACTAAATTGGGATGCCTTCAATTGGAGCTTTGCCGCCTCACGCTTCGTGGCTTCAATAAGCTTTAACTGCGAAGCCATTTGATCCCCGTAAGCATTATCCGATTCGTCCCAAGAAAAGGTCGCGGTATCAGAATTACGTCGCACGGACTTAACTGGAGTTTCTTGACGAGCCACAACCGGCTCAGGTTGCGAAACTTCCGTGGCTTGCGGTGCTGCCTCTGCTCGCTGCGAACGTGTTTCCGTTTCCTGGCCGCGACGTTCCATAATTTTACGCCGAATCTCGTCTTGGATACGACGTTGCCGATCCAAGGCATCGGGATCCTCCTGCGGTGTCGTCTCACGCCGAGACGGCGACTCAGTATCATCCTCGCTTTTTTTGGAAAACATATTTCCAAAAAAGTAGATCGCTGCAAAAAGCAGCGGGACGATATATTCTAAGAGGTTATCCATAAAAGATAGGGTTGGCTGCCCTCAGCCGTCCGCAGACAGCTGAGGGCAAACCTATGATCCCTCAAAACTTATTTCTTTTCGTCTCCTTTCGAGATTGAATCACGCATGTCCGTATCTGCCTTGATGTTATTTAGGCGGTAGTAGTCCATCACTCCAAGGTTACCCGAACGGAAAGCTTCAGCCAAAGCAAGTGGCACCTGTGCCTCTGCTTCGACCACCTTCGCGTTCATCTCTTCGACACGCGCCTTCATTTCCTGCTCCAGGGCGACCGCGGCTGCACGACGCATTTCCGCTTTCGCTTGAGCCACGTTCTTATCCGCTTCGGCTTGAGACTCCTGTAACTTCGCACCGATATTTTCACCCACATCGACGTCAGCAATATCGATTGAAAGAATTTCAAAGGCGGTGCCCACATCCAAGCCACGAGCTAAAACTGTTTTTGAAATCCTATCCGGCGACTCAAGAACTACCTTATATGATTCAGCTGAACCGATAGTCGTCACGATGCCTTCACCCACACGGGCGATAATCGTTTCTTCCAACGCACTGCCCACGTAATTATCTAAATTAGATCGCACGGTTACACGTGCACGTGCTTTTACCTGGATACCGTCTTTAGCAACACCGTCGATTGTATTGCGCCCACTCGAAGGCGCTGGGCATTCAATCACTTTCGGGTTAATTGAGGTGCGGACCGCTTCGAGCACCGACTTACCTGTGCCTTTTGTCGCGAGATCGATCGCACAGGCACGTTGCCAGTCCAGAGCGATATTCGCCTTATCGGCAGCGATCAGGGCTTGCACCGTTTGAATGACGTTACCTTCAGCCAAATAGTGTGCTTCCAAGTCATTCGCGCTGATTTCAATCCCCGCCTTCACCGAAGTGATGCGTGCATCCACGATCACCGACGTCGGCACTCCACGAAGTCGCATCGCGACCAAGGTGGGAAATCCAACCGTGGCTCCCGAAAGGAAGGCACGCAGCCAGATACTAAAGAAATTAACAATAATGAAGCCGACAATGAGGACGATGAGTCCAAGAACTGCGGCGAGACCTAGTTGCCAAGTGGCAAGCCCGAGAGTGAGTGGTAGAACATTCATAGTTTTCTGATCATTAATTTAGAATTGTTTTGTGCGACGACTGTAACGGTTTGTTCCGCATCAATGTAACCATCTTGAGAGTTAGCTTCGTAAGTCTTTCCTTCAACCTGAACCTTGCCGCTTGGATTCAGCCGGGTCAAGGCCATGCCGGCCTTTCCCACTAAAGATTCTTTGATTTCCGGCGAACTCCGCCCGGTAATGGTCTCTTTCAAAAAAAACGCGTTCCCAACGGATGTATTCGCAAGTAGCTTAAACTCGATCACAACCAATATTATCAAGCCTACTCCCGAGCCAGCAAAAGTAGCCGCAGCCGCCCAAATCCCATAGTCCATGAAGGTAATAATCGTCGCCGCGATTAGGCAAATCACCGCAATCACACCCAATATACCACCCGGCAAGATCACCTCGAAGGCGACCAATACAAAAGTCGCCACTAACAGCGTTATTATCAAGCTCACGTGATGGCCTCCACAATTAAAGTCTCGCCAGATATTTCGACCACTTGGACCGCACTTCCGCGCTCAATCGTGCCCAGTGAAGACCGCGCCTCGTAGCGCTCGCCTTCGATTTCGATACGTCCACTTGGGAATAGATCCGTTACCGCCAGGCCTTTTGTGCCGGCTTGCGGTAATGCCTCCAGCCGTGAGTCATGATCCGCCTTGTAACCACCACCGACAGAATCAGCCAGAACCAATTTACTTTCCATCCACGACCCTGGAAACAAGCGCGAAACAATCAGAGCACCGAAGAACGCAATCGAAAGCCCAAAAATCAAATCTACCGTAGGCTCCAAAAACACCTCTGCTGAAAAGACGATTCCTTCTTCCGGCCAGACATCCACCATCGACCAAAGCAGAGAGCCCAACATAAGTGTCAGCCCACTGACCGCAAAAATGATTCCGCCGGGAAAGAAGAAGAGCTCGATCAAAACCAGTAGCACCCCGAGCGCAAAAAATAGAATCGCCTCATTGCCCGCTAAACCAGCCACGTGTTGGCTAATAAAGAAGATCGCAATCATGGCAATCCCACCGATGCCGAAAATCCCAAAGCCCGGCGTCTTAAACTCAACAAAGAGCAACAACATGCCAAGACCCATGAGCGCTGGCGCAATCGTCGTCATCCACTTCGCCAACTCCTCAGAATAAGTGATTTCAAAATTCTTTATCTCATACTGCCCCTCACCCAAGCGCGCATCCAACAAGGCTTCGGTAGTTTCATAAATACCCGCCCCCAATAAAGCCTGAGGTGGTTCACCATACTCACGCATCGCTTCTTTTGCAGTCAGCGTCAGCAATTCGCCTTCGGGCTTGATCACTTCTTCGCCTATTTTTAGTTCAAACTCAGCGTCCAACATCGCCCGGATCACTTCCGAACGGTAACCATAACCGTCTGTAATTGTCCGGATTTTCGCCCGTAAATAACTTTCGATCTTTTGCCGCGCTGTCTCTGGAATTTCCTGGCCACCGCCCTGAATCACCGCAGATGCACCAATATTACCACGCGGAGAGAAATAAATCTCCTGAGTGGATGCGGCTATAAACGAACCAGCCGAAATCGCATCTACATTTACATAGGTTGCCGTGATTCCTTCAAAACGATCTAGCATTTCCATCATATCCAGCGTCACATCGACCCGCCCGCCCGGCGTATCCATATCCAGCAGCACCATGTCGACCTTATTCGTAATCGCTTCTTTCAGCGCGCGACGTAAAATATACAGGTTCGGCTTATCGATAGGGCCCGTAATCGGAACAACGTAGACGGACTTCAGAGTTAGCGAGTCCGCTAAAGGTTCGGCAGGCAATTCAATTGGCGCAGTTTCTTGGGCAAAGCAAAATAGAGTGCTGCTAAGCAATGCAAAGAATAAGTAACAGAGGCGTTTTGCCATAGTTGCTTAACGATGAAAGATCCCGCTAATAAGGCAAGCGCAGTCGGCGTCTTTAAATAGACTTTCGGTCGAGCGACTACCAGCTGGCAGGCAAAATGATTTACAGACGCCTTGGAGGGACGCGCTCCGCGTGTCCGCATGAGTCCAATCGACACCGATCATTGCCGCGACAACCCCTAGTAGGCTGTAACATGATTGCTTTCGAAGCGTGCGAGCGTGTGTCATCATCGAAGGTGGCTCAGGCCAACGTCACCGTTAGCCGCTTCGGAGCGCGAGCAAGCTCGCACGCCACTAAAATCACCAAAAATTTATATGATACAGAAGGTGCACGCTCCAGCGTGACTACGATGGCCAAAATACATTGGCTGTTAACCCTCCGCTCGCAACACTACTAAGGGCGGGTGACTCGCGATCCCCCGACTGCTGCTCATTCCGGTGACCACGGAAAGCGCGCTGACCAGAAAGACCGCGCCAAAGACCTGCGCCCAGGGTATGAAGAAATCGACCTTAAAAACCCACACCCCGAGCGCCGAGGCCGCCAGCAAGGCCAAGCCCGCCCCAATCAAAGCCGAAATCAAACCGATCAGAGCATACTCCAGCCCAAGAATGGCTCGGATCTGACCGCCACTCGCTCCCAGTGTCCGCAGCAACACGCTTTCCTTAATCCGCTGGTTCCGGCTCGTGCTGACTGCATTTGCTAAAATAATAATTCCAGTCGCTGCGGTGAACAGCCCCATAAAACGGATCGCAAAATTGATCCGTCCAAAAATATTCTGTATCGCTTCCAAGACTACGTTCAAATCGACCGCCGAAATGTTTGGATACTCCTTGAAGAGTTCGCTTTGCAAGTCTGCCGTCGTCGCTACATCCGGAGATCGCGCCACTGCTATCCACCACTGCGGGGCACCTTCCAAAACACCCAACGGGAAAGTCGCAAAGAAATTTGGCCGCAGCTCTGTCCAGTCCACTTTACGCAGACTACTGATCCGCACGTCCATCGGGATTCCTTGTATATCGAAGGTCAACTCATCGCCGATCTCTACCCCAAGATCCCCCGCCATGTCCGCTTCCAACGAAATCGGCACCGGCTCCTCAAAGCTCGGCCACTCGCTCACATAGTCACCCTTGACCACAACTTCACCCGCTCCCAGCTCACCGCGGTAACTGCTTCGCCATTCACGGTTCAAGATCCACTCCTTGATCGTATTATCGGAGTCCTGCTTGATCGACGAAACACTCCGCCCATCGACTGCGCTCAGACGCATCGTGACCACCGGTGCCGACTCCAGAATGGACATGCCCCTTTCCTCAACGGCCGCCTCCAGCCCTGCATACTGATCTGTTTGCACGTCAAAAAACAAAACATTCGGATCCTCGCTGCGCGCCGCGAGATCCGTCTGTTGTAACAAGCCCGTCTGCACCAAAACCAGGGTAAAAATCAAAAACGTTCCCACTCCAAGGCTGACGCTTAAAAATACGGTGCGGTTATTGGGCCGGTGTAAATTTGCCAAGGCCTGCCGGAAAATAAACCCACCCCGCCGGACGGACCGTTTTAAAACCCATTTCAGCAATACCGCGACCAACCAAAGCACCCCAACTACAAGGAGCAATGACCCCGCAAAGACCAGGCCTTGCCACCAGATTTCCGTCCGGCTCATGCAGAAACTCGCCCCTCCAAGAACAATCAGCCCTCCCAGCAGCCAAGCCAAAGGCTCACGCCGCTGCCGCCCCGTTTCAAAGTTGGCTCGGATCGCCTGCAAGGGACTCACCCTGCGCAGCGGCAATAAAGGAAAGAGCGCAAACAACACCGCAGTGACCAGCCCATACCCAGCCCCCGCCAAAATACTCGGCACATGCAGAAAGAAATCCAAATCAATCGGCAATAGCGCGCCCAATAGTCTCGGTAAAACCGATTGCACAAACACGCCCAACAAAGCGCCCGCCACAGCCCCAACTAAGGCCAGCCCAACCACCTGCACCAGAAAAACGCCCATCGCCGTCCCTGCATCGCTCCCGAGACAGCGCAACACCGCAACCGTCTCGCGCTTCGTTTCCAGGTAGGCTTGCACCGCACCCGCGATGCCGACTCCACCTAACAGCAACGCCACAAAACCAACCAAACTCAAAAACCGGGTCAAATTCTCCAAAGGCTCGCCAATATCTTCGCGTTGCTCCGCCACTGTCTCCGTTTTCAGCCTAAGCTCAGACCAGGATTCCGAATACTGCTCGACGACCGCTTCTGCTGTCTGACTTAAATCCGCAAAATATAGCCGGTGAAAGGCAATGCTTCCGCTTCCAATTAGCCCCGTCGATTCCAATTGGCTCAGCGGAATATACACTCTCGGCGCAAATAGACCCGCAAAAGCGGCCTCGCCTGGCACTCGCTGGATCGTCGCCACGATTTCAAACGCCGCCTCACCCATCCGGATAGTGTCACCCAACTCGAGCCCGTATTGCACCATGAGCAAGGGGTCAATCACAGCTACAGGTCGATCCACCTGAGCGGGATTCATCCCCGGTGGCTCGGTCTCGAACTTACCATAATAGGGAAACCCTCCACCAAGTGCCCGTAGCTGCACCAGCCGCGATTGATCGCTCTTCGGGAAATAAGCCATCGAACCGAAGCGTGTCTCCCGCGCCTGGCTGCCTCCAATCTCTGCAAAAATCGCCTCCGCAGCGGGTTCAAATGCACTTCGTGAAGACACCTTCAAGTCGGCCCCGAGCAAAGCCTTCGCCTCGCTATCCATCGCGCGGGTCAAATTCGCCGAAAACGAATCTACCGCGACGAGGGCCGCGACTCCAAAGACGATCGAGAGCGCACACAGAAAAAGCCGCCCCTTCTGCCGCCGTCCATCGCGCCAGGCCGTTTTTAAAATAAATGACATCATTCCGCCACCGCTCCGTCCGCTTCGACGGCCACTCCACTGCGCTCAGCGATCTGCCCATTCTGAATTCGAATCTTCCCATCGCACATCGCAGCCAAACTTGGATCATGCGTGACCAATACCAACGTCGTTCCCCGCTCCTTGTTCAGTCCGAAGAGCAGCTCAATAATCGTCTCCCCAATCGCGCCGTCCAGATTGCCAGTGGGCTCATCCGCGAATAAAATCTCAGGATCATTAATGAATGCCCGCGCCAAGGCCACTCGCTGTTGCTCTCCGCCCGACAGCTGCACGGGATAATGATCCATCCGGTCGGCCAGCCCGACTTTACTGAGCAGTGCGGCGGCCTTTTCCCGACTCTGGGGCTCGCCGCGCAGATCCAGCGGCACCGCAACATTTTCCAGCGCGGTCAGCGTCGGAATCAGTTGAAAGTTTTGAAAGACGAAGCCCACTCGCGCACCTCGCAGCCGGGCTCGCGCATTTTCATTCATGCTTTCCAGCGACTCACCCAATAAACGGATGGTTCCCTCAGTCGATACGTCCAGCCCGGCGCAGAGGCCAAGCAGCGTCGTCTTACCGCTTCCCGAAGGACCAATAATTGCCTGGGTCGCGCCGCGCGGCACCTGAAAGCTGACTGCTCGCAGCACTTCTAAATCTGATTCACCCGAGCGGTAGATTTTAGACAGACCCGAGACTTCGAGCGCGGGTGTATTTTTGACAGAGGTTTGCATTTGTTTTCGCTTAAAGTCTTATAAGTAGTGTGCGCTATGATAAACTACAGTTTTCCAGCTTTTTCAAACCGTCCCGCGCTTTGGCTCGGGCCTGTGCTTGTGCAATTCTGGTATGCACTGCGCTTAGCAGCCTGCATGCCGACACCTCCGAACCGCAACGCATTCTTTTTTTTGGTGACAGCT
>Ga0307966_1000314_pt1 | contig 39814 bp, 39 predicted proteins | sample OrgLakmetagen646_FD_203141 | JGI IMG/M metagenome (GOLD analysis project Ga0307966, IMG submission 203141) | Saline water microbial communities from Organic Lake, Antarctica - #646 | ecosystem: Environmental > Aquatic > Non-marine Saline and Alkaline > Saline | place: Antarctica: Organic Lake... | reverse complement strand
AGTGTCCCATCATACCGGTGCTTCATTGGGAGGTCAGGCCAGCATCATCATTGGATTTTCCAGATTTTCCACAATATGCTTGAGCAATTCGGCACCCAGCGTACCATCGATCACCCTGTGGTCGACGCTGAGTGTTACGGACATGACCGTCGCGATGGCCAACTCACCATCTTTGCCGACGACCGGCTTTTTGACGCCCGCACCCACGGCGAGTATCGCACCATGAGGCGGGTTGATAACCGCGTCAAAATTATCGATGCCAAACATACCAAGGTTAGAGATGGCAAAGCTACCGCCCTGATACTCGTGAGGGGCCAACTTGCGGTCACGAGCCCGGCCTGCCAGATCCTTCATCTCGGCAGACAGAGATGACAGCGACTTCATATCGGCATCCTTTAGCACGGGCGTAAACAGCCCACCGTCGATGGCAACGGCAACGGCCACATCCGACGGCTTGAGTTGCAGCACTCGATCACCAGCCCAAACGGCATTTGCGGCCGGAACCGATTGAAGCGCCAGCGCACAAGCCTTGATGATAAAGTCGTTGACGCTCAGCTTTACGCCACGCGCCTCAAGCTGCTTGTTCAGGTCGCCGCGGAATTTCAGCAATGCATCCAAGCGGATATCACGGCGCAGGTAGAAATGCGGCACGGTCTGCTTAGCCTCGGTCAGGCGGGCGGCAATGGTTTTGCGCATTCCGTCCAGCTTGACCTCAGTATATTCGCGGCCCTCGTAGATCTTGGCGACGGCATCAGCCGACTGGCCGACAGGCGCAGGCTTGGTCGCTGGGGGAGCGCCGACAGCATCCACTTTGGCAACTTCTGCCTTTTTCGTGGGCTGAACACCGGCATTCTCGACATCGGCCTTGACAATGCGGCCATGGGGACCCGATCCGCTCATCTGGCTGAGGTCCAGCCCTTTGTCCGCTGCAATCCGGCGCGCAAGAGGCGACGCAAAGATTCGCTCACCGTCGGCGCTTTTGGGCGCCGGAGGCGCTTCAGCGACCTCGGTTGGGGCTGCGTCTTCCACGTCAGGCTTTGGCGCAGACTCTTTCGCCCCATCCTTCACGGACGGGGGCGTGCCACCAGACGCCTTGATATCATCCACGCTTTCGCCTTCTTCGAGAATGATTGCGATGGCGGTGTTCACCTTCACGCCTTCGGTCCCGGCCTCGATCAGAATCTTGCCAATCGTGCCTTCATCGACTGCTTCGAATTCCATCGTGGCCTTGTCCGTCTCGATCTCGGCCAGCAAGTCGCCAGACGACACGATGTCGCCCTCCTTGACCAACCACTTCGTCAGTGTGCCCTCCTCCATCGTCGGGGAAAGCGCGGGCATCAGAATTTCTGTCGGCATCGCTATCTCTCCTTACCGGTAGGTCACTTTATACACCGCGTCCAAGACCTCTTTGGTCGAGGTCAGGGCCAGCTTTTCGAGGTTTGCGGCGTAGGGCATTGGCACGTCTTTGCCGAGGCAATTGATGACGGGTGCATCGAGGTAATCGAACGCACGCTCCATAATGACAGCCGATAGGTGGTTGCCGATGGACGCCACTGGATAACCCTCTTCGACAGTCACACAGCGATTGGTTTTCATCACCGATGCGATGACCGTATCATAATCGATGGGGCGCAGTGTCCGCAGATCAACGACCTCGGCGGAGATCCCCTCCTCAGCAAGTTTCTCGGCAGCCTCCATCGCATAGGTCATGCCAATGCCAAAGCTGACTATGGTAACATCAGTGCCTTCTCGCCAGATGCGCGCCTTGCCGAACGGGACGGTGTAGTCATCCATGATTGGCACGTCGAAGGACTTGCCGTAAAGGATCTCGTTCTCGAGGAAGACAACTGGGTTTGGATCACGAATAGCGGATTTAAGTAGGCCCTTGGCGTCGGACGCCGAATAGGGCTGCACCACTTTGAGACCCGGAATATGCGCATACCATGCCGCATAATCCTGCGAATGCTGCGCGCCCACGCGCGCCGCCGCACCATTGGGGCCACGAAACACGATGGAACAGCCCATCTGGCCACCCGACATATAGAGGGTCTTGGCCGCCGAATTCAGGATCTGGTCGATCGCCTGCATAGCAAAGTTCCACGTCATGAATTCGACAATGGGGCGCAGGCCACCAAAAGCCGCACCGACACCGATCCCGGCAAAACCATGCTCGGTGATCGGCGTGTCGATCACGCGCTTTTCACCAAATTCCTGCAATAGGTTCTGGGTAATCTTGTAGGCGCCCTGATACTCGGCCACCTCCTCGCCCATGATAAAGACGTCATCGTCACGGCGCATTTCCTCGGCCATCGCCTCGTTCAATGCCTCGCGCACTGTCTGTTTTTTCGTCTCGGTGCCTTCCGGCCAGTCGGGGCTGGTGTCGGGCTTGGGCGCTTTGGCTTGAGCCGGAACAGCCTTCGGCGCATCTGACTTAGGCTCAGGTTTGGCGTCCGCCTTTGGCTTTTCAAGGGCCTTGGCATCGCCGATATCATCAGCGCTTTCGCCCTCTTCCAACATCACGGCAATGGCGGTGTTCACCTTCACGCCTTCGGTCCCAGCCTCGATCAGGATCTTGCCAATCGTACCTTCGTCGACGGCCTCGAACTCCATCGTGGCCTTATCTGTTTCGATCTCGGCTAGAATATCGCCAGATGCAACTGTGTCGCCCTCCTTGACCAACCACTTGGAGAGGGTGCCCTCTTCCATCGTGGGGCTGAGGGCGGGCATCAAAATTTCTATCGGCATGTGCGTGGCTCCTCAGGCTTTTTGCGGGACAGTGTCGGCGTAGACGTCTGTCCACAACTCGGCGGGGTCCGGCTCGGGGCTATCCTTGGCAAATTCGGCCGAGGCGTTGACGACCTTCTTAATCTCCTTGTCGATGGATTTCAGATCGTCCTCGGTCGCGTGCTTGCCGGTCAGCAGAAGGTCGCGGACATGCTCAATGCAGTCCTTTTCGTCACGCATCTTGTTCACCTCATCACGGGTCCGGTATTTTGCCGGATCCGACATCGAGTGGCCACGATAGCGGTACGTCTTTATCTCAAGGATGTACGGCCCCTTGCCTGAACGGCAATGCGCCACGGCCTTTTCGCCCGCTTCCTTGACGGCCAGCACGTCCATTCCATCGACTGCCTCGCCGGGGATGCCGAATGCCTCGCCCCGCTTGTATAACTCAGGCGAGGAGGTGGATCGCTTTTGCGCCGTCCCCATTGCGTAATGGTTATTCTCGATGACAAAGATGACGGGCAGATCCCACAGCTTTGCCATGTTAAAAGTCTCATAAACCTGGCCCTGATTCGCTGCGCCGTCCCCAAAATAGGTGAACGTCACGCGGTCATTGCCGCGATACTTATCCGAAAACGCGAGGCCCGCACCCAGCGGCACATTCGCACCAACGATGCCGTGACCGCCGTAGAAATGTTTTTCTTTAGAAAACATGTGCATCGAGCCGCCCTTGCCACGGCTATAGCCATCTTGGCGGCCCGCCAGCTCGGCCATGACGCCGTTCGGATCCATGCCACAGGCCAACATGTGGCCGTGGTCACGGTAGGTGGTGATGCGCTTGTCGCCTTCTTCGGCGGCCGCTTCGAGGCCAACAACAACGGCCTCTTGCCCAATATAAAGGTGGCAAAACCCGCCGATCAGGCCCATGCCGTATAGCTGGCCGGCCTTTTCCTCGAATCGCCGGATCAGCAGCATGTCGTGGTAATACGTTTTCAGCTCGTCCGCCGAAGCGTTTGATTTGCTTGCTTTCTTCTGGGCAGCCATTGGCAAGTGTCCCCTTGGTTGGCACATGTTAGATAAATAGTTTAGCGTTAAACTATCCACGGCACAAACAGTTGCGCGCTTCGCTACATGATATGCGCTGCGCCCCCGCAGGAGCAAGCAGCCTTAGCGGATGACGATTTCGTCGCCGCGCAGCAGGCCGATGACGGCGCGCGCCTGCTCGTCCAGCAGGTCCAAATCAAGGTAGGTATCCGACAAACGGAGCGTCAGGTTCTCCATCAATGCGACCTCAGCGTTCAGCAGGTCCAGCTGGACCTGTAGCTCGCTCGCCTCGGCCTCGATCTCGGCGCGACTGAACAGGCCAAAGTCACCCTGCACCGCCGCAAACGTGAAATACGTGCCCAGCGCGAACGCAACGGCAAAATAGACGAACACGCCCACGGGGAGTTTTTTGTGATGGGTCACTGATCTTGCCTCGATGATGTGCCTCTAAACGGGCAGTTTGAGTATCTTGTCATATTTGCCGCACCTATGGAATCCCATTTCGCGGAAGCTGGGCAATGGCGTTGTGGGCGTTGCAATCTTGCGCGCACGCCGCCTAGATAGCTCTCGCTAGAGGAGAGTAGTCAATGCCAGAAACGCGCCAGAACGCGCCCAGCGGTCCCCATATCGAGACCGACACCCACGGCGTAATGAACCAGCCCGCATCGCGCGGTGATCTGGACCTGTGGGAGGCGGATCCGGCGCTCCAAGATCACGCGCTCGACACGGACCGAGATCACCTCGCGCTGTATGGCCGCAAGATGGGCCGCGCTGCTATGCGCGAGGCTGGAATGGACGCGAACCGCCATGTCCCAGAGACACGCCCTTTCGATGCAGGAGGCCGACGACTGGACGAGGTGGCGTATCACCCGGCCTATCACACTCTGATGCAGGCGGGGCTTGGCGCCGGATACGCATCATTGCCGTGGGAGGGCGTGGACGGTGGCCACGCGACCCACGCCGCAATGGTGTATATGACCACGCAAGTAGAGCCGGGGGTCTGCTGCCCCATGACGATGACCTATGCTGCCGTCCCGGCGCTGCGCGCATCCGGCGCTCTGTTCGACACATGGGTGCCCAAGCTGACGGCGCGCCTGCATGACCCCGCGACAAAGCCTTTGTTACAAAAAGCCTCAGCGACCATGGGCATGGCACTGACCGAAAAACAGGGCGGATCGGACCTGAGCTGCACGTCAACCCGCGCGGTGCGCAATGGCGATGCCTACCGCCTGCGCGGCCATAAATGGTTCTGCTCGGCCCCCATGTCGGACGGGCTAGTGACTCTCGCGCAGACAGACGGCGGCCTGACCGCATTTCTGGTGCCACGCTGGCTGGAGGGCACGCGCAACGCGGTTCATATCCAGCGGCTCAAGGAGACGCTGGGCAACCGCTCAAACGCGCTGGCCGAGATCGAGTATGCCGACGCACTGGCCTATCCGTTGGGCGATGAAGGCGATGGCATCCGCAATGTCATGCCGATGATTCACCACACTCGCCTTGATACGGCCATGGCGCCTGCCGGGCTGATGCGCGCGGCGCTGGGCGCGGCGCACCACTGGACGCGGCATCGCAGCGCGGCAGGCTCCATGCTGATCGATCAGCCACTCATGCGCAGCGTGCTGGCTGATTTGGCGCTCGATTGGGAGGGCGCGCTGGCGCTGGGCCTCGCCGTCGCACGCGCCTTTGATGACACGACCGAACAGGGCCGCGCCTTTGCACGACTGGGTGTCGCGCTGGCAAAGTATCTGAGCAACAGGCTCTGTCCAGCAGTGATAGCCGAGGCGATGGAGTGCCTTGGTGGCACAGGGTACATTGAGGAAACTGGACTTCCCATGCTCTACCGCGAGGCGCCGCTAAATGGCCTCTGGGAGGGGTCCGGCAACGTTATCTGCCTCGACATCCTTAGCACCTTGCGTGCTGTCCCAGTCGCCGGCGAAGTGCTGGGTGATGCACTGGGTGCCGTAACCGGCGAGTATCGCCGATATGACGCCGCACTGCGCGCCCACATGGGCCGCTTTCCCCGCCTGCCAGACGAGGGGCAGGCACGCTGGTATGCCGACAGTCTCGCCACGCTTTTGACAGCATCAGTCCTGATCCGGCAGGCACCACCCGCCATCGCAGAGGCTTATATCGCCACCCGCCTGACGGGCGAGCGTGGCCGCACTCCCGGTGCGATTTCGGGTGTAGACACCTGCGCGATCCTTGCACGGCTTGGCTAGGGCGTTCCAAAAGAGAATTTATACCTTCGGCAAGGATATTTATCGCCAGAAGATGCAATTCACCCTGTGCATCTTCTGGCCCTGAAATATCCTGGGGGAAAAGTTGAAAATCCCAAAGGATTTTAAGCTTGGGGGGCTAGCCCCCTCCGTCCCCGGCAGCTTAGCCTGCGACCGATGCCGCGTGGATGCTGTTAATCGTCGCGCCAATGGTCTTGTTGAACTCGGCGTCGGATTGACCTGCTGACAGCCCTTCGGTCAGCGCACGGCTAAAGCTGGCGACGATACCAGCATTTTGCGCGAGGCGGCGGTTGGCCTCATCGCGCGAGTAGCCACCCGACAGGGCGACGACCCCCAGCACGGCGGGATGGCGAGTCAACGCCTCATAGCGCCCGGCCTCTTCGGGCAAGGTCAGCTTGAGCATCACTTCGGTTTCGGCAGGCAGTGTGTCCAGATGGCGCTTGAGCGCCTCCAGCAGCAGCGTTTCGGCCTCGGCCTTGTCGTCGATAGTGATCGTGACCTCTGGCTCGATAATCGGGATTAGGCCGTGGGCCAGTATCTGCCGACCTATCTCGAACTGTTGTGCGACGATGGCCTCGATCCCGCTACGCGATGCAGCGTCGATGACAGAACGCATTTTGGTTCCAAAGATACCCGCGTCCACAGCGCGGATGCAAAGCGCATCCATCTCCGGCATCGGCTTCATCAGGCGCACGCCATCCACCAGATCCTCTAGGCCTTTGTCGACCTTGAGAAACGGCACGACACCGCGTTCTTGCCAAAGGTAGGCCGCCGACGGCTTGCCATCGATCAGGCGGTCCATCGTCATCTCGAACAGAATCGCGCCGATTACTTTATCGCCGTTGAAATCTGGGGCCTGTGCAATGCGCGCCCGCATGGCGTGGATCAGATCGAACATCTCGACCTCGGAGGTATAGGCGTCCTCATCCACACCATAGAGCGCGAGCGCCTTTGGAGTAGAGCCGCCAGACTGGTCCAGTGCGGCGACAAAGCCATTTCCGGCCCGGATTTTCTCGGCTTGGCGTGTCTTAGTCATATCGGTCTGCTCCCACCCTCATCATTCGCGCCCCTGCTCATAGGCGAGGGGCGTGGGCGTTGCAATTGTGGTGGCGCTAACGGCCTGCGCTGAGGGCGGCCGGCATGTCGGTGCCAATCCAGTCACGCAGCGCCGCATTCTCAAGACCGGCCGCAACCTGGCCCCATTGGGCGGTGTCACCGCGCAGGCGCATCCGTTCGTTGATGTCGTGGCGCATGGCGGTGCCTGCCGGATCGCCCGACGCGGCACCGATCAGCGCCCAGTAATAGGCCCCTGCATAGGATCGCGGCAGGTCTGACCCCTGAAAGTAGCCACGCATCGCGCTGCGCACTGCGCGCGGATCGCCGCCGACGTCCGAGCCGTCGATTGCCGCCAAGGCGTTTTCCTGTGCCGTCATCATCGCATCGAAGGTGCTCTGGCGTTCGATGCGGTCGAGCAGGGCCAACATGCCGGGCGCACCTGCGGCAGCAGCATAGAGGCCGTGGCCGTAGGCAGCTGCCGTATCACGAGTCTCCAGCGCTGCCGCAGCAAGGGCCGCGGCCTCTGCATCGCCGTTCTCTACAAGGGGCATCAGAAGGCGCAGTCCCTCAGCCACGTTTAGCGGCGCGCCCGTGCCAGTGATTAGCGCGCGGCCCACTTCCAGCGCATTATCTGGCAGCGTCTCTGCGAGCAGGGCTGCCTCCAGAACACCAACAGGAATCGCGTGGGCAAGGCCCGGCGCGCTGGAGCCGACGTCGAGTGAAAGTGCATCAAAGAGGGCGTGAAAATCGTCCAGCGACGCTTCGCTCAAGCGCAAAGGCGCCTCGCCAATATTTGTCGAAACCACGATACGCGACTGCCCCTCCAGCAGCGCGGCGACCTGCGCACCAAGATTTTCAGCGAATATGGCTTGCGCGTCAGACAGGACCGGATCTACGAGACCGTTGAAATCCCGCAGCGGGCCCTGCACCATCTGCGACACCATCGCCGCCAATGCTTCGGGCTGTTGCAGCGCATCAGGCAAGAAATTCCGGCAAATTGCCCAAGCGCCCAGATCAGTGACACTCAGATCGGCGGCGGTCAGATCGGCGGCGAGGACAGGCTCGCCCGTGGCAGCATCCATCCTGTAGCTCATGTAATCTAGATCGGCGTGCAGCTCTAGCGCTGCCAGCGTCTCGAAATCGGCAGCAAGGCGCAGGGTGCCGCCGCCAGTCGCGTAATCGTAATTCAAGTCCACCTCGATTCGGTTTGAGATGATTGGATCTATCCCCAGACCGCGCGCCATTGGCGCGATTTCGGCAGGTAAGCAGCCATTCGTCATCTCCATATCGTACAGTACCAACGACAAGCGCCCTTGGGCGATTCGGTCAAGGGATGCGCCATGCAAACTCGCCTGCGCTACCTCGGTACGGCATAGGCCAGAGCCACCAGGCACCAACGGCTCGATACTAAGACCGATAACGTCGATGCGGGCCGCCATTGGGTCAACGCTGATCTGGTCATAGCGAATATCTGCATAGGCCCGTGCCGAACTCATCAGCATGTTCGCAGCAGCGGTGGCCAGATACTCAACGCTGATCACATCCCAGAGGGTCGGACGATCAGGTGCGTCCTGCGCGGCAGCGGCAACTGGCACGGCAAGGCCGATTATAGAGGCGACGAAGGCAAAGCGAGGCAGCATGGCTAGTCTCCTGTTAGGGACTGAGGTACATAGAAGCCTAGCCAGAGTGCCTCGCAAAATCCACTGTTTCGCGCGCCTCAGCCCTTCAGTGCGGCGACACCGGGCAAATCTTTGCCCTCCATCCACTCCAGAAACGCACCGCCGGCGGTCGAGATGTAGGTAAAGCCATCCGCAGCACCTGCCCGGTTCAGCGCGGCAACGGTGTCGCCCCCGCCCGCGACAGAAATCAGCCGCCCTGCGCGGGTCAGCTCCGCCGCGTGACGCGCAGCGGCGTTAGTGGCCGCATCGAATGGTGCGATCTCGAACGCGCCCAAGGGGCCGTTCCAGATCAGCGTCTTGGCATGATCCAGCGCGTCGGCCACGCGCGCGACACTGCGCGGCCCCGCGTCCAGGATCATCGCGTCATCCGGGCATAGATTTACAGCCAGCACCTCGCTTTCAGCGTTCTCGGCAAACTGCCAGGCGACAACGATATCGGCCGGCAGGATAATTTCGCACCCCTCTGCGGCAGCCTTCGACATGATCTCGCGGGCGGTGCCAGCCATGTCATGCTCGCACAGCGATTTGCCCACGCCCTGCCCCTGTGCGGCAAGGAACGTATTGGCCATGCCGCCGCCGATCACCAGCATATCAACCTGTTCCACGAGGTTGCTCAGCAGGTCCAGCTTGGTCGACACCTTGGCACCGCCGACGACCGCCACGACCGGGCGCTTGGGATGGCTCAGCGCCGCCTCCAAGGCCTGCAACTCGGCCTGCATCAGGCGGCCCGCGCAGGATGGCATCAGACACGCAATGCCAGCGGTACTGGCATGAGCGCGGTGCGCAGCAGAAAATGCATCATTGCAGTAAACGTCACCCAGCGCGGCAAGTCGCGCGGCGAACGCGTCATCATTCGCCTCTTCGCCGGGGTAGAAGCGAATGTTTTCCAGCAGTAGCACTTCGGCGGCGACAGCTTCGGCCGTCAGGTTCTCGGCACCATCCAACGTCTCGATCAGGCGGACGGTGTGGCCGAGTGCATGCTCAAGCGCGGGCACCAGCGTGCGGAGCGACAGATTCAACACGACCTTGCCCTTCGGCCTGCCAAAATGGGCGATCAGCATCGGGTGACCGCCCTTGGCAAGAATAGTCTCGACCGTCGGCACGATCCGCTCAATTCGCGTGGCGTCTGTTACGCGACCCGCCTCAACTGGCACGTTGATATCCACTCGGACCAGCACGCGCTTGCCGCTGAGGTCCATGTCGTCGAGGGTTTTCCAGCTCATGCCGTGATCCTTGTCTTGCGAAGTCCGCCCCCTCTTGGCGCGGGCACAGGTGCGGGTCAAGGCCGCTGCATAGACGGCCCGCTTGGCAATACGCACTCGAACACTTAGATACACTTGCAACGCATTTCAAAAGGAAGCTCACCCATGGCTGAGATCAAAGACCCAGAGAATACCATCCTGATGGAGCTGAAAGACGGCACCGTTACGATCGAACTTCTCCCCGACGTCGCCCCCGGACATTGCGCCCGGATGAAGGACCTTGCCCGCAGCGGTGCCTACGACAACGTCGCGTTTCACCGCGTGATCGACGGCTTCATGGCGCAGACCGGCGACGTGAAAAACGCGAATATGGAAAAGGACTACAATCCCCGCGCCGCTGGCACCGGGGGCAGTGATCTGCCGAATCTCAAGGCCGAGTTCTCCAAGATCCCGCATGATCGCGGCGCAGTGGGCGCAGCGCGCAGCCAGAGCCCGGACAGCGCAAACAGCCAGTTCTTCATCAGCTTCAAGGATAATGATTTCCTGAACGGTCAATACACCGTCTATGGCCGCGTCATCAGCGGGATGGAGCATGTGGACAAGATCTCCAAAGGCGAGCCGCCCGCGAATCCCGACCGTATGATCAGCGTCAAGGTGGCCTCCGATGCGTAACATTCTGGTCGCCGCTCTTGTAATGGCCACGGCCTCACCGGCACTGGCCACGGGCCTTGAGATCGACATCACGGGCGAGGCGAATGGCACCGTCACCATCGAGCTGTTCGACGACGTCGCACCCGGCCATGTCGCACGGATCAAGACGCTGGCTGAGCAGGGCGCCTATGACGGCGTCGTGTTCCACCGGGTCATCTCTGGTTTCATGGCGCAGACTGGCGATGTGCAGCATGGTAAATCTGGCGACGATACCTCGCGCGCAGGATCGGGCGGTTCCGACATGCCCGACCTCGCAGCCGAGTTTTCGGACCAGCCGTTCGAGGCCGGCGTCATCGGCATGGCCCGCAGCCAGAGCCCCGACAGCGCCAACAGTCAGTTTTTCATCATGTTTGGCCCAGCGCCGCATCTGAATGGACAATACACCGTTGTCGGCAAAGTTACTGGCGGCATGGACGTGGTGGATAGCATCAAGCGCGGCTCAGGCGGCAACGGCGCCGTCGCAGGCACGCCTGACGTCATGACCGACGTTCGCGTCACCGACTGAATCCGGTGACTCAAAACATCGTCACGGGCTACGAGCCGCTAAACACGCTCAAGCCCGTGGCTGATCGCATATGGCTGATCGATGGTCCGGCCTTTCGGCGCTGCGGCATCGCCTATCCGGCCCGCTGCACAGTCGTGCAGCTGGAAAATGGTGATCTGTGGGTTCATTCCCCCACGCTTATGACGGATATGCTGCATGCCGAGTTAGCTGCATTAGGGCCAGTAAAGTATATCATTGCCCCAAATCGGTTTCACTACGCACACATACCGCAATGGCAGCAGGCATATCCCGATGCGGCGACGTTTGCTGCGCCGGGCGTTGCGGCACATGCCGCCAAGGCGGGACTGAAACTCACCTTCGATCACGATCTCGGCGCAGAGGCCGGGGCGCCTTGTTGGGCCAGGCAAATCGAGCACATGATCGCAGAAGGAAGCCAGAAACACCGTGAGGCTGTTTTCTTTCATAGCGCCAGTGCGACGTTGATCCTGACCGACATCATCCAGAACTTCGAAACGTCGCATCTGCCCATCTGGATGCGCCCCCTCGTCTGGATCGCCGGGATCGACGACAGCGATGGCAAGATGCCGCCGAGCATACGCCTGACCTTTCGCAAGGCACCGCTAGCCGATTCGATCAGGCATATGATCGCCTGGCAACCCCAGCGACTGATCCTGGCGCATGGGCGCTGGTATCGCCGGGACGCCGTCGGCGAGCTACGCCGCGCCTTTCGCCGCATTCTACGCGACCGCGAATGGATCGACACGATGGCAAAGATCGAGACAGATCAGGCCAAGAAAAAGCGCCGCGACTGATCACCCCGAGGATGAGTTAACCCAGAGTTTACTGGCCCGGAGGGCGCCAGCGGGCAATGCTGGCGCGAATCGTCCCAGTAGGATCATCGCCATGCTGCGCCTTGCCCTAATCGCGCTGACCTTGTGTGCTGCCGCCGCCGACCCCACCTTTTGAAAAACGAATGGCCGCAGACTGATTTTGGCAAACGCAGCATCGACAGATGGGCAGAGATCCTGTCCGGGGGCCCGCCCAAGGATGGCATTCAGGCCGTCGACAGGCCAACCTTTCGCCAAGCGGCAGCCGAAACGTGCATCTTAAGACCAGAGCCGGTCATCACCATCGAGATCGCCGGCACCCCGCCGCGCGCCTATCCAGTGCGCTACCTTATGTAGCATGAGACCGTGAACGATACCGTCGCAGGCGTGCCCATCGCCGTCACCTTCTGCCCACTTTGCAATTCCGGAATCGTATTCGACCGACGCACAGCGCAGGGCATGCTGGATTTTGGCGTGACGGGCAAACTGCACAATTCCGACATGGTGATGTATAACCACCAAACGCACAGCTGGTGGCAACAAGCCCAAGGCCTCGCTATCGTCGGCAAGCGGATCGGGACGCAACTGACCGCGCTAACCTCGTGCATAGAAAGCTGGGACCAGTTTCGCGCGCGCGCCCAGGGTGGTATTCTGATGGACGAACCTGCGGGCGGGCGTCAATACGGACGCAATCCATATGCTCGCTATGACAGCTCTGTGCGCCCGTCCCTTTATAGCGGCGATCCGCCACCACACGGCATACAGCCGCTGGCCCGCATCGTGCGTGTCGGGACGCGGGCATGGCCCCTGACCCGGCTACGCGGCGCGGGGATAGTCCACGAAGCAGGCGTAACACTGTCTTGGGAGGCAGGCCGGGCTTCGGCCCTCGATGCCGAGCGGATCTCGGAGGGCCGCGATGTTGGCACTGTCCGCGTGCGAGATGCAAGGGGACGCAACATGGCGCATGACGTCTTGTTCGCGTTCGCGTTCCACGCCTTCTGGCCCGATGGCGTCTGGATGCTGGGGCAATAGGGCTGTGCCAGCGTCGCCTATCAGGAGGCAGAATTGCCTGCTGGTAGCGGGCATGAGTATTTTCGCCAAGATGAACGATGAGACGCGCACTTGTGGTTTTTCTTGGTAAAAATATCCAAATCATACCTGAAGGATTGGGCGCTACTTCATCCAGATTTCCACACGGCGGTTGGCGCGGCGCCCCCACTCGCTGTCGTCGCAGGCCATCGGCATCGCCTCACCGAAGGCTTCGGTGTCTATCGTGAGGCGGTCCAACTGCGCGGTTTCCGCAGTGCGCAGGACGCCGTCGCGTACAGCGTTGGCACGACGCAGGGCGATGCTGCGGTTTGCATCAGCTGGGCCCTCGCCGTCCGAGAACCCGACAAATACCAGTTGGCGGCCGTCGTAGAAGCCACTTTCCAGCGCGCGGGCCAACCCATCGACGTTGGAGCGTGACTGCGCGTCCAGCCGGGCCGATCCTGGCTCAAACCGGAAGGTGGTGGTCAGGCGCTTTAGCGGGCTGAGGATCTGGGTCATGCGCTGAAGATCGGCAAGGGTGACCTCCTCCCCGGCGCGCAACACCGCGTTAGCGAAGCGGTCGCCCTGTTCGTCTATTGTGATTTCTTCGGGCAACTGATCGACGAAACCAGCCCGGCGGATAACCAGCTGCGCCGCAGGCTCACGCGTGAAGGCAAGGAACTCGCGCACCAACTTGGGCAGGCGGCGCGCGGGCAGATAGAGGAACATGGGCGCCGTCAGCGGATAATCCTCAGTCTTGACCGCGCGCCGGGTGGCCTGCATCGCAAAGCCGCAGGCGCCCGTCAGGGCCAACTCGAATGTCAGGCCCTTTTCAGAGCGACTACCGATGCCCAGAGCGAAGGGATCCCGCGACACGGCCTGCGACAGCGCGTCGCCGTCAAGGTGACGGATGGCACCGGATACGATCGCCTCGACGTCGCCTTGAAGCATACGCAGCTCGGTCGATTGACCTAGGCCGGTGGTGGGGTCATGCAGGTGCACCGCGATGGGCGCGTCGGCGCCGCCCAAGGCCACCCAATCAGTAATCTCGCCCGCCAGGACCTGTGCCAGCTGTGGTGTCGTGATCGTCGTCACTGGATTGCCCGCCGAGACCAGCGGCACCAGCGCATCAAGGGCCAAAACGCGGCTGCGCCGAGCGTCACGCAGATCGCCAAGGCCTGCCTCACGCCCGCGGATTGCCTCATTCCGGGTGACTTCGCGCAGGGACATGACCATATCGGCCTCACCCGCAAGCAGATCGGCAAACCCTTCATCGGTGTTGGTCAGGCGCAGGTAAAACCGCCCACGCGGATCGCCGGTGACCGGGTCAGACAAGGTGTAGGCGAACGCGGCATCCGAAGTGTTGTCGCGCACCGCCTCAAGGCCTTGGCGCACCGCGAAAGCCTCGATCAGGGCCGGCATCAGGACATGGCCCATGGTCGGCGCACCCGACAGCGTAACCTCGGCGACATAGGCCTTGAGGTTGGGACAGCCCGGCCCCTCGCACAGCACCCCAGAGCCGTCGACCGTAAGCTCGCCGTAGATCGTATCGACGCGGTAGAACTCGCCGTCGAAGCCCAAGAGATCACCGGTGATGGTGACGTCCCCGTCACGCGATGTCAGTGTAACATCCTGCGCAGCAGCGGGTAGAATCGCAAGACAAGGGAAAAGTGCGGCGAAAAACGCCGCACGTAGCTGTTTCATCGGTATGTCCCTCGACCGCGTTTCGTCAGTTGCGAGCAATGTTGAGGTCATTCAACAAATTTTTCAACACAAGAAAGTCACCGGCCGCGTCGCATCCGGGCATCATCAGCGTGACATCTTGCACCTTGAGGGCGCCGCCCAGTTGAATCTGGAGCGCTTGCGCCTCGATATCGCGGTTGCAATTCGATGGAGTCACCTCAGCCTCGACCGTGAGCGAGACTGCACCGTCGCGGCCAGCCATCTGGCTAGGGAAGGTATAAACTTCGGCCATCAGCGCATTCGGTTGGCCCGCGGCACCCAAGCGGGTGAGAAAGCCGCGGTCCCCGCTCGCCGCGGCCGCCACGTCGCGCCTCGCCTCGCCTCGGCCCAGACATGGCCGTCATCGGCATAGCCTGCGCCAAACTCCAGCGCATGAAGCGAGAGGCCCGTATCACCCTGCCATTGCACGGCGACCCGCTGATAGTAGGCAAGGCTGTCAACGTCGGTGCTCGCCACCGCGCCCTCACCATTAGAAAAGGAGGCGATGAACACCGCCTTCTGCGCCAGCGCGGGCACCAGCGCGGGCACCAGCATCAATGCGTAGCCGCCATCGTCGGTCACATTGGTGAACATCATGCCATTATGGTGCAGCGTAAACCGCTCGCCTGGGGCGCAGGGCGCGTCCAGCGACAGCGTGACCATTGCGCCAGGCGCGGTAACTGCGCTCAGGGTATAGTTACAGGACAGGCTGGGTGCAGGCTCCTCCTCGGGCAGGGCATCGCTGATAGCGGCGGTAGGGGCATCGCTCAAGGCGGCCTCGCGCACTGGCACGGTTGGCAGCGTGGCGGGCGCCAGCGCGGCGCCGGGCGGTGTAGGAACGGCAGATGTAAGCGTGATTGCCGACAGCTGCAACGCAGCAGCGACGCGCGGCGCCTTCGGGGCTGCAGCAGCCACATTCTTTGCGACGGGCTCTTCAGTCATTCGCGATTGCATGAGATGGTCGGCGCCCAGCGCCAGTACCAACGTTCCACATCCCAGGGCGATTATCTTGATCTTTTGCATCCGAATACCTCCACAAGCCCAAAAACTCTGCCGTACAACCTACCTACCTTGCGAAGTGGGCGCGCATGTGGCGCAGGCGGGGAGTCATTCGGGCCGCACTATGGCGGCCCGGTGGTCTACTTGCCTGTTAAGAAGCGCAGTCCGTCAGGAAATACGCCCGTGGCAATGCTTGAACTTCTCGCCCGATCCGCACGGGCAGGCCGAGTTGCGGCCCGGATTGCCCCATGTCGTTGAATCGGTCTCGTCAAAACCCGGAATCGCGGCCTCTGAGGGAGTATTGGCTTGTGGCATGCCATCTCCCATCGGGGTAGCAGCGTCGGCCTGGGTCTTGAGCGCGGCGCGCTCCTCGATCATTTCCTGCAACATCTTTTGCTGGTCGACCTCTGCCATCGGCTGCACTTGACCCAGCTTTAGGGTCACATCCTGTCGCAAGGTATCTAACATCGTCTCGAAGAGAGCAAACGCCTCGTTTTTGTATTCGTTTAGCGGATCACGCTGCGCATATCCGCGAAAGCCAACGACGCTGCGCAAATGCTCTAGCGTCAACAGATGTTCGCGCCATTTGGCATCGATGGTTTGCAACAGCAGCTGCTTCTCGACCAAGCGCATGTTGCCGGGGCCAAAGGCGACGGCCTTTTTCGCCATCATCTCGTTCGCGTGCTTTTCGAGACGCTCGCTGATGTCCTCGTCGTCGACGCCCTCCTCATCGGCCCATGCCTGAACAGGCAGGTCCATGTTCAGCTGCTCCATGACGGCAGTGTGCATCCCGGCCATGTCCCACTGATCAGAATAGGTCTTGGGCGGCATGTATTGATCAACCAGGTCGTCGATCACCTCACCGCGCATGTCCTTGACGATCTCGCTTAGATCAGCGGCGCGCATGATGTCGAGGCGCTGCTTAAAGATCACCTTTCGCTGCTCATTCATCACATCGTCGAATTTCAGCAGCTGCTTGCGAATGTCAAAGTTGCGCCCTTCGACCTTGGCCTGCGCGCGCTCCAGCGATTTGTTCACCCAGGGGTGTATGATCGCCTCGTCCTCTTTCATTCCAAGGCCAGCCAGCACCTTCTCCAGCCGCTCAGAGCCGAAGATGCGCATCAGATCGTCGTCCAGCGACAGAAAGAACGAGGATTGACCCGGATCGCCTTGACGCCCCGAACGTCCGCGGAGCTGGTTGTCGATCCGGCGGCTCTCGTGCCGCTCGGTCGCCAGAACAAACAGGCCGCCCGCATCGATGACTGCCTGCTCTTCGGCGCTATGCGCCGCCTCGATACGGCCGCGAATTTCCGCCGGATCACCTTCAGGGTCGGCGGCGATCGCATCCATGATCTTCAGCTCGATGTTTCCGCCTAGCTTGATGTCGGTGCCGCGCCCGGCCATGTTGGTGGCGATGGTTACCGCGCCCAGCTTGCCCGCGTCTCCGACGATCTGCGCCTCTTTCTCATGCTGGCGCGCATTCAGGACGTTATGTTCAATCCCCGCATCGGTCAGCAATTGACTGAGCATCTCAGATTTATCGATGGAGGTGGTGCCCACCAATGTGGGCTGGCCCTTGGCGCTGGCCTCTTTGATCTCTTCGATCACAGCCTTGTATTTTTCCGCCGTCGTGCGAAAGACCGCGTCGTCCTTGTCGATACGCACAATGGGTCGATTTGTCGGCACGGCGACCACGCCAAGGCCGTAAATTTCGGCAAACTCATCCGCCTCGGTCGTGGCAGTGCCGGTCATGCCCGACAGCTTGTCATAAAGGCGGAAGTAATTTTGAAAGGTCACCTGCGCCAGCGTCACGTTTTCAGGCTGGATATCGGCACCTTCCTTGGCCTCGATGGCCTGATGCAGGCCATCGGACAGGCGGCGGCCAGACATCATGCGTCCGGTGAATTCGTCGATCAGCACGACTTCCTTCTCGCGGACGATGTAATCCTTGTCCTTCTGGAACAACTTGTGCGCGCGCAGACCCTGATTGACGTGATGCACGATGGTCGTGCTTTCGGGATCATACAGCGATTGATCCTCGGGCAGCACGCCTCGCTCGACCAGCAGAGTTTCTAGAAATTCATTGCCCTCATCGGTAAAGGTGACGCCGCGGGTTTTCTCATCGACCTTGTAGTGCTCCTCGGTCAGCTCGGGGATCAGCTTGTCGATGGCCAGATACAGATCGCTACGATCCTGCGCCGGCCCCGAAATAATCAGCGGCGTGCGTGCCTCGTCGATCAGGATGCTGTCCACTTCGTCGACGATGGCATAGTTGTGCCCCCGCTGGCTCATCTGGGTCAGCTCGGACTTCATGTTGTCGCGCAGATAGTCAAAGCCCAGCTCGTTGTTCGTAGCGTAGGTGATATCGCTAGCATAAGCGCGCTGCTTTTCATCCTCGGGTTGCTGCGGATAAACGACACCGGTCGTCATACCCAGCGCGCCAAAGACGACACTCATCCATTCGGCATCCCGTTTGGCCAGATAGTCATTTACCGTGACGATATGCACGCCCTTGCCCGACAGCGCGTTGAGGTACGCCGGGAAGGTGGCGACCAAGGTCTTGCCTTCGCCGGTCTTCATTTCCGAGATATTGCCCTGATGCAGGAAAATTCCACCCATCAGTTGCACGTCGAAAGCACGCAGACCTAGCGCGCGGCGCGCGGCCTCGCGGCAGTTGGCGAATGCCTCGGGCAGCAGATCATCCAGCGGCTCACCTGCCTGAACGCGTGCGCGCAGGTCAGTTGTCTTGGCGATCAATCCGTCATCGTCCAGCGCCTGAATTTCAGGCTCCCATGCGTTGACCTTCTCGACCAGCGGGCGCGTGGCCTTAACCCTGCGATCGTTCGGAGTGCCGAAAACCTTACGGGCGACCGTTCCTAAACCCAGCATGCTCAATACTATCCCGTCTTGTGATCCGTTGTGTCTGGCAATGCCTTGCCCCGCAATCGTTCACACCCTATGTCGGACCGGGTATCAGCGGGATATGCCTTTATTGTAAGGCGATGTAAGCGCCCGCTGGCTTAGTGTCAACGTCGTGCGCCCTGCGCGGCACCTACTGCTACAAACTGTGAAGGAACGCCATATGTTCAACCGCCTGAAACCGATTGCTGCTGCCACCATGCTGATAGGGGTATTGAGCGCAGCGCCGGTCCTTGCAGATGACGCGCCCACCGCCGACACCGTCGTCGCGACGGTCGATGGCACAGACATCACGCTGGGCCACATGCTGACCCTGCGGGTGGGCCTGCCCGAGCAGTTTCAGCAGGTGCCGGTCGATGTTCTGTATCCCGGCATCTTGGACCAGCTGATTCAGCAGACGCTGCTGGCGGACGCACATGATGGCGATCTGTCCCGCCGTGCCGCCCTGTCGCTGGAGAATGAAAGTCGTGCGCTGATCGCTGCCGAGCAGATGGCAGGTATCGCCGAGACCGCCGTCACCAACGAGGCTGTTCAGACGTATTTTGACGAAAACTACCTGAACGGCGACGCCGTTATAGAATACAAAGCAGCGCATATCCTGGTCGAGACCGAGGAAGAGGCGCAAAAGCTAGTGGACGAGGCCCGCGGCGGCACAGACTTCGGCACGCTGGCGCAGGAACATTCCACAGGCCCGTCCGGCCCGTCGGGCGGCCAGCTCGGCTGGTTCAGCGACGGCATGATGGTCGAGCCGTTCCAAGTAGCGGTTGAGGGCATGGAGGTCGGCAGCGTCGATGATCCGATCCAGACGCAATTTGGCTGGCATGTCATAAAGTTGGAAGAGACCCGCACCCAGGATGCCCCCAAACTGGATGATGTGCGCGCCGAGATTGAGGCCGCATTGCGCCAGAAGGCCATCGAGCAGGCCGTCACGCAGCTTCAAGATCAGGGCAAGGTTGACCGGGCTACCGGCGACGCGTTGGACCCGTCAGTGTTGAACCAGCTCGACCTTCTGGACGAGTAAGCACGCATGGCCAAGATCACCTCCGTCTCGCCGCTTGCGCCTGCCGCGTTCCCCGATCTACCAGTGATCGAGGGCGTGCGCTTTGCCAGTATCGCCGCTGGCGTCCGTTACCAAGGACGCACTGATGTAATGCTAGCGCACCTGGCGCCGGGCAGCACAGTGGCGGGGGTGTTTACCCGGTCGGCCACCCGGTCGGCCCCGGTGCTGGACTGCCAGTCCAAAATCGGGCGCAGTGACGATGCAGGTGCCGCGATTATCGTGAACTCGGGCAATTCCAACGCCTTTACCGGGCGCCACGGAACCGCATCGGTGCGCGCCGTGACAAGAGGCGTCGCCAAGGTGCTCGGCCTGCCAGAAACCTGTGTTTTTTCATCCTCGACCGGGGTGATCGGCGAGCCGATGAAGCACGAGCGGATCGTGGCGGTTTTAGGCCAGCTGAAGGATGCGCTGGACGCGGGCGCAATCGGTGACGCCGCGCGGGCGATTATGACGACCGATACGTTCCCCAAAGGTTCTAGCACAGAGGTAGAGGTGGACGGCAAGACTGTGCATATCGCCGGAATTGCCAAAGGTTCAGGCATGATAGAGCCTGATATGGGCACGATGCTTGTCTATATATTCACCGACGCTGCCGTGCCGCAGCCGGTGCTACAATCAATGGTCACTGCGCTGAACCGGACGACGTTCAATTGCATCACAGTCGATAGCGATACCTCCACATCCGATACGCTGCTGGTCGCCGCCACAGGCGCATCCGGCGTAGCAATCACCGAACATAGCATCGGCTTCATGGAGGCGCTGCGCCGCGTCATGCTGGACCTTGCGCAGCAGGTGGTGCGCGACGGCGAAGGCGCAACCAAGTTGGTCGAGATTTCGGTCACCGGCGCGGCCAGCGATGCCGATGCGCACAAGCACGCGAAGTCCATCGCCAATTCACCGTTAGTTAAAACTGCCATCGCGGGCGAAGACCCGAACTGGGGCCGTATCGTCATGGCCGTGGGCAAGTCAGGCGCACGCGCGGACCGCGATACGCTGGCGATCTGGTTTGGGGATATCAAAGTTGCCGAGGGTGGTTGGGTCAGCCCCGACTACAGCGAGGACGCCGCTGCGGCCTACATGAAGGGCCAAGAGTTGATTATCCACGTCGACCTAGGCCTTGGCGGCGGCACTGCGCGCGTTTGGACCTGCGATCTATCGCACGGCTATATCGACATCAACGCCGACTATCGCTCGTGACGATCGTGCCGAAGACACGCCCATGAAGACCGTCCTCGTGTCGGCAGTCGCGCTGATAGACATCGACGGGCGTGTCCTTTTGGCCCAGCGGCCCGAAGGCAAGTCGATGGCGGGCCTGTGGGAATTTCCCGGCGGCAAGGTGGAGCCCGGCGAGACGCCCGAGGTTGCATTGATTCGCGAGTTGCAAGAGGAGCTGGGCATCGACACGTGGGCCAGCTGCCTCGCCCCGCTGACTTTTGCGAGCCATTCCTATAATGATTTCCACCTCCTAATGCCACTATTCGCCTGCCGCAAATGGGACGGCATCGTGCAGGGCCTTGAGGGGCAGGCGCTGAAATGGGTGCGGGCATCCGACTTGCGGGACTACCCGATGCCGGCCGCAGACATCCCACTGATCTCGATCCTGCGGGATTGGCTGTAGCGCGCAGAGCAAAGCGTTGAATCCGTCCTGTCAGTTATGCCCAGCTTTTGTCTGCGGATAGATGAAACGAAAAAGGGCGCCCTGCCGAGCGCCCTTTCTATCCGTTATTTGCTTCGGATCAGTCCAGCGTGCGGATGATCTCTTCACGCTCGAAGATCTCGATGACATCATCAGGGCGAATGTCTTCATATCGCTCGAACGCCATACCACATTCCTGACCAGACGGCACTTCGGCAACCTCGTCCTTGAACCGCTTGAGCGTTTTCAACGTGCCCTCGTGGATCACGACATTATCGCGGAGTAGACGCACACCGGCAGACCGGCGGGCAAGTCCTTCGGTGATCCGGCAACCGGCAACTTTGCCGACGCCTGTGACCTTGAACACTTCCATGATCTTGGCGTAGCCGATGAACTTCTCGCGAATTTCGGCACTCAAGAGGCCCGATGCCGCCGCCTTAATATCGTCCACCAGATCGTAGATGACCGAGTAATAGCGGATTTCGACGCCCTTCTGGTTCGCGCTCTGGCGTGCAGACGCGTTTGCCCGGACGTTGAAGCCGATGACAGGCGCGCCAGACGCTTCGGCAAGGCCGATATCGCTTTCGGTGATAGCACCGACGCCCGAGTGTAGCACACGAACACGCACCTCGTCGTTGCCGATCTTCTCCAGCGCCTGAACGATGGCTTCGGCAGAACCCTGCACGTCGGCCTTCATCACGATCGGCATCTCGGCGAGGTTCTTGTTCTCCTTGGCCTGAAGCATCATCTGGTCCAGCGTTACGGCTGCACCTGCTGCTGCGCGCTTTTCCTTAGCAGCGTTGGCGCGGTATTCCGCAATCTCGCGCGCCTGAACTTCGGTCGCAACCACGTTCAAAACGTCGCCGGCCTGGGGTGTACCGTTGAGGCCAAGAACCTCCACCGGGACCGATGGACCAGCCTCTTTGATGCGCGCGCCATGATCGTTGATCAGTGCACGCACCTTGCCAAACTGCTGGCCCACAACAAAGATGTCGCCAGTACGCAATGTACCCTTCTGGATCAGGACGGTCGCGACAGGGCCGCGGCCAATGTCCAGCTGCGCCTCGATCACGGCGCCCTCGGCGGCCCGGTTCGGGTTTGCCTTCAGTTCAAGAATCTCGGCCTGAAGCGCGATGGCTTCCAGCAGAGTGTCCAAACCCTGGCCAGTCTTGGCACTTACCTCGACGTCCTGCACATCGCCGGACATAGCCTCGACGACAACCTCATGCTGCAGCAGGTCTGTGCGCACCTTTTGCGGGTTAGCCTCGTATTTATCGACTTTGTTAATTGCGACGATCATCGGCACGCCTGCGGCCTTGGCATGGTTGATAGCCTCAATGGTCTGAGGCATCACCGCGTCATCGGCAGCAACGACCAGCACGACTATATCCGTCACATGGGCGCCGCGTGCACGCATCGACGTGAACGCCGCGTGGCCAGGTGTGTCAAGGAACGACAGGACTGATCCGTTTGCAGTCGTGACCTGATAGGCACCTATATGCTGCGTGATGCCGCCCGCTTCGCCTGACTGAACCTTGGCGTTTCGAATAGCATCGAGCAACGATGTCTTGCCGTGATCGACGTGGCCCATGATCGTAACGACCGGCGGACGCGGTAGCATGTCCTCGTCTTTGTCATGAACTTTGGCGATAACATCCTCCACATCTGCGTCCGAGACGCGCACGACGCGGTGGCCGAATTCCTCAATAATCAGCTCGGCAGTATCGGCATCAATTGCCTGATTCTGCGTTACCATCATGTCGTTATTCATCAGCGCCTTAACCACGTCACCAACGCGCTCGGCCATACGCTGGGCCAGCTCGGCCACGACGATGGTTTCGGGCAGCTGCACGTCACGAATGATTTTTTCACGCTCTTGCGTGCCGCCCATCGCCTTCTGGCGAGCGCGCTCCTGCTTCCGCTTCATCGCGGCCATCGACTTCTGACGGCCACCTTCGCCACCAGAAAGCGCCTGGTTCAGCGTCAGCTTACCCGAGCGGCGATTATCGTCGCCCATGCCCTTGCCTTTGGCGGGGCGTTTCTGTTCGGTGTCGCGTTCCTGCGCCTTGCGCGGGGCCGACGACGGGGCTGCACCGCGGGGTGCGGCACGCGCGCCATCAGGCTCGGACGTAGATGGAGCGGCAACAGTCTGCTTGGCCACATCGGCCGCACGGCGCTTGCGCTCTTCCTCGTCTGCTTTTGCCTTGAGCGCGTCGATACGCTCTTTCTCTTCGCGCTCTTTCGTCTCGGCGTCGTCTCGGCGGCGCTGGCGCTCTTCTTCGCGCTCTTTTTCATCGGCCGCGCGGCGCAGGGCGTCCTCGCCCTCACGCGCCTTCGCTGCCTTGAGCGCCTTCATCCGGCGCTCCATCTCGGCATCCGAGATTCCAGCGGGCCGCTTGGACGGATCGCTGATCGGCGCAGGTTTGCCGGCACCAGCCATGTTGCCAGCACCCGGCTTGGGCACGACGACGCGCTTGCGCTTGGTTTCCACCACGACGTTCTTGGTCCGGCCATGGCTGAAGCTTTGCTTCACGTTGCCCGCACGCGGACCGCCACGAACACCCAATGTCTTCTTTCCGTCGTTGTCGCTCATGTGGTCTTCTTTCCTTTCCGATGGCAGTTGCCATCGTCCGAGACGCGCAGGCCTTTCAGCCTTGCCGCCTCCTCTACAACACGTTGCGTCAAACCGCCAGCGCCCAGTGCTGCGTGGATCGTCGTTTGCCGCCCGAAAGCCTGACCCAGTTCGTCAGCTGTTAACCAGCCGATGAAAGAGCCGTAATGCGGCGTGCTGAGCTTGGATTTCCCACGCTCAGACCCGTCGCTGGCCTGTATCAAAACCTCTGCCTCTTCCTTGTCGAGGCTACTCTTGACCTTTTCGTAACCCGACACGGCCCGGCCGCCCTTACGCGCAAGGCTGATCAGGTTAACCACCCGCTGCGCCAGCAGCTTTTCGACCCAATCGGTCAAGCCGTCCGGCACCTGAACTGGCTGTTTCGCAGCGCGGGCAAAGAGGCCCTTCGCTGCGGCCTTGTCCAATACGGCCCGGTCCGCAGACACCCAAATGCCGCGGCCCGATAGTTTTTCCATCAGATCTGGTGCGATCTGGCCATCCGGCCCGATCACAAACCGGATCAAGCCAAATTTTGGTTGCACTTCGCCTGTGGCGATGCATTTACGCTCTGGACCATCAATGAGGTCTTTGGGGTGCCCGCCGCGTCCCATCAGGTGATTCCGAGGCCTGCGATCAGGCCTCGGCTTCCTCTTCGGTAGCGTCTTCGTCAGCTTCAGGCTCCAAATCGGTCGGATCAACCCAGCCCAGCATGACGCGGGCCGTCATTACCATGTCCTGCGCTTCTTCCAAGGATAAGTCGAAGGGCTCTAGCAGGCCATCGTCCTTGATCCGCTCGCCGTCCTGCACAGTCCAGCCTCCAGCCAGCTCCCAATCAGCGCAGGTTGCAAAATCTTCCAGCGTTTTCACGCCATCCTCGGCCAATGCCAATATCATCTGGGGTGTCAGCCCCTCGAATTCGATAAGGCTGTCCTCGACGCCTAACTCGCGGGCCTTGTCCAGCGCGGCCTTGGCTTTGGCCTCCAGAATATCGCGGGCACGGGCCTGCAATTCCTTGGCGGTGTCGTCATCGATCCCGTCGATCACCAGAAGTTCGCCTAGGTCGACATAAGCGACCTCTTCGAGATTGGTGAAGCCTTCGGAGACCAACAGCTGGGCAAAAAACTCGTCCAGGTCCAGATTTTCCATGAAGAGACCAGTGCGCTCTTCGAAATCCTTCTGACGGCGCTGACTGTCCTCGGCCTCAGTCATAATGTCGATATCGAGGCCTGTAAGCTGGCTGGCAAGACGCACGTTCTGACCACGGCGGCCGATCGCGAGGCTCAACTGATCTTCGGGCACGACGACATCAATCTTGCCGGCTTCCTCGTCGAGAACGACCTTGGTTACCTCAGCAGGCTGAAGCGCGTTGACAAGGAATGTGGGCTGATCGTCATTCCACGGAATGATGTCGATCTTCTCGCCCTGAAGCTCGTTCACGACAGCCTGAACGCGGCTACCGCGCATACCGACGCAGGCGCCGACGGGGTCGATGCTGCTGTCGTAGCTGATGACGGCAATCTTGGCGCGGCTACCGGGATCGCGGGCGACGGCCTTGATCTCAATGATGCCATCGTAAATCTCGGGAACTTCCATCTTGAACAGCTCGGCCATGAACTCGGGCGCGGTGCGCGACAAGAAGATCTGCGGGCCGCGCTGCTCGCGGCGCACATCCTTGATGTAGCAGCGGATGCGATCGTTGGGCCGGTACGCCTCGCGGCCAATCTTTTCGTTCCGGCGCAGAATCGCCTCGCCGCGGCCCACGTCAACGATGACGTTGCCATACTCTTCGCGCTTGACCAGACCGTTGATGATGGTTCCTGTGCGGTCCTTGAATTCCTCGAACTGGCGGTCACGCTCGGCTTCGCGGACCTTTTGCAAGATCACCTGCTTGGCCGATTGTGCGGCAATGCGGCCCATCTCTACGGGGGGGACTTCTTCAATGAATTCCCGCCCGATTTCGGGGTCGGCCATGTATTGCTTGGCCTGCTGTACGGTAAACTCGGCCTGATAATTCACGACTGCGTCATCAGCGACGACTGTGCGGACGCGGGTAAACGTTGCGCGGCCCGTCTTGCGGTCGATATGCACGCGAATATCCATTTCCGCGCCATAGCGGGATTTGGCAGCGCGGCTGAGCGATTCTTCCATCGCTTCGACCACCAGACCGGGGTCGATCATCTTTTCGCGGGCCACAGCCTCGGCTGTTTGAAGCAGCTCCAGCTGGTTTGCGGATGTAATTGCCATGAATTTCAGTCCTCCTCAGAACCGGTATCAGTCTGGATTTCGTCGAATTCAGTCTTATCTATTTCAGCGTCGCTTTCAACTGCTCCAGCCGCCTTACGCTGGCGCAGCATGTCACGGATCAACTCATCTGTCAGGATCAGCTTAGCATCGGCCAACCGGTCGAACTGAAGGCCGATCGTGCCCTCTTCGACGTTTATCAGAACTTCAGTGCCGTCAACACCCGCCAAGATCCCCTTGAAGCGCTTGCGGCCGTCAATCAGATCGTTCGTCTCGATCTTGGCCTCATAGCCCTCGAACGCCGCAAAATGCTTTAGCATCGTAAGGGGCCGGTCGATACCAGGGCTGCTTACCTCCAGCGTAAACGCCTCAGTCAGAGGATCTTCGACATCCAATGTGGCGCTGACAGCGGTGCTGATGCGAGCGCAGTCGTCCACTTCGATGCCGCCCTCAGGCCGCTCGGCCATGATCTGCAGCGTGTGGTACTTGCCGCCCATCAGCCGCACACGCACCAGATCGAATCCCATATCCTCGATCACCGGTGTGATGATCTCGGCCATGCGGCGGTCGATGGCGGCTTTGGCGATAAGGTCGTTGGTCATGTGTATCAGGTCAGTCTCTGTCAGGGTCTTAGGTCAAGAATAGTATGAAGCACAAAAAAACGGGCGCGCGGCCCGTCAAATTATCCGGTGGTGCGTTTTGGTGTGGACCCGAAGCGCGACGCTGTTGTCGGCTTACTAGGCCTCTTGCGCCCGGTATGCAAGCAAATTCGGAGCCAGAGGCAAATCGGCTCCAGAACTCAAACAGGCATCGCGCCCTGTGACGTTCAAAGATCCGGCGCTGTCGCTGGCTTCATACTTACCGTTACTTCCCGATCATTTTGCGACGCCGCATCAGAGATCTTATGTCAGAGACATCAACGGTCAGCGCGTGCGCAGATGATCCATAACCCGCACCAGTTCCGCGCTGATGCCCGGCTCGGACAGGGCGTGGCCGGCCACGGGAATCATGTGCAGGCGGCTACCGAGCCATGCGTTCGAGAGGTTATATGCCGTTGCGGGCGGACAGATCATATCGTAACGCCCCTGCACTATTGTGCCACGGACATTCGACAACGCGCCAATATTGTCCATGATCCAACCGTCATGCGCCAGAAATCCGGCATTGATGAAATAATGGTTCTCCAGCCGGGCAAAGGCGCGGGCGTAGTCGGAAGGGCTGTCACCTGACGCACCGGATGACCGCACGGTCGCCAGCGCATTTTCCCAGCCGCTCCATGCCTTGGCATACAGCACTTCGGTATGGGTATCGCCGGAAAACAGTCTCTTGTGATAGGCGGCGATCATGTCGCCGCGCTCCTCCTCGGGGATCAGAGCCTCGAACCGTCCCCACGTTTCGGGCCAGAAACGGCCTGCGCCACCGCCATAGAACCAGTCAAGTTCGGCTTGCGTCATTGTGAACACCCCGCGCAGCACGAGATGCACGCAAGCTGTCGGGTGCGTGATGCCGTAAATCAACGCCAGCGTAGCACCCCAGCTACCGCCAAAGACGATCCATTGCTCGATACCCAGCGCTTGGCGGATCAGCTCGATATCATCGACTAGATGCCATGTCGTGTTGGTCTCTACACTCGCGTGCGGTTTCGAAAGTCCGCACCCGCGCTGATCGAACAGGATAATGCGATAGATTGCAGGGTCGAAATAGCGCCGCATCGCAGGGCTGCACCCACCACCGGGGCCGCCGTGAAACACGATCACTGGCGCACCATCGGGATTACCCGACTGCTCCACATAGATCTCGTGGCCATCCCCGACATCCATCATCCGGCGGTCAAACGGCTCGACAGGGGGATAGAGATATTGAATTGCGTTCTTTGGACCCGCGATTTTATCCATGACCATCCTATGTTACTCACCAGCCAATTGAACATACAGGAGGGCGGAATGCAAAGGGCTGCATCCACGATAGACGAGGGCGAAATCGCCAAATTTCAGGCTATGGCCGATGAGTGGTGGGATCCCGCGGGCAAGTTCAAGCCGCTGCATATGATGAACCCCTGTCGACTGGATTTCATCACCCGCCAGATTGCCGCAGATTTTGAACGTGACCTCGGCACCGATGCCCCATTCACAGGCCTGCGCATCCTTGATATTGGCTGCGGCGGTGGCCTGCTGGCCGAGCCTATGGCGCGTCTGGGTGCAGAGGTGATCGGCGCTGACGCAGCCGAGCGCAACATCCCCGTGGCGCAGCTTCACGCCCAGCAATCAGGGCTCGACATCGACTACCGCCACACCACAGCCGAAGCGCTGGCCGAAGCGGGTGAGCAATTCGACGCCGTGCTAAACATGGAAGTGGTCGAGCATGTCGCTGATCCACTGGCCTATCTGACGGCCTGCCGCCAGTTGCTAAAGCCTGGCGGCCTGCAAATCTGCTCGACACTGAGCCGCAATCCAAAAAGCTACGTCATGGCCATCATCGGAGCCGAGCATGTGATGCGCTGGTTGCCCAAAGGCACACATGACTGGAACAAGTTCATCACGCCTGACGAGCTGTATGATCTGCTGCGGCAGGCAGGGCTGGAACCAGTGGATCGGAAGGGATTCGTCTTTAACCCGATCAGCTGGAAATGGTCGATCTCGGACCGAGACTTGAGCGTGAACTACGTGACGGCCAGCCGCAAACCGCGCTAGTCATTCGGCTCCAGCCGGGCGCGCAGGCTGCGCAGCACCGGCAAGACGGCACGGACCTGTGGTTCGCCCAATTCGGTGACGACCTCGGAAATCAGGGGCTCAATCGATGCGACGGCAGCATCACGAGCCCTACGGCCTGCCGGGCTGATCGACACGCGCTTGCGTCTCGCATCGTCCCAATCGGGCCGAATATGGACATATCCGGCCCATTCCAGCTTGTGCAGGGTGTTGGTCATAGCGCCGCGCGTGACGTGAAAACTCTTGGCCAGCTCTCCCGGGCTCCGCTCCGTCCCGGCCCGCGCCAGTTGGTTCAGCACAGAAAAATGCGACACTTCCATTCCCTTAGGCAAGACGCGACTCAGCTGATTGCGAATCAACTGGTCATTCGTCAGGATCTCGCTGAATAGCGCAACGGCTAGGGCGTTTCTAGGCGGTTCATCCATCAGGGGCCGCCGAATTTGGGATCGTGCATAAGCGCAGGGATGCAATCGCGCGCTTGCGCCACCTCGCTCATGTCAAGATCAACGTAAATCGTCCCCGGCGCGGTGCCGCCATCGGCCAGAACCTCGCCCCAAGGCGACACCGCAAGGCTATGCCCGTAAGTCTGGCGAGGCTTGCCAATGCTGGCCGCATGCGCGCCGGTCTGTGCAGGCGCTAGCACAAACGCCCCCGTCTCGATTGCGCGGGCGCGCAAAAGGGTATGCCAATGCACGGCGCCGGTAACAGCAGAAAAGGCTGAAGGAACAGTCAGGATGCTCGCGCCCTGCTGGGCCAGATTGCGATAAAGATGCGGAAAGCGCACATCATAGCAAATTGTCATGCCGATCCTGCCCCAGAGCGTATCTGCCAGCACCGCCTGCGGGCCGGGCCGAAAGCCAGCCGATTCGCGATAATTTTCCGTCTCGCTGATGGTGACATCGAACATGTGGATCTTGTCGTAGCGCGACATGATGTCGCCATCCGGCCCAATCAGATATGATCGGTTGGCAAAGCGCCCATCCGGATCCCCCGTCTTGATCGCCAACGATCCAATCAAAAGCCAGATGCTCCGCTCGGCGGCCAGCCCCCTTAGCGCGGCGAGAGTGATATCGACATCCTCAAGCGTCAGCACCTCCTCCTGCCGCGCGCGGCTGGCCGAGACGCAGTTCGTCACTTCTGGCGTAAGGATCAGGTCCGCCCCGGCATCCGCCGCCTCATGGACATAAGCGGCCGTTACGGCAAGATTGGCGGCAGGGTCATCGCCGCTACACAGCTGAATGAGCGCAGCCTTCATGCCGCCAGCAGTGCGTCCAATTTCTTGGCCCGCTCCAACGCAAAGAGTTCGTCGCAACCGCCGACGTGCATATCACCAACAAATATCTGCGGTACGGTGTGCCCACCATTCGCGCGCTGCATCATCTCGGCCCGCCTTGCAGGCTGCGCAGCGATATCAATCTCAGAGAAGTTAACGCCCTTCTGCGACAGTAGGCGCTTGGCCGCGTGGCAAAAACCGCAAAGCGGCGAAGTATAGATATCGACAGACGTCATTGGCGGCTTTCCTTTAATTCAAGTCATCTCCCCCTAGATTTAGGTCTCCTTGGCCGCGCGCGCCAGTACCAGAATGTCGACGCCCGCCGCGCCCCCCGCCCAGCACGCCTCGGCGCCTGCAGCCAGTGTCGCGCCAGACGTCATTACATCGTCCACCAGCAGGACGTGCCGCCCGGCCATTCGGTGGCGCCGCCGGGGATGCGCCTTAATCGTGCCCTCCATCGTGGCAAAGCGCGCATCCCGGCCCAAACCGCTTAAGGGTGGCGTGGCACGGGGCCGGATCAGCAAATCGGGGCACATCGGCCTGCCCACCTGAGTGCCAAGCGCGCGCGCCAACAGCGCCGATTGATTATAGCGCCGCCGCAGCAGGCGCAGCCAATGCAGTGGAACGGGCGCAATAAGCGTATCGGGCCTGAGGAGCGGCTGCGCAGCCCGCGCCATCCACGCGGATGCCGGCCCTGCCATATCGTGCCGGTCACCATGCTTGAGGCGGAGCACCATCTTGCGCCCGTTGCCGTCATACACCATCGCTGCGCGGCCTGCGTCCCACGGGCGCGCGAAGGTCAGGCATTCGTCACACCTCAGCACGTCATCCGGCGCATCAGGCCCAGCAAGCAATGGCACACCGCACTGATCGCACACCTGCCCAGCAATGAAAGGCGTGTCGCGCCAACACGGGCCGCACAGACCAAAATCGCTGTCGACGAGCCCGCCGCAGAAGGTGCAGCGCGCGGGATAGATCAGCCGAATGGCCGATTGAAAATGGGCCGCCTTCATTTATATGTATCTCCATGACAGCTATATTGACCGATCGCACCGCCCTACTGCGCCAGCGCGCCCGCGCCGCTGCCGCGCCCGCCCTTTTTCTGCACAAGGCGGCGATTGACGAAGTGCATGATCGCCTAGCGATGGTTAACAAATCCTTTACCGCTCCTGCTATTGTCACCGGATGGGCTGCGCCGTGGTGCGCGGCCTTTCCAGACGCCGTGATTGTACCCGACGAGGAGACATTGGACCTGCCGACGGAGGCGCATGATCTGGTGATCCACGCGCTGTCAATGCACTGGGCAAACGACCCGGTCGGTCAGTTGATTCAATCACGCCGCGCGCTGCGCCCTGATGGGCTGTTTCTGGGCGTCATGCCGGGAGGCACCACGCTGAACCAGCTGCGCGCCAGCCTCGCGCAGGCCGAGGCCGAGGTCACAGGTGGGTTGTCACCCCGTGTCACCCCCACTGGCGAAGTGCGCGATCTGGGCGGGCTCTTGCAACGTGCCGGCTTGGCCCTGCCCGTGGTGGACAGCGTGCCACTGACCGCCAGCTATGCGGATATGACCGTTCTGATGCACGACCTGCGCGCTATGGGCGAGGGGAATGCGATGCAGGACCGCCCTCGCCACTTTGCGCGCCGCGCAGTATTCGCCCGCGCAGCACAAATCTATGCCGAAAATTTCGGCACAGCAGATGGCCGGATTGAGGCCACATATGATCTGATTTTCCTCACCGGATGGTCGCCCGACGCATCACAGCAACAGCCGCTGCGGCCCGGCTCTGCCAAAACCCGCTTGGCCGATGTGCTGAACACCAATTAAACCAAGCTGCAGGACTAAAACATTGCGCGATCCGGCTTGGCCTGCACTCGCACCAAACGCAGAATAAGGTCTGAGTGTTACCGCGCGTTTCAGCAGATGCTGCATTTCAGTTTTTTGCCGGATGGTTTTAAGGGGCCAGTGCGATTGACCCCCGGCACGAACCGCTTATGTCCGGGGCAGACGGCGGCACCACCCGCGCGCATGATAAAGGACCGATACCCATGACCAAGCCAGCCACGGATGCAACCTGCCCGGCCCACGCACCCAAGGATCATCCCGCGATTCCGCGCGAGAAGACAGGCATCCTTCTGGCAAATCTGGGCACGCCTGATGCGACTGATTACTGGTCGATGCGGCGGTACCTGAATGAATTTCTGTCAGACCGGCGCGTCATTGATTACGCGCCCTGGAAATGGCAGCCTTTACTGCAACTCATCATCCTGACCAAACGGCCCTTTACCAGCGGCAAAGCCTATAAATCCATCTGGAACGAAGAGCGGGACGAGAGCCCCTTGATGACCATAACCCGTGACCAGACGGATGGCCTGCGCGCCTCGCTGACAGCCGAATATGGCGACAATGTCATGGTCGATTTCTGCATGCGCTACGGCAACCCATCGACCAAGTCGAAGGTCCGCGAAATGACCGAGGCCGGCTGCACGCGCATCTTGTTTTTCCCGCTATATCCGCAATATGCGGGCGCCACGTCTGGCACCGCGAACGACCAGTTCTTTCGCGCATTGATGGAGGAAACACGCCAGCCCGCCGCCCGCACTGTGCAGCCCTATTTCGACCAGCCCGAATACATCGACGCCCTGGCCCGGTCGATCGAGACGGCGTATGCAGGCGACATCAACCCCGAGATCCTCATCGTGTCGTTTCATGGGATGCCCAAACGCTATCTTATGCAGGGCGACCCCTATCATTGCCAGTGCCAGAAAACGACGCGTCTGCTTAAGGAAAGGCTGGGTTGGGACGACACGCAGATAAAGACAACCTTTCAATCAGTCTTTGGCCCTGAGCAGTGGCTGCAACCCTACACAGTCAAGGAAGTGGCCCGCCTCGCTAAGGAAGAAGGCAAGCGACGTATTGCTGTGGTCGCACCCGCCTTTTCCGCCGATTGCATCGAAACGCTGGAAGAAATCAACGAAGAGATCCGCGAAAGCTTCGAGGAGGCCGGTGGAGAAGAATTCACCTACATCCCCTGCCTCAACGACAGCCCCGCGCATATCGATGCTCTGACCCACATCATTCGCGAAAATCTGGGGGGCTGGGTACGCTGACTGCGCTGCGCGGTATTTCGCCCTAGGCGCCAACTGCCGTGCGCATAGCCTCACTAATGAACAAGGCGCCGAACCCATGGGGTCCAGCGCCTTTGACGTGTCTGCGATCAGACTGTCAGTATCTGGTGCGATCCTCGGCAGAGGCCGCGCCAATATACTTTAGTCGGCTGCGACGGCAGCTGCGACGATTGCCAGCAGAACCAGCGGAACCCAGACGCCAGCGGACGACGAGCTTGCACTGGTTTCTTCAACGATAACCGGAGCTTCCATGACGGGGGGCTCCATGTTGCCAGCGAAAGCGGTGGAAGCAGCGGCCGATAGAGCAGCGGCGAGTACGATTTTCTTCATTGTATTCTCCAGAAAATTAGCGAGGCGCCACAAATAGCGACGACAAGCACCCAAGACGTTTACCTCGTGTAAATTCTCTAATCAGCAAATTTATGTGATTGCAATTGCAACTTGGTTTGCGCGTCCCAAGACCCGTCATAACATCGTCAAATAAGCAACACCTGAGTGCCAACTTTTGCGAGGCTGAAAAGCTCGGCAATATGCTGATTATAGAGGCCAATACACCCATTCGATGACCGACGTCCAATTTTGCGCGTGTCATGCGTGCCATGGATCCGATAGTATTTCCACCCCAGATACAGCGCATGCGTGCCCAACGGATTATCGGGTCCAGGGGGCACATACCGGGGCCAGTCAGGGTTGCGTTTCAACATATTCGCCGTCGGCGACCAGCTGGGCCCGTCGACCTTGCGGATAACGCTGGTGCGCCCCCGGCGCGTCATATCCTCAGACAGGGGCACTGATGATGGGTATAGCTTGTAGGTCCGGCCATCCTCGCTCCAGTAGTGCAGCGCACGCGAATCAATATCGACCAGAACAGCGCCATTCCGTAGGCTTTCGAAGTAAGGCTGCCATTTCAGCGAGCGAAAGCTGGAGATGTTGCGGCGCACAGTGGTCGTGATGTCGCGCTCTATCTCGATGGTGCCGGTGGTCTGGGCCAATGCGGGCGCACCGATCATGGCGGCGGCGCCAGCGATGAAACCGCGCCTGTTCAATGGCTTGAGGGGGTTGTGTGTCATGTTTGCCTCCTCGGGGGCCGGATTGCAGGGCGTGGATGCAATCATATGGCGCTAAAGTCGCAGTCGCAATTCAAACAATCATGCATGACGAAGTCCCGGTCATGTGGGTTTGAATCGCAACGCACAGCACTGTAGGAGTTGTGAACACAATAATTCTGGATGGTTCCCTGCCCATGTCGCGCATTCTGGTTCTCCTCGTCTCGGCCCTTCTGGTCCTTTCTGCATGTGCCCCGGCACTAATACAGCCGCAGATCGGCGCTGATGGCAAGCCGCTGCCCAAGGTTTATCGTATCGAGGCGAGCAATTCGTCTGAGATCCAGTATCGCATGCTCGATTCGGTCAACGCGCTGCGCAGCGCGGCGGGCCATCAGTCTGTCCAGCTCAACGCACAGCTCAACGCCGCGGCCGCAACCCATTCGCGCGATATGTCGGTGCAGAACCGCCCTTGGCATTTTGGATCTGACGGCTCTTCCCCCATCACCCGGGTCCAGCGTGTGGGATATACCGGCGGCCTTATCGGCGAAAATATTTCCGAGACGTACGAGACCGAGCTTGAAACACTCGCCGCATGGATGGACGAAACCAGCACCCGTAACGTGATCCTGTCGCCCAAGGCCACCAACCTTGGATTTTCCTGGTTGCAGGAGAATAACGGCAAGATTTGGTGGACCCTTGTGATGGGCCGCTAAGGGGCGACACCTCCGATACGACGCGCCCGAAAACGCTCTAGAATAGATTTTCGCTATCCCGGATTTTTCATCACAAGAGGTTTCATCTTGGCACAAATACTCAGACCCGGCCTGCCGATGAGCGCCACGTCAGGGCTGGATTGTAATCGGTGTTCCGTCCTTGACCATCGCATAGATCCACTCAATTTCTTTGTCCTTGACCGCGATGCAGCCAGCTGTCCAGTCCGGCCCGTTCCGGCCCTTGAATGCATTGGGTTGGCCGTGAATGAAAATATCGCCGCCAGGGCTCTTACCGCGTGCATGAGCCTGTGCGCGATCGAACGCATTTGGATATGAAATGCCGATCGACAAGTGGAACTTGCTGTTCGGATTGCGGCGGTCGATCAGGTAGGTGCCTTCTGGGGTGCGCCCGTCGCCTTCCTCGCTTTTGTGACCCCTAGGCGCGAAGCCAAGATCAAAGTCGTAGTCCTCCAGAACCCTGTCATGGTGCAATAGGTACATCTTGCGCTCAGCCTTCTTGACCACGACATGCGTAACCTCGGGGCCGTTATACGTCTTTAACTTGGAACCACAGGCCGACAGACCGACGACCATTAGCGCGATCGCTACGAACTTGATAATCTTCATTTGCCCTACTCAATGTGTTTTTTTCTTTTGTTAACCCGAAATAGCCGCAGTGAGATAGTGTGATTTTACCGCAGCCAGATCACACCCGCGAGAATCGCGCGACCAGCTCAACATGGCTGGACCAGCGAAACTGGTCGACGACCCGCAGAACCTCCAACCGGTAGCCGCCGGCCACCAGCGTCGCCGCGTCGCGCGCAAATGTCACCGGATTACACGACACATAAGCGATGCGCGCTATGCCTGCGATTATCAGCTGCGCCACCTGCGCTTCGGCTCCAGCACGGGGCGGGTCGATCACGGCGCCATCATAGCGCTTCAGCTCACCCGGCAGCAGGGGCCGACGATACAGATCGCGCGCCTCAACGGTGACCTGCTTCAGTCCTTCAGCCTTGCGCCATCCGGCATCCAGCGCTTCGGTCATCGCCAAGTCGCCTTCGACCGCATGAACGCGCGCCGTCTGCGACAGTGGCAGCGCAAAGGTCCCGCACCCAGCAAAGAGGTCGACGACGCGGGACGCGCCGCTCATCGCATCTACCACGTCGGCGAGCAGGGCGGCCTCGCCCTCGGCCGTGGCCTGCAAAAACGCACCAGGCGGCGGCGTCACACTGGCCGTGCCGAACCGCTGGACAGGCGCGCGGCGCATCGCGATCACCTCGTCCTCCCACGAAAGCCGGGCCAGATCGTGGGCTTCAGCCAGCTGTGCCAGCATCACGCGCAGCGGCCCATCCAGCGGCTTGCCACCCATCACACGTACATCCAGCCCGCCGCCCGACAGCCACGCCGCCACGTCCAGCCCACCCTTGCGGCTAGCCGTGTGCAGCGCGAGCGCCTCGGCCACCGGCACGGCACGCATCAAGTCAGGGTGCAGCAGGCCACAATCCGGGATTTCGACGATCACATCGGACGCGCGCCCATGAAACCCGGCCATAGCAGCCTTTTTGGTGCGGCGCGCAGACAATGTGGCGCGTCGCCGCGCCCGTGCTGGTGATGTGACAACGGGCAAAAATACGGCGTCGAGGCCATGCGCCACGAGGGCCGCGCGTACCACGTTTTCCTTGAACGCAGCGACAAATGCATCATCCGCGTGCTGCAATTGGCACCCACCGCATGCCTTGAAATGGCGGCAGGGCGGCGCGACGCGGCGGTCACTCGGCGTCTCGATCCGAATGTCGGTCAGGCGTTGGCCCGACAGCGTGCCGCTCACTTCTTCGCCCGGCAATGTCATGGGCGCAAAAACCGGCCCGGCGGCAATGCCGTCGCCCTGATGGCCCAGACGTTCGATCAGATAATTCATATGCCCTCTTTCAACAGATCGCCCTTACTCAGGGCGAATCCCGATGCGATCCATCGCTCTTCAAGCATTTTTAGCCGCGCGCCAAGGGCCGCGCCCAAATAGTCCGGCATCAGATCAGCCGCCGTGACAGGAAAGAACGCCTTGGCGCCAGTATTTGCCACCTCAAGCGCGGCGATGTCGAAAGGTTGCTCCAGCACTGCCGCGCGCAGCAGTATGATATCGCGCGCGGCCGCGGCGCCATTCTTGTGGCCAAGCGCGCCTGCGCTCGTCATATCGCCTATCGCACTGCGCAGCAAATCCAACTTGGCCGAGTCCGCATTGCTGAGACGTAGAGCATCGCGTGGTGCCGCGCCGCCTAGCGCGGCAAGGCGCCGGATCGCGTCTGGCGGCGCTTGCACCTCGCCCTCCAGATGAATCAACGGCGCCAGCGCAGTCTGCTGAGCCCCCGGCAACACACGCGCCAGGGCCCCGACCTGAGCCATTGCCGCTATCGCCGGAGCAGGATTCGGTGCGCCCAGTATCCGCAGCATTTCTGCCCCGATGCGTTCGCGCGCCAGTCTGTCGAGGCCCTCCAGGTTATCCGCAACGGCAGCCAGCCCATCTGCGTCGATGCCACCATCGCCGCCATATTGTGCGTGAAAGCGGAAAAACCGCAGGATTCGCAGATAATCCTCTCGGATGCGCGATTCCGCATCCTCGATAAATCGCACGCGCCGCGCCAGCGCGTCGGGCAGCCCGCCCAGCGGGTCGATTACCCCGCCATCAGGCCCCGCATATAGGGCGTTAATCGTAAAATCGCGGCGCCGCGCGTCCTCCACAATGTCGCTCGTGAAGGCGACGGTGGCATGGCGGCCATCCGTCGTTACATCGCGGCGAAAGGTCGTTATCTCAAACGAAACACCGTCCGTAACCAGCGTCATGGTGCCGTGGTCGATTCCAGTTGGAATTGCCTTCATCCCGGCGGCCTTGGCAAGCGCAGCCATCTGGTATGGTGTCGCATCTGTAGCCAGATCCAGGTCGCCGGTCACCTCGCCCAAGACTGCGTTGCGCACCGCGCCGCCGACCAGATACGCACGATACCCCGCCGACTGAAATGCGGCAAAGATTGCCGCAAGTGGCGCATCGCTCAACCAGGGCGCATCGATTTTCATGGATGCCCCGCCACCTCAGCTAGGGCGCGCAACATCCGTGCGGTAGCGCCCCAAATGTAGTAGGGACCGAACGGCAAGGTGTAATATCGCCGCATGGTGCCACGCCAGTACCGCGCCTCGATCCGATAGTGCCTTTGCGTCAGCACGTGGTCCAGCGGCACGTCGAACACCTCGGCCACCTCGCCCATTTCGGGCACCGGGGTGAAAGGCGCAAGGACACGGCACACGACCGGCGTCACAATGTAGCCTGTCACCGTTTCATGCGCCGGAAGATGACCCAGCACTTGGACGTTAGAGGGGTCCAGCCCGATTTCCTCGTGCGCTTCGCGCAGGGCGGCGGCGGTGGCGTCGGCATCGCACGCGTCCTGCTTACCCCCCGGAAAGGCTATCTGACCGGGATGCTGCTTGAGCGCGGATGACCGCTGCGTGAGCAGCACGCGTGCGCCGCCCGGTGCCATCATAAGCGGCACCAAGACGCTGGCCGGGCGCAGCTTACGCCCCTCCAGCAGGACGGTGCCAGGGTTCAGATCGAAATCCGAGGTCGCGCCATTTACGCGGCCTAGCGCGCCAACAATGTCCGCAATGCGGCCGGATGCCGTCATGCGCTGTCGTCGCCGCTCGCACCCTGCTCGGCCTCAAAGCCGAGCGCCGCCGGATCCAGATCGTAATGCGCTCCGCAGAACTGGCAGTCGGCGGTAACGCGGCCATCCTCGGTTGTCATCGTCGAGATATCCTTGGTCGAATAGATCGACAGGCTCTGGCGCACGCGATCCTCCGAACAGGTGCAGCCAAACCTCACTGGCTGCGAATCATAGACGCGCGGTTCCTCCTCGTGAAACAGGCGCAGCAGTAAGTCGGTGGGCGCAACGCTAGGTCCGATCAACTCAAGCGCGTCAACGGTATCCAGCAGGATGTTCGCACGCTTCCAGTTCTCACCCTCCTCACCGTCAGGGACAACGTCGGCGGGCTGAAGCAAACCATCTTCACCGCTGCGATCCTCAGGCTGTGCAACAAAAGGCGATGCCTTGGGCATATGTTGAAGCATGATGCCGCCAGCGCGCCACCGCTCGTCAGACCTACCTTCGGTCGAAAGGCCGAAATTCACAGAAAACCGTGTTGGAATCTGCTCGGACTGGGCAAAATATGCTTCGGCGCAGGCACGCAGGCTACCGCCCGCCAAGGGTGTAATGCCCTGATAGGGCGTCGTTCCCTTGCCCTGATCAATCATAATGGCAAAATATCCCTCGCCAACCTGCGCGAACGGATCGGCCTCCGTCAGGCGATCCGCGTCGTAGCTGGCATAGGCGCGGATGCGAGCAGGCTCCCCATCCTCTTGCGGGCCATAATAGTCGGTGGCGATCATGCGGACCGGGCCGTTTGACTGCACCTGAAGCGACAGCTTCCATCGCAGCTTGATTGTCTGGCCGATCATGGCGGTCAGCACAGCCATTTCGGCCACTAGCGCCTCGACCACCGGGGGGTATTCGTGCTGCTTAAGGATGCCACCCAATACGCCGTCGAGACGCGCGACGCGTCCGCGTATGTTGGATTTGTCCAGCTGGAACGGCAATACCGTGTCGTCCCAGGCGATTTTTTCACCAAAAGTCATTGGGGTTTCCTTATGTGCCGGAGATTGGCATAGCGCTAAGAGATAGGCAGGGGCAACCCGGCGTC